>Ga0335071_10005453_pt1 | contig 13198 bp, 12 predicted proteins | sample Lox_Sample_15_FD_206724 | JGI IMG/M metagenome (GOLD analysis project Ga0335071, IMG submission 206724) | Soil microbial communities from Loxahatchee National Wildlife Refuge, Florida, United States - Lox_Sample_1.5 | ecosystem: Environmental > Terrestrial > Soil > Wetlands | place: USA...
ATGAATAATCCGTTCTCCCAGGGAATCCGGGAATTCACGACCCGGTATTTCCTCATGCCTGGTAAACCTGAAAAAATTGATCGATCGGGAACTATCAATACAAAGAATGAAAACCTAGGATCGATAACATGAGGTGAAAATGACACAAGTCCGGTCCTCGGTACTGCTCATTGACGACGAACAGGACTTACTTGATTTGAGTAAGATATTCCTTGAAGAAGACAGGGCTGTAACAGTTACAACGGCAAGGTCGGCGGACGAAGCCCTTAGACTCCTTAAATCCAGGAAATTCGATGTAATCGTCTCAGATTATAGTATGCCCACTGGTATGAATAGTATCGAATTGTTAAAGACCCTTAAAAAAAGCGGGGATACTACCCCGTTTATCATTTTCACCGGTAAAAGCAGGGAGGAAGTGGCGATCGAGGCATTAAACAGCGGTGCTTCATTTTATCTCCAGAAAGGCGGCGATCCTGAGGTCCAGTTTACCGAATTAAGAAACATGGTCATCCAAATCAGTACGAGAAGGCAGGCCGAGCTGGCATTCCGGGAGAGTGAGGAACTGAACCGTTTATTTATTGAACATGCACCGATGGTTATTTATAATACCTGTTATACCGACAACGAAATATTCCTGGTCGCAGTGAACCCTGAATTCCAGAAGCTCACAGGCTGGTCCCGGGGAGTCTGGATCGGTAAATCGATCCTGTCCCTCATACACCCATCGGATGTTCCATTATTCACCGGTATGAAACATACCGACCCCGCGAATACGGCGCCCCATAAATTTGAAGTCAGGATCATGAAATCCGATGGTGAATACATTACCGGTGAGTTCGTTACAACTCCTGTGATCAAACATGGCCGCATTACCGGTGAATTCGGCATCATCAGGGACGTTTCAGAGGAACGCAGAATTGCCGGATTGTTACTCGCCAGAGGACTTGAACTTGAAGAGAAGAATAAAGAACTTGAAGCGTTCTGTTATTCGGTTTCCCATGATCTCAGGGCTCCATTACGGATCATTGACGGCTATGTAAAAATTCTTCAGACCTCGCTTCAGGAGCCGGTTCCTCCGATTGCAGCCAACAGTCTTTCCCGGATCAAGGAATCGGGCATGAGGATGAACAGGATAATTGAGGATCTCCTCAAATTATCACGGGTAGGTCGGGCAGCCCTGACTATCGAGGTGGTGGACATGAGTAAAATTGCCGGGGATGTTACCGAATCTCTTACCCGGTCCGACCCCGGGCGGGTCGTACATATTACGATCAGGCCAGGGCTCATTGCACGTTGTGATCGGAACCTCATTACGATCGCGTTGGAAAACCTCTTCGATAATGCATGGAAATACACCGCTAAGCAGGAGGTTGCCGAGATTTGTTTTGATCGGGAACAAAAAGGACCGGGGCATGATTTTTTCGTCATAAGGGACAATGGAGCAGGTTTCGACAGCAGCCGGGCAGAGAACCTGTTCATGCCGTTCTGCCGGTATCACACAGAATCCGAGTTCCCCGGCATCGGAATCGGCCTGGCTACGACGAAAAAAATTATCCAGCGTCATGGCGGTGAAATTTTCGCCGAGAGCAAACCAGGACTGGGAACCTCTGTCTATTTTTCTCTTGGCAGCTGACGTGAATTCCCGGAATTATGGGAAGAATAATCAACTATGAAATAACCACAGCTTACGTATACAAAAATTGATGAATTGCTAACAGATTCATCCCATGAAAAGGGAAGGTGAAAATATGACTGATGAAATAAGGGCACTTATTGTTGAAGATTCTCAGGATGATGCAACCCTGCTCGTCTTTGAACTGACCAAGGGGGGTCTCCTGGTGCATCACAGGAGGGTCGATACCGCCCACGATATGCGAGACGCACTGACAAAAGAGACCTGGGATATTATCCTGTGCGATTATTCGATACCAAATTTCGGTGCAATGGCCGCGCTGCAACTGGTAAAAGAATTAAAAATCGACATACCATTTATCATTCTTTCAGGAGTCGTCGGAGAGGATGTTGCGGTTGACGCTATGAAAGCCGGCGCCCATGATTTTATTATCAAGGGCAATTATTCCCGCCTGGTCCCGGCAGTAAAACGGGAAATTGAGGATTACACTGTCAGGAAACGGACGCAAGAGGAAGTCGAAAAGCAACGCCAGCTGTCTTTTACGATGATCATGCAGAACCCTCAGCCGCTCCTCATTACCAAAAAAAATATGGATGTAAAGCTGGCCAACGAAGCATTCCTCCTGATAAGCGGTTATTCTGAAGCACAGCTCCAGAAAATGAACCTGCGGGATTTCAGGGTCCTCGAAAAGAGTGGTAAGGGTGTCCGCGAAGCGCTCGATACCAAAAAGGGGGTGAGCGGCGACATCAAGGTCGAGTTCCCGACGGGAATTTATTATCTGGAACAGCACACGATCCCTCTCCTTGATAAGCATGGCGATATTGTCAGCCTGATGGCAGTGTACGGGGACAACACCGAGAGAGTCAAACAGGATGCCGCCAAAAAAGAGCTCGCAGATTTTACCAGCTCGTACCTCTCGATCCTTGCCGAAAACCTCACGCTTCTCGCCCGGGGTGACCTGAACATGAGCATGGACATCCCACCGGTGACCGAGAATAACAGAGAGACCTGGGAAAACTACAATGAGATAAACAATAATCTCCAGCAGGTCAGGGATGCCTTTACGAGTCTTATCAATGATGCCGATATGCTGACCCGGGCAGCAGTGGACGGCCTTCTGCAGACAAGGGCTGATACCAGCAGGCATAAAGGGGATTTTGCAAAGATTGTCCAGGGAGTGAATGCCACCCTCGATGCCGTGATAAAACCGGTCAACGAAGCGATAAGGGTTTCCGATATGTACGCAAATTCCGATTTCTCAGTGAGGTTCAATGAGAAACTTGTTGTTGCAGGAGATTTTATCGACTTCAAAAATGCCCTGAACAATATCGGTATCCAGGTCTCCAAGGCGGTCTCACTGATCAATGAGCAGGTCGCTGATCTCACGGAAGCTGCCGGGCAGGCTCAGGCGAGCCTTCAGGAAATTGCTTCAGGTGCAGAACAGATTGCCCATAATTCTCAGAAAGTCAATAACATCGCGATAAACGGGGCCCAGGGCATGGACCAGGTCTCGCGGGTGATGGGAGATCTCTCGGCATCTGTCGAAGAAGTAGCGTCTTCCATGGAGTCTGTTGCAGACCTCGCAAAGAATACGGATTTACTCTCAAAGGAAGGAGCGAAACTTGCCCAAAAAGCCGATCAGAGTATGATTAAAATAGGCGAATCTGCCAAGGTCGTTGACGACAATATCGGCGAAATCAACGCAAAAATGAATGAGATAGGTAAAATCGTCGAGGTAATCAGGGACCTTGCCAACCAGACGAACCTGCTCGCGCTCAATGCCGCAATCGAGGCAGCCCGTGCAGGGGAGGCGGGAAGAGGGTTCGCGGTTGTTGCCGCAGAAGTTAAGTCCCTTGCCCAGGAGTCGCGTGGCTCGGCAGAAAATATTGCCACCATGATCGGAGACCTCCAGCAGAAATCCCAGAAATCAGCGGAAGCCGTTGGCATTGCATCCCAACAGGTGCAGCAGGGTGGGAAAGATGTCGCAGAGGCTTTGAATTCCTTTAATGGCATTGTCGATTCGGTCGGAAAAATCTCAGGCAGTACCCAGGAAGTGTCGCGGGCCGCCGAACAGCAGGCTGCCAGTGTCGAAGAAGTCAGTGCGAGCGTCATCGAAGTCTCAGGACTCATCGATGGCGTTTCAAAAGAAGCAAGCAATGTGGCGGCCATAACCGAAGAGGCTTCGGCTTCGATCCAGGAAGTCAACAAAGTCGTAGAGCAGGTAAATGAGATCGCGACGAGAGTCTCAAACGAGATGGCCAGGTTCAAGGTCTGAACTTAAAAATCATCCTTTCCCGGATTCGACGAAGGGAACGGAAAGCCACCCGTTTTTTTCATTTTCGATCCGGTCGTCCAGAACATTGTGGGACGTTCTTAACTGAAAACAGCCATTTTTGGCGTCTCCATTGATCTCCTGGAACAGGCACGCTGGTAAAATTATTTAAGGTTATCAAGTTCGAATTTTTGTTTTTTCATCATCTGCATGATCTTCTCTCTTACGCTGTCGGGCATACCGCATTTAACCGGTCCGCTGTATTGGACCTCGCCTTCATCTTCTAGTTTCGGGATTTCCATTGCTTTTGCGAGATCAGGATCAAGTTTCTTCGCCTGGTCCCAGGCACGCCGCGCATCTTCATCACGGTTGAGCCCGCCGCTCAGATTTATTCCCCGAAAAGCCCATAAATTGGCATTCCCTGGATTGATCTCCAGGGCCTTCGCATAGTACTTGTCTGCTTCCTCGTACCTGCTTTCAAAAGCAAGCAGATCGGCCTTTAATGCCAGCTCGTCGGATTTATTGAGAAGGTCTTCTTTTTTGCTCCAACTCTTCTTTTCGCCTTCAGAAATTTCCACCGCTTCCTGCATTGGTATATTCAAATTTCGATATATCAATATTCGTATGGGCCTATCTGTTGGTCCTGATGTCCCGGACAGGTTCGGTTGTTTCACCAGGGCCGGGAAGATCGCGGTGACCTGGAAACTGGATCAGGCCAATTAAATAGTAAAAAAAATTCGGATCGAACGATGTAAATCGTTTTAAAGGGTTAAATTAAAGTAGGAATGCATGAGCGAGACCAGGACGATGTGCAGGTATATCTGCCTTGAATGTGCCTATATCTACGACCCGTCAAAAGGGGACCCGAAAGGAAAAATTCCGCCGGGCACACCGTTTGAGAAACTTCCCGACACATGGGAGTGTCCCGAATGCCATATTAAAAAGGCTAAACGAGGGGTATTCAAAAGACTGGACTAGGCTCATTATATGCCGTGTTATTTGAATCGACGGGCTTTCGTTTCTCCCTGAATTTTTCTGATCAAAATCGATGTGCAATTCTGATTAAGGTAAAAGAATCGGATTCAATCAGAAAAGCGCCGTCTATTCAGAGGCACGATCCTTCGATACCAAAGACGGATTTTTAGTTTTGTTTACAAGAGAATCCAAAAGAGGACAAGATTAATTTTGCGGTTAAACTCACCGTTGCACTTCCCACATTGAAACAACATGAATAAAACCGGCAAGACATCTCACTTACTTATTAAGGATGAAGAACACGGCAATGGGTTGAAACCGTTCATGCGCCGGCGAACCTTTCAATTACCGGGCACATCTCCGTTTATCGAATTGAGGTCTTCCAGTTTATTGATATTAACAAAAGTGGTCAGACAGGGGTCGTATTTTTTTAAATTCTCGACTCCGACAAACCGTGCGTTGAGGCTCCTGATCATGTCACGAAGGGAAAGCGACTCGTGTGAATCGAGATACCGGAGAAGGGCAGCCTTTCGGTATACGGCGTGGAGGGGTTCGAACATAACCGTATCCCACGCAGGGATGACTGCGTCGTATCCGTCCAGGAGCGAAAAGAGGTATACGACGATGTCCCGGTTCACGAGAGGCATATCGCATCCGGAAATAAAAAGTGAATCTCCTTTCGCCGCAATTACCCCGGCATGAATCCCTCCGATCGGGCCAAGTCCTTTTCTGATATCATGGACACAGATCACCTCACTGAACCGGGAAAAGCGTTCGCACTGGCGGGGATCCCTCGCAACAAGGATAATTTCATCGACGGCCGGGGAGAGGGTCTCTAGAAGCCGCTCGATAAAAGTCTTTCCGTCGTGGACAAAGAAGTATTTCTCGCGCCCCTGGGCTCTTTTAGCCTCTCCTCCGACAAGAATGATAGCCGTTTTCATTTTCACCGTGGATGATACCTGGTCATGGGGAATTATTGCCCGAACACTGATGACCCGAACGGGTCAGGGATCAAAGGCAAAAATCTCCGGAATATTCTCAAATCTATTGGTATTTCATTAATTTGCCTCTGTTATATAGGAGTGTCCGATTAATAATCCATTTGTTCGTAAGATTTGTTTAACCTCGCCAGTACAGGCTGACTTTCATAAAGAATATTATGCAGCTTTAGAGGTTCGCCGCCTGTTTACGGCTTTTCTCTCAAGATCGAGCAGAAGAATTTTGATTTCCGGGGAGGGCGAAAACCCGCCCATTCCCTTTTTTGCTACCACGCGGTGACAAGGGACGATGATGGGAGTCGGATTCCTCCTCATTGCCTGACCGACAACCCGCGGCGACGTCCCGACGCTCTTGCCGATTTCCCCGTACGTTTGCGTAGTCCCGAACGGGATCTCTGATACCGCCCGGTATATTGAGCCATAAATGGTTGGATCTGAAACGGAAATACTCTTCAAGGTGGCAAAGTGCTCTTCGGCCCCGAGGCAATACCTCCTGACAGGGAGAGGGACATCCCCGGGGATACCCGTCTTTGAGAATATAACCCGGTGGACACAATCACCCGACCACCAAACATGGACGAACCATAGACCAAGCCTGCATGAACCGCTCATCACTTCCATAAGCTCACCATTTCTTTAAAGGTCGGCAGGTCGACACCGACAAGTTCCTCTCTGATCCATGAGGGGAGCCCGTTCAGGACTCTGTTTTCAAGAAACCTCTCTTCGCCGAACACCAGGAACCCGCGGTCTTTAGGGGTTCTCAATACCCTCCCCAGTGCCTGTTCCGCCTTATTGATTGCGGGGAGCGTATAGCAGATAAATTCACCCTCTTCCCCGAATTTGTACTTAAAATAATCGATCATCATTCTTCTCGGGCGGTTGAAGGGGGCGAGCGGCAGCCCTATGACCATGGCACCGGATAGCATTTCACCCCGGTAATCAAGACCTTCGCTCCATTTGCCACCGCAAACGGCAAACAGCACTCCGGATTTTTTTCTTTCGGGAAGGGCCAGAAACTCCTTTAATGCGTTCCCGGCATCACGGCTGTCTTTTGGCTCTATGAACACGGTCTTCTTCCTGATAAGGGGTGCCGTTTCTGCCGCGAACTGTTCGAGGATCTGGTATGATGGGAAATATACTGCAAGATTGCCGGGGATCTGGGTGAATGCAGAGATATACCCGACAATTTTTTGCGTATTCGCAGCATCCTGTCGTTTCCGAAAAGCGGTTGTAATATCCCTGCTGCAGATCAGCTTACGGTTCTCTTTTGGGAATGAATTTGGAAGCGAACATGTTGCAACGCTCGCGTCGCCAAAATAGTATTTTTTGTAGCTGGATATCGGGGAGAGTGTCCCCGATATCAGCGTACAGCTATGGTGCGACTGTGCAAGATCCCTTAGTTTGGAACCAGGATCGATGCTCCGGACTTCAAGGATGATGGACGACTCATCTTTCCGATATATCGTCAGGTAGGACGAATCCGACGCCGATTGTTCAAGACGCAGCATAAATGCCGTCAACCTTTCGATAGCGGTCTCCCTGAACTCGCCTGCACGTATATTACTTTCCCTGATCTTTTCGCTGATAACCATCAGTTCTTCAACAATTTCAGAGAGAGACCGGTACAATGAGCTCTTTAAAATAATCCGTTCAAAAATGGCCGGATCGAACCAGTCCTCATTCTCAAGCGAATTCTTGAGTCCTTCCATAAAATCGTTAATTCTCGGGAGCAGATGCCTTACGGCCTCGACACCCTTAAGGGTCTTTTTGAGTTGCAGGAGTTCGTGAGATGCCTGCGCGAGCATCTCCTCTTCAAGACTGACTGACTGTACGTCCAGGAGCACGTCGCCGCAGTTATGGGCCTCATCGATGAGGAGTATTACGTCCCCGGGTTCTATCCCGACAGACTGGTACAGCTGTTCGCGGACTGCGTCGTCGAACAGATGATAATAATTCAGGATGATTACATCGGCTTTCTGGGCTGCATGGAGGAGTGTCTCGTAGGGGCAGATATCCCCACAGAATTCGCTGACCTGCCGTGGCTGAATACCCGTTCCAATCGCTCTTTCGGCCCGGGAGCGGAGCTCAGGCGACGGAACCATCCTGAGCGCCCCGCCTTCGGCTTTCACGAAAATCCTGCTCCTGATAAAATACGGGCAGATTACCGGATGTTCCCGGTCCGTTTTTGCGATCTGTTTCCTTATCACCGGATCGGATGAAGGCACGAGAGAGCCCTGCTCGGCACGCTCCCGCATGAGCGTTGTCGACAGACCTTTAACACCCTCACAACGGCGATATACGTCACCCTCACCCGCAAGAGGACACAAATTCGATTTTCCGATAAGGAATGAGAATTTCATTGACGGTTTTTTTGCCCTAACGAGCGACAATTCCCTGATGAATGTTGCCAGCTGGCTGATCGTCCGGACGGCAACGACTACTTTCCTGTCTCCTTTTTCTGCAAGCATTGCTGCAACAACACTTGATTTGCCGCTCCCGGTCGGCGCGTCGATCATCACGATACCGCCGGATTTCGCGTGGCTGCCCACCAGTTCGAGCATTTTCCGCTGGCCCGGGCGGTAATCTGGGTACGGAAACCATTCATCGAGGCGATCCATTAACTATTATAGGTGTTGCAATGCTTTAGATTAGCAGGAGTGGATCTGGCAAGATGGCCGTACATCCGATAGAACAACGTTACGGGACCCCGGAGATGCGTCACGTATGGAGTGAGGAAAATCGTTTTTCCTGCATTATTTCCGCCGAAATTGCGCTCGCCAGCGCAGAAGCAGCACACGGGCTCATTCCGAAGCCTGCCGCAGACGAGATCAAGAAACGTGCAGGACTTGCTGCCCTCGAACGCGCGAAGGTCATTGAAAATGAGATCAACCACGACATGATGGCGATGGTGAAAGCCGTGGCCGAAGTCTGCGGCGAATCGGGCCGTTTCATCCACTATGGCGCAACATCGAACGATATGCTGGATACTGCCACCGGTCTTCAACTGAAACAATCACTCGACCTGATCGAACAGAAATTAACAGCCCTTCTCAGGGTTCTCCTGAAAAAGAGCGATGAGACAAAAGGCCTGGTATGCGCAGGGAGGACCCATGGACAGATCGGCGTCCCGACAACTTATGGTCTCCGTTTCGCTATTTGGGCAAGTGAAACCGGAAGGCATCTGGAGCGGCTGCGAGAACTCAGGCCGAGGGTTGCGGTCGGACAGATGACCGGCGCGGTCGGCACCCAGGCATCCCTTGGCGAGCATGGGATTGAGGTCCAGGAGACCATGATGACGCTTCTTGGACTTGCTCACGTCGACGTCTCGAACCAGGTGGTAGCCCGCGACCGTTACGCCGAATACTTCATGTACCTGGCAAACGTCGCAACTACCCTCGATAAGATCGGGATTGAGTTAAGATCCCTCCAGAGGACTGAAATCGGGGAAGTCGAGGAGGCATTCGGGAAAAACCAGGTCGGTTCGAGCACGATGCCGCATAAGAGGAACCCGATTAAAAGCGAGCAGGTCTGCGGCCTTGCGAGGGTAATCCGTTCTTCCGTAGAACCTGCCCTGCAGAACAATACGCTCTGGGATGAACGGGACCTGACAAACTCGTCCTGCGAACGAGTGATATTCCCGGAAGCCTCGATCCTTGCCGATCACGTCCTGGTTGTCATGACCAGGGTACTTGAGGGGCTGACCATAAACAGGGAACGCATCAGGGAAAACCTGGACCTGTTGCATGGGATCAACATGGCCGAATCAGTGATGATCGAACTGACCAGGAAAGGGATGGACCGGCAGGACGCCCACGAACGCGTGAGGGTCGCAAGCATGAAAGCTTTGGAAACGAGACAGCCTCTTTCAGAGGTGCTTTCTCTTGACCCGGCGGTGATGGCCCTGCTAAAATCTCGTGAGATAGCAGATCTCCTTGATCCTGACAAGTACTTAGGGACGGCCGTCAGGCAGGTCGAATTAGTGATCAAAAAGCTTGGAAAAGTCGCAGAAAGCAGCTGAAACACTTCTCCCAGATAAAAAAAAGAAAGATTAGCAGATATTCTGGCCGAGGGGCCTGGTCATTCCTCGCCTTCGTCCTTCTTCTCAGGCCGCTTGAATGTTTCCACAAGCGTTATTTCGTTGATATCGGGGATATATTCAAACGATTCATGGATGATCCTGCTTCGCCACAGTACCCAACGCCGGTCGTAATTAATCCCGGGCGGGAGGATTATTGTTACCGTGCCGCCGTCAAACGAGACATCCATGTCACGGCCCGCATACAGGTGAATAAGCCCCTTTACTTCCTCTACAAGATCTTCAACCTTCGATTCTATCTTATACGAATAATGAAGGGTCTTCCCGGCAAAGGGATGGTTGAAATCGACGATAACCCGGTTGCCGATGATGTCGACCACAACTCCCTCGCCCTTGTCTTCGAGCTTCACCGTCATTCCCTTTGCAGGCTTTTCTTTGAAGCTGCTCTTCTGGAACGATTCTACCTTATCCGGGTCTCGTTCTCCAAAGGCCTTTTCCGGCGGGACATCTATTTCGTCTTCCGAACCCTCTTCTTTTCCGGACAGGGCCTCATCGAGCCCGACGATAACATGGTGGCTGCCCACGCGGATTACAACGGGACCGTACAGTGCCTGGGCATTATAGATATCCTCTGACTTTGCTTTTTCCTCGTCGGTGGTGTCAAAAATACGGCCGTCGACCGTCCCTGTATAGTGTAATTTTACAAAATCTCCTTCCTGTATCGCCATGTCAATCACTTGCTATATTACCTCGTGGGGATGATAGATAAAACTGTGTCACCGTTATGCTTGAAATCGAATTAAAAGTCAGGGTTCCTGATCTCGCACCGATAAGGGAACGGCTCCGCGATCTGCATGCCGACCAGACCGACCGGACCTACGAACACGACGTATATTATAACGCACCACACCGGGATTTTGGAGACACCGATGAAGCACTCCGGGTCCGGTACAGCAATGGCCAGGTAATCGTCACGTACAAAGGTGCAAAGGTTCCTGGGTTTGACTTCAAAGCCAGAGAAGAGATTAACGTACGTGTTGATGACGGTCCCGGATTTGAGAATATTCTCGACCGACTCGGGTTCAGGAAGACTGAGGTCGTGGACAAAGTGCGTGAGTATTACCGGTATGGAGAGGCATCGGTAGCACTCGACGAAGTGAAGGAGCTCGGGTCCTTTGTAGAGATCGAGCTGACCGGCGACGAGACCAGTTCGGCAGCCGCCGGTAAAATCAATGCAATTGCTGAGAAAATAGGGGTAGATGGAGAGGCAATTCTCTCTTCATACCTCGAGATGCTCCTCGCTAAACGGTGAGGAGATCGATCTTAATGTCCTTGGGATCGTTGCCGAAATGGATCATCGCACAGTTGCCCGATGAAGCCGTTCCCGGGTTGACAATCTTGACACCCTCGACATCCATGATGCCCCGGTCTTCGTGGACATGTGCGCAACAGACGAGATCGAAGGTCTTCATGTGCCTCCTCATTGCCTGGCTCCCTACATGCTCGCCGTTCACCGAATCGAGGGTTTCGTAAGGAGGAACGTGGGCCAGAAGAACGTTATGCACGGTTCTTTCCATCTTTCCAATGACCTGGTGAAGTATGTCGTCGATCTGTTTATCCGTCATTTCGAACGGACAAGCAAACGGCGTCGGATTGGAACCGCCGATACCTGCAATGGAAATTTTCCCGAGGTTTATCTGAGATGCATGGAGGCTTACGCAGTCTGAATGCTCAATTACTTCCAATATCTCTTTTGGGTCACAATTGCCCGGTACTGCAAAACATGGTACATCTATCCGGGACAGAAGGGGTTCAACGGAATCTGCGGGCCCCATCTGGGTAAGATCGCCGGCAATAAAAACTGCATCGGCCCCGAGATCCAGGAATGAATCAATTTTTCCAAATTGACCATGGAGATCTGCTAACAATAGCACATCCATCATGGTATATCATTCGAAGGGCTGCTAAAAAACCTTATCTGATGATCACTCCAGGAACCCGTTAATTTTCCCTTGAGTGCGAGGGATCCAAGCGTGCGCTGCACTTCATCGGCCAGCGGTCGTACCGGCTGGCCAAAAAGAGGAGTCCCGGGCAAGGGGATGAACTGGTGAAGGTGGACGGCCCCTCTCCTGACGACCTGGCATATCAGGTCGAGGGTCATATACTGGTCTTCCAGGGTTTCAAACGGCAGACCGACTATGAAATCGACTACAGGGACTAAACCGTGGTCAATGCAGCAATCACAGGCATTTATGACATCGGCTACGCTATGGCCGCGGCCAAGGAGACCGAGTACCCGATCACTTCCCGACTGCGCCCCGAAGTGAATTTTTTCATTCGAACAATAGGTCCTGACCAGTTCGAGAGAACGATCACCGATGAATTCCGGCCTGACTTCGCTTGGGAATGTCCCGAAATAGATCCTGGTCTTTATCCTTGACAGGAGTTTCTCGAGCTTCTGAAAATTTGGGTTCGTCCCGTCAGAACCATAGGCAAACGCGTTCGGTGTTACGAACCGTGCATCAGGCAGCTTATTCGCATACCGGACTACCTGATCGACAGGACGGTGCCTCATCCGGTGGCCGAACAGGGAGGGAGTCTGGCAATAACCACAATGAAACGGACAGCCACGCGAGATCTCGACATATCCGCGTACCGGTCCAAATGGGGGGTACGCACCGAGAAGGACCGATGAGTCCTCAGGGACGACTTCATCCCGGGTGGCCGTCCCGGGAACCGGTTTTCCGGAACCGGTAATAATACTATCCAGCAGGCGGGGAAGGGTATATTCCCCTTCACCGATAACGACATAATCGGTAAATTCCACCAATTCCCGGTAGCAGGCAGATGCGTGTGGCCCCCCGGCAATGGTGATACAATCCGCTTTTCTAATTTCTTCCTCGTAATTCCGGAAAGTTACAGAATTCAGGCTATAGCAGGTGATATCCCCGGAAGGCCTGTTGACTGGTTTCAATCGAATCTTGTGGCATTCGCAGGCTGCAGCAAGGGCAGCAAAAGAGTTGCGGGCTGCACTGATGCGTCTCCAGCAGACCTGAATATCCCGTCCCGGCATCATCATTTCTGGTATATCGACAGATACTATTTTCCGGCATTAAATAAACAGGGATCGTTGCACATCCGGAGGATGCCTTCTTTTTAGTCTGTACTGATCAAGCTCCGACGGTCTGCTATGTGCTGCAAGCGCCGGAAGTATCCTCGTAATACAATTCACCGGAATCTCCATCGACCGTAACCACGGCACCTGAGCAGAGATCGGAAAGCGG
>Ga0335071_10005454_pt1 | contig 13196 bp, 7 predicted proteins | sample Lox_Sample_15_FD_206724 | JGI IMG/M metagenome (GOLD analysis project Ga0335071, IMG submission 206724) | Soil microbial communities from Loxahatchee National Wildlife Refuge, Florida, United States - Lox_Sample_1.5 | ecosystem: Environmental > Terrestrial > Soil > Wetlands | place: USA: Florida...
AACTACACGCTCGTCCTGATGCGCGAGAACAACGCGACGAAACAGGCGGCGTCCCCCGCGGCCGCCGCGCTCTCGGCGATACTGAGCCCGATGATCCGCGCGAAGCTCCGGACGACGAATGCCTACACCGCGCTGGACTACGACTTCGAGGGATTTTTCCTCGGCGTGCTGAGCGGCCTCCTGATGCCGGGCGAGCTTTCCGAGGGCTCGTTTCACGATTACCTCCCGGAGTGCCGCCGCCTCCTCAATAATGATTACCACAAGATGGAGGCATACGCGATCCGGAACGCGTTCATGCAGTACTTCGGCGTCCCGGCGGACCAGCAGGGGATCATCGCGGGGATCCAGTCTGATGTGGCGACGGGGGCCCCGGTCAACTACGCGCGTGTCCGGCTCCTCCCCCCGAACAGGGTCTACACCGGCGACGGGTTCCACAACGGGTTCTACATGTTCGACGGGCTCCCCGCGGGCACGTATACGCTTCGCTTCGAAACGCCCTCCTACATGGCGGATTCCGTGCAGGTGTCCGTCGGCGCGGGGGCGACGCTCTTCGTCGACCGCGCCCTTGCGTCGACCGGGTATCCCACGGTGCTTGCAAGCACGCCCCGGGAGGGGGACTCGCTGGCAAGCCCCCTCGCGCCCCTCACGCTGAGCTTCTCGTCGCCAATGGACACCGCGACTGTCCGGGCTGCGTTTTCTGTCACCCCGTCGACCCCGGGATCGCTCTCGTGGGACCCGGCCAACACGGTGCTCACATTCTCGCCGGCGGCACATTTCCCGTTCCTCACCGCATTCACGGTCACAGTCGACACCGGCGCACGGAGCCAGGCCGGTCAGCCGCTCGATGGCACGGGAACCGGCGTTCCGGGCACACCGTTCACGCTGCACTTCCGCACCGGGATTGTCCGCGTGGATCCTCCCCGGGTGGTCTCGCGGTATCCCGATTCGGCCACGACCGTTGCGACACCCGATCACACCGTGAACATCACGTTCGATGAGCCTCTCAATCCCGGGACAGTGTCAACCGCCAATTTCCGGATCGGGAAAGTGGGAGGATCGGCGCTCACGCGGACGCTCCTCTACGCCGCCGGCAAAGGCAGGGGGGGCGTGAACATGTTCGTTCCGGGAGGATTCGAAACCGGGGCATCATACACGGTGTACATCAGCGGCGTGAAGGATTCGACCGGGAACATGATTCCCTACGGGGCGCCGGTCTCCTGGACGTTTTCGATCCAGAATGCCACGTATGCCACCGCGGCAATCGACTCGTTCGACCAGGGGCCGCTCCAGTGGAAGCAGCCGACCGCCGCGCAGTACACCGCGGGTGTCGACTCCGGTTCACTTGCCATCGTCGCGAGTCCCGTCTACCCGGGGATCCAGAGCGACCCGGGCGCGGCCGCGCTCGCGTTCGCCTGGGACACCGCGGCGCCGGCCTGGCTCCTGCGCGCTCCGCTCGACACGCTCGCGCCCCAGCGGTCGGTCACGTGGCCGAAGCTCGGGACGGTCCTGCAGGCGTACGTCTACAGCGACGGCGACAACGGCCAGTTCCGCTTCGGCATCGAGGATAGCGTGGATATTTATCCCGGGGGACGGCCGCAGAATCACAAGGTCAGCCGGTGGTACCCGCTCACATGGGTGGGCTGGCGGCTCCTGGAATGGAACCTGGCCAACGACTCCGCGGGGACGTGGCTCGGGGGGCCGACGCTGGGAGGCCAGATGCGTTTCGACGCGCTCCAGCTCCGCTACGTGCCGGGCGTGAGCGCCCCGGCCGGGCGCATCGTGATCGACCAGCTCCGTGTCGCCCGGGCGGTCATCGTCTCCGCCCCGCGGCCGGGGGCGCCCGTGCCGGCGCGTTTTGCGCTCGAACGGAACTATCCGAACCCCTTCAATCCTTCGACCACGATCGGGTATCTCCTCCCTGTCGAAGCGCGCGTCTCGCTCCGCATATACGACATACTCGGGCGGGAGGTGGCCACGCTCGTCGATGCGTTCGTGCCCGCGGGCGCACACACGGTCACGTGGAATCCGCCGGACTGTGCGAGCGGCGTCTACTTCGCGCGCATGAGCGCCGCTGACGCCTCCGGCGCGGTGCTGTATGCGGGGACGACAAAACTCACACTCGTGCGGTAGCATGGCGAATCCCGACATACTCGTCCTCGGCGCCGACGGCGGCGGGACAAAGACGACCGGGCTGCTTGCCGACCGGCAGGGGACCGTCCTTGCGCAGGTTCGCGGGGAAGGCTCGAACCAGTTCGTGATCGGCATGGATAACGCCGCCCGGAACCTGGCGGAGCTGATCACCGGGCTTGCGGCGGCGGCGAATTGCCCCGTCGGGTCAATCGGGCGCGGTATCCTGGGGCTCGCTGGAATGGGTGCGGTGCGGGACCGCCAGGTCCTCATCGGGGCGATACATGCCCGCCTCCGGGCCATGGGCCACCCCCCCGTGCCGCTTGCGATCGAGACAGACGGGCGCGTGGCGCTGGAGGGGGCGTTCAACGGCGGTCCCGGGATCGTGGTCGTCGCCGGGACGGGTTCGGTCGTCATGGGGAAGTCTGCGCACGGCGAAGCCCTCTCCATCGGCGGCTGGGGTCGCGTGATCGGCGACGAGGGGAGCGGCTACTTCATCGGCCTCGAGGCGCTCAAAGCGGCCTCACGGGAGATTGACGGGCGGGGTGAAGCCGGCCGGATCCGGGTCTCGCTCGCCTCCAGGTTCGGGCTCGAAAGCCGCGATCGCATCATCGCGGCCGTCTACCGCGAGAAGTTCGACATCCCGTCGATCGCGCCTGCGGTCCTCGACGCCGCCGACGCGGGGGACGCGGTCGCCCTCGGCATACTCACGCGCGCCGCCGACGAGCTCTCCGGGCAGATCGCCGTCGCGATCCACCGTCTCGGGCTCAGTGAGGGGACAGGGGTCGTGATGATCGGCGGGCTCGTCGACCATGACACGGTCTATGCCCGCATGCTGGCCGACGCCTTGCGGAAGCATGTCCCGAAGGCCGACATCCGCACTCCGCTCAATGGGCCCGCCTACGGCGCGCTCCTGCTTGCGATCGCCGGCCTGGAGGGAGATTGACCGTGCGCGGACGCTCTCTCCCGGCGATCGCTCTGGCGATCGCACTGTGCGGCGCTTCCTGCACCCCCCCCGTTGCGGGCCTGGCCCCTGCTCCCGCCAGGCGCACGGCGCCGGCCCCCGCGGCTGACTGGGCGGCGCCGGCCGCGATCGACAGCGTTCTCGGGACGATGACGCTGGAAGAGAAGGTGTCGCAGATGGTGATGGTGCGGGCATACGGCCATTACGTCAGCACCGACAGCGACATATTCGACCGGCTGGCCCGTGAGGTGACGGAGCGGAAGGTGGGGGGGATCATCATGGCGCAGGGGGACGTCTACTCCGAGGCGATTCTCCTGAACCGCCTGCAGGGGCTCGCCCGGATTCCGCTCCTGGCCGCGGCCGACTTCGAACGGGGGACGGCGATGCGCGTCCGCAGGGGGACGCGGTTCCCCGAGGCGATGGCCCTCGGCGCGACGCGGAACGCCGAGTACGCCTACCAGATGGGGCGCGCCGTCGCGCAGGAGGCACGCGCGATCGGCATACAGCAGAACTATGCTCCCGTCGCCGACATCAACGACAACCCCCTCAACCCGGTGATCAACACCCGATCGTTCGGCGACGACCCGATGCTCGTCCGGACGATGGTGGGAGCGTTCGTCCGCGGGACGATCGACGGCGGCTGCCTTGCGACGGCCAAACATTTCCCGGGACACGGGGACACAGGCACGGATTCCCACCTGGAGCTCCCCGTCATCCCCCTCACGCGGGCACGGCTGGACACGGTGGAGCTGTCGAGCTTCCGCGCCGCCATCGATGCGGGGGTCCAGTCGGTCATGATCGGCCACCTGGCGGTGCCCGTCCTGGATTCGCTCGGCGTTCCCGCCTCGCTCTCCGCCCCCATGGTGGAGACCCTCCTGCGGAAGCAGCTCGGTTTTCACGGCCTGATCGTCACGGACGGGCTCGAGATGCGCGCGCTGACGCGGGATTACCCGCCGGACAGCGTCGCCGTGCTCGCCGTGCATGCGGGGGCCGACATTCTCCTCGTGCCTCCCGATCCTGACCGTGCGGTCGACGCGGTCGTGGCCGCGGTGCGGGGCGGGGAAATCAGCGAGCGGCAGGTGAACCAGTCCGTCCGCAGGATTCTCTCCGTCAAGCACCAGCTCGGCCTGGAGAAGCGGCGGGACGTCGACATCGACGAGATCGCCTCCCGCATCGGCACGCGCGCACACCGCCACCTTGCCCGGCAGATCGCACAGGACGCGGTCACGCTCCTCAGGAACAGGAACGGCCTTCTCCCGTTTGCCCCGGGAGGATCGGGCCGCATCGTGGCGGTGCTGGCGGAGGACACGGACGACGACCGGACGGACGTCGACCGGCCCGGCAGCCCGGCAACGACGGAGCCCGTGGGTTCATACTTTGCGCAGCTCCTCCGCGCCCGTGCGCCCGGCGCCGAGGTGGTTCGCATCTCCCCCTCGAGCGATGCGAGGGATCTTGCAGAGGCGCTCGCCCGCGTGAGGGGGGCGGACGCCGCCCTCCTCTGCCTGTTCGTGAAGGTGCGCACCGCGTCGGGAAAGATCGAGCTTCCGGAATACCTGCGTGCATTCGTCCCCCGCCTTGCCGATGCGGGTACGCCGCTTGCCGTGCTGGTGTTCGGGAACCCGTATGTGGCAGAGAGTCTCCCCGATGCGGCGGCCGTCATGTGCCTCTACGGCGACGACGAACCCTCGAGCGAAGCCGCCGCGGAGGCGCTCTTCGGCGAGATCCCTGTGCGCGGCCGGCTCCCCGTGGCGATACCGGGCAGGTTCCCGTTCGGGAGCGGGCTGGACCTGCCCCAGACACAGCTCCGGCGGGAGGATCCGGCGGTGGCGGGGTTTGACCCCGCCGACCTGCAGCGCGCTGATGCCGTCATTACAGCGGCGATCGCCGATTCGGCGTTCCCGGGCGCACAGCTCGCCGTGGTGAAGGACGGGCTGCTCGTGGAGGAGAAATCGTTCGGGCGGCAGACGTACGATCCTTCCTCGCGGCCCATCGACGACGAAACGATGTTCGACCTTGCCTCCTGCACGAAAGTCATCGCCACCACGTCCGCGGTGATGAAGCTCCTCGACAGCGGCCGGATCGGCCTGGACGATCCGGTGGCGAAGTATCTCCCCGCGTTCGGCGCGGGAGAAAAGGCCGCCATCACAATCCGGGAATTGCTCCTCCACCGGGGCGGTTTTCCGCCCTTCCGCCGCCTCTGGCTTGAATGCCCTGACCGGCAGGCGGTGATGGACACGATCGCCGCCACGGCGCTCGTGGCGCACCCCGGCGATTCCACGGTCTACAGCGACCTGGGGTTCATCACGCTGGGGAAGATCGTGGAGAAGGTCACCGGGAAGCCGCTCGACGAGTTCGTCGCGGGGGAGTTCTTCACCCCCCTGAGGATGCGGAAGACGATGTACAATCCGCCGGAGTCGGCGCGGGGCCGGTGCGCGCCCACGGAAATCGACACGAGCTGGCGCCATGCGCTTGTGCAGGGAACCGTCCACGACGAGAACGCGGCGTTCCTCGGCGGCGTGTCGGGAAACGCAGGCCTCTTCTCCACGGCGGGGGACCTCGCCCTCTACATGCAGATGCTGTTCAACCGGGGGACGTACGCCGGCCGGCGGTACATTTCGGAGCAGACGATCGACGAGTTCATCGGGAAGCGTGTCCCGGGCCAGGAGCGGTGGCTGGGGTGGGACATGCGGTCCGCCCGCGGATCCTCATCGGGCTCACGCTTCTCGGCGGCCTCGTTCGGCCACACGGGATTCACCGGAACGTGCATCTGGGCGGACCCGACGAGAAAGGTGGCCGTGATATTCCTGACGAACCGGGTCTACCCGACCAGAGCGAACCAGAAAATCATGCGCGTGCGCCCGGCGGTGAACGACGCCGTGATGAAGGCGCTGGGCGTGCCGGCGGGGGAGTGAGATGAGCGGCGAGCCGACGATTGCCGTCGGGATCATCGAAGCCCCCTCGGTGGAGTTCGAGGGGGATTTTGACGCCGGTGCCGGCGCGGCGCTCCGGGGTCACTGCACGGCGCGCATCGACGGCGGCCGTGTGCTGATCGAATCGGGCGCGCGGCGCGCCCGGTATGATTCCGGCGTCCTCCTCGCCCCGTCGGGGAGCGGGGTGCGCTCGTTCCTCCTGAAGGGGGTAACGATCGGCATCAATTTCCACTGGGAACGGAAAGAGGATCAGCGATTCACCGGCGCTCTCCGGCTCCTGGCCCGGGGGGAGCGCGTCGTGGCGGTCAACGAGGTGTCGCTGGAGGAGTACCTCGCCAGCGTCATCTCATCGGAGATGAGCGCGTCCAGCTCGATGAACCTCCTGAAGGCGCACGCCGTGACGTCGAGGAGCTGGCTGATCGCGCAGCTCGATCGATCCCGCATGCTGCGCGGGAGGGGAAAACGGCCCGCCACGCTCAGGGAGGAAGCAGGCCTTCGGGTGCGGTGGTACGACAGGGAAGACCACGACATGTACGACGTGTGCGCCGACGACCACTGCCAGCGCTACCAGGGGATCACGAAGGGGGCGACCCCCGCGGTCCGTCGGGCGATCGACGAGACGCGGGGAGAGGTGCTCCTCTATGACGGCGTCGTGTGCGACGCCCGCTTCTCCAAGTCGTGCGGCGGGATCACGGAGCCTTTCGGCACCGTGTGGGAAGAACGGCACGTCCCGTACCTGGTCAATATCCGGGACGTCCGCCCGCGGGGCGACGAACGACCGGACCCGGATTATCAGCTGACCGACGTGAGCGCCGAACAGGCGGCTGGATCCTGGATCACGGGTTCCCCGGACGCATTCTGCAACACGGCCGACAGGGAGATTCTCTCGCACGTCCTCCTGAAGTACGATCAGGAGACGACCGACTTTTTCCGGTGGAACGTCACGTACGCGCAGGATGAGATCGCGGCGATCGTGCGGGAGCGGAGCGGCGTGGACTTCGGTGCGATCCGGGACATCGTCCCCCTCGAGCGCGGACCGTCGGGACGCCTGAAGCTGCTCAGGATCGTCGGGGAGAATCAGACGCTCGCGATCGGGAAGGAGCTCGAGATCCGGAGAACGCTCTCCCGGTCCCACCTGTACAGCTCCGCGTTCGTGGTGAACCGGCAGGATGTCCGTCACGGCGTGCCGGGCCGTTTCTTCCTCCGGGGGGCAGGGTGGGGGCACGGCGTGGGCCTCTGCCAGATCGGCGCCGCCGTGATGGGTGCCCGCGGCTTTTCGCCGGAAGAAATTCTCGCGCACTATTTTCCAGGAACATTGCTCTCTCGTTTATACTGAAGGTCCCCGAGACCCCGTCATTGCGGGCGAAGCGAAGCAATCCGGCACCCCGGTCATTGCGAGCGAAGCGAAGCAATCCGGCACCCCGGTCATTGCGAGCGAAGCGAAGCAATCCGGCACCCCGGTCATTGCGAGCGAAGCGAAGCAATCTCGACTTTTTTCTCATCACCCAGCATCAGATCTTCCCATCCGGGGTTCATTGACTCGATGAGGGACACTTTCTTCTTTCGTGACCCTGCTTTAATCTGTTTTTCACGGGTAATTGCGGCAATGGCATCTTCGGTCATTTCGTAGTACACTAGTTTCGTCACATGGTATTTGCTCGTGAAGCCACCGCCCTCTCCCAGTTTGTGCTGCCACACCCGCCGTTCAAGGTCATTGGTGACGCCGGTGTAAAGCACGTTGTTTGTCCGATTGGTCATGATGTACACGTAGAATTGTCTTGCCATGGCAGCCTCGGGGATGTGATGTGAGTATTACACACCGCGGGGAGGTGTTTTCGAATGTTCAAATGGGTGGCGCCGGAGATTGCTTCGCGAAAAGCGCTCGCAACGACACCAACTGTCATTGCGAGGAGCGCTTCTTCGCGACGAAGCAATCTTCGGGCAGAGATTGCTTCGCAAAAAACGCTCGCAATGACAGAGAACAACGCTCGCAATGACAGAGAACAACGCTCGCAATGACAGGGATTAACCATGAATCACACGATCACTAGAATTCTCCGCGCGGCGGTAGCGGCGGCGCTGGCCGCGGCCATCGCGGTTGCACCGCGTGCCGCGGCGCAGCCGGCGGCCAATGCGCAGCCGGCTCCCCGTCCCGCGAATTTCATCCGGCTTGTCGTCCCCGAAGCGGACACCGTGCACGCGACATCGGGCGTCTACCGGCTCTCGGCGGGAACCGCGCCGGGGAACCGCCTGACAGTTAACGGGACACCGCTGAAGGTCTACCCGTCGGGCGCCACCGCGGGCCTCCTCACGCTCAACGTCGGTGAGAACCTCTTCACGCTCACGGCGACAAGTCCCCGGGGAGACTCCGTGTCGAAATCGTTCCTGATCGTCCGGGAGAGACCCCCGGAAACCACGCCCGACAGCGTGTTTGCCATCGACACGATCATGTCCGAGCCGTCGCAGGAGCTGTGGCTGAACGAGGGGGACCGGCTCGACCTGCAGTTCAAGGGGACCCCGGGCTGCAAGGCTTCGAACGACCTCGGCATCCCGATGGCGGAAGTCTCCCCCGCGTACACCGGGGGGCTGGGGGGCGTCTACCGGGGCGTCTACACGGTGCGCGACGGCGACACGCTCTCGCTCCGGAGGATACGCTTCCGCCTGGAGAGCCCCTCGGGCGCGGTCGCGGAGACGCTCTCGCGCGGGGCGGTGTCGATCCGGTGCAACGATTTTCCCTACATCGGCGTGACGAAGGGCGAGCGCCCGGCGCTTGCATACGGGCTCGGGGAGGACCGCCTGGGCGGGGCGAAGATGTCGTTTATCAATTCCGGCATACGGCTCGCCGTCACCGGCAGGCGCGGATGGATGTACCGTGTCGCGCTCGCCCCGGGGCGGGAGGCGTGGATCGCCGTGTCAAACGTGGACCTGATTCCGAAGGGGGCGCGCCTCCCCGCGGCGCTCACGGAGAACTGGAATGTGTACGGCGACGCGAAATACGATTACGTCAACGTGGCGCTCCCGCTCCGGCTCCCCTACTCTTCTACCACGGAGAGCAACCCGACCCGCATCAACGTCGACGTCTACGGGGCGACGTCCAACACAAACTGGATCATCCAGCAGCTCACGACGAAGGAGATCACGAACGTTTATTATACCGAGCCCTCGGCGGGGGTCTTCCGGATCACGATCGAGCTGAAGCACAAACAGCTCTGGGGATACGAGATCGGGTACAACCCCTCCGGGCTCATGATCAGGGTCCGCCGGCAGCCGGAGAAGCTGAAGATCAAGGCGCTCACGTTCGCGCTGGATGCGGGGCACGGAGGGGAGAACCTCGGGGCACTCGGTTCCACGGGCGCGCTGGAGAAGGAGATCAACCTCGCGGTGGTCCGCGAGCTGAAGTCGATCCTGGAAGACCGGGGAGCGCGTGTCGTCCTGACGCGGGACCGGGATACGGACGTGACGATGGCGGACCGGGTCCGGAAGGCGGTCACATCCGGCGCGGACATACTGATCAGCGTTCACTCCAATTCGGTCGGATATACGACGAACCCGGAGAACACCCGGGGCACGGCGACGTTCTACAAATACATCTGTTACCGGCCCCTGGCGCTCGCGATCGTGAAAGAGGTGTTGAAAACCGGGGTTCCCCTCTTCGGCAACATCGGCAGCTTCAATTTCTCGCTCAACGCGCCGACGGAGCTCCCGAACGTGCTGGTGGAGATGGCGTTCGTGTCGAACCCGCAGGACGAGATGCTCCTGACCGACCCGGAGTACCGTCACCGGATCGCCGGGCGGATCGTGGACGGCGTGGAGGATTTCCTGGACGGATGCGATGAGTGAGGAGCGCGCCGCGGCTCCCCCGGCCTCCATCAGGCCCTGGACCGTGGACGACATCCCGGATGTCCGCCGTATCGGCTGGGACACGTGGAAGGCGACCTACGGCACGTTTATCCCCGAGGCTGACCTGCGTGCCTACCACGACGAGCACTATTCCGCGCCGGCCCTCCTCGAACGGTTCCGGCGCCCGGCCACGCGGGGGTACATGGCGCTCCTGGGGGGCATGCCCGTCGGGTACATGATCATGTCGTGCGATGCCCGGTCGGGGAGGTGCAGCGTCGCCTCGATCTATATCCATCCCGGCAGCCAGGGACACGGGCTGGGGTCCATCCTGATGCGGGAGGCCTTCCGCGTCGCCCGCATATCCGGCTTCGACCGCGTCTGGCTGGGCGTCATGGCGCAAAACACGCCGACGCTCGACTGGTACTGCTCACTCGGGTTCACGTTCGTCCAGGAAGAGCCCTTCACGATGGGGCACACGACCGTGCTCCACTTTATCGGCTACCGGATCGTCACGTCCGGCGACCTCCCGAACCACACTCCGGCCGCACATGGATCAGCCTGAACGGCGCAATCCCTGGCTCTGGGTCCCGTCGCTCTACTTCGCCGAGGGCATCCCGTACGTCATCGTGCTGACGGTTTCCGTCATCATGTACAAGCGGTTCGGGATTTCGAACACCGACATCGCGCTCTACACGAGCCTGCTCTATCTCCCCTGGGTGATCAAGCCGCTCTGGGGCCCGGTTGTCGACCTGGTCAGGACGAAACGGTTCTGGATCGTGACGATGCAGGTTGTCATCGCCCTTGCGCTGGCTGCTGTGGCGCTCGCCATTTCCCTCCCCGGGTTCTTCGTGGCGACGCTCGCGGTATTCTGGCTGATGGCGTTCAGCTCGGCGACGCACGATATCGCCGCCGACGGGTTCTACATGCTCGGCCTCAGGGAACACGAACAGGCGGCGTTTGTGGGCGTGCGGAGCACGTTTTACCGCATTGCCATGGTCACGGGGCAGGGTCTGCTCGTCGTGGTCGCGGGGACGCTCGAAACCTCCACGGGGGGCAACACCGTCGTCGCATGGTCCGTGACGTTCGGGATACTCGCGGCCATGTTTCTCCTCTTCTTCCTCTACCACCGGTTCATGCTCCCGTACCCGGCCGCGGACAGGCGGGCGGCCGTGTCGGCGCCAGGGGCCGAGCGGTCCCCGGCCCCGGACTTCGGGGGGAACCCCCTGGCGAAGTTCTTCGAAGTCTTTGCCGCGTTCTTCCGGAAACCGCGCATGGGCGCCACGCTGGCGTTCCTGCTCCTCTACCGGCTGGCCGAATCGCAGCTCATCAAGATGGTCTCTCCGTTTCTCCTCGATCCGCGGTCGAAAGGAGGGCTGGGACTCACCACGAGTGAGGTCGGCATCGTGTACGGGACGGTCGGCATCGCGGCCCTTACGCTCGGCGGCCTCGTGGGGGGCTTCGTCATTCCGCGCAGGGGGCTCCGCTTCTGGCTCTGGCCGATGGTCGTGGTGATGCATCTCCCCGACCTGGTCTTCGTGTATCTCTCCCACGTGCAGCCGGAGAGTTTCCTGCTCATTAATGTCGCGGTGGCGGTGGAGCAGTTCGGCTACGGATTCGGCTTCACGGCCTACATGCTCTACATGATCATGGTGTCGGAAGGGGAGCACAAAACGGCGCACTACGCGCTCTGTACCGGGTTCATGGCGCTCGGGATGATGCTGCCCGGGATGGCGAGCGGCGCGATCCAGGAGTGGCTCGGATACCCGAATTTCTATATCTGGGTCATGCTCTCGACGATCCCGGGCTTCATCGTTACCGCGCTGATCACGATCGACAAGAATTTCGGGAAAAAAACCGAGGTGGAAGGATGAGCACGAAATCCGGGAGGGCCGGGAGCCGCAACCGGGCGCTCTTCACCGCGTTTGTCCCCGCGGGGACCGCGGCCGCGGGAACCGTCGCCCAGCTTGCCGCCAGCCCGCTGGTGGGGCGGACATACCTGCTTGCGCCGCCGGGTGCCGCGGGGGTGGAGGGGGCGGTGCCGATTCGCGTCGCATCGCCCCGGTCAGGCTCGGCCATGAGGCGGATCGCGGCAAAAACGGAGACGCCGTATGCGCTCCTGGTGCTCCACGATACGGCGATCGAGTTCGGCGCGTTTGCGCTGGAGCGGTTTGCGGCGGTCGCCGGCGCGACGGGGGATGGGTTGATCTACAGCGACTATTTCGAGGTCAAAGGAGGAGTGGCCGCCCCCCACCCGGTCATCGACTACCAGGAGGGGAGCCTCAGGGACGACTTCGATTTCGGCTCCGTCGTGGTGCTCGGGGCGGGCGCGCTGCGGGCGGCTGCCCGGGAGGCCGGGGAGAGCCGCCACGCGGGATTCTACGCGCTGCGCCTGGCGATCGCACGACGGAGCGGCATCTTTCGCATCGCCGAACTGTTGTACCAGAAGCGGGAGCCCGATGTCCGGAAGGAAGGGGTGAAGCAGTTCGACTACGTCGATCCCCGGAACCGGGCGGTCCAGCTCGAGATGGAGCAGGCCGTGACGCACCACCTGAAGAAGGTCCGGGGATACCTGAAGCCGGGGGCGGAGCAGGTGGACCTGGACGAGGGGGAATTTCCCGTCACGGCATCGATCGTCATCCCGGTTCGCAACCGGGCAAATACGATCGGGGACGCCGTCACCTCCGCGCTCCGGCAGCAGGCGTCGTTCGCCTTCAACGTCATCGTGGTGGATAACCACTCCACCGACGGCACGACGGATATCCTCCGGACGTTTGCCGCCCGGGACGCGCGGCTGATCCACTGTATCCCGCAACGGAACGATCTCGGCATCGGCGGCTGCTGGAACGAGGCCGTGCACCACGCCTCCTGCGGGCGGTTCGCGGCGCAACTCGACAGCGACGACCTGTACGGCGACGAGTCGACGCTCGGAAAGATCGTGGAGTGTTTCCGGAAGGAGAAGTGCGCGATGGTGGTGGGGGCGTACCGGATGACGGACCTCCGCCTGCAGGAAATCCCGCCGGGGATCATCGACCACAGGGAGTGGACGCCGGAGAACGGGCGCAACAACGCCCTGCGCGTGAACGGGCTCGGCGCTCCCCGGGCATTTTTCACGCCCGTGCTTCGCCGCGTGAACATCCCGAACGTGAGCTACGGCGAAGATTACGCGGTCGGGCTCGCGCTGTCGCGCCGCTACCGGATCGGGCGGATCTACGATCCGATCTACCTCTGTCGCAGGTGGGAAGGGAATTCCGATGCGGATCCCGGCATCGCGAACGTGAACCGGAACAACTGGTACAAGGACAAGATCCGGACGATTGAGCTCCGCGCCCGGCAGC
>Ga0335071_10005457_pt1 | contig 13192 bp, 11 predicted proteins | sample Lox_Sample_15_FD_206724 | JGI IMG/M metagenome (GOLD analysis project Ga0335071, IMG submission 206724) | Soil microbial communities from Loxahatchee National Wildlife Refuge, Florida, United States - Lox_Sample_1.5 | ecosystem: Environmental > Terrestrial > Soil > Wetlands | place: USA...
AACGAGTTTTGCCCTGAACTGATCGATCATGGCCCGAATGACGGTTTCCGAATCCGCCTTGCGCCGAAAACGGTAGGTTTCCGGAAATAGGTATCCCTCAAGGTTTCTGGCTGCGGGGTCGAGGTCGCGGATCCAGCGGACCTTCAGGAGAGCCCGTTCCATCTCCGATGCATTTCCCAAACCGTTTTTTGCCAGCAGCGCAACGGTTTCGCGGGCGGTCAACCCCTCGGGAATCGTGACGGAATAAAAGAACACATCCCCCTGGACCAGCCTTTGCACAATCCGCTTCGGACTCGCCGGTTCGGCAAACCTGTATTCTCCCGCCTGGATGTGACGCCCCATGCCGGTATATCGGATGTAAGCTCGGAACGGCAATCCGCGATGGATGACTCCCGCACGCACCAGGAGCCCCGCTATTTCGCCCGCACTCGCGCCGCGCGGGATTTCGACAAACACCTCGCCTGCCGTGGAGCTGTAATAGGGAGTCTCCAGTTCCGAATAGAACCAAATCCACAAAGCAGCGAATCCGGTCGCTGCCGCCAGGAGGAATGCGACTGCAACACGCCACGGTCGTTTCAAGAATCAATTCTCCTTCAGGTGTCTTTCCAGGATAAAGGCGGCGGCGAAGGAATCCACAGTCCGATATTTTTTCTGCTGTTTCTTATTCATGCCCCGCCATAGTTCCATCGCCTCGACAGTGGAGAGCCGCTCATCGACTCCGAATACCGGGATCTTCAGAGAACCCTGCAGCGCCCCCATCAACTTTCCCATGCGCAGGGCGGCATCGCCTTGTGTGCCGTCCATTTTAAGAGGAATTCCCAGCACAATTTCCCGAATGCCAAGGGTATGCACAACGGCTTTCAGGCGTTTAAGAAAATTGGCTGTGCCGATATTCGGGATCGACGGCATAGGCTGCACGGTCAAGCCCAACTCGTCGCAATAAGCCAGACCAATGTTTTTTTCACCGTAATCCACCGCCAGAATCCGCCCTGTGATGTCCATGCAACCATTGGACCATACCCGCCCTATACCGTCAACCCCGGCAAATTGTCCGCATTCAACCGAAAGCCGATGGCGGAAAACTGACAGCTGACAGCTCCTGTTGCATGGGGGCCAGGATTACTATATTATTCAACTGCTTTAGTCCTACCGGTTTGGGAGGTTTAATGTTTCATCATAAGGGAAAGCTGCTTATTTTTCTGAGTTCTTTTCTAATCGTGCTGTACGGCGTGTCGGCAGCCTTTTACGCCAGAGACGACGATGCCTATAAAGAGCTCTCGGTTTTCATTAACGCTCTCAGCCGGATCAGGGCAGACTACGTTGAAGAACCCGATATGAACAACGTTCAAGAGGGAGCGATGCGCGGATTGCTGGATGCCCTGGATCCTTACTGCAGCTTCCTTTCTAAGGAACAGTACAACGCGCTGCAGAAGCGGAAAGAGAACGGCCAAGCGGGCGTCGGCCTTGTCCTCTCGAAAAGATCGGATGTCATTTATGTGGTGTCCTGTGAACACAATGGACCGGCTGCCGCAGCCGGAGTCCGTCCGGGAGACTACATGATTGCGATAGACGGCACCGAAGTTGAAGACAAGAGCATCCTCGAGGCGGACAGCCTTCTGCGTGGATCGCCGGGTTCCAAAGTGAAGGTCTCGCTGTTCAGGAATTCGAAGACTAAGGTCTTCGATGTGGAAATCTCCCGGGCCGCACAAGTCGCCAATCCGGTTAACTCCAAAATGCTGGACAGGAATGTAGGGCTCTTGAGTGTGGCTTCTCTCTCCGATGCCGCCGTGGATCAGGCTAAAGTTAAGTTAAAAACGCTCATTTCCGCCGGTGCGGAGAAAATCATTCTGGACCTGCGGGATTGTGCCGATGGAACGGCCTCGAACGGCTCGGACCTGGCTAACTTTTTCATCCGGAGCGGGATCCTCTATTACAGTCAAAACCGGCAGGGTGAGCGGGTCCGCGTTGTCGAAGCCAGCCCGGAGAAACATCTTACCGATCTGCCGATGGTTGTGCTGATCGACAGTTCGACGGCGGGCGCGGCGGAAATCGTGGCAGGAGCGCTGAAAGATCAAAAACGGGCAACTGTCGTCGGGGAAAAATCGTTCGGATCCGGTGCCGACCAGAAGACCGTCCAGCTGAAAAGCGGCGCCGTATTGATCCTCTCGACCGCAAAGTACTATACGCCCGCAGGGAAGGTGATCCAGGATGAAACCGTGCGGAACGCCGGCATCCTTCCCGATGTGGAATCTCCGGACGATGAGACGCGCCAGGATCTGGCGGTTGAATCCTATTACGAGGGTAGAGGGGAGTCTCCGCGGAAGGTCGGGAGTTTGCCCGAGAAAGTCCCGGCACGCGTCGAGAAAGACGACACGGATGACACTGCCAAGTACAAGCAATTCCAGGACAAAATAGATAAAATCCAGATCGAGAAAGCCCTGGACATCCTCTCAAAACCGAATGGGGCCGCAAAAAAGGCAGCATAGCGGCAATTGGTATTGACACTATTTCGACCTTTCTGGTAGTTTAAGTCCTTATTTTTTAGGCGCGTAGCTCAGGGGGAGAGCACTTCCTTGACACGGAAGGGGTCAGCGGTTCAAATCCGCTCGCGCCTACCAAAGAGTTTAGGCCTCGATGAAGCGAGCGCCTCTCCATGGATAGATGAGTCTAATGGATGCTGCACGTCGGACCCGAAGCGTTTTTCCTGCCCATCACACTGATTAAAGATCAGGAAGGATTACTTATTGTTGTCCGTTGGAAGCTGTGGACGGGGGTTAATTTCTAGAATATGTCGCTGAAAATAAGATACGCAGATGGAACGGCTGGGGAGATCGCGGACAAAAACGCCGCCCTGGAGATCTATCGCCACAGTGCGTCGCACCTCATGGCCGCGGCTGTACACAGTCTCTTCCCGGGCGCCCACCTCGGGATCGGCCCCGCAATCAGCGATGGTTTCTATTACGACTTTGAGCACGCCGATGGCTTTGCGGAAGAGGATCTGCAGAAGATCGAAGCCAAAATGAAGGATTTGGTGGCTCAGAACCTCAATTACGAGCCCTCCATCATATCCAAAGCGGAAGCCATCGACTATTTCACGCGGCAAGGGGAGCACCTCAAGGTGGAATTGATCGAGGAAAAGGCCGGCGAAAAGCTTTCCTGCTACCGGCTTGGAGATCTCGTCGATTTCTGTTTAGGCCCGCATCTTTGCTCGACGGGCCAGATTGATCCGGACAGCTTCCATGTCCTGAACATCGCCGGTTCCTACTGGCGCGGAGATGAGCACAGGCAGCAGCTGCAGCGCATTTACGGGACGGCATTTCTGACTCCGGCAGAACTGGCAGATTACCTGAAGCAGCTGGAAGAAGCCAAAAAGCGGGACCACCGAAGGCTCGGCCGGGAGCTGAATTTGTTCAGCATTTCGGAAGAAGCAGGACCGGGTTTGGTGTTCTGGCATCCCAAAGGGACGCGTGTGCGTCTCGTGATCGAGGATTTCCTGCGGACCGAGCTGTTCCGCCGCGGGTATGAGTTTGTGACGACGCCGCATGTCGCGCGGGACGTTCTATGGAAGACTTCGGGGCACTACGAGTATTACCGCCAGAACATGTATGTGTTCACCATCGATGACGAAGAGTTCGTCATCAAACCCATGAACTGCCCGGGCCACATCCAGATTTATAAATCCCAGATGCGAAGTTACCGGGATCTGCCGGTGCGCTTTGCGGAATTCGGGACGGTATATCGCTACGAAAAAAGCGGCGTGCTGCACGGCCTGCTTCGTGTGCGCGGATTCACACAGGATGATGCGCATATATTCTGCACGCGCGAGCAGGTGTATGACGAGATCTCGAGCTGCATGGATCTCGTTCTGTTCATCATGAAAAGCTTCGGCTTCGATCAATACAAAGTGGAGCTTTCGGTTCGCGACGAATCCAAAAAGGGCGAGTACGCGGGCACGGAAGAAGATTGGCAAATGGCAGAGGAGGCACTCACCCGATCTCTGAGTGCGCGGGACATGAGCTGGACGAGGATGGAGGGGGAAGCGGTATTCTACGGGCCGAAAATCGACGTCAAACTGATCGACGCCATCGGCCGCCCCTGGCAGCTGTCCACCGTTCAGTTCGATTTCACGCTGCCGAAGCGGTTCAATCTGTCCTACATCGGATCTGACGGGCACGAACACCAGCCTGTAATGGTGCACCGGGCGCTATTAGGGTCGATCGAGCGATTTCTCGGCGTCCTCATCGAGCATTATGCCGGCGCCTTCCCGATCTGGCTGGCTCCGGTGCAGGCGATGATCATTCCTATTGCGGAACGGCATCACGAATACGCCCAGAAAGTGTGCGGCCGTCTGACTGAAGCCGGACTCCGCGCGGAAGTTGACGATCGCAGCGAAAAGATGGGCTACAAGATTCGAGCCGCCCAGACGCAGAAGATACCCTATATGCTTGTGATCGGTGATAAGGAAGCACAGTCGGGAGAAGTATCCGTTCGCAATCGGTTCTCGGGAGACGAAGGAGCGCTGTCTCTTGAAGGCTTCTTGGAAAAGGTCGAGGGATTCGTCAAAAGCCGGGCCGTCCGGCCGTAACGGGCCGTTCCCGGTTTTTCCTCGTAAACAAAAGGAGGTTGCCAATCACAACAGCCAAGCCAGTGCGAGTTCGAGTCAATGAGATGATCCGGGCCAAGGAGATTCGGGTTGTCGACGAAGATGCGGGACAACTGGGGATCATGACCCCGGAACAGGCGCTTGCTCTCGCCCGGTCGCGCGAATTGGACCTTGTCGAAGTAGCTCCCGGAGCGAATCCTCCGGTATGCAGGATCATGAACTACGGCAAGTTTCAGTACCAGAAGAGCAAACGTGCGCATGAGGCCAAGAAGCATCAGAAGCAAGTTGTCATGAAGGAAATCAAGTTCCGGCCAAAAACCGAGGAGCATGATTTTCAGTTCAAGAAGAACAACATCATTCGGTTTTTAACCGAGGGGAATAAGGCCAAGGCAACCGTCGTTTTTCGCGGAAGAGAGATGACGCATCAGGAACTGGGGCACAAGCTGATGGATAGGCTGGTCCAAGAATTGAACGAGGCTGCCGACGTCGAGCGGCCGCCGAAAATGGAAGGATATGCGCTGGTCGCCATCTTCCTTCCGAAGAAGCACTAGCCGCGGACATCAATTTCGCCGCCGGTTTCGCGGTCGCTTGCGACGGCGCGAGAATAGGGTTTTGAAGTTGTTATTTATCAGTTGGGGGATATACCTGTGAAGCGGAAGACATCAAAGAGTGCGGCAAAACGATTTAAAGTAACGGGGACGGGGAAGATCGTGCGTCATCACAGCCATGCCCGGCACATCCTGACAAAGAAGCCCCGCAAACGCGTGCGGAAGCTGGCTGGCGACGCGCTGGTCAGCAAGGCTGACAGCAAGCGTGTGAAGAAAATGCTGAACATCTGATCATCGAAATGCACTTTGGAGTAGAGAAATGCCAAGAGTAAAAAGAGGAAACAAACGGGTCCAGCGGCGGAAGAAAATTCTGGGGCTGGCAAAAGGGTTTCGCCTGACGAAGAGCAAATTGCATCGATCCGCGAAAGAATCCGTGGATCGGGCACTTCAATTCTCCTATCGCGACAGGCGCACCAAGAAACGGGATTTTCGCAGTCTGTTCATCATGCGCCTAGGCGCTGCTGCCCGGCGCAATAATATCTCCTACAGCAAGTTTATCAGCGGTCTTAAAAAAGCTGGCATCACCCTGGACCGCCGGATCCTTGCGGAGATTGCGATCAAAGATCCTGAGACTTTCACACAGATCGCTGAGAGCGCCAAGGCAGCACTCGCGGCTGCCTGATCCTTTCCGTATTTCAGACTCGGATAACAAGACCGCCCGGGTGTCTGCCACGCCGGGCGTTTCTTTTTTTGAGTTCCCAGTTTCCAGTTCCCGGTTCCCAGTTGCAGCTGCTTTCAACTGGGAACTGTGAACTGGGAACTGGAAACCCTCTCCAGAGGTTGCGATGAATGATGCAATAGAAAAGCTGCAGCGGCTCTTCGAGGCGGATTTGGCTACGGTCACGGATATGGAGACGTGGAAGTCCGTTCGTGACAAATACCTCGCCCGCGAAAGCGGAATGATCACCGGCGAGCTGAAAAGGCTGCGCGATCTCCCTAAGGAAGAACGGCCCGCATTCGGCCAGGCGATGAATCAGGTGCGCGCCATGGTGGAAGAAAGGCTCCAGGAGCGGTTTGCCACGGTCAAGAAATCGGAGCTGTCGGCGCGGCAACGGCCGATTGACGTAACGAGACCGGGATTCCCGTTCGCCCTGGGAAGCGCCCATCCCATCAAAAAGCTTCAGGCCGAGATCGAGGACATATTCGTGAGCATGGGATTTCAGATCCTCAGTCTGCCGGAGATCGAAACGGACTATTACAACTTTGAGGCGTTGAATATGCCTCGCAATCACCCGGCTCGCGATGCCCAGGATACTTTTTATTTCGATGACACCATGTTGCTTCGAACGCACTGTACCTCCGTGGACGTCCACGCCATGGAGGCGATGAAGCCGCCGATTCGAGCCGTCAGCATCGGCAAAGTGTATCGCCGGGACCCCTTTGACGCTACACACTCTCCCATGTTTCATCAGGTGGATGTGGTCGTGATCGAGGAGGGGCTTCATATGGGCCATATGAAAGGCATGCTCGAAGTCTTCTTGCAGCGCCTCTTCAGTCCGGATACCCGAACACGTTTAAGGCCCGGCTTCTTCCCATTCGTCGAACCGGGCGCAGAGGTGGACATCAGCTGCATCTTCTGCTCCGGTGCGGGCTGCCCGAAGTGCAAACAGAGCGGCTGGATCGAGATTCTGGGCGCCGGCATGATTCATCCCAAGGTACTGCGAATGTCGGGCATCGATGATTCCCGCTTTTCAGGTTTCGCATGGGGCATGGGGATCGATCGAGTGCCCATTCTCAAATATGGGGTGGATGATATTCGGCTCTTCTTCGAGAACGATCTCAGATTTTTGAAACAATTTTAGGCAGGAGTTCTTCCCATGAAAATCAGCATCGAGTGGCTTAAAGAATATGTCGATGTGCGAGAAAGCCCGGAAAAGCTGAAAGAGGATCTTTCGATGATCGGCCTCCTGGTTGAAGCCATTTCCGAATCGAATGGAAGCCCGGTCCTCGAGGTCGAGGTGACTTCAAACCGGCCTGACTGCCTGAACTATGTCGGAATCGCCAGGGAATTGAGCGCGCTGTACAAGCGTCCTCTTAAAAATCCGCTAATTCAGGAAAAGCTGACTGCTTCTCCGGACAGAATTCCCTACAGGATAGAAATAAGAGATGCGGATCTGTGCCCCCGGTACGTGGGACTCGTGATGGACGGGATTCGTGTCGAGCCTTCGCCCCAATGGATGCAAAAACGCCTTGAAGCGGCCGGAATGCGTCCGCTGAACAACATCGTCGATATATCCAATTATGTCCTCCTGGAAATGGGACACCCGCTGCACACTTTCGATTTCGACGTGCTGCGCCAGGGTAAAATCGTGGTGGCAAGGGCCAAACAAGGCGAGAAAATGCGCACGCTCGACGGGACGGATCGCGACCTGGACGGCGAAATGCTTCTGATCAACGATGGTGAAGGGCCTGTGGCGATTGCCGGCGTTATGGGCGGATTGAACTCTGAGATTTCGCAGTCTACCAAACGTGTTCTGATCGAATCGGCATATTTCCAGCCCGCGTCCGTTCGCAGGACGTCGCGAAAACTCGGTCTATCGACCGAGGCGAGTTATCGGTTTGAGCGGGGAGCGGATTGGGACAATACTGTTCCGGCGCTTGCCCGAACCTGCTATCTGATTGAAAAGCTCGCCGGCGGGCGCATCGCGGGCGGCCTGCAGGATGTCTACCCGAAGAAGATCGCACCCGTTCGCATCGCACTGCACCAGGATCACGTCACCTCATTGCTGGGAATGCCATTGACGGGAGACTTTATCGAGTCGACTCTCCGGGGTCTCGGCTTCCAACTTGAAAAGCGCGGGCCTAATGCATGGGATGTCACGTGCCCGACGTGCAGGGCAGACATGGAGCTCGAAGCGGATTTGATTGAGGAACTGGCCTGTTTCTACGGATATCAGAATATTCCGGCCATCCTGCCCCCGAGCCAGACTGCCGGAACGCATTCATCCGCTTACCTCCTCGAAAATACCATTCGAAACATACTGATCGGCCAGGGGTATTCGGAAGCGCTGAATCTCAGCTTCGCCTCCGAAGCCGATCACAGAGAATTCCCTCCGTTGGAAGGAGACCGAGTTGCGATAAAAAATCCTCTTACTGAGGATACGCAATATATGCGTACTACACTGGCGCCCGGTCTGGTTCGATCGGCAAAGCGCAATGTAAACTTCGACCAGCGGCTGATCCGGCTATTTGAAATTGGAAAGGTGTATGGCCCCAAAGCGGATGGAGTGCCCGGAGAGCGACACGCTCTCGGAATTCTCGGCGCAGGCGGGTTTGCAGGTCAAAATTGGACGAATCCCTCGCCCGATTACGGATTTTTCCACTTGCGGGGATTGATTGAGGCCCTGATGCATGGGCTGCGGATCCGGTCTTTCAATATAAAACCGACTACGGCAGTCAGCTGGTTGAATCCGAGGGACGCTGCTACATTGGAGATCGGCGACGATTGCATCGGCCTTTTGGGGTCTCTGTCCCCAGCTCTCGAAGACAAGTATAAGCTCAAGCAGCCGGTCTGCCTGGCGGAGATCAATTTTGAGCGGCTGGCGAAATATGCCTTTTCGCCGGTGACATACGAGTCGCTTCCCAAATATCCATCGGTCGAGCGCGATATGTCGATCGTTGTAAGCCGGGACACTGTGTATCATGCAATTCATGATGGGATTGCAGGATTGAAAATCCCCGAATTGACGGGGATCGAACTCATTGACGTTTATGAAGGAGAAAAGATTCCCTCTGGAAATGTCAGCCTGACTCTGCGGCTTACGTTTCAGGATCGCGAAAAGACCCTGACAGTTGACCGCGTGCAGGATTTCGTTGATACTGTTCTGGCATTCTTGAATAAATCTTACGGAGCGGGGCTTAGATCTCTATGAGCGAAACAAAAGCGCAGTCGGAACTCACCGGCCTTGAACGGTTCGGCAACCTGGAAGACAAGATCTTCCGCCTGGTGGAGGAATTCAAGGCGGTTCGGAAAGACAACGATCTTCTTCGGGCAGAAAACATGCAGCTGAAGGAACAACTCGGATCGTTGCAGAACACGGAATCTACCGCCAAGGACGACCTGGCCAGGTATCAAAAGGAACGCGAAGAGTTGCGGGAACGTGTGGAGAAAGCCCTGACTCTTCTCTCAGCCGTAGACGCGCAATAACAAAGCGCTGACGCAGCGCAAGGACGGGCCCATGAGCGAACCGCCGGAACTTAGCTCTGTCCGGGTCAGAATTTACGATCGGGAATTTGCCTTGCGGACCACCGGAGATCCCGAGCGGCTTCAGGCTTTGTGCAGCAACCTCGATAAGCGCATGCGGGAGGTCGCTGCATCGACAGGGGCAGTGGATACGCTTAAAGTGGCAGTGCTGGCCGCCCTCAGCCTCGGCGATGACCTGCAGCGAGCTCGCGACGAATTGCAAAAGCTCGACGATTCCATAACACGCCGCTCACTTGCCTGCTCCTCCATGCTGGATCGTTTCTTTGCCTGATTCTCGATTCCAGATTCTCGATTCCAGATAAATTTTGATTTCAGATTTCCGATTCCAGATTCCAGACAAAAACCGATGACTCAATTTGGAATCTGAAATCTGGAATCTGGAATCTACAAGTTGAAGGGCGCGTTGATGCGTTGGATGGCGAGCGCTCGTCCCGACGCTTCGTCGATATCGATCAGGACGCCGCAGATTCGAAGGTTTCCGGTGGCAGGCTCCAGCCGCACGGGAATCTGCCGCAGCAGCCTCTCTAGCGCAAGATCCGGAACCGAGCCGATCACGGAGTCGTGCGGGCCCGTCATCCCCAAATCGGTGATGTATGCGGTTCCCCGGGGCAGGATGCGTTCGTCCGCTGTCTGGACATGCGTGTGACTGCCGACGATGGCGCTGACACGCCCGTCAAGGTACCAGCCAAAAGCCTGCTTTTCGGAAGTCGCCTCCGCGTGGAAATCGATAATAATGACCGGGGTCTGTTTGCGGATCTGTTCGACGGCGGCCAAGCCCGTCGTGAAAGGGCAGTCGATAGGCGCCATAAATACACGGCCCTGAAGATTGAGAACGCCGACGCGTACGCCGCAACTTGTGTCGCCGATGTATATGCCGATTCCCGGCGTTCCGGCAGGGTAGTTATGAGGGCGCAAGAGCCTCGGCTGCTCGGCTAGGTATGGCACGATCGCGCGCTTGTCCCATATGTGATTGCCCGACGTCAGCAAGTCTATCTCCGAATTCAGGAGATCTTCCGCGATTTGAGGAGTAACGCCGAATCCCGCGGCAGAGTTCTCGACGTTAGCAATGCAGAAGTCCACGCGGTATTCCTGGATGAGGCCATGCAGTTTTTCCTGCACGAGCCTCCTGCCCGGCTTGCCGAATATATCGCCAATAAAAAATACTCGCATCGATTCCCGCTTTTCGAAGGTGGTCTATAAAAAAAGTGCCCCCGCGCCGCCGTGTGGCGAATCTATTTGAACCTTTTTTAAAAGGGGGCGTCCTACGCACCGCGTCAGGCAATCAAGTTCCCGAAGGAAAAGCTCGCACACAGCGGCACGATACGAACTCCCATCAAATAGAATGTTGGCTCAAATAATTGTGCCATCACCAACATTGCAGGGGCTTGGATTATGATACCTGCATGCTGCATGGAGAATCAAGGATACTCGTAAATCCCGGATCGGGATTGAGAAGCGATTAGCTCTCGGCTCTCAGCATTCAGCTGTCTCCCAGCTGAGTGCTGATGGCTGACAGCTATTTCAGGTATTGCTTTAAAAGCCGACCCGTATGCGACGCTTCGCATTGTGCCACATCCTCGGGCGTTCCTTCGCACACGATCTGCCCGCCGGCATCTCCGCCTTCAGGGCCGAGATCGATGACCCAGTCGGCGGTTTTGATCACTTCCATGTTGTGCTCGATGACTAGAACGGAGTTGCCCGCGCTGAGAAGCTTATCGAAGGCGGCGAGAAGCTTTCGGATATCGTCGAAGTGGAGCCCCGTTGTCGGTTCGTCGAACACGAACAGGGCGTTCCCGGATGCCACGCGCGATATAAATGCGGCGAGTTTGATTCTCTGCGCTTCTCCTCCTGACAGGGATGTTGCGGACTGACCGAGCCGCAGGTATCCCAGGCCGATTTCCTCGAGGACGCGCAGTTTGCGAATCAGGCTCGTTTTGCCGGCGAAGAATTCCATGGCCTCGTGAACCGTGAGATTCAGAACTTCGGCAATGTTTTTTGATTTATACCGGACATCCAGGATCGAGTTCTTAAAGCGCGTCCCTTTGCAGTCCTCGCAGACCAGTTCCACGTCGGCCAGGAATTGCATTTCCACAATCACGACGCCGCTGCCCTGGCATGTGGGGCAACGGCCGGTTTCGAGGTTGAAGGAAAAGTGTCCCGGACCGAATCCGCGGCTGTAGGCATCTCGGGTTTCGGCAAAGATGTCGCGGATTTCGTCGAATGCCTTCGTATATGTCGCGGGATTGGATCTTGGCGTTCGACCGATCGGGGATTGATCGACGAGGATTACATCGGAAATCTGCTCCGCCCCCCGTATCGCGTCGAATCCTCCGGGCGATTCCTTGAGCTCGCCTTTCGCTTTCTTGACGGCGGCGTAAAGAACGTCATGAACCAGGGTGGACTTCCCGCTGCCGCTGACGCCCGTGACGCAAGCGAGAATGCCCAGCGGGATGCGGACATCGATATGCTTTAAGTTGTGCTGATACGCGCGAACGAGCTCGATTGCCTTTCTCTGGCTCTTTCGCCGGAATATGGGCACCGGGATCTTCTGTTCTCCGCTCAGATAGCGGCTGGTGAGCGATTTGGGATCCTGCAAGAGGGCCGGATAGCTTCCCTGAAAAATAACCTCGCCTCCATTCTCACCGGCCCGCGGCCCCAGATCGATCAGGTGATCGGCAGAGCGCATGATCTCCGGGTCGTGCTCGACCACCAGGACTGTGTTGCCGAGACTCTTGAGACTCTGAAGGATCTCCACGAGCCGCCGGCTGTCTCTCGGGTGAAGCCCGATACTCGGTTCGTCGAGGACATAGAGCGCACCGACCAGCGTGGATCCCAGGGATGTTGCCAGCTGAATTCTTTGCGATTCTCCGCCGGACAGCGAGGACGAGAGGCGGTCCAGGGCAATATAGTCCAGTCCGACGCGAACCAGCAGGTCCAGCCGGTGGCGGATTTCGTTCATAATCTTTTCCGCAATCGAAGCCTGCTGGGCGGAAAGGTTGAGGGCCGCAAAAAAAGCGGCTGCCTGCGCGATGGTCATGCGTGTGACATCCGTAATGGATTTGCCGCCGATTCGGACGTCGCGGGCTTCCTGCCTCAACCTGTCTCCGTGGCAGGCGAGGCATTTGGCATAGCCGCGATACCGGCTGAGAAAGATGCGGACGTACATCTTGTATTTTTTATGTTCCAGGTAATCGAAAAAGCCCAGGATCCCCGGGAATCGTCCGCGCCCGTTGGTGATCTTCTCCCGGTCTTCCTCGGTCAGTTCGTTCCAGGGCAGGTCCACCGGGATCCCTTCGCCGTTCGCGAACTGCAGCATCCGGTTCTGGAGGTTGCGAAAACGGGGCCGTGTCCAAGGATGAATCGCGCCTTCCGCAAGGCTCTTCGATTTGTCCGGAATGATAAGGTCGAAATCGATCGTCAGCGTGTTGCCGAAACCCTGGCACTCCGGGCAGGCCCCGAAAGGATTATTGAAAGAGAACAGCCTCGGCTCGGGCTCCTGGTAGGAGATGTGACAAAGCTGGCATTCGAATGCTTCGCTGAACTTGACGAGAATGCCCGCTGCGTGGCGGAGCCAGCGAATATCGGGATGACTGGTGCGGAGCAGGCGCTCGAGCCCATCCGGATCGTCGGATAACAGCATCAGCTCGATATGCCCTTCGGCGTCGCGGCTGCAAATTTCTATGGAGTCCACGAGCCTTTTCCGGATCCCGTCCTGCACAACCAGACGATCGACGACAACGTGCGCTTCCTTAATCTTGGCTTTATGAAGCGCCTCCA
>Ga0335071_10005458_pt1 | contig 13192 bp, 12 predicted proteins | sample Lox_Sample_15_FD_206724 | JGI IMG/M metagenome (GOLD analysis project Ga0335071, IMG submission 206724) | Soil microbial communities from Loxahatchee National Wildlife Refuge, Florida, United States - Lox_Sample_1.5 | ecosystem: Environmental > Terrestrial > Soil > Wetlands | place: USA...
TCCTCTCACGGCAACGGCGGCCCGGCTGGAACGACGCATGGGCAAGGACATCGAGCGCATCGCCGTCCCCCCGTCGGCGGCGACCTCGGCACCGCCCTCGCCAGCAACTGGCCCCGAGGTTCTCAGCTTCGCGCTCAGCTGCTCCGTCACCGGCAGCCGCTGGATCTCGCACCACGCATGTTCCGCCTGGCGTTGCGCTGCGGCGGCGTCCTGCTGCGCGTGAACCTCTTCTTCCTGGCGCTGATCGCATTTCTGCCCTACCCCACCGAGGTCATCGGTCGCTACCCCGCACGCACCTCGTCCGTGATCCTCCACGCCAGCTGCGTCGCTGCCTGCAGCCGAGGCCCGGCAGTGCGCCGGGCCTCGGCCCACGAGTGAAGGGATTCGGAGGCGCCGGAGGAGCAGCGCCGCCCTCGCCGCCCTCAGTTGAGCCGGATGACCTCGGCGAGCGAGGCGAACGGCTGCGGCGCGCCGGGCACGGTGTACCCGAAGGCGGCCTTCAGCGCAGCCGCCGCCTTCGGCGCGTAGGAGAGCGAAGCGCCCTGCAAGCGCACGTACTTGTGACCGTGTGACACGAACACGTGGTCGGTCATGCCCATCTCGTTGACGCCGGCGAAGGTGACCAGCGGCTGGCCGTTGATGGATGCCCGCACGCTCTGCGTCTTGACGTTGAAGGTGAGCCGGGTCACGGTCACCTGCGTCCAGGTGGCAGCCGGTGTGAGCTTGAGAAAGCGGATGCCGCCCCTGAACCGGACCGGGCCCCAGTAGGGCGAGCTTGTCTGGAACGAACCGCCGGAGATCGTCGAGGTCAATTTCACCGACCTGCTGACCGGAGTCAGGGCCGTCGGCGCGATCGGCTCAACGAACACACCGTTGGCGAGTTGGACGCTCGCCAGGTCGGTCCGGTCCCAGACCAGCGTGCCGAAGCCGTGCGGCGTGATGGTGGCCGCGTCCGCGTTGACCGGTCCGAGGACGAGCGACAGGAGTACGGAGAGCAAGAGTACAAGGAGAGCGACCGCCGGCCAGGCGCCGTGGCGCGAGCGGTCGTCCGGATACGAGCGAGTGTGTGTGGATGCTGAGAGCATGACGACTCCCTAGGTCGCAGGCGCTGCCGATGCGCAGCCGTGCCTGACTTGTACCCGCGGCGTCGGGCCGCGAACGAGCGGCCGCCTCAGAGGCCAGGTGGCCGGCCGCTGACCAAGGCAGCGGAAGCGCCCAGTGAGAGCTCAGGGGTCGGCGTTGACGTCGTCACGCACATGGTCGGCTTCCTCGAGTTCGGCCAGCGCGAGCACGTCCGGGCTCTGATCCTGCACTCCGATCGCCTTCTTCGTTCCGCGGCACAAGTTGCCGAGGTCCAGGCCGCGTGCGGGCATTTCGCTCGAGTTGGCGACCTCGATCATGGCCCTCCCAGTCGTCCTGCCGGCAGGCACATGTCTACGAGAGAGGCCGGATGTCCGGCGAAGATCGCAGCTGCGCCGGCGCGACGCCGACCAGCGGTTCCCGAGCCCGCTGGGCATCCCGTCCTAAACAGCTGTCCTGCCTGCAGAGCTGTAGACACCGTGCCGATACAGCCAGGCATGACCACCCGCTGCAACAGCTTCGACCAGCTCATGCGCCGCCTGCCCGACGTCGTGCAGCTCACGATCGGACTCGCGATGATCGCCGGTCTGAGCGCCTTCAAGCTCACCCTCGGCAGTGGAGTCATGCTGATCGACTTCTTCATCATCCCGGTGGTCGGCGTGGGCTGGTTCGCGCGCTCGCCGCGCTACGGCTACCTGGTCGCGCTGGCGGCGGCAGTGGACAGCGCCGTGCTCGCCGTGTATGCGGAGACGCAGGCAACATGGAGCACGGCCGTGCTCACCGGCCTCGCGCGCTTCGCCCTGTACGTGGTCATCCTGACGCTGCTCGGGATGATGCGCCGGGAGCGCGAGGTCCATCAGTACGCAGCCACCACCGACCGCAAGACGGGAGCCGTGAACGCCCACACCTTCCACGAGCTCGCCGAGACCGAGGTCGCACGCGCTCAACGCAACTCCGGTAGCGAGCTCTCCCTCGCCTACGTCGACCTCGACGACTTCAAGCAGATCAACGACGGCCTCGGCCACGGCGAGGGCGACCGCGTGCTGCTTGAAGTCAGCCACGTCATGCGCACTCAGGTGCGGGCCAGCGACACCGTCGGCCGCGTCGGCGGCGACGAGTTCGCGATTCTCATGCCTGAGACTGGAGCAAAGCCAGCCAGGGGAGTGGTCGACAGGCTGCGTCATGAGCTGTCCCGTCTGCAGACCCGTGATGGACGTCCCGTGCCGTGCAGCATCGGCCTCGTCACCTTCGACCGCCCCCCAGACTCGATCGGCGAGCTGATCAACGCCGGCGACGAACTCATGTACCGCGCCAAACAGGGCGGCAAGGACCGGATCGAGCAGGCCGAGCGCTCCGGGACGGCGAGGCCGTCGCGAAGCTACGGCACGCGCCCACGAGTGCGGGTTCTCTAGAGGGTCGAGCAGCAGGGCCTCAGGCAAACGAAAGCGCTGAGACGACGGAGAGGAGGCATGGGTATGGCCGTCGTGCAAGACAGCGTCGCCCTCTACTGGCAGAGGGCGCTCGCCGGCAGCGGGCAGCTGGCGTTCGTCATGGACACCTCGCGCCGGATCGTGGCCGTGAGCGCGGGCATGGCCCGGGCGCTCGGGGCACCGGTCGACGAGCTCGTCGGGAATACGTGCAACTCTCTCATGCACGACGCGGGCGGAGCGCCGCTGGACTGCCCCCTCCACGACCTGCTCCTCGATGGCGAGCAGCATGAGAGCGAGATCTGGAGCGAGACCCTCGGCCGGCGGCTGCTGGTCACCGTGACTCCGCTGGCGGACGACGAGTGCGGCCGCCTGAGCCACATGCTGCACGTCGCCGTGGGCGTGACCGCGCGCAGCAAGGCGGAGGCAGCGCTGCGCGAGAGCGAGGCGCGCTACCGCTCGTTGTTCGAGCACGCGCCGATCGCCATGTGGGAGGAGGACGACTCGGCGGTCAAGATGCGCCTCGGTGAGCTGGCCGCTCGCGGCATCGACGACATCGAGGGCTACCTCCTCTCCCACCCCGACGAGTACGAACTGTGCGTAGGCCTCCGTCGCGTGCTGGACGTCAACCGCGCGGCGATAGAGCTATTCGAGGCGCGTGACCGCGACGAGCTGCTCGCGCGCAACGCCGAGCTCTACCGTCACGCCCGCGACCGCGGCGTTCACCGCTTCTGGGCGGGGATGCTCAGTGGGCAGCGGTCGGTGACCTTCGAGGAGCTGAACACCTCGCTCGGCGGAAGGGAGCTCTACGTCCTCGAGACCTGCACCGTCGTGCCCGGGCACGAGAAGAGCTACGACCGCGTCTACGTCGCCGACGTCGACGTGACCGAGCGCAAGGCGGCGGAGCGTGCGCTGCGCCTCTCGCAATCACGCTACGCGCGTGTCGAACGCGTCGGTCACATCGGCACCTGGGAGTACGACATCGCGAGCGAGCGCTTCTGGGCGTCACCCGAAACCCGCGTCCTGCTGGGGCTCGGGCGGTCCGAGGAGACGCTCTCACGCGCAGAGATCTCCACGGCCGCCGTGGATCCGGTGGCCCTGGAGGAGGCGTTCCGCGCCCTCGTCGAGGAGGGAACGGAGTTCGACCGCGCGTTCGAGATCCTGCCCCGGGACTCTTTGGAGCCGCGCACCGTCTGGGCAGTCGCCACCGTCGAGCGGTCCGAGGACGGCACGCCCACGGCCGTGGTCGGCGTGATCCAGGACGTGACCGAGCGGCGGCGCATGGAGCAGGCTCTCAGGGAGCGCGAGGCGCAGCTCGAGCAGGCGCAGCGCATCGCCCACGTCGGCGACTACGAGCTCGACCTCACCGCCGGCACCTGGACCTCCTCGCCTGCGCTCGATGAGATCCTCGGCATCGATGACGACTACGTGCACGACTACGACGGCTGGTTTGGGCTCATCCACCCGGATGACCTCTCAGGGACGGCTGCGTACTTCGACGACCAGGTGCGCCGGAATCGCCAGCCCTACGACCGCGAGTTCCGCATCGTGCGCCCGGCCGACGGTGAGGAACGCTGGGTGCACTGCCTGGGCACGCTTGAGACGAGTGAGGACGGGCAGCTGCTGCGCATGTCCGGCGTGATCCAGGATGTGACCGCCCGCCGGCGCGACCAGGAGGAGCTGCGTCTGGGCGCCGAGCGCCTGCGCCGGACTGTCGAGGGCACCGTGCAGGCGATGGGTCAGCTGGTCGAGTCGCGCGACCCCTACACCGCCGGCCACGAGCGGCGCGTGGCCCAGCTCGCGTGCGCGATCGCCGACCGGCTCGGCTGGGGCGAGGCGGAGATCGACGAGCTCACGACCGCGGCGCTCGTCCACGACATCGGCAAGATCGCCGTCCCCTCAGAGATCCTCAGCAAACCCGGTCGCCTCTCGGAGATGGAGTTCGCGCTCATCAAGAGTCACCCCCGGACCGCGCACGAGATCCTCGCCCCGATCGCCTTCACCTCGCAGGTGGCGGAGATCGTCCTGCAGCATCACGAACGCCTCGACGGCTCCGGCTACCCGCGCGGACTGGGCGACGGCGAGATCTTGCCCGCCGCGCGCATTCTGGCCATCGCCGACGTGGTCGAGGCGATGACCACGCACCGGCCCTATCGGCCGGCGCTGCCCATCGAGGAGGCGGTGGCGGAGATCGCGGCGGGACTGGGCACACGCTATGACAGGGAGGCCGGCCGCGCCTGCCTGCAACTCCTCGAGGAGGGGTTCGCGCTCGACGATGAGGCTGCCGGACGGTAGCACCGCCGAGCCGCACCCCGAAGTCCTGGCGTCCGCCGCGATGGGGTGCTGCATCGGCCGGGCCTGCACGGTCGCCGACGGGTTGGGGTCGCCGAAGAGCGTGCGCAGGGCCGCGGTGACGGCGCTCACCGGGCTCCAGGTGGCGATGGTCGCCCCCTGCAGCATCTTCGCTCGATGCCGCACCAGCGCATGACGAGCACGGCGACGGCGGCGGCATACTCGATCAGGTCCCTGACAGGGACGCCCTCGTCCACTGTGTGGGCCGCGCGGAGGTCACCGGGACCGAAGGAGATGGTGGGCGTGCCTCCGAAGAGGGTGAACGTGGCTGCGTCATGCCACGAGTCCAGGCCGGCGACCTCTCCCGGACGACCCACGGAGCGCGCGGCGCCCAGGGCGGCGATGACGATGCCTTCGTCCGTCCGCACCTCGGCCGGCGGGCTGTCGTCGAGCCACTGCCACTCCGGCGGATGAGCCGCGAGCCAGTCGTCATCGCTGCAGGCGTCCAGCGCGCAGCGCATCACCTCGGCCTGGACCAGGGTTCCCATGCCGGCGGCGTCGGCATCGCGGGGTGTGTACTGCACGTCGCAGACGAGCGAACACGAGTCGGGATAGGTGACGCTCCACTCGCCGCCCCGGATGACGGTGGGCACGATGCTCGAGGGACTGAGCAAGGGGTGCTGCTCCGGGCGCTGTTGCCAGCGGCCGCGAAGGTGACGCAGGGAGCCCGCCAGGGGAAGGAGCTTCTCGATCGCGTTCACGGCGCCGCCCATTGTCCAGTCGGGCTGGGGCAGCTCCGCATGACCCGCGCGACCGCGCACCGTGAGCACGCCGGTGGTCGCGCCTCGACAAGCAACGAAGGCGTCGAAGCCTGTCGGCTCCGCGCAGATCCCCGCATCTGCGGACACGCCGTGGTCGACGGCGGCCCAGCCACCCGCGCCGGAGGATTCTTCGTCCGTGTTGCTGCAGAAGACTACAGCGCCGCGCGGACGCACGTCGCAGCGGTGGAGCGCCTCCAGGGCGAAGCAGAGCCCGGCGAGTCCGCCCTTCATGTCGGCGGAGCCGCGCCCATAGAGACGGCCGTCCTCGACAACGGCCCTGAACGGATCGTGGCGCCAGGCGTCTGCAGGACCGGCTTCAACGGCGTCGATGTGCCCGTTGAGCAGCAGGCTGGGGCCGCCAGGGCCACCCCAGCCTGCGGCGAGCTGCGGGCGGCCGCGGAAGTCGAGTCCGAGCCGAGCGTAAGGATGCCCCGGACCGAGCGGCTCGGGCTCCCAGACCTCAACCTGCGCGCCGGTGACCGCCAACCGCTCAGCGAGCAGTCGCTGCAACTTCTCCTCGTCGCGCGGCGGGTCGTCCCAGGCCGCTCGCGTCGTCGTGTCGCAGGCGATGAGCGCGCTCGCCAGCTCGAGCAGTTCGTCGCCGTCGTCGAGCACCCGCTGCACGACCCGTTCCTCGCTTGACGAGAGCAAGAGGCGCCGCCCCTCGGCAGCCCCCTCCGGGGCGCGTCCGGCGGGCATCGGCAGGCCCGCGCGTCCGGCGCCCCGACTGCGCTTCAGAGTGACTCCTCTGCCCTGCGATGGCGGCGTTGCCTGGAGACGAGCAGGACCGCGACGACGATGGCAAGGACTGCGAGGATGGCGGGGATCGCGGTCGCCCACGGCGACGTGCTCGCCGGCTGATCGTCGGCAATCGGCCGCAGGTCGAGGTAGGTGGCGATGTCTCCCGGCGTGGCCGCGTAGAAGGCGGGGCCCTTGCCGCCCATGATCCTCGTCCAGCCGGTCCACTTGTCGGTGTTGTAGGCCTCGAGATGCTGCGGGTAGGCGAGCACGAGCCACGGAGACTGCTCGTACATGACGCGCTGCATTCCCCAGATCAGGCGCTGACGCTTCGCCGGGTCGAGAGCCGCCGCCTGCTCCTCGTTCAGGCGGTCATACTGCGGATACGACCAGCTGGGCTCATTGGTGGAGCCGATCTGGTCGGTCGCGAGCGTGGAGAGCGTCTGGCCCGGGTCGACGTAGCCGTCCCAGTCGTAGATGTAGAGGTCGAAGTCGGGCGCATAGGTGTCGCCCTCATAGTTGAACAGGCCGGCGATCAGTGCGTCGTAGTCGATCACGGACAGGTCGATCTTGAGCCCGAGCTGCTTCAGCCATCCGGCAATCAGTTTGCCCTCGATCTGAGCGGCCGGGTAGTTGGTGGTCGCCCAGAGGCGCAGCGTGATCGGCTTTCCTTTGTAGAGGCGAAGCCCGTCGGCGCTGCGCGCGTACCCGGCCGCGTCGAGAAGACCGTTCGCCTTGGCCAGGTCGAACGAGTAGAGCTGGTCCGTCGGCGGCTGCCAATGGTAGTCGGGATCCTTCCAGGAGTCTGGCGTGATGATCGTCGTCCCTGGCTGCGCGTAGCCGTCGAAGGCGATGGCATCGATCTTTTCCCGGTCCAGCGCGTAGTTGAGGGCATTGCGGAAGCGCTGGTCGCGCAGCACCGGGTTGCCCTTCGAGGCGGGCGAGGCATTGCAGTTGCAGTTCAGGTACTCCCAGTTCAGGTAGTTGTAGGCGACAGTCTCGATGCCGGCGGCCGACTTGAGCGCCGAGAACTGCCCCGTGGGGATCCCCCACGCGGCGTCGATGGTGCCGGCGCGCAGGTCGGCGACCATCGTGTCGGCGTTCTGGTACATCTCGAAGATGATCTCGTCGACGGCCGGTCTCTTTCCCCAGTAGTAGGGGTTCCGCACCAGACGGATGTCGCGTCCGCGGTCCCAGCTCACGATCTGGAAGGGTCCGCTGCCGACGATCGGCATGTGCACTGAGTAGCTCGTGGAGGCCTTCTCCGGGTCGACCTTCTTCCAGATGTGCTCGGGCACGATGGGGAAGTTGAGATTGGTCATGTCCGCCTTGGGCCGAGAGCATTCGATGCGGACGGAGGTGTCATCGAGCGCCTTCGCCCTCACGACGCCCGCGACGGCGACCGCGAGCGGTGAATAGGCCATGGAGAGCGCGTAGTTGAAAGAGAAGGCGACGTCGCGGGCCGTCAGGGGCTGCCCGTCCTGCCAGCGCAACCCGGACTTCAGATGGATCGTCCATACCCTCCCGTCAGGCGAGAGACCACCGTTCGCCTGGGTCGGGAACTGCGACGCAAGGCAAAGCACCGGCTTGCCATCGGGACCGGTACCGAAGAGGAAGTCGTAGCTGATCGACCAGAGCTCGTAGGAGGGCTGCGACCAGCCGATGAAGGGGTTGAGGTTGTCGGGTTCGGCCGTCCAGCCGATGCGCAGGACGGTCCTGGACGGCGATGGGGATGCCGATCCTGCAGCGCAGATCGCCGGATGCGCCAGCGCCGACGACGCGAGCGCCAGCAAGACGCCGGCTGCGATCAGGACGCAGCGCAGGTGGCGGCCAACCAACAGGTCCATCGATCCCCCTCCGGTCGAGGCACGACATTCCGTGCCGTGACTGCTGGAGCGCCTCGTTCGTGCGCACGAACGAATCATACTGACTTCTCACAGCGTGTCAATGTCAGGACGCAGCCCTTGAGCTGGACGTCCGAACGGCGCTCGACCAAGGGAGTGGTCTGCTGCTGTCGATGACCCCGCGCCATCCTCTTGGAGGGACGACGCACGGCACGCGGGCCGACCACCAGGCGGTTCGCCCAGCGGACGTCAGTCGGTCGCGCGACTCCGGGAGCCGAACGTGTCGAGCAGTGCGGGAAGCACGATCTCGCCCCAGAGAGCGTAGATCGCGTCAAGGTCGACGCGCTCCGGATCGAGCGACTTCTGCAGCGCCAGGCCGTCACCGACAGCGATCAGCAGCGAGGCGAGGTTGCGTGCCCGCTCCGGGTCCGGGAGCCCTTGGAACCCCTCCGGCTCGCGCGGCGAGAGGCGGGCGTACAGACGCCGGTACCACTCATAGTCGTCGGCCTCTCGGCCGGTCCACTCGGGGTCGGAGAGGATATGCGGCAGGATCTCCCAGTAGACGCGGTAGCTGTCCTGGTCCTCGGCGATCGTGCGACTGACCTGGGTCATGGAGCGTAGACGCGCGTCCTCGTCGGCAACGGCCTGGATCGACTCGAGGGCCGTCAGCCCGAGGTCATGGCTGAGGCTGAGCGCGACCGCCTCCACCAGGCCCTTCTTGCCGCCGAAGTAGTAGCGGATCGAGTCCGCATAGACGCCTGCTTCGGCCGCCGCCGTGCGCAAGGTAAGGCCCGCGTAGCCGTCGCGAAGGATCACGCGCGTCGCGGCGGCCACCATCTCTCTCGCCACAGGCGCGAGCCCGAGCAGCGGGTGCTCGCCGAGGAGCGCGTCCGCGGACGCTTGCCTGCTGCCCGCGCTGTCTGGGTCGGCGTCTCTCACCTGTTCGTCCTCACACGGTCTGCCAGCTCTCCTGGGAACGTCGGCCGCTCACTCCCTTGCGCAACAAGGCGAAGCGCGGGACCAACGTCGACGTGCAGTATAGCTCGGCGCCGTCTCGCTCTTTCGTTCCAACGTGCGAGACGACCACCTACGCGACGTCGGCCAAACTCCGACCCCTGCGGAAGCGGACTGCGACTCTGCACTGCGGCGGTCATATACTCGCCCCGCGACCCGTCGCCGGAGGGGTGGCGGGCATCCTCTTTGGAGGCGTCATGAAGAGACTGCTGCTCGCCGTTCTTGTCTGCTCACTGGTGCTGTTCGCCGTGACTGGAACGGCAAGTGCCAAGACGCCCTCGCTCAAGAGCCTCGCCAAGAGCGTCAACGCCCTGCAGAAGCAGGTCAAGAGGCTCTCCGGCAAGCTGACCACCGCCAACGCGACCATCGCGTCCCTGCAAACCAAGCTGACGAGCGACGAGACGACCATCGCCGACCAGGGAGCGAAGCTCTCAAACGCCGCCTCGTTGCTGGCCATCGCCCCCTACGTCAGTCTCGACCCGAGCACCGTCAACGGCATCAAAGGTCCCAACATCTTCTTCACCGGTGCCAACCTTCACGTCGTCGACGGGTCGGGCTACACCGACGACAACGGCGGCACCCTGACAGGCCTCGGCAACCTCATCGTCGGCTATGACGAGCAAGGGCAGGACGAGTTCGCCAGCCCCACGACCACCACCGGTTCGCACAACATCGTCTGCGGCTTCGACAACAGCTTCAGCAGCTACGGGGGGTTCGTGGCCGGCTGGAGCAACAGCATCAGCGGCACCTGCAGCAGTGTCACCGGTGGCATCTGGAACGCCGCCATCGGCAACGACTCCACGGTCGGCGGCGGGGAGAGCGACGTGGCCAGCGGCATCCTCTCCTGGGTGGGCGGCGGCCAGGCCAATACCGCCAGCGGCGAGTTCTCCGCCGTCAGTGGCGGTTACAGCAACAAGGCCACCGGGGAGAACGCTTCGGTCACCGGCGGTGGACGGAACACGGCCTCGGGACAGGATGCCAGCATCAGCGGTGGCGGTGGGTACTCCGCCGGCCTGATCGAGAGCAACGCCTACGGCTGGGCAGCCGGCATCGACTCCGGCGCACCGACGGTGCCGATCTACGAGGCACACTGAGTCCTGCCCGGCGCCCTTCGCGACTGTGACCCTCACGACTTCGGTTGACGGTCGTCACGATGCCAGCTTCTCCCTGAGCACCTCGCAGGGAGTCCGGCCGTCGAGCGCCGTGTGCGGTCGCCGGAGGTTGTGGAACGCCTCCCAGACGGCCAGCTTGGCGCGCAGGTCGACGTCCCCGCCCCGCCGGCAACTCGTTCGCGGCAGGCAAGGGCGACAAGTCCGGAGGCGTTCTGGTCTCGCATGCCGTCCTGGCGCCACCGGAGGAGTCGGAGCGAATCGCGGGTCAGCGCCGCCGAGCGTCGAGGATCGGAGCCTCTCGTCCCGGGCTCAGTCCAGCCAAGTGGTGGCGGCTCCCACATCGGGGGAAGGACGCGCCTCGGATGGCTGCGCCGGCACGCCGAGAGCGCAGCCGTTGAGGGCGTATTCGCCGACCGGCAAGCCGAGCAGCCCGCAGAACACAGGGTCGTCGCTCATCGTGGTCGTGGCTGAGACCAGGTGCATGCCGAGGCCGAGCGCGGTCGCCATGAGCCACATGTTCTCGAGCGCGTGGGCGAGGGACTGCTGCTGGGCGGGCATCATCGCAGCGCGCTCGGCGATCACGACGTAGTAAGGCGCCGAACCCACACCGAGGATGCGGCCCTGCGACACCGGCTCCAGGCGGGCGCGCAGCGGCGCGGGCAGTGCTCCGCCGGCGAGCGCGGCCGCCGCATGGACCTGTATGGCCGTCCTGGCGGTGGCCGCCGCCGCGCTCCCCCGCGGAAGGACGAAGAAGCGCCGGTCGAGGGTGCTCCCGGGCGCCATCGCCGCGGCATACGGCGCCGCGAGCCCGGCGGCGAGGACCTGCTCGAGGGCTTCGCGCGTCGGGACCTCGTCGGTGAAGCTGCGGACCGAGCGGCGCTCGGCGATGACCTGCGCGACCGTGGCGACGACGCCTTCCGGGTCGATGCTGCTGTCCATGACTGCCTCCCCGATCGCCGATGGCCCTCCTGTGATGACGGAGGGCTCCGCCAGTATAGAGCCGAAGGTGGCCGTGAGGCTGCGGAGAGGATCGCGGGACTGGGGTCGGTGCGCCGCAGATTCGATGAACGACAGGCGTGACGGGCACACGCGGCCTCACTCCGCCGCCTCGCGTCGCCAGAAGGGAGGGCGGCCTCACTCCGCCGCGTAGTACTCGAACACCGCCCAGCCGAGATCGGCGCGGGCGTCGCCGTGGACCACACCGCTCCTCGGCAGCGTCTCCGGCAACGACCACAGGTGCGCGAGCTCGAGCTGCGCGGGCCGGGCGCCGGGGAACAACAGATGCCGCGCGGCCACCTGCGGGGCGAACCATTTCGGGTTACCGAGAACACCGTTCAGAGGAGCGGCCAGCAGCTGGCCATCCTCGAGCTCGCCGAGCACGACCCACGGCCGCTCCCCGGCGTAGAGCGTCAGGTAGGGATCGCCGACGCCGGAGGCGGTGAGCAGTCCGGGTCGCACCACCTGCCAGCTGCGGCCGCCGATGAGCAGGCGCTCGAGGATCGCCGCGCGCAGCGACGCGCCCCGCTCGCCGCTGGGCAGCAGCATGCGCTCGTCCACGGCGCCGACCCACTGCAGGCAGCCCGCGCCATCGGCGCAGGCGGCAAGCGTCAGGCTGTTCTGCGGCGCGCGCAAGGCGTTGGGGTGCACGGCGATGACAACCTCGGCGCAAGGAGGAGGGAAACGCAGGCGCGCCAGTTCGCCGGCGCGGAAACGGACCGGCGTCCCGGCGGGGATAGAGGCCATCTCACCTCCAGGTCTGAGGTGGGCGCCGTCGGGAGAGCCGATGCGGCGCCGCGGGCAAAGCTCGTCCTTGCAGTGTAACGAGTCCGCTCGGCTGGGGACGTCGCCTTGCTGTCGCGCCTCATGCGCAGCAGTGCCACGGTATGCCGCCGATTCTCGTCGTCACCTTCCGCACGTAGGCTGCGGACTTGAACATCGCCACGACGACTCTCCTCTACCATGCGCCTACCAGGCGAGCGATTCTCTAAGACGTGGCTGGGTTGCTGCTCGACGAAGTGGACACTGCGGAGCGCCCAGCCGAACGCTGGGACGAGACCGTCGCGAGGATCGCCTGGTCGATGAGGTCCATGGCCATGCGGCATTCGCGCTCGTTCCCGCTTGTGATGAACGCTTCGATCAGCGAGCCGCCGCTTGGGCCCTTCTTCGCTCGGATTGAACGACTCCACGCTGAACAGAGAGTCCCGAGGGAGTCTCCTGCGCGCATCGGGTCAGTGATCCACGCCTTTGTCGCGGGCCATATTCTGTCCGCGATCTCACACCCCAGGTCGGCTGCTCAATCGGCGATTGCGAGGCCGCGGACAAGATTGCGGCAAAGCTTCAGGCATCAGAAGACGACTTCAGGTATGGAATCGAGGTCCTGCTCACCGGACTACGCCGCATGGATCCGGCCCTCGAGTAGCGAGCCCTGCGGTTGTACTTCTTCGTAGCTCCGTTCACGGCAGCGCTTTCTAGAGCACTTCGAAGAAACGGATGCAGATCTGCCCCTTCTCCTCGCGCGCCAAGCCCACGAAGACGGATTCAGAGAGCCAGCGATGCGAGGGAGCGTCGGTGCGGAACACAGGGGAGGTCCGGTAGTAGACATCGGCTGCCTCGATGGGCTCACCTGCGTCAGCTCGAGCCATGAGCTCCGCAGTGCGCGTACGGTAGAACCCGCGGTTCGCGACGTCGATGAGGGCACCGTCCTCCGCCCGAAGCAGGTAGCGTGCGTCGAGGTGGCAGCACGTCAGACTGCGGCGCACGTACCAGTCCCCGCCCCCCGGGACTACGGCTCCCCGCAGTCGGGGACCGTCCACCGTACCGCCGAGTATGGGGACGAAATGCAGCACGTCGCCCTCGCCGTGACC
>Ga0335071_10005459_pt1 | contig 13191 bp, 12 predicted proteins | sample Lox_Sample_15_FD_206724 | JGI IMG/M metagenome (GOLD analysis project Ga0335071, IMG submission 206724) | Soil microbial communities from Loxahatchee National Wildlife Refuge, Florida, United States - Lox_Sample_1.5 | ecosystem: Environmental > Terrestrial > Soil > Wetlands | place: USA...
GGTAGGGAAATCATACGCGGTCAGCATCGTGCTCTTACGCTTGCCTTTTAGCGCAACAATATCTTTCGGGCTCATCATCATCCTCCAAAGGGAACGCTTCCCCCTACCAGAACGCTTCTATGGGGGAGAAGCGTTCTCCCCCAGATAGCGGGCGATGGCAAGGGCAGCTTTTTTGCCTGCGCCCATGGCGCGGATAACCGTGTCTGCGCCGGTAATAATATCGCCGCCGGCAAAAACCCCGGCCAGCGACGTCATGAAATTCTTATCCACCGCGACCGTGCCGTCGTCGTTAACCTTCAGGCCGCTAGTCACCTTCCCCAACAGCGGGTTGGGATTCTGGCCGATCGCCACAATCAGCGTATCGATGACAATGGTAAAATTCGAATCTTTCAGCGGAACCGGCCGCCTCCTGCCGGATGCATCAGGCGCGCCAAGTTCCATTTTAATACATTCCAGCCCCTTTACCAGGCCTTTTTCATCCCCCAGCACTTTTATCGGCTGGGTCAGCACCTGGAACGCGATCCCTTCATCCTGGGCATTGGCGACCTCTTCGACGCGCGCCGGCATCTCTTTTTCCGTGCGCCGGTAGACCAACGTTACTTCGCTGCCCAGGCGCTTGGCGACCCTGGCGCAATCCATAGCCACATTCCCGCCGCCGACGACCGCGACCTTCTTGCCGAGGGCAATAGGCGTGGCGTATTTCGGAAAGGCATATGCCTTCATGAGATTGACCCGGGTCAGGAATTCGTTCGCCGAATAGACGCCTCCGAGGTTTTCTCCCGGGATCCCCAGGAACTGCGGCAGCCCGGCGCCCAGACCCAAGAACACCGCCTTGAAACCCTGCTTGAATAAATCCTCTATCGTATAGGTCCTGCCGATCAAAACGTCGGTCTTGATCTCCACGCCCAGGCTTTTGATGTAATCGATTTCGCTTTCGACGATCTTTTTCGGAAGCCGGAATTCGGGGATACCGTAGACCAGCACGCCGCCGGCAGCATGCAGCGATTCAAAAAGGCTCACCGCAAAGCCCATCTTGGCCAAGTCAGCCGCGCAGGTCAGGCCTGCTGGCCCTGAGCCAACCACCGCCACACAGAAGCGTTCTGGTGGGGGGAACGCTTCTGGTGGACAGAAGCGTTCTGGGGAGTCGGAGGCGTAGCGCTCCAGGGCGCCGATATTAATGGGGATCTTTTTCTTGTTCAGCACGCAGGCAAGCTCGCACTGGTCTTCCTGCGGACAGACGCGGCCGCAGACCGCCGGCAGGTTATTTTTTTCTTTGATCTTTGCCAGGGCCTCTTTGCGCTTGCCCACTTTTATCAATTTAATAAATGCCGGGATGTCTATCTCAACGGGGCAGCCCTTGACGCAAGGCGCATCCTTGCACTGCAGGCAACGGCTGGCCTCCTGCTCGGCCTGCTCTTTCGAGAAGCCCAGGGCAACCTCGAAAAAATTTTTGATCCGTTCCTTAGAGTCTTGTTGGGGGACTTTCACGCGCATGTCTAATTAAAGATCTTTTTGAAGTGCGACACTATCGGAGACAGTATCAGCATCGCGGTGAGGGCAATCAGGATGACGGTAGTCGACCATCCTACCGCGTTTTGGAATTTGTTGTTTATCCAGTCTCCCATTATCTTTTTGTTGTTGACCATGGTGATCATCGAAATGAGCACCACCGGCAGGAGTATGGCGTTTATGACCTGCGACCAGATGGTGATGGTGATCAGCGGGGCGTTGGGTATCAGGATGATGATGACCGCGAGCGCGATAATGAACGTGAACAACACGTAAAACTGCGGGGCCTCATTGAGTTTTTTGTTGATCCCTGCCTCGTAGCCGAACGCTTCGCAGACATAGAATGCCGTCGCCAGGGGCAGGATGGTAGCGGAAAACACCGACGCCACAAAGAGCCCGAAGGCAAACAGCTGCGAGGCGAACACCCCGGCAAAAGGCTTCAGGGAGACCGCGGCGTCCTTGGCCTCGTTGATGACGATGCCGTTACGGTGCAGGGTGGCAGCGCAGGCAACGATGATGAAGAAAGCGACCAAGACCGTCGCGATACAGCCGATGATCACGTCCCATAAGGCGAATTTATAATCTTCCTTTTTGATCCTCTTTTCGATGACCGCCGACTGCATATAGAATTGCATCCAGGGCGCGATGGTCGTACCGACGATACCCAGCACCATGCTCAGGTAATTTTCTCCGAACCCCATGGTCGGCCGGATGAAGGCGTCCGTCACCTTGGCCCAGTTCGGCTTGGCAAAAAGCGCCGAGACTATGTAGGACAGGAGGCAGACGCTGAATAACAGGAATATCCTCTCTGCTACTTTATAATTCCCTTTGACCACCAGAATCCACACCGCAAGCGCCGCCAGCGGCACCGATACATATTTACTCACCCCAAAGATCGCCATGCTTCCGGCGACCCCGGCGAATTCCGTAGCGGTATTGCCGATGTCCGCGGCGACCAGGCCTAAAAATATGAAAAAGGTAACCTTGACGCCGAAGTTTTCCCGGATCAGGTCTGCCAGGCCTTTGCCGGTGACGATCCCCATGCGGGCGTTCATCTCCTGCACGACCGCCAGGATAATGAAAGACGGCAGCAGCGTCCAGAGGAGCTGGTACCCGTAGAGGGCGCCGGCCACGGAATAGGTCGTAATACCGCCGGCATCGTTATCGACGCTTCCGGTAACGATCCCCGGCCCCAGGATGCTTAAGAAGATTATGAAATTGCGCAATGAAGGGTTTTCTTTAAGGCGCTGTATGATGTTCATGGGTTATCCTGCTTCCTCGGTTTTTGTTTTTATCTGCGGGAAGACCGCCTCAAAGGCGTCCTTCATGGTGATGATCCCCTGAAGTTTGTTCTGCTTATCTACGACCGGCACGACCCCGAAGCCGTATTTATAGAATACCTCGGCCACGTCCCGGATCTTGCTGTGAACCCTGACCTTGGCGACTCGCTTGCGCATAAATTCAAAGATCGGCTTTTCCGCGGGCGCAGTCAGCAGCTGGTGCAGCGTCACCACGCCGACGAGTAAGTCATTGTCATCAAGGACGTAGATATAGTAAACGGATTCGGTTTTGTGCGTTTCGGTTTTGATCTTATCCAGGACGGCTCCGGCGGTTGCGCCGTATTTGGTAGCGGTGTATTGCGTGTTCATGATACTTCCTGCGATATCGTCGGCATGGCCCAGCAAGCTTGATATCAGCGTCACTTTTTCCTGCGGCAGCCGGGCCAAAAGGGAAGTTCTTTTTTTCTTGGGTAATTCCGAAAGCAGGTCGACGAGCTCATCCATGGCCATTTCATTAAGGATGGTCACCAGCTGTTTCTGGTCTAATGATTCGGCGATCTGTATGCGGATCTTCAGCGGCAGTACCTGGAAGGTGCCGGCAGCCGTGGCGGTATCCAGGGATTTGATGATGGTGATACGCTCGTCGCTTCCCAGGTCAGCCAACACATCCGCCAGTTCCGCCGGATGCAGTTCCGCCAGTTTCGAATGCGGCACTTTCAGGGCGAGGGCTTCCGTGCCGATGGCAGGGGTTACCGGCTGGACGAATTTCCAGGAGATGAGCCGCTCCTCCAATTCGCAGGAAGTGACCAGCTTGACGAAATATTGGACGAAGCGGATCCAGCCCAGGCGCCGGATGATGCCGGTCAGGCCGATATCCATGTGCACGACCCAGAGGTTCAATCCTTCCTTCAGAATATGCAGGTCGTTGACGCGCACGACTTTTGAGCCGGCGATATCCACGATCTGCTTATCCCAGAAAACATCTTTCAGCAGGATCTCTGCTTCGGAGAGCTTGACCTCCTGCTGCTGGATGTCCGGGGTGACTTCGATAGAGATCGCCCTCTCCGGGATGACCTGGCGTATGTTTTTCCAGGGGATATAGACGTTTTTGCCGGATTTGCGGTCGCGCATGAGCAGGGCGCTGAAGCGCGGGTACATTTCTCTTAAGGCCGCGACGAAATCAACCGCGTAGCCGATCTTTTTGTTGGTATTGAAATCCAGGACCGGGATATGGATAAGCTGCGAAAGATAGATGAATTTCTGCTGAAAGCTATTCATTGAGCCTGCGTTCCTGCGCCTGGAAAAATGCGAGGCGCTTTTGCAATTCGTCGAAATCTATCGCGTGGCCGTCGAAATCAGGGCCGTCCACGCAGCCGAATACGGTCTTGCCTCCTACGTTGCAGCGGCAGGCGCCGCACATGCCGGTGGCGTCGACCATGATCGGATTGATGCTGACGACGGTCTTGATGCCGCGCTCGCGCGTGCATACGGCGACCGCCCGCATCATCGGCACCGGGCCGATGGCATAGACCAGATCAGGGTTAGTATGCGCTGGTTTGGCAGAGGTGTCAAATAATTCTTTCAGGGCGTCGGTGACCAGGCCGCGTTTTGCGTAAGAGCCGTCATCGGTAAGCACGTGCAGCTGGTCGCAGGTTGCGCGCATCCGCTCTTCCAGGATAAGCAGGTTTTTTGTGCGGGCTCCGATGATGCCGATGACGCGGTTGCCGGCGAGCTTGAAGGCGCGGGATACCGGATACACCTCAGCGACCCCCACCCCGCCGCCGATGCATACGACGGTGCCGAATTTTTTTACTTCGGTAGGATGCCCTAGCGGCCCGAGGATGTGCGCGATGCAGCCTCCTACAGGGAGGCTGCTAAGCTTGCGGGTGGTATAGCCGACCTGCTGAAAGATAAGCGTGATGGTGCCGGCCGGGGCATCCCAGTCAGCCAGGGTCAAGGGGATGCGCTCCCCGGCTTCGTCAGCGATAACCACGACGAACTGGCCGGCCTGGGCCTTTGCGGCAACTGCCTGCGCCTCGATGGTCAGCGCGGTCGTCTCAGCCGTCAACTCTTCTTTTTTGATTATTCTAAACATTTTATGATCTTGGCGCCGGCAATTTTTTTCACGAGTGCCTCGCCTTGTGCCCTTCCTAACACAAATACCGCGGTAGAAAGCGCATCCGCAGTCAAACCGTCAGGAGCAACCACCGTTACCGCGATCACCCCTGAGGCAACCGGAGATCCGGTTTTCGGGTCGATGATGTGGCTGTAGCGCTTCCGGCCTTGGACAAAATACTGCTCATAGTCGCCGGAGGTAGCGGCTGACTGGTCGGCCAGCTCCCAGTATTCGGGGCTATCCGCCAGGCTGCCGGGCCGGGGATTGCGCGTGCCGATGCGCCAGGGCTTGCCGTATTTGGTGCCCAACGCGTAGATCTGGCCTCCCGCGTTGATCAGGCAACTGGTAATGCCCGCCTCTTTTAATTTTTTCACCGCGCAATCAAGCCCGTAACCTTTGGCGATACCGCCTAAGTCAATGCGCATTTGAGGCGCAGAAAATTCTACCACATTACCGTTATTTTTCAAAATAATTTTATCGGAACCTACGCGCTGCAAGGCATCGCGGATTTCGGCGTCGGTGGGCTCGCGGTATTTTTTGTCGGTAAACCCCCACACATCCATGAGCGGGCCGACGGTTATATCAAAGGCGCCGTTGCTTAAGCTCCAGAATTCCTTGGACTTGGAAATAATATAAAATGTTTCGGGGCTGGCGCGCAGTTTTCCCAGGCGGTTAAGCTGCGAGACTTCGCTGGCCGGGTCGTATTTGCTCAGGAGTCGCTCGATGCGTTTCATCTCGGCAAAGACAATGCCGGCGGCCTCCTTGCGGGGAGAGCTGACCTGCACGAAAGTCCCCATCATCACCTGCGTCTGGCGGTACAACGGTTTGGCCTGACATCCGCACAGCAGCGCCAGTAAAAAAACCCCAGCCGAAAAAACCCAGAAACGGTCTGGGTTTTTATTTTTTGATTGCTTGCAAGAGTTCCTTAAGGGAAAGCGCATTTAAGACATCCTTTTTTTGGAGCCAGCCGCGGCGGGCAACGGCCAGGCCCAAAGGCATTGCATCCAGGTGTTCGACGGCGTGCGAATCCGTGTTGATCGCTATCTTTACCCCCAGCTCTTTTGCCCGGCGGCTAGAGACGTCGTTAAGGTCGAGCCGGTTCGGGAAGGCGTTTATTTCAAGGGCGGTGTTGGTATCGCGGCAGGCTTTCAGAATTTCTTCCAGGTCGATATCATAGGCGTCGCGGCTGCCCAGGAGCCTGCCGGTCGGGTGCGCGATGATATGGACGCGGCTGCTCTTGCAGGCAGCGATGATCCTGCGGGTCAGCTGCTGCCGCGACTGCTTGAAACCGGTATGGATGGCGGCGATGACGATATCGAATTCTTTCAAGGTAGCATCCGGATAGTCAAGCTTGCCGTCGGAATCGATATCCACTTCGGCCCCGAAGAGGATGCGGAAATTTTTAAAGGTTTTATTGAGCCGGCCGATCTCGCGCTTTTTCTGCTTCACGTCCGCCATAGTCAAGCCGTTTGCGATCTTCAAACCCTGTGAGTGGTCGGTGATGGCAACGTAGGCATAACCGCGGCTGCGGCAGGCCGTCGCCATTTCGGCGATAGAATTGCCGCCGTCGGACCAGCTGGAATGCACGTGCAAGTCGCCCCGGATATCCTTGAGAGTGATCAATGTAGGCAGCCCTGCGCTAAGCGCCAGCTCCACTTCGCCGTTGTCTTCGCGCAGTTCCGGCTCGACGTAGGCCATCCCCAAGGCCTTGAAAACTTCATCCTCGGTTTTTCCGCAGACATATTTTTCATTTTTGAAAACGCCGTACTCGTTGACCTTCAGCCCCTTCCTGATGGCGAGCTGGCGCAGCTTGATGTTGAAATTTTTCGAGCCGGTAAAATACACCAGGGCCGCGCCGAAAGATTTTTCCTCAACCACCCGGCAGTCAAGCTGGACGTCGTCTTTGGTGCGCACCGAAGCCTTGGTCTGGCCCTGGGCGGTAACCTCTTTGACTTGCGGATGCGACACGAATGCCTGCATTATTTTTTGGGGGTTTTTGGAGACGGCCAGGATGTCGATGTCGCGCACGGTTTCTTTTTGGCGGCGCAGGCTGCCGGCAGGGGTGATTTTTTTGACTTCGGGGAGCTTTTCCAGGCGGCGGATAAAATCATCGGCGAGCTGGATCGCCTGGGCCAGGCTCATGCGCTCCTTGCCGCGCTTAATCAGGGCGATGCCCTTACGCATGTTCTCGATGGTCTTTTCTTTGATCCCGAAAATGCCGGCCAGTTTATTTTCGGCGATGGCGTTTTCCAGTTCTGATATATTGGTAATGTTGAGCTGGTCGTAGAGCAGTTTTGCGGTTTTCGGGCCGACGGATGGGATCTTCAGAAGTTCGAGCAGCCCCTCGGGAATGGATTTTTTGAGGTCTTCGAAAAATTGAATTTTGCCGCTTGCGACATATTCGGTGATGCGGTCGCTTAAATCTTTGCCGATGCCGGGGATCTCGGTAAGGCGGCCTTCGGCGGCGAAGGTCTCGATGTCTTCGGTAAGGCCTTCGATGTTCTGCGCGGCGCGTTCGTAAGCGCGGATGCGAAAGACATTTGCGCCTTTTATCTGCAGGATGGTGGCAATGTCGCGAAAAACTTGCGCAATCTCATTATTCTTCACACCAGAAGCGTTCCCTATGAGTAGCTGGATTCGATGACTTTGATCAGGTCGACAAGAATGGAATTGACCGGTGCAGGAATATCGAGCTCTCTTGCCTGACGGACGATCACCCCGTTGATATAATCGATCTCCGTATGCCGTCTCTTCTGGATATCCTGGAGCATCGATGAGACATTGGTCGAGGTCGCTTCGCAGACCGCCTCCACCTTGGCCAGCGGGTCATCATAGATAAGCTTGATCCGTTTGCGCTTGGCCACGCGGATGGCCTCGGTGACGGCGTCGCGCAGGATGCGCCGCGTCCCTTCAAATTCGAGGAGCCGGCCGTTCGTCAGCCGCGTAATGCCGGTAAGAGCATTGATGCCGACATTAATGATCAGCTTCGACCACAACAGCCCTTTTATATCTTTCGAGATCCTGGTTTCCAGGCCCGACCGGTTAAATATCTCGCGGATCGAACGCATCTGGACATTGATCCTGCCGTCAATGCGGCCGAGCACGGTCTCGCCTTTGCCGGCGTGGCGGACATGGCCGGTATCGATAAGGGTCGCCCCCAGATTGGTGACTCCGCCGATGACCTTGTCTGCGCCCACGACTTCGCTGATAACCTCGATATTGCCGATACCATTCTGCAGAGTGATAACCTGAGTATCTTCGCCCACCAATGGCTTTGCCAGAAGTATCGCCTCCTTGGTATCGTAAGATTTAACGCTGATGATGACCAGGTCTGCAGCCGGGATCTGGCCGGGATCAGCCGTAGCGTTCAGGCGGGCTTGCCAATCGCCGGAAAGCCCTTCGATATGGATGCCTTTCTGATTGATCTGCCCTGCGCGGTCCTTATCTTTATCAAGAAGCCAAATGGTTTCCTTGGATTTAGCCAAAAACGCCGCCAACAGGCAACCCATGGCCCCCGGCCCAACGATCACAATGTTCATATGCCCTCCTCTGCGCGCTCCCGATTCTAGATAGAAGCGTTCCCCCCTACAGAAGCGTTCTCCCCTATAGAAGCGTTCTCGAGTTTGTGGATGACGCGCTGCGATTTCAGCTCGCGCTCCAGATGGAAATTAAGGAACGAATTCAGCACCACATCCAGCTCCTTCTTGATCTGCGGGTTCATCCCCAGGTTCATATTGACGCGCAGCTCGTTCTTTTGGATGTGCTGGATCGAGGCGATGGTCCCCCGGAAGATCGTGCGCGACTGCAGGTCCTTGCGGATGCACCCCATGCACAACAGCCCTCCCAAGGCGAGACTGAATTTCGAATCCCCGATTATCCGGCAGCCGCAACTGACACACGTCTGAAAATTCGGCTTGAAACCCGACAGCGCCAGCAGCTTAAGCTTGTAGATCATAGCTATCTTGTCGGCGTTGGGATTTGCCTCCAACTCCCTCAGACAGGCCATCGCCAGGTCAAAAACCTCCTCGTTCTTATCTTCCGGCGGCATGACCGCATGCAAAAGCTCGATCATGACCGAGGCGGCGCAGACCTTTTCGATGCTGGCGCGGATGGCGTTAAAATTGCATTTTAACTCGCACTGGCTGACCAGATGCAGGGAACTTGTGCGCTTGGGATAAAAAATAATGTCATTATGCGAAAACGGCTCCAGGGTGCTGGCGAATTTTCCGGGCTCCTGCCGGATGCCTTTAAGGATGCCGCTTATCTTGCCGTAATCGCGGGTATACAGGACGACGATCAGGGAGGTCTCGCGGAAATCGCGCTTGCTTAAAACTATCGCTTCGGTTTTTTGGCTGGGCATATTTTTTCCAGTATAGTGTCGGCTTGTTTTTGCATACGCGCCCGTGCGCGCAAGGTGTTATCCTGCCATCCGAGCAGGTGGAGCACGCCGTGGATGACGTACAGATACATTTCCCTCAAGGGGTCGGTCTTAAATACCCGGGCATTGGCGCAGGCGGTATCCGTGGAAACGGCGATATCCCCGGCCAGCGGCCCCTTCGGCTGCGGCCTTAAGTCAAAGGCGATCACGTCGGTAGGCATATCCAGGCCTAAGAATTTCCGGTTGAGCATACGGATGCGCGAGTCATCGATGAGACAAAGAGTTATTTCTCCGGAGCGTGCGGGGCTGTGCGCGGACAGGGCCTTACGAATCGCGCTTTTTATCCGGCGCGTTATCTGTGCGCTGATGGGTATCCTGTTTTGAAGGTTTTGTATGGTTATTTTCACTGCTTTCTGCATGAGGATAGACCACGCGGCTGTGATAGATCCCGCCCAAAATGCGGATAAAGACTGCCGCGATCTTTTCCAGGTCCTTCAGGGTCAAATCGCATTCATCCAGCTGGCCGTCGATAAATTTATTGTTGATGATCTTACGCACCATCTCTTCGATATCCGCCGGCGCAGGCTCCTTGAGGGTGCGCGTCGCCGCCTCGACCGAATCCGCCAGCAACACGATCGCGGTCTCCTTGCGGTCCGGCTTCGGCCCGGGGTAGCGGAATCCTTCCTGCGGGACATCCTGGGCCCCCTCGAGGTTCTCCAAAGCGCGGCGGTAGAAATAATATACGAGGCTGGTGCCGTGGTGCTGGAGGATAAATTCGTAGAGGCTGGCGTTAAGTTTGTATTTCTTTGCCAGCTCCAGGCCGTCGCGCACGTGGTTCATGATCACCATCTTGCTCATGGATGGGCTTAAGTCATCGTGTTTGTTGGCGATCATGTACTGGTTCTCGCTGAAGTATTCGGGCTTGGAAAGCTTGCCGATATCGTGGTAATACGCGCCGATCCTGGCCAGGAGCGCGTTTGCGCCCACCGCGTCGCAGGCCGCCTCGGAAAGATTGCCCACCACCAGGCTGTGGTGGTAGGTGCCGGGCGCCTCCATGATCATGCGCTGCAACAGAGGATGATGAAAATCCGCCAGTTCCAGGAGGCTGACGTTGGTAACGGTGCCGAAGAGGTATTCGAATACCGGCAGTATCCCGACGACGATGATACTGGAATACATGCCGTTAACGATCAGGATCGCGTAGTTGTTGATGTCGGTGATGCGGAAATATTCGATGAAGACCAGCACTACTGCCTGGACCATGCCGATGATGAACCCCGCGCGGATGATCGAAGCGCGCCGGCGCGCGGATTGCACCAGCATGCTTGACAGCAGGCCGCTGATCAGAAACAGCGCGGCCAGATAGAAATTCCCGCCGGAGACCGCAGCGGCGCACACCCCGGAAGCCAGCGTCGCCAGAAGCGACAAGGACAGGTCGTTGAAAAGCGCCATGCACAGCATGGGTATGGCCGAAAACGGGATCCAGTATGCGGATACCCGGTGCTGGATAATGTAATAACTGGCCGTAAAGATGATGACGAACAAAAAGGTCATCTGCAGTATCGTGCCATGCCGTCCGGAGTCGTTCCTTCCGGTGGCCTTATAGTAGGCGTAGAGTACCAGCAGAAAAGCCGGGATAATGAGGTTTAAGTGCAGGATGTAGCCGATGGGGAATACCAACAGCGCGGCAACGACCATCTTGGCTTTATCTAACAGCGGGTTAGGCTTCATGTTTGTTTTTTTTCGTAGGCTTCGATGATACGTTGGACCAGGGCGTGGCGCACCACGTCAAAACCGCTGAACTGGATGAACTTGATCCCTTCGATACTGCCGAGGATCTCCTGCGCCTCCAGCAGGCCCATGGGTTTTCCGTCCGGCAGGTCGCTCTGGGTCAGGTCGCCGGTGATTACTGCTTTGGAATCGAAACCCAGCCGGGTCAAGAACATCTTCATCTGTTCGACGGTGCAGTTTTGGGCCTCATCAAGGATAATGAAGGCGTCATTCAATGTCCTGCCGCGCATGTAGGCAAGGGGTGCCACTTCGATGATCCCGGTCTCCAAATATTTCTCGATGCGCTCCGCCTCCATCATATCGTATAACGCGTCATACAGGGGCCGCAGATAGGGCGAGATCTTTTCATACATGTCTCCCGGCAGGAATCCCAAAGACTCCCCTGCTTCGATCGCCGGCCGCGTCAGGATGAGGCGGCGCACTTCATGCTTGTTCAGCGCCTCTACCGCGCAGGCCATAGCCAGATACGTCTTTCCCGTTCCGGCCGGCCCGATGCCAAAGACGATGTCGTTTTTTTTGATCGCCTCGACATACTCGATCTGGCCTTTGGTCTTGGGCCCGATGTGCCGGGTCTTGGAGACGTGCTGCACCACCGCCAGGTCTGCGGTCTCAAGCATGGGAAGGGGTTTTTTATTATTGAAATTATTGATCTGGCTGCAGACATACATCCGGCCCACATCGCTTTCGCCGGAGCGGATGGCCTCAAGGAGCCGCTCAACCAGGGTAGCGGCTTTTTTGGCGTTCGGGGCAGCGCCGCTTATTTTGAGGTCGTCTCCCCGCAGGGTCACTTTGACCTTGAATTCTTTCTCGATCGCCTTGATATTTTCGTCCCGGTTACCGAAGAGCTTTTGCAGCTCATCCTGGGACTCGATGCGGATGATCCGGGGCATTACTTTAAATTCTCCTTGGTTTCCTGCAAGGGCTCTACCTGCATCGGCACGCGGATGGTCTGGCCGGGATAGATCTTGTCGGGGCCCTTTAGGGTATCCTTGTTGGAGTTATAAATACGGTACCACTTTTTTGAGCTGCCGTAAAATTTCTGGGAGATCTTCTGAAGGGTATCCCCGCTTTGGACTTTATATTCCTGGAGCTTTATCGCCGGCTGCGGGGATGTCTGTGTTGCCGCAGGCATGACCGGCTCAGGGCTGTAACTCTCTTCAAGATACCCGCGGTTGCCCGTCGCAGCAGGGACAGCAGGACAAGGAGCAGGGACTTCTTTTTTGACGGTCCTGACCAACGGCTGCATCTCTATTTCTACCACCTGAGTGGTACGGGTGGTCTTTCTGTCTTGAACGGATTCACCCGTCTTGACTTTGCCCGCCAGGTAACCCTGGTTTCCTGCGGTCAGGTCCTGATCGACCCGGTCATGGGTAAGCTTGTACGTGCGCACGGTGCAGCCGGACAAAAGAAACGCCGCGACAAATAACCACACAAACCTTTTCATCCCTTCTTCTCCTTTTTCTTGACGCTGATCCCTAATTCTTTTAATTGTTTTTCGTCTACTTCGGAGGGAGCGCTGGTCAACGGGCAGAACGCCGCGCTGGTCTTGGGGAACGCGATGACTTCGCGGATACTGGATTCTCCGGCGATGATCGCCAGGAGCCGGTCCATGCCGAACGCAACCCCGCCGTGCGGCGGAGCGCCGAACTGGAATGCCTCCAGCAGGAAACCGAAACGTTTCTGCGCCTGCTCGCTGTTGATGCCGATAATGTCGAAAATCCTTTGCTGCAGCTGCGGGTTATGGATCCTGATGGAGCCGGAGCCCATTTCCATGCCGTTTAAGACCAGGTCGTACGAACGCGATCTGACCTTGTCCGGGCTTTTTTCCAGTATCTCCAAGTGTTCGGCAGCCGGAGCGGTAAACGGGTGATGCTCGCTCTCCCAGCGTTTTTCCTCGTCGTTGTACTTGAACAACGGAAAATCTTTTACCCAGACAAAGGCGAATTCGCAATTAAGGTCCTTGCGCATATCGGGCTTGTCGCTGCCGTATTTTGCCTGGGCGTCGGCATAGGTGATGCGCGGAAAGGGTATGGCAAGATCCGCCCCTTTAAGGCCCTTAAAGATCAACTGCATCAGCCGCTCGGTCAAAGAGAAAATATCTTCTTCTTCGACAAAAG
>Ga0335071_10005460_pt1 | contig 13189 bp, 11 predicted proteins | sample Lox_Sample_15_FD_206724 | JGI IMG/M metagenome (GOLD analysis project Ga0335071, IMG submission 206724) | Soil microbial communities from Loxahatchee National Wildlife Refuge, Florida, United States - Lox_Sample_1.5 | ecosystem: Environmental > Terrestrial > Soil > Wetlands | place: USA...
ACAGCGACACGCCGACGGAGTAGAGATCGGAGCGCTCGTCGGTGGCCAGCGACTGGACCTGCTCAGGCGAAGCGTAGTCGAGCGATCCCAATGTAGCTCCGGTTGCGGTGAGGCCAACTTCTTCGGTAGAGCGCGCGAGTCCGAAGTCCATCAGCTTGACCAGGCCCTGCGGGGTCAGCATCATGTTGCCCGGCTTGATATCGCGGTGAATGACGCGGCGCGCATGCGCGTAGCTCAGTGCGGCCAGCACCTGGCTGGTGTAGTTGACAGCGTCGGCGACTGGCAGCGGGCCATGCTGCAGGCGGTCGGCGAGCGTGACGCCGTCGACATACTCCATGACCATGACGAACTGGTCGCCCGCGGTGAACGCCGTGCGAAGTGCGGCAATATTGGGATGGTCGAGGCTGGCAAGGGTTTTGATTTCGCGCGTGAAGCGAGAGACAAACTCGCTTCGGGCGGCGAGGTCGGGCAGGATGATTTTCATCGCTTCCACGCGATCGGAGAGAACATTGCGCACGAGGAACACCTTGCCCATGCCGCCGTGGCCGAGTTCGCGGATGATTTCGTAATCGCCGATGCGCTGCGGAGTAGTGTCGCTCACGATGAAACCTCCCGGGGCGTCTGAGCTCAACAGGAGAGGAACGAAAGAGCTCGCAAGGGAGGATACACCGAAAACGGGCGGCGGTTGCGATTGAATTCACAACGCTTGATCTGCCGGTGGTTGCATCACGATTTGACACCAGGTTGGCGGGTTCCCTAACCTTACTGAATTGCAGTAAGGTTTGAGGAAACATGTCTATCGACGATTCAACTGCCACCAATGCCCGTGACCGCGAACTTGGAATGGGCCGAGAGATTACGCGGAGGGACTTTCTCAACGGAGTCAGCATAGGAGTCGGCGGAGCGATGTTGGCCTCGCAGGCCGGGCTGCTGGCGGCGCTGGAAAGAGCCGCGTTCGATCACGAGACGGTTCCTAAGTCGAGCCCGGCGTACTATCCTCCATCGCTGACCGGGTTGCGCGGCAGCTACAACGAGACCTATCAATACGCGCACTTGTTGCGGGACGATGCGTTCTGGGATTCAGCTCCGAAACCCGATGAGTTAGACGAAAGCTACGACCTTGTGGTGGTGGGAGGCGGCATCAGCGGATTGGCCGCGGCGTACTTCTATCAGCGGAAGGCCGGTAAAAACGCGCGCATCCTGGTTCTGGACAACCATGACGACTTTGGCGGGCACGCCAAGCGGAATGAGTTTACCGCGGGCGGCCGCATGGTGCTGTGTTACGGCGGGACGCAGTCGATTGAAAGTCCTGGCCTGTATAGCAAGGTTGCCAAGGGGCTGCTGACGGACCTCGGCATCGACACGTCGGTGTTTTACAAAGCATATGACCAGAAGTTGTACGACAAGCTGAGTACGGGATACTTCTTCGACAAGGAGACGTTTGGGCGCGACCTGCTGGTAGCGGGGATGAACAAGACACCGTGGCCGAAGTTCCTGGCGGATGCTCCGCTGAGCGATGCAGCGAGGCGCGACATCGCGCGGGTTTATGCGGAAAAGGTCGACTACCTGCCGGGACTGACTCGGGAGCAGAAGCGCGAAAAGCTGGGTCACATCAGCTACGGGGATTTCCTCACTCAATATTGCAAGGTAACGCCGGAAGCGCTGCCGTTCTTCCAGACGTTCCCGCATGATCTTTTCGGCTGCGGAATTGATGCGGTTTCGGCGCTCGACTGCTTTGGTGCAGGTGATGACTACGAGGCGGTGCGGTATCCGGGCTTTGAAGGAATGGACCTGGGCCTTGAGAGCAGGGAAGAACCGTACATCTTTCACTTCCCCGACGGAAACGCCTCAATTGCGCGGCTGTTGGTGCGGGAACTGATTCCGGCGGCGATGCCGGGGCACAACATGTTCGACGTCGTGACGGCAAAGGCCGACTACACGCAACTCGATTGCGCCGATTCGAAGGTACGAATCCGGCTGAACGCGACGGTGGTGAAGGCGAAACACGACGGGCCGCCGAACAGGGCGAAGGAAGTGCATGTGATGTATATGCGCGACGGAAAACTGCAAGGCGTGCGCGCCTCGCACGTGGTGATGGCCTGCTACAACATGATGGTTCCTTACTTGTGTCCTGAGCTGCCACAGAAGCAGCAGGAGGCGCTGAAGTATGGGGTGAAGGTTCCGCTGCTTTACACGCATGTGGCGATTCAGAATTGGGAGCCGTTCACGAAGATCGGCGTGCAGGACATCGTGTCGCCCGGGAGCTACCATTGTTATACTTCGCTCGATTTTCCGGTGAGCCTAGGAGACTACAAGTTTCCCAGCAAGCCGATCGACCCGGCGGTACTGTTCATGCTACGCACGCCGTGCAAGCCGGGGCTACCAGCGCGCGATCAGTATCGCTATGGACACGCGGAGCTGTTCACCACGCCATACGAAACGTTCGAGAGGAAAATTCGCGATCAACTGGAGCGGATGCTAGGGGCGCAGGGGTTCGATCCCGCCCGTGACATCGCAGCGATGACGGTAAACCGCTGGACACACGGTTATGCGTACGAATATACGACGCTGTGGGACCCGCCATTTCCACCCGACGAGCGACCGTGCGTCATCGGTAGAAAGCCGTTCGGGCGAATCACCATCGCGAACTCCGATGCGGGAGCAAAGGCCTATACCGACTGTGCGATCAACCAAGCGTGGCGTGCGGTGGACGAGTTGAAGGGCTAGGCGCGATTAGTGTTGAGGTTCCGCTCCAGCCGGACACTTTTTATTCTTTAGCGGATTCCATTCGGTGACGTTCACGGCCTTGCCCTTCATGCAGGTGGTCATACCCTGGTGCTCAGTTGCTTTGAACTTGATGGCGATACCGGGCACAGGCGCGCCGTGGGCGAAGATCAGGTTGTAGACCTGCCCAGTCTTCGAATCGGTGAGCACCAGGCAATCCGATTCGACGGCCTTGGTTACGCAACCAGAGGCGCGGATCGGGGGCGGCGCTATGGGTTGCGATTGGCTTGCTTGCTGCGCCACTGCCAGTCCGGTGAATGACAAGACCGCGATAGGCACTGCACGTTTCATTGGTCCCCTCGCCTCGGGAGTCGATGTGAGCCGACTGCAAAGCTATTTCAGGAAGCGCGCAAAGAAATCCGCCGTCGCGCCGTAGGCTGCGAGCCAAGACTTGTACACTAGAAAGCCATGGATTTCGTCAGGAAATACCAATAGTTCGAAGGGAACATGATTGTCGCGCAATCGTTGCACCAGATCGACAGTTTGGCTGAAGGGCACGTTGCGATCGTCGTCGCCCTGAATCAACAGAACGGGCGACTTCCAGAGCTGCACCGACGCATTGGGCGATGATTCGAAGGCGAGTTTTTTGGCCTGCTCGTAATCAGGCGCCAGAGATACGTTCGGACCGAATTCCGGGAACAGCATCGACCAGTCATGAACGCCGTGGAAGTCGACGCCTGCGGCGAACAGGTCGGAGTTGCGAGCCAGTCCCAAGGCTGTGAGATAGCCGCCGTAAGAGCCGCCCCACAGGCCGAGCTTCTTCTTGTCCACCGTGGGCAGCGACTGCAGGTAACGGGCCCAAGCGGTGATGTCCTTATATTCGGCGGCGCCACGCCAACTGGAATTAGGTGCCTCGCGGAACGCGCGCCCGTACATAATGCCGAGGCGGTAATTCACCGACAGCACGACGTAGCCCTGGTTCGCAAGGTACTGATTCATTGCGTAGGCGTTGTGGTAGTAGTCCATATAGTGGAAGCCCAGCATCATCTGGCGAATTGGACCTCCGTGCATGAAGATCAAGGCAGGGCCGGGCCGCGTGCGCCCGTTGGGCACAAAAAGCTGACCGTGGATTTCGAGGCCGTCCTCGCTTTTGAAGATTACCTGCTTCGGCACGACCAATTGCGATGAGGGAAAGTCGGCAGGCAGCGCGGAAGCAGCGATCATTTCGCCTCGACCTTGCGGCGTGATGCGGTACGGCATCGCTGGCGTGGTTGCCGTCGAGCCGAGACAGGCGAGATAGCTGCCTCTGCCGGTTTCGACGGGAGCCCACTCCATCGTCTCGCCGCGAGTGAGTTGCTGTGGTTTGCCGTCAGGCAGTGACACGCGCCAGATGTGGCGACGGTCAATGTCGTCCTGGTTGGAGGAATACAACACCGATTTGCCATCGGAGGCGAGCGTGACGTCTTCCACGTCGAACCTCCCCGGTGTGAGCAGGTCGGGCGCTCCGCCGCCGGTAGATACAGAATAGAGATGGTTCCAACCATCCTGCTCGGAGGCGAACAGGAGGCGGTCGCCGGCGAGGAAGAGGAATGAGATGTCGGCGGTGAGAGAGGGGAACGAATCTTCGAGTTTGTTTCCGCTGTGCCAGACCTCGTGGCCGTTGCCCGTCGTTGGATCGGCAATCCAGATGGACCAAGTCACGGGTTGCTGTGGGATCAAAGGCTGCTTCTGTTCGACTCCGGGAATGCGCAGGAAGGCAACCTGCTTTCCGTCGGGCGACCAGCGCGGCGCGCCGTCGCGATCCACCGAAGGCGCGACGTAGCGGATAGAGTCGTAGCCAAAGCTGTAGATGCCGATGAAGCTGTGATCGCCACGATCGCTGATAAAAGCGATATGGTGCCCATCGGGCGACCAGCGCGGCTCATTGCAACTGCCGGGAAGATCGGTCAACTGGTGAGCGGGCGTTGCGCCGGAGACGGGTGCGATCCAAAGCTGTTTGCGCGCGGCCCAGACAGCGAACTCGCCATCAGGAGAAAGCTCGACATCCTCGCAGCCTTCCTCGCCGCAACCCATTTCTCCGAGAGCCCGCGGCGAGTCGCCGTCTACTTCCTGCGCGAAGACCATCTGCTTGCGAGGTGAGAGATCGTTCGTAGGTGCCGCAACGCGGCCGGCTTGATTGATTTCGGTGCCGCGCACGAAGACGATGGTGCGTCCGTCGGGTGTGAGCCGCACGCTGGCGATGGGCATTCCGTCGTCGCCGGAGAAGTGTGTCACCTGACGCGCGGTGAAGTCAGGTCCGTTTGCAACCCAGACGTTCCGGACGCCTTTGGCGTTGAATACCCAGGCAATACGAGACGCGTTGGATGCAGCGACGAGGCCCGTGGGGAACGGCGAACTCAAAACCTGATCCAGGGTGAATGTGCCGGCTTGCAAAGAGATGGCGGCGAACGACACCAGCGCCGCGACGGCGAGTCGGCGGCAGGTATTTCTCATCATGGAGCGAAAGCCTATACGAACGATGGTGGATGTGCAAAGGCACCAACCCCCGCAACGGGGAACCTTTTTCTTGTGCGAGACGTACACGCACATGGCCGCTGTAACGACTGTTACAGTCAATTTCGAAAGGCTTCGAGGTGAAGGCATGCCGCTGCGAGAGTTGGTAGGAGTGTTTCTGTGCGGGTTGTTGCTCATTCCGGTTGCGGCGGCCCAGCCTGCGCCGGAAATTCCGGATATCACGAAGGTCCCAGCTGCGGCACAACCTTCGGATCACTTCGACGTGGATGCAGCCACTAACGCATACCTTGCGTTGATGCCGGCGAGCGCGCGAGCGCGTTCCGATGCCTACTTCGAAGGAGGCTACTGGCTCATCCTGTGGGATTTTCTGATGGGGGCAGCGATCTCTCTGCTGTTGCTCAACCTGGGATGGTCGGCAGGGATGCGCAACCTCGCCGAGCTCATCACCAAGTTCAAGAACCCGCAGACATTTCTCTACTGGGTGCAGTATCTTGTGCTGACCAGCATTCTCGGCTTCCCGCTTGCGGTGTACGAGGGGTTCTTCCGCAAATGGAAATACGGACTGGCCACGCAGACGTTTGGCGCGTGGATGGGCGATCAACTGAAAGGGCTCGGAATCGACATTGTATTGGGTGGTATAGGCATCACCTTGTTGTTCGTCGCCCTGCGCAGGCTGCCGCGAACGTGGTGGATTTGGGGCTCCATCGGCACGCTGGTATTCATGATCTTCGTGGTGATGATCGGTCCGGTGTTCCTGCAGCCGATCTTCAATAAAGTCACGCGCCTCGATGATCCGCGGATGACAGTGCCGATCTTGAAAATGGCGCAGGCCAACAGCATTCCCGTCCACGATGTATGGGAGATCGATGCGTCACGGCAAACCACGCGCATGAGCGCAAACGTAAGCGGTTTCGGCCGGACGATGCGCATCACGCTCAATGACAACCTCCTGCGTCGTGGCTCGTTGGAAGAGATTGAGGCGGTGATGGGCCACGAGATGGGCCACTATGTGCTCAACCACATTCCGAAGTCGATGATCTTCTTCCTCGTCGTGATCGTGGCAGCGTTCGCGTATCTGAAGTGGTCGGTCGAGTGGTGCCTGGAACGCTGGGGAGCGAAGTGGCGTATTCGCAGCATCAGCGACCCGGCAGTGCTGCCGTTACTGGCCTTGCTTGTTTCCATCTTTCTCTTCGTATTGACGCCGGTGATGAACACCGAGACTCGCAGTCAGGAGGCCGAAGCTGACATATTCGGCGTCAATGCCAGCCGCCAACCCGACGGAATGGCGCAGGCTGCCCTCCACTTGGGCGAGTACCGCAAAATGAAGCCCGGGCCAATCGAAGAGTTCATCTTCTTCGACCACCCCAGCGGTTACAACCGCATTCACAAAGCGATGCAGTGGAAAGCGGACAACCTGCAGCTGTTTACCTCTGAAAAAGCGCTAGAGACGGCACAGTGACGGTTTGTGGTGCGCCCAATCCTGTGGCTGGCTAGAGGCATGAAGCCCGATGAACTCTGGCGTCTACGCTTCTTTGAGCTTCAAGTTCGGCTTGTTTTCTTCCAGAAACTCGCGAAGCTGGTCGGCGTGATCGAGCAGACGAATCCATTGCTCGTAGTACAGCGTGACCGGGAAGCGGCCGAGGCCGTACACGCTCACGCCGCCCTTCTCGCTCACTCGGAAATCGATGGCGCGGCGATCGCGGCTCTTCACTTTCTCCTGCAACGCTGCCAGCTGGGCTTTGAGTTCTTCGTAGGTTGGTTCGGACATAGCAACACCCTTTTCTTTGGTCAAACCAGTATCGTCTCGATGCCGGCTTTCTTCAAGGCGCGAAGATGCAGGCGGGGGATTTTATTGTCGGTGATCACACCGTGAATGTTCGACAACGGAACAATCGAAGACAGGCTTGACCGTCCGAACTTGCTGGAGTCACACACGGCGATGACCCTCGCAGAAATTTGCACCATCAACCGGTTGAGCTGAGCTTCCAGGAGGTTCGGCGTTGAGACGCCGGTCTGCGTATCAAAGCCGTCCACACCGAGAAAGAGAATGTCGGCCTTGAGGCGGCGCAGGCTTTCTTCAGCTATGGGGCCGACCAGCGAAAAAGAGTTCGGTCGCAACATTCCGCCGGTGAGGATCACATCTACACTCGCGCCTGAAAGTTCGCTCGCGATATTGATGGCGTTGGTAATGACCGTGAGATGCTGGAACTCGCGCAGCGCGCGCGCGATGGCTGTGGTCGTGCTGCCCGAGTCGAGGACGACGGACTGACCTTCGCGCACTAGCTTCACAGCTGCCGCAGCGATGCGTTGCTTCTCGCGCGGATGCTGGCTCTCGCGCTCAGTGAGGTTGCGGTCACTGTCAGCCCCCGCGCGGATGGGGAGCGCACCGCCATGTGTGCGATACACGAGCCCGCGATTGTGCAGAAGCTCGAGGTCGCGGCGAATCGTAATTTCCGACGTGGAATACTTCACGGCCAACTCACGAACTAGCGCACGGCCATTCTGGTTGACGAAATCAACGATGGTGCGCCGCCGCTCTTCATTCAGCACGGACGTACGTTTATTGGCCATGGTCGAATACGAGCATATTCGAGCAAAAAGCTGAACACAACCGGGCTGGCCGGCGGACCTCAGTCAACCGTGACGGATTTGACCAGGTTTCGCGGTCGATCCACGTCGAGTCCCTTTCGCAGTGCCACGTGATATGCGAGAAACTGCAGCGGCACGACTTCCATGATGGGAAGCAGCAGCTCTTCGAGTTCGGGCAGGCTGAAGTGCGGAACGCCCATGGCTTCCACAGCCCCGTCACCTTCGGAAGCTACCAGGATCTGCCGCTTTGAGATGTGCCGAATGTCCTCCAGCAGCGCCATAGACTTCTCATAGCGTACGACCGATTCCTGATCGCGGCGATCGTAGGTGATGATCGCGACTACCGGCAGGGTCTCGGTGATCAGCGCCGTCGGGCCGTGGCGGAACTCCCCCGTCGGGTAGCCTTCGGCGTGAACGTAGGAAATTTCCTTCAGCTTCAACGCGCCTTCAAGCGCAATCGGGTAGTGCACACCGCGCCCGAGGAAGACGAACGTCTGGTCTTCGTAGAAGTTGGCGGAGACCGCCTCGGCTTCTGCGTTAAAGCGGTCGAGTGAGTTCGCAATCAGTTCCGGAAGCGCAGCGAGCGCGTCGACATGAGCACGGATCTCATTGACAGCAAGCGTCTGTTTTTGCGCGGACAGGTATAGCGCCAGCATGTAGAGAGCCGTGAGTTGCGTGGTAAAACTTTTGGTCGCCGGGATTGCAATTTCCTTGCCGGCACGCGTGAAGAAGTTCGCATCCGCCTCGCGCGAAATGGTGGAGTCGACCACATTCGAGATCGACAGCGTCTTCATGCCGTTCTCTTTGGCGATGCGCTGTGCCGCAGTTGTGTCGGCGGTCTCCCCCGACTGCGTGATAGCAATCACCAGCGAGCCTTTGCCGTTGGTCGGCTTGCGATAGCCGTACTCGCTGGCATGTTCGACCTCGACAGGGATGCCCGCGAGCTCTTCGATCATCAGCTTGCCGCAGAGCCCGGCGTGGCGGCTGGCTCCGCTTGCCACGACAGTGACGCGGCGCAACGCCATGACCTCTTCTTGGCTCCAGGGAAAGCGATCGGGGCGGACCGTGCGCGTGACCGCATCGATGTGCCGGCTGATGGTCTCGCGGATAGCGTCCGGCTGAGCATAGATCTCTTCCATCATGTGCGAGGAGAAGGTGCGGGTCTCCGCCTGAGTATTCATCGTTAGCTCCGTAAATATCATAGCGCAAAAGTACAAAAAAGAACACTAAACAATCAAATACGAACATTACGTCAGCCAGCGCCTGAATAGCCAGTTAGTGGCAGGAAATCCGACTCTGCAGTGTACATTCGTACTAATGAGTCCACGGGTACTGCTCTTGCTGCTTTTTGCCACGATGTTCATGCTTCCAGAGGCGCTGGCGCGCAGTACCGATGCGCCAATTAACCTGATGCCGATGCCCGCCTCGATGAAGGTTTCGCCCGGCAAGCTGAGGCTGGACGCTGCATTTACGGTCTCGAGTGACGGCGTTGCCGATCCGCGCCTCGACCGTGCGATAGTCCGCCTGCAGGAGCGCCTTCGCCGTCGCACCGGGTTGGTGCTGCCGGTCGGTGCGCCGGCGACTGGGGCCGCAGCCACCCTGAAGATCTCGGTACAGCAGACCGGGCCTACCTATCCGCAGTTCGGAGACGACGAGTCCTACTCGCTGCAGACCAGCACCGAAGGCGCGACATTGAAGGCTGCGACCACCGTGGGGGCCCTGCGCGGTTTGCAGACATTCTCGCAACTGGTCGGCGGCGACGCCGGCGGATACTACTTTCCGCTGGTCAGCGTTCACGACTGGCCGCGCTTCGCGTGGCGCGGGCTAATGCTCGACGTGGGACGCCACTTCGAGCCGGTTGACGTCGTCAAGCGCAACATTGACGGCCTGGCGATGGTGAAGATGAACGTCTTCCATTGGCACCTCAGCGATGACCAGGGCTTCCGCATCGAGAGCAAGAAGTATCCGCTGCTGCAAGAGAGAGGTTCGAACGGGCAGTACTACACCCAGGAGCAGGTGCGCGAGGTTCTCGAGTATGCGGCCGATCGTGGCATTCGCGTTGTGCCCGAGTTCGACATGCCCGGTCACACCACGGCATGGATGCCCGGATACCCCGATCTTGCCAGCGCGCCGGGGCCGTACGAAATCGAAATCCGATGGGGCGTCTTCGACCCCACAATGGACCCGACGAAGGAGGAAACCTACCAATTCCTCGACAACTTCATCGGGGAGATGGCAGCGCTGTTTCCCGACGAATACTTTCACATCGGAGGTGATGAGAACAACGGCAAGCAGTGGAAAGACAACCCGCAGATCCAGGAGTTCATGAAGGCGCACAGCTTCCGTACAACGGCGGAGCTACAAACATACTTCAACCAACGTGTGCTTAAAATTCTGCAGAAGTACAACAAGAAGATGGTGGGCTGGGACGAAATCTTGACGCCCGACTTGCCCAAGGACGCGGTGGTGCAGTCGTGGCACGGCTACAAGTCGCTCGACAGGGCAGCGCGCGAGGGCTATAACGCCATCTGGTCTACAGATTACTACCTCGACCACATGGCTCCCGCGGCCTATCAGTATCTTTCCGATCCGCTACCCGCCGACTCAAACCTCACGCCCAGGCAGGCGTCCCACGTTGTGGGAGGCGAAGTGTGCGTGTGGAGCGAATTCATTTCGCCGGAAAACATCGACAGCCGCATCTGGCCGCGCACGGCGGCGATTGCCGAGCGCTTCTGGTCGCCGCAAAACGTGAACAACGTCGCCGACATGTATCGCCGGCTCGACGTGACCAGCGTGTGGCTTGAGCAGGACGGCTTGCAGCACCTGATGAGCACCGATCGCATGCTGCGACAAATTTCTGGTAACGAAGAGCTCGGTCCGTTGGCTACGCTGGGCAGCATTGCGTCGCCGGAGGGTGTGGGAACGCGTGAGCAGCTCAACCATCACGGCACGCCGAGCACGTCGCTTATCCCTCTGGTGAAGCCGGTGGATGCCGTCGTACCCGACCCGCCGTTCCGCCGCCAATTTGCGGCGCTTCTCAACCAGTTGCTCGGCGACGCGCCGAAGTTCGGGGATGGGTACGACGAGCTGGCAAAGATCTTTCAGCAATGGCGCGACATGGGGCCGGGCTTCGCTGCGCTCGCAGCGAACGCACCGATCCTCGACAGCGCCACCAGCCGCGTAATCCTGCTTCAGAAGCTGGGCGATTCAGGTCTGGAGGCGATCGAGTACCTGCGTACGCACCAGTCGGCGCCGTCGAGTTGGACCGATGCTAAGCTTGAGCTGATCAAGGAAGCCGAGAAGCCCGACGCGTCACTCCTCAAGCTCCCCTGGCTTGAGTCTTATCGCGCCTTAGTTCTCGCCGCTGCCGACGCCAGTGGAGCGAAGCCCGGCAATGCCCGCGAGTGGAAGCAAAAGATCCTGAACGATGCCGCCAGGCAAGCGCCCAAGGAGAAATACACCTGGTAGACGCTCTCTTTCGTTAGTAGCGCCAGCTTGTTAGGTCCGCTCCCGGTGGCGCGGTCTTCTCGATCCGCTCCATGATCTTCGGCAGGTACATCGTGTTGTAGTGGAGCCGCGAGAGGTAGTTCGGCAGGTTCGGATCGCCGTTCCAGCAATGCTCCGCGCGGTCGCCATACTTGACTTCGCCGTCGTAGGGAGGATTGGTCGTCTTCACCAAGAAGTCCTGCATCAGGTACACGGCGTCGTTGAGGAAGTAGTTATCGGCGCTGCCGACGTAGATGTGGATCTTGCCCCGTAGCTTCGGCCCGAGCGTCGCCCAGTTCAGTTCGAGGATTGCCCGCTAGTCATAGTGCTCGTGCCAGTACTCGGCAATCTTGGGATCGATCTCGCCCGTCGCTTTATTGAAGATCGGCGCGGGTAGCCATCCTCTCCCACAGGGCCATATACCGCCTGCCAGATGTCCCACTGCTCGCCCGAGCGGCCGTGCGTACCGAGAGCCAGTTCGTAGGCGTTGGCATCCTGAATGGTGACGGGCGTGTTGCCGAGGTAATTTCGGTAACCCGACTGCAACACCTTCTTGTGCGGGCCCTCGAGGTAGAACGCGTTCTTCTGCTTGTACAGGTCGATGAGCGTGGAGGAGCGGAAGTCGATCGGGTCCGGACAGGCGCAGAATACTCCGTTGTAGTGGTCGGGATAGAATATCTGCGCCGCGAGCGACTCCCATCCGCCAGTAGAGCCGCCGTAGGTAGAACGCGCCCAGCCCTGCCCAATGCTCCGGAACTTCTCCTCCAGCGCAGGCATCAACTCGGTTTCGATGGCATCGCCCTATGGCCCGAGGTTCACCGAGTTGACCGCATAGGAGTCGTCGTAAAACGGGTTCGCGTGCTGGAGCTTGACAACGAGGTAGCGCGGAAACGTAGGCGAGATCGATTGCGGAGAGAACTTGTAGGCATCTTCCTGCTGGATGCGGTTGTACTGCGAGATGTGAAAGCGCTCACTGTAATCGGGCTTCAGGTTAGGATCGGGCGGCTCGGTACGAAAGTCATCAATGTCTGAAACGAAGTGATCGTGAAACACCATCATGGGATAGTGTGCTTCCGGATGCTCGTCGAATCCCCATGGTACGAGCACTACTGCGGAAAGAAACATCGGCCTGCCCCAGAACTTCGTCAGCAACTGGCTCTGGAATTTGATGTGCCGTACGTACTTGGTGTCTACCGGCTGGGGGATTGGCGGAATTTCCTGGTCGAGCGCGATCTTCACCGTCTCGCCGCTCTCGCCGAGCGTCAGCTTCACCGGCGTGCTGTATAAGTTGCCGGGCGTGGGGTTCCAGTGGCGACCTTCGCCCTGGTCCATCGGCAGCTTCAAGGTCTTGCCGTCGGAACCGTGAAACGTTTCGTATTTCACCAGCAGCGCTTGCACGTAATACTCTCCGGCAGGCACGTCGCGCAGCGAGCGAATGGGATATCCCCAAGTCGCGGCATCCACTGTGACTGGCTGGTCCGGCTCCAGGCCGTCCACATCGACGCCGAAGACCATCTGCGTGCGCGGCTCCTCCGAGGGATCGTTCGAGAGCAGCAGTAACATGCGGCCATCTAGCGGCTTTTCACTCTTTTACTTGCTGAAGGAGATGGCAAACTGCGGCGAGGCGCCGTGCGCCGGCGACACATGCGAAAGAAAACCAACGCAGATCACGACAGCGACGATACGAACAACAACCACGGTGGCGGACAGTTTCATGCGCAATAGCCTAAACTGCCTGCGCAGCGTCGTCCGAAAGTTCGGCAGCCCGGAGCATAGTCGATGAATCCACGCCCGGTCGACTCTCCCAGCATCTATGCCGAGGGCAAGTCCTCAGGTATTTTCCTACTGAGTCGCATTAGCGGCGTGTGGAACCTCA
>Ga0335071_10005463_pt1 | contig 13187 bp, 9 predicted proteins | sample Lox_Sample_15_FD_206724 | JGI IMG/M metagenome (GOLD analysis project Ga0335071, IMG submission 206724) | Soil microbial communities from Loxahatchee National Wildlife Refuge, Florida, United States - Lox_Sample_1.5 | ecosystem: Environmental > Terrestrial > Soil > Wetlands | place: USA: Florida...
TCATCTTCGCCAGCGAAACCTGCGCCTTTGACCTGCTTCGAGCCGAGTACCTGCGCGACGTCGAGCCAGGCGAATTAGTCATGGTCTCGGATGACGGCATCACTAGCCGCCGCTACTCCAGCGGCGTGCCTCAGTCCAGCTGCATCTTCGAGCACGTTTATTTCGCTCGCCCCGATTCGCGCATCTTTGGCCGCTGGGTGCAGGAGTCGCGCGACCAGATGGGCCGCCGCCTGGCCCGCGAGTCCGGCGTGCCGGCCGACGTCGTGGTACCCGTTCCCGATTCAGGCGTGACAGCCGCGCTTGGCTACGCGGAAGAGGCCGGCCTTCCCTTTCGGTTTGGCCTCATCCGAAATCACTACGTCGGACGCACCTTCATCGAGCCCGAACAGCGCGTCCGCGACTTCGGCGTCCGGCTCAAGCTCAACCCGGTCCGCAATCTGCTGGCTGGCAAGCGCGTCGTGCTCATTGACGACTCCATCATTCGCGGCACCACTTCGCGCAAGATCGTGCGCATGGTCCGCGGCGCCGGCGCCACCGAAGTCCACCTGCGCATCAGCTGCCCACCCACCATCTCGCCCTGCTTCTACGGCGTCGATACGCCCCGCAAGCGCGAACTCATCGCTGCCAACCAGTCCATCGAGGAGATCCGCCGCTTTATCGAAGCCGACTCGCTTGCTTATCTATCCCTGGAGGGATTGCTGGAGTGCGTGCGCGATGAGAAGGGCGTCGGCTACTGCACAGCCTGCTATACCGGCAACTATCCTACCGCCTGGGTCGATGTGGAAGAGATTCTGCCCGCCGGCGCGGCGGTATAAAGATTCCTCTGCTTGGCGCTGACTTGCTGACTCGCTAACCCGCTGACTTGCTCGTTCCCCTAACCGCCCTCAATCCGACCTTGATTCGCTTCCCCAGTCGCCACAGTGTGCTATGCACGAGCGCTTTGGCCCGTAGCACTCCCAGCGCAATTCCCGGCCCTCGCTCCGATCTCCACTCGAGAACTCCCAGGCCCCATTGATAGCGAATCCGGAAGAACCGGTACTTCCCGGGGTGGAGCGCAAGGAAATCCTCGATCGCCGTCAGCACTCCATTTCGCGGGCCACCCTCTTCGAGGGCGTTCATCAGGTCGTCATTCACTCCGCCGCTTTCCGCCAGGCCGCGTTGGCCGCGGATCATCCCTTTCTGCGCGAAGGGGCGGCGGAACTCGGCCGGAATCGTATCGGGCTGGTAGTAGAGGTCGCGCCGCGCGTAGGGCCAGTCCACGTCGTGCAGAAAAACAAAACCTCCGGGCCGCAGCAGGCCGCGCTCGTCGATCAGCCGCAGCTCGTTGAAGACCGTGTACCAGTTGTGGTCGCCGTCGATAAGAATGGTGTCGAAGACTGTGCCCGCCTCGATCCGCCCCTCATCCGCCAGCGCTTCCAGACTGTTGGCCCGCACCACTCGCACTCGGGAGTCGCCCGCGTATTTCGCCTGGAGGTCGTCATCAATGCAGGGATCGATGATCGTGTGGCTCGCAGTCGGCAGCTTCAGCAGGCAATCCGTGCTCGTTCCCGTGCGGGCGCCAATCTCGCAAATGGAGCTCCACCCGCGCCGTCGCGCCAAGGGAACAATATAATGTCTGACGAATGTTCGCATTAGCCTCAATCCGCGGCGTCAGCCGGCGATCCATTTCGCGCCCCAGATCAGCAGCGTCACGGCCAGCAAAATCCGGTAAATCGCGAAAATCGTGAATCCGTGCCTGCGCACCCAGTAGAGAAACCATTCCACGACGCCCAGCGCCACCAGGAAAGAAACCACCGTGCCGATGATCAGCACTATCCAACGCTCGGAGTTCATGGCCACGTGCGCTGCTGCCGCGTGCCCCTGGTGAATTTCCTTGACCAGGTCCCAACCCGTGGCCGCAATCATCGTCGGAATCGAGAGCAGAAAGCTGAACTCGAGCGCTGCCGGCCGGTCCATCCCCGCCAATTGTCCTGCTGCGATTGTCGACATGGAGCGCGAAGTGCCCGGAAAAACCGCTGACGCAGTCTGGCAGATGCCGATCCACACCGCCTGCCCAAGGTTCATCTCCTCAACATGCATCGTAGAGGGATCCCTACGGTCGGCCCACGCATCCACCACCCACATCACAATGCCGCCGGCCAGCAGCGCCAGTTCCATCGCCATCAGGCTGCCCAGGTGTTGGTCGCTCCATTTGTGCAGTGCAAGAGAAAGCGCCGAGGTGAAGATAAACGCGACGATTGTCAGAGAAATCGGATGGTCATACCAGGTGTGCTTGCCGTCTTCGCCTTCGGGGAACGTGCGCAGAAAGCCCACGATCCTGCCCAGAAACAACAGGCACAATGCAAAGATGGCTCCCACCTGAATGACGATCGTGTACATCTTCCAGTACGGATCGTCAAGCGGAAGTCTCATCAGCGCTTCGCTGATGCGCAGGTGCGCCGTTGAACTGACCGGCAAAAACTCGGTCAGCCCCTCCACAATGCCAAGCAGGATCGACAGCAGATAGACGTTCAAGGGCCCTCCGGGGCGCCCAGGCTTCTGCGCCCGCAGGCTCGCGTGCAGCAGGCCACTGCTTCACTTCTGATCAATTCTGATCGATGCCGTAAACGGGAACGCCCTCATCCAATTTGTACACCAGCGCCCCTGCCCGCCAGGTATAGTCCGAATCCGAAAACTTCGTTCTCAGCTTTGTCGCCAGATCACGGGCACGATTGCGCGCCTCATCCGCCCGCTTGTTGTCGCCGTTGGCCGAGGCGATATCCGCAAGCGCCGATTCCCTGTAGACAGCCTCATACAGAGCGCGCGCCGTGCGCGGACCATCAGGGTATTCGTCGGCGTACTTTTCGTAAATCTCCGCTTCTTTCTCCGGACACTTCGCCTCGCCTCCCCATTCGCCGCACAGCTTGTTGTCAATCAGATCGAAGGCCGCCAGCGCCGCCCAGCGCGTGCGCGGGTAGTACTTGATCACCTTCTTCAGCGCATCCTCATCCATGGACTCGCGCGCGTCGGGGTTCTGTTCGCGGGCCGAGGGCCTCGACATCGTATCAGCCTTCTCGATCTGCCACTCGATATCGGCCGTCCGCCAGGCCGCATCCGGAACCAGAGGCGAATTCGGAAACATCTCCATCACTCGCCTGTACAGAAGCCGCGCGGTCTGGGCGGCGTTCACCGGTCCCTTTGGATCGCTCGCCAGAGCCTCCTCGCTGGCCGCGGTCCCCATCAGAATCTGGTCGCCATTGGCGGTCGAATCCGTCACCACGCCCTTGGCCTCCATCCAGCCCGAAATTGGCGGCGGAGTCTCGTCGCTGCCCACCATGGGCTGATCCCGGCTGTTCTCAACCTCCGCGACGTCTGTGTTGGCATAGACCCGCAGCCACTGGCCGCTTCGCTCAGCAATCACCATTTCGCGTCCCGGCTGCACCCGGTCCACCTTTTGAGCGCTCTTGCTGGGCGAAATATAGAGCGAGGTCACGCGTAGCGCCGTGGCGCGAGGTCCGGCCATCGGCTTTACCAGTTGCGGCGGCTTCTTTTGGGTCAAGCCGGCCAGCGCCGCGCACGCCAACGCCAGTGCCAGCGCTGTCCCCCTCAACAAATCACGCTTGCGCATCTTCTCCGAGTCCTTTCTCTACCTGAAAAGACGTCAAATACTCTGCTCTGTCAACACTTCGGCTAGTAGAACGGGGTCCACATTGCCCCCGCTCAGGACAGCCACTGCCCTGCGGTACTCCGGCAGTTCCCCTGAGTGAAAGAGCAACGCCGCAGCGGCCACTGCCCCGCTTGGCTCGGGAACCAGTCTTGTTGTCGCGGCAATCGCCCGCATTGCGCCCCGGATCTCGGCTTCCGTCACGGTCACGATTCCGTCCACAAAGGCTTGGATCTGCGCAAAATTTCTCACGCCCACGCTTTCCGTGCGCAGCCCATCGGCCATGGTGCGGGTGACCATCTCCGCAGGCCAAGTAACGATCTCTCCCTTGCGGAAGCTCTCCGCCGTGTCGCCCGCCAGCTCTGGCTCCACTCCGAAGACCCTTGTCCGCGGACTCAGTTGCTTCACCGCCGCTGCCACCCCGCCCAGCAACCCTCCGCCGGAGACGGGCGCCAGCACCAGGTCCGCTTCGGGCATTTCCTCCATGATCTCGAGCCCGCAGGTGCCCTGTCCGGCCAGAATTTCGAAATCGTCGTAGGGAGGCACCACCACGTACCCGCGCTCTCGCACCAGTTGCTCGGCCCGCTCCAGCCGCTCGCTCGCGGCCGGGCCCACCTCGACAATCTCGGCGCCCAGAGCTATCGTGGCGGCCCGCTTGATCGCCGGCGCATTACGCGGCATCACGATTACAGCTTTCGCGCCCACCTCCCGCGCCGCGTAAGCTACGCCCTGTGCGTGATTGCCGCTTGAGTATGTAATCACTCCGCGCCCGCGCTCGGCCGCGGTCAGTTGCAGGATCTTGTTCGCTGCGCCGCGAATTTTGAAAGCCCCGATCGGCTGCAGGCTCTCGGCTTTGATGTAAATCTCTCTCGGAGTGCCCCGCCCCGCGATCCCCGCAAACGGCGCCCGCACCAGCGGCGTGCGCACGGCGATTCCCCGAATGCGCTTCGCCGCCGCGCGAATCGCCACGATCGATAACAGGTTTGCCGTCTGCGCAGCCACGCTAATCCCTGACCCCTGTCATTCGTATGCCAGCGCGTCGATCGGGTCCTTTCGGGCTGCAATCCATGCGGGGTAGAGCGCCCCGCACACGGCGCCTACAAACGCAATCGCCGCGCCACGCATCATCCACGCCCCGGTAATTTCAAATTGCTGAGTGGGAAAGACGTGGTGAAGCAGTACGCGCACCCCGAAGGTGCCAGCAATCCCCAGCACCACTCCGGAGACCGCCAGCGCTGCGCACTCCCGCAGGATGACTCCCACAATCTCCGGCTTGGAAGCCCCCATCGACTTCAGAATCCCGATCTCGCGCGTCCGCTCCAGCACCGCCGTATACATCGACTGGAAGATCACCAGGAAACCGATGATCACCGCAATCCCGGTTACCGTGTCCAGCGCGATGTTGAACCCCGGCAACTTTTCGGGAGTCATCATGGAGAGCCACTCGTCCATCGTCTGCACGGGAAAGTCCTCGAGGCCGCGAGTGGAATGAATCTCCTGGATGATCGCTTGTTCGTTGGCCACGTTGTCGCTCTTGATGTAGAACATCGAAGCGCGACCGGGAGTGCCCATTAGCTCGCCCATGGTGTCGATCGGGATCAGCTTGCGACCTCCTTTGCCATGTTCGACGATGCCGCAGATGCGGAAGGGGTGCTGCATGACGGTGATCGTGTCGCCCACCTTGTGGCCGCCGTCGGCGCGCGCAAAGACGTCATCCACGATTACGTCGTAGGGCCCTTTGAAGGGCCCGCCGGCCACATAGATGAAGGGCTTGAGCGCGTTGAAGCTGGCGTAATCGGTCCCGTAGACAACTTCCACGGAGCCAGTGGTCACCAGGCTGGTGATCACCGGCGACGCGACTGCCACATGCGGCAACCGCCGGACGGCCTCGATATCCCTGACCGGCATGGGCGCCCCGCTTACTCCATTCATGTAGCTGGCCCCGCTGGGCCGCATCATCAGGTCGGCCCCGATCCCGTTGGTGCGCTGCTTCTGGTCGTTCAGCATCCCCATGAAAATGCCGACGATCGACAGGATCATAATGACTTCAATCGCGACTGCCAGCGCGCTGATCACGGAGCGCAACGGTCGGTGCAGCAAATTGGCGAAAACGAGCTTATTCATACCTCCTTCAAGGGTAGCAGCACCTAGCTCTCCTGGTTCCGGGCCGGTCTCAAGACCGGCTGTAATGGCGGCTTCCCAAGCCCCGAAACGCGGTCCTCGACGCGCGTCCCGTGCAGCGGGGAAGCGAGTTCTCCTACGAAACATGGTTGCCACAGGCGCCTTGCAATGGATGGGCACCTGGGAAATCACCTAACCGTCGCTCAGTCCGTTCGTTCCTCGATCCCTCCCCGTTTATTCTGGATTTTGAGGAGTGCAAGGTGAGTACGAGCGTGAATTCTGAGCAGAGCGGAGTCAAGCCCATCCGGCGTGCGTTGCTGAGCGTGACCGACAAGACCAACCTGGTGGAATTCGCCCGCGTTCTCGCCGGCTATGGCGTGGAACTGGTTTCGACCGGCGGCACTGCGGCGGCGCTGCGCGCGGCTGGCCTCACGGTGAAAGACATCAGCGAACTGACAGGCTTCCCGGAAATGCTCGACGGGCGCGTAAAGACCCTCCATCCGCGCGTTCACGGAGGGCTTCTGTACGTCCGCGGCAACCCGGAGCACGAGGCCGCGATTGCCGCTCACGAGATTGAACCGATCGACATGGTGGTCGTGAATCTTTACGCCTTCGAGAAGACAGCGGCGAATCCCGGCGCGACCTTTGGGCAGCTCATCGAGAACATCGACATCGGCGGTCCCTCGATGGTCCGCTCGGCGGCCAAGAACTTTGACGACGTGGCTGTGGTGACGCGCGTTGCAGATTATCCGGCCCTGACGGAGGAACTGAAGAGCACAAAGGGCGCGCTGAGCCGGGCCACGCGCTGGCGGCTGGCCCAGAATGCCTTTGCCCTCACCGCTGCCTACGATTCCGCCATTTTGAGCGTTCTGGGCCAGATTGAAGAGGCTCCGGCGCCTGCCGCGCCTACCTCGCTTGATTCCAGCGCCTTGCCCGCCGTTCTTCACATTCATCAGCCCCGGGTGCAGTCTCTCCGCTACGGCGAGAATCCGCATCAGCGGGCTGCCCTGTACTCCGATGGATCTGGGTTGGGACTTGCCGGGGCGCGTCAACTTCAAGGCAAGGAACTCAGCTACAACAACCTTGTCGATCTGGACGCCTGCTGGGAACTGGTTGGTGAGTTCGACGAGCCGGCCGTGGCCATCGTGAAGCACACGAACCCCTGCGGCGCCGCTACGGGTTCGACTTTGCGCGAGGCCTACGAGAAGGCCCTTGCCTGCGATCCTGTCTCGGCCTTCGGCGGTGTTATCGGCATCAACCGCGAGGTGGATGCGGAGGCGGCCGAAGAGATCGCCAAACTATTTGTGGAGGCGATCGCCGCTCCAGCCTTCACGGCGGAGGCGCGGGAGCGCTTTGGCCGGAAGAAGAACCTTCGGCTGGTGGAAGTGGCGCCTGCCCCGCCGCGTTTCCGTGTCAAAAGCATCTCAGGTGGCATACTCGCGCAGGATGCGGACACCGCCGGGATGACCGAGTCGGAGCTGGATGTGGTGACTTGGCGGCCGCCCTCGGCCGAAGAGCTGCGCAGCCTCCTGTTCGCCTGGCGCGTCTGCAAACACGTCAAGTCGAACGCCATTGTGTATGCGCGCGACGGCCAGACGCTCGGCATTGGAGCCGGCCAGATGAGCCGCGTGGATGCCGCCCGCTTCGGGGCCATGAAAGCCGTGCTGCCCCTCACCCGGTGCGTAGCCGCATCGGACGCCTTCTTTCCCTTCCCCGATGGGCTTGAAGCCGTGGCCCAGGCCGGAGCCACAGCCGTCATTCAACCCGGCGGCTCGGTAAAGGACCAGGAAGTGATCGCTGCCGGGGATAAGCTCGGACTGGCAATGGTCTTTACGGGCATCCGGCACTTCCGGCATTGAGGAGGCGGCCGCAAGCTCATCCCCCCAGGGAGGGAATCATGCTAAAAAGTTCGTCGATTATCACCGCCGCAGCTTTTCTCATCTTCATTGCCGCTGCCGGTCAGAGTGCTCCGGCACAAACCAAGATCGTGGATGCCGGCGCGAGCTGGGTTGTTGCGGAACCCACAACGCTCAGCAACCTGACGATTGCCGAGGGAGCAGAGGTGAAAGCGGCCGATGGCCACATCCTGACGCTGACGGTCGACGGAGTGGAAAAAGACCTCAAGCCCGGAACGTATGAGGGCAAGATCGTAATCACCCCGGCCGAGGAGAACCTTGTTCAATTCGGCATGGGAGGCGGCATGGGATCGACCACCACCCACCACTTCCGCCAGGCTGTCTACCTTGATGCTTCAGGCGTTGAAAAGACCAAATCTGTTCTGGCAGCCGCCGGCGACTTCGACGTAAGTGGCAGCGAGATCGATGGTTTGAACATCCGCTCGGAGGGGGAGAACTTCAACGGCGTTTATGCGGCTGACGGAACATTCACGCTCAAAGACGCAAAACTTCATTTCGTGGGCCCTGGAGGCAACGACTTTGCAGGCTGGGGCGCGGGAATCATGTCGTCGGGAAAGAACACCACGCTCATTGTCGACAAAGCTGATGTGTACACCCGCGGCGTAGTGCGGACCACGATGGTTGCCGACAAGGGCAGCAATCTGATCGTCAAGAACTCGCACATTGAAGCCAAAGAAGGCGTTCAGCCGGCAGACTATCAATCGAATACTACGCCGGGCAAGATGCGGGATGTGCCCTGGATGCTGGGTCTGGCCGGCAACTGCCGCGCCACAAACCTGCTGGGCGACAATACGATTGCCACTTATATCAACTCTTACATTGCAGCCGAAGGCTGGGGTGTTCTTTCCGTCGATAGCAGCACCAACACCAAACTTACTGTCATCAACAGCAAAGTCGAGATTACGGGCCAGAGCGGATACGGTACCTACTCCATCGGCAATGCGCACAACGCGTTCTATGGAAGCACGGTGACGGTTCCCGATTATGGAGCCATCGTCACTGGCGGCAATGTGCTGTTTGGCGCAAGCACACCTGAGACTGTCGCCAGGCTCAACAATGATTTGAAGCTCGGCCTGACGTCGGCGGAACTGGCCGCGATTAAGCCCACTCAGACCATCGTCAACTCCAGGCGTTTTGGGGTGATGATCTGGGGCCAGGGCGGTGCTGCGGTGAACACCGTCAAGATCATGGACGGCACGGTCTTCAACACCGATGAGGCAATCATTGTGGACCGCGGCGCTTCCGCGACCATCGACGTGGATGGAACCAAGGGCGCGCAGCTCAACAGCAAGAACGGCATCATTCTGCAGTTGATGGATCTCGACAAGGCTCCCGGGGTGCGGGCCAATGGACTGAACCTCACAACCGGCGTTTACAAGGATCCTGCGCTACCGACAGCAAAGATCGCAGGCTTCGACCTTACCGCGACGCACAATTCCGACGTAGTTGCCACCTTCTCGAATATCGCGCTCAATGGAGACTTCTATAACGGCATCACCAGCAGTTCCACCGGCGGCGGAATGCCGGGTGGCCCCCCTGGCGCTGGTGCTCCGGGCGGCGGAATGCCTGGTCCCGGTGTTGCGCCCGGTGGCAGCATGCCCGGCGGTATGCCTTCTGGGGGTGCTCCCGGTGGAGGTATGCCGGGGCCTTCGGGCGGACAGGCTTCAGGTGCTGCCGGCAAGAATTTAATTCTCAAGTTTGAGAACTCTGCCGTTGCCGGTGTCATCACCGCCTCTGTTGCGCGGCACGCAAAGGACACTCTGACCTCCGCCGATTACAAGTTGGTGAGCGAGGTGAAAAACACTCCCGGCGCCGCGGTAAACAACGGGGTCGTGGTTGCGCTGGACCATTCAACGTGGACTGTTACAGGCGCTTCCTACCTGACGAGCCTGTCGATTGGCGACGGCTCGAGAATCGTTGCTCCTCAGGGGAGGACAGCAACGCTGACCGTGGATGGAGTGTCCACTCCGATCGGGATCGGAGATTATAAAGGCGCAATCGTGGTGAACGTGCAGTAGCCGTCGCCAGGTGCAACTTGACGGGAACCTGGACCGGCTTTACAACGCCGGACACCGGCGCGCCTGCTTCCTCAAGCGGGAAATCCTCATCTATATAGAGCGGTCCGGCACTAAGGCGGTCCGGCAGGTCTTCTCCGAACGCTTGGGCCTGCCGGAAAGCGGCTTCGGCCAGAACATCTCCCCAGCGTAATGCCGAGCCGTCTATGCCGAGCCGCCGTTCCGCTTTGCCGTCAGGAGGAGCTTACATGCCTCAAGATCCCATTCTGATTGTTTCCGCTGCGCGGACTCCCATAGGGAGCTTTCAGGGCGCCTTCGCCGGCATGACTGCGGCGAATCTCGGCGCTGAGGCGATCAAGGCCGCGGTAGCCCGAGCCGGCGTCGACCCCAACGCGATTGAAGAAGTGCTGATGGGCTGTGTCCTGCTGGCCGGCCAGGGACAGGCCCCCGCGCGTCAGGCCGCACTGCAGGCCGGCCTGCCGCTATCGGCCGGTTGCACCACCGTAGCAAAGGTCTGCGGCTCGGGGATGAAGGCCGCCATGCTCGCTCACGACGGCATTCTCGCGGGCTCTTATGGAATCGCGGTAGCGGGCGGGATGGAGTCGATGACCAACGCTCCCTACCTGGTACTGAAGGGGCGCGGAGGCTATCGGCTTGGCCACGCTCAGCTTTTGGATCACATGTTCTTCGATGGGCTGGAAGATGTTTACAGCGCTGAGACGCGCGGCCGCCTGATGGGCACTTTCGCCGAGGAATGTGCCGAGGCGTATGGATTCAGCCGAAAGGCGCAGGATGAATATGCCATATGCTCGACCACCCGCGCCAAACAAGCCAGCTTGAATGGCAGCTTCGACTGGGAAATCACGCCGGTGACGGTCAAGGACGGGAAAGAGGACATTGTTGTCACAAGGGATGAAGGTCCATTTTCCGTGAATGAGGAAAGAATCCCAACGCTGAAGCCGGCTTTCAAGAAGGACGGCACGGTTACGGCAGCGAATTCGTCATCGATCTCCGACGGCGCCGCCGCGCTGGTGCTCATGCGCGCGTCGCAAGCCGAAAGGCTCGGACTCAATCCCATTGCGCGCCTTGTCGGTCATTCCAGTTATGCAGGCGCGCCCGCAAAGTTTACATCGGCTCCCGTCGGCGCGCTCGAGAGGTTGTTTCAGAGGACTGGATGGACCGCGGATTCGGTCGACCTGTACGAGATCAACGAAGCTTTCGCAGTCGTTCCAATGGCCGTATTGCACGACCTCAAACTCGATCCAGACAAAGTCAATGTGCATGGGGGCGCCTGCGCGCTCGGTCATCCGATCGGTGCCTCCGGCGCGCGCATCGTCGTTACGCTGCTCGGCGCCCTCAGAAAATTCGGCCTGAAGCGCGGAGTAGCCAGCCTGTGCATCGGCGGTGGCGAAGCGACGGCCCTGGCTGTCGAGATGTTTTAAACCACCCAGCAGGGAAGGTCCTGGATTCATTAGAACGACGCCGATCCATTCGTGTAGCATTCGCGCACATGAGAAGGGAGGGTCGCGCCGTCTAGATCCGGCCAAGCATCGGATCTGCAGAATGACCAGGTATCTCGGCGGTGCAAGGAGATGGAACTGCATTCGAAACTTGCGGAATACTTGTGGGCGGGAGCACTCGACCACGTGGAAAAAGTCGCACCAACGCTGATGTCTTCTTCGAGGCGTCGAAATAGCGTCGGAGGGCGACATCCTGCTAAAATCAAAGGCCGCAACCTAGGATTTTTGTGTCAGGATGCTTTCAAAACTGGTGTTTCCAGGCGCTACGGCGGTGTCTGAGATGCTGGCATCTTAGAGCGTATAGTCCGCCAGAGAGAGCGCTCGCATGCGGGGAATCCACTGCCGTTGTTAACGAGAGATCACTGCAGAGTCGCGGCGACGAGCACGCCTTCAGGGCCGGAATGCCGGGCAAAAACGTAGAGTGGGTTCCCTGTTCTACGGCAGTTCTTGACAAAATGTTCGAACTGGCGAACGTCGCGCCCGGGGATTACCTGATCGACCCGGGTTCTGGCGATGGTCGTATTGTGATCGGCGCGGCAAAACTCGGAGCAAGAGCCTTTGGCTTGGAAGCGAATTCCGATCTGGTGGAGCTTTCCAGGCGGATTGCAGAAACCGAAGGGGTCAGCGACAGGGTGAGCTTTTCCGTGGGCGACTTCTTTGACTGCGATTTTTCTGACGCAACGGTGGTCACATTGTTTTTGCGCTGGGATATCAACCTGGCGTTACGCGGGAAGATTCTTGCACTTAAACCCGGCACGCGAGTGGTCTCAAACATCTTCGACATGGGGGACTGGATCGCGGATCAGATTGTCAAAGTCGAGGATGAAAACTATTACTTTAGGAACCACACGGTCTATCTCTGGATTGTGCCTGCCACGGTGGAGGGGATTTGGAAACTGTCTGATGGAGTCCTGACGTTGAGGCAGAGATATCAGATCCTCGAAGGTAACCTTGTTTGTCCAGGTAAGACTCTTCCAGCGAGCGGCAGAGTATCAGGCAAGCAGGTCAGCATAATCATCGATGGCCGAGAATTCCAAGCCGAGGTATCCGGGAATCGAATGGACATGACTTCAGGCGGTAGTAGAGGTATTCGGTGGAGCGCGCTCTTGGACGGCATGTCCACTCCTGAGTGAATGGCTCACAAGGGAGGCCTGTGTGAAAGATGTGATGTTCACGACCGGCCGTCCTTTCGTGGAGTTGTGTGCGATGCGCAGTAACCCTGAAACTACGACTGCTCATTGATCTCCCTTCGCGTGCAAGAAGCGACCGCCCCCATTTCTGCGCAATTTCGGCTCATGAAACCATAACCCTGGATGCGCCGCGGATCTGTGGATCAATCGGAGTCAAAAGAATTCGCGCCTGCGCACAACTGTAGAGAATGGTTGAAAACAGCAGAAGCTTTCGGTGACGCAACCTGCTGCCGGAAGGCTCGGAAAAAGTCGACTAATCCCATTCTTTTCCCTTACCGACCTTCTCTGCTATCTGTAAGTCCTACGTGTGCTTATAGATACAAACTTGAGCCACAAAGAATTCACTGTGGACTTTGCCGGGACGCGGGTCTACAATGATCGACACATTCCACTCCCCTCCAAAGCGGGACGGTATGTAGAAATGGCACAGTGTGCCAGCAGTGTCATGTCGCTGACCGAAAGGGAGATGACTGCACTAGCGTCAGCAACGATCCGCGTATCTTCCAATTCGGATTGAAGTTGATCTACTAAGCAGCAACCGCCTTTACGGGACGCAGTAAGTGAGAAGCGGAAACGCATAGGAACTGGGAAATTTCGCTCGCCTTCCACTTTCCCACTCCTATTTTCGAAGCACAGTGACAGATAAGGACAAAACGCCATGGCAAAGCAGAAATCTTCGAGTGCTGTAAGGTTGCGCCGGGTGGTACAGACGGTCTTCCTTTTGCTCTTTCTTTACCTGTTTCTTCAAACCGCCTTTCACGCCGGGGGCACGGCGGGCAAGG
>Ga0335071_10005464_pt1 | contig 13187 bp, 11 predicted proteins | sample Lox_Sample_15_FD_206724 | JGI IMG/M metagenome (GOLD analysis project Ga0335071, IMG submission 206724) | Soil microbial communities from Loxahatchee National Wildlife Refuge, Florida, United States - Lox_Sample_1.5 | ecosystem: Environmental > Terrestrial > Soil > Wetlands | place: USA...
CCGCTCAGTTGGATCGCGCCAGCCGGCAATTGCGTCTTGGCTGGATCGGAACCTGGAGCGATACCGCCCGGCAATGGCAATCGAAACTCGCAGCCTGGTCAAAATCCTTTGGTCCGGAACTCGCCCTGCTGATTGCGTTCTTATTGACGCTTATTTTCGCAGGTCCGCGTGCCTTGCGCTCTTTACGCATGTTGCGTCGCGTGCGGCGCGTTCGTGAGGGTCAAGCCTCTGCCGGTGACGCCACGGTTCTTTACGAACGTATGCTCGACGTTCTGCGCAGCCGGGGCTTCCAGAAGCCGGCGTGGTTTACGCCGCGCGAGTTCGCCGCATCGCTGCCGGCCGAAACGGGCATGCTGGTGGATCAGTTCACCGCCGTTTACAACGATCTGCGCTTCGGCGGCAGGCTCGATGCCGCGCCCCGATTGACGCTGCTGCTCGAAGAGTTGGAAACCGGACGAACGGGAATCCCGGCCATATAGTCCAGGCTTCGCAGAAAAGCGAGATAAAATCTTCGAATGGCGACGCGTGCGGCACAGACGTTACGCTGGGTCGTGATACCGGCGACGCTCTTCCTGTTCGCTGGAGTGTGGGCTGCCCAGGACGTTGCCGGCTCTTTAAACAAGAGCGAGGTTCGTTTGGTCCGAAGTCAGGGCGGATTGGATGCCATCGTCACGCTCCATCTTGCCTCTCACACCCTGAGCCTTCGGGTGGAGCCCAAGCCCGAAACCGGCGCGCGTCCGCTCCCCATGACCAGACGGCTCGAGCTCTGGCGGCCACTGGTCGACCAACTGCTCCGGGAACACCCCGGCGCGGAAATCCACCTGCTGACCGTCGGTGAATATCCGGAACTCGGCGCTCGTATCGCCGGGGCCGCCGCTTGCTCGGGAAACTGGAATCCACGGACTGGTAAGCCCAGCAGCGGGAACGCGGCTAAGGCAATCAAGGCCTTGCTCGACGATCACAGTCTCTACCAGGAACTCGACTCCTTTTTCGATGCTCTGGGCTATCGCACGTCGGTCGAGTCCGCGGAGAGCGTTGTTGTTTGCCCCGGGAAGCAGTTCGCGGGCGACGAAATCCATTTACCGTGCCAGGCTAAGTTGCAGTCCGAGGCGTTGGTTCCCTGTGGAGCTTCTCTCGTATTCCGCTTAGTGAACAAGACTGTACCGTAAGGAAGAACTCGTATATGGCAACTCTTCACAGCTACTCCGCACTCTGGAACGCATATCCGGATTACGGCAATTATCCAACGCCGGATTCCGTCAAGGTGCTCGTCGGCGGCGGGGCCAATGACGATTGGATCGTCAATACTTGTGCCATTCGAATGAGCCGAACCTTGAACTACAATGGCCTGCCCATTCCCGGAAACTTTGCCGGCCTGCATACCGTGAAGGGCGGCGATGGCAAGCGATATGCGTTTCGCGTGCGTGAGCTCCACGCCTGGTTGGATCACGTATTGGGCGCGCCCGATTTCGACACCTCGAAGAAGCAAGGTGATGCTTTTGACAAGGGCCAACTGGCCTCGATGAAGGGGGTCATTGGTTTCGATATCCATTTCGCCGACGCCACCGGCCACTTCGATCTCTGGGACGGAAGCAGCTTCACCCACGAAGCGCAGGCGAGCCAGGACTATTGGACAATGGCCACGCGAATCTGGCTGTGGGCGGCCGACTAAACTTCGACCCACCTGCAAACGCGATAAAATCGTGCGGAGACAACGGACCATGAATGAGCGTTCTTGATCTGATCCAACCCGCGGCTTCCCTCGGCGATCTGAGAGAAGTTCTCCGGCTCACCATGGCCCATTTCCACGCCGACACCGGCACCATTCACTTGCTGGAAGCCGATGGCGTACTGCATCTCAAAGCTGCCAGCAGCGGGATTCCCGAACCAGTCTTGAAGGCAGTGGAGCGTGTGCCCATCGGCAAAGGCATGGCCGGTCTAGCGGTCGAGCGAAAAGAGCCGGTGAGCGTATGCAATCTGCAAACCGACGCGAGCGGCAACGCGCGGCCCGGCGCTAAAGCAACTGGCATGGAAGGTGCTCTGGTTGTGCCAATCTTAAGGGAAGACAAAGCCGTCGGCGCCTTTGGCATCGCCAATCGCGCGGCGCGAACCTTTACTGAAGAAGAAACCGCTGAGCTGCTGGAAATCGGGCGTGCCATCGCCGCGCATAATTCTTAACTTATGACTAATAACGATCTCACTCGTCGCACATTCGTAAAAACATCTGTGGCTGCATCGAGCGCGGCCTTGCTGCCGGCGCAGTCGCCCAACGATACCGTTCGCGTCGCCTTCATCGGCGTCGGTAACCGTGGCGCTTATCTTCTCCAGCACATGCTCAAGGTGCCCGGCGTCAACGTCGTCGCCATCTGCGACATTGATCCTGATCGTCTGAAAAAAGCTGTCGATGCCGCAGCAGCCGCGGGTCACACACCCGAGGCTTACACTGAGTTCCGCAAAATGCTCGACCGTAAAGATATCGACGCCGTGGTCATCGCGACGCCGGTCGACCTCCACAAGGAGATGGCCATCGCGGCGCTCGAAGTCGGCAAGCATGTGTATTGCGAAAAGCCGATGGCGCTGAATCCCGAGCAGGTCCGCATGGTCGCCAACGCGGCCAAGAGCGCGAAGGGCATCTTCCAGGCCGGCTTTCAGTTGCGCCACGATCCCAACCGCGCCGCTTCCATGAAACTGGTGCACGAAGGCGGCATCGGCAAGGTGCTGTTCCTCCAGGCGTATCGTCATACCGATGATCTGCCACGGCAAACGGCATGGTATTTCGACCGCTCGCGCTCCGGCGACAATATCGTTGAGCAAGCCTGTCACATTATCGACCTGATGGTGTGGGCAGCCGGCAGCCATCCGCTACGCGCCTACGGCACGGGCGGCATCAATCTCTACAAGGACGAACCGCCAGGACGCACCACCATGGACAACTACGCCGTCATTTACGATTTCCCCAACGATGTCCGCTTCACGTTCAGCCACATTTATTTCGACCCGCCGCATTTCTCGGGAATCAAGGAGCGCGTCTACGGCTCGCAGGCTTCGATCGATATCGCGACGGCCACGCTGATCGAGCGCAGTAAGCAGGCGCAGCCCCGGACCATCGAAGTGCAAGATGCCGGCCAGGACTCCACATATCTCTCGGTCGCTGCCTTCATCGACAACGCGCGCGGCAAGAAGACGCCGTTGAACAATGCCGAATCCGCGCGCATCTCCACACTCACTGCCATGATGGGCCGGAAGTCCATTTACGAAAAGCGCGTGATCGACTGGGCGGAGGTGGACGTCTAATGAAGCGCACTCTAATGATCTTTTGCGCGGCTGGCGTACTCGCTGCCGCGTCCGTCGAATCCGGTTTTACATCGCTGTTCGACGGTAAGGACTTCACGGGCTGGAAACTCGTCGGGAAAGAAGGCCGCGGCTACATTGTCGAAAAAGGCCTGATCGAGTGTCCTTCCGACGGCGGTGGAAATCTGTTCACCGAGAAGGAATATTCCAATTTCACGTTCCGCTTTGAATTCAAGTTGTCGGAGGGAGCCAACAACGGCGTTGGGATTCGAGCTCCGTTCGACGGTGACGCCGCTTATCAGGGCATGGAGATCCAGATTCTCGATCACGACGCACCCATGTATCGTGGCAAGCTGCGTCCCGCGCAGTATCACGGCTCCATCTATGACGTGGTGCCGGCGAAGACCGGATTCCTCAAACCCACCGGCGAATGGAACGCGGAAGAGATCGTCGCCAACGGTCGCCAGATTACGGTTACATTGAACGGCCACGTCATCGTGGATTCCAATCTCGATTCCATCACCGATCCCGCCGTACTGAAGAAGCACCCCGGACTCGCGCGCACCAGCGGCCACGTGGGCTTCCTCGGCCACGGGCCGGCAGTGGTGTGGTTCCGTAACGTACGCATCAAAGAACTGCCCTAAGCCCTTTAGCGTTCATCCGGTTTCATTTTTTCAAACTGAATCGTCGAATCCGCGCCGAACCGCTTGTAGTTGGTGTAGCGAATCTGCAGGCGGATCCGCTGTAGCCCCGTTCGAAAGGCCAGTGTATCGTCTGCATGCGTGTAGATCGGGAACCAGTGCTTTCCGTCGACGGGCTCTCTCACGGTGGTGAAGCGTGGGAACAGGTTTTCCTCTTTCATGCCGTGCACCTGCGGCACAGCTTGTCCCTCCGAACGAATGATGGCGAAGTCGTCTTTCTTGATCCAGAGCAGGCCGTCGAACAATCGTTGGCCCGATAAGATCTGTCGGGGGCGCACCTGCAGCACATAGCAATCCACGTCGTCGATCTTCTCGTCTCCGCGAAACTTGGTCTCGTAGAGCGGGAGCAACTCATCCACCAGCACGAAAGGCTGGATGTTGCGGATGTCGGCGAAATCCTCATCGGTGAGCTTCAGATTCTTTAGCGTGAGCAGAGGCTGGCCTACCATCACTTCGGTCCGCTCGGCGGTCGGCGAGAAAATCACGTCGCGCACTTCGTGATACTGCCCCACCATCCCGCCGCGCTCGCTCATCTCTTGCACGGTCACGGACTGCCGGTAGGTGTATTGATCGCGCGCGTGCTGCGTTTCTGTTTCCGCGTGAGCAACCCGGCGCGCCAGATCGGCGGGCGCTTCCTGCGCCGAGGCCTGTATCAGCCCCGATGCTAGAATGATGCCGATGCATCCGAGGCTTGGCGCCTTCCGGGCGGCCCTGTTGACCGGCTGGATCGGGTTGAGCGCTGCTGGTTTGCTGTATGCCCGCCAGAAAAACATTCCGCTGTCGGCGGCCATCCCTATCATCGCCGCGTTTCTCGTCGAGTACTCATTCTATCTGGTCCCGGGTTTCAAACCCGCCCGCGACTGGCTGGCCGAGCACTTTTCGCGCCCGTGGTTTGCCACCTTCCTCGCCGTCGGCGCCGTTCTTCCTTACCTCATTTACAGCATCCCCACCGGCGAATTCCACTGGATAGCCCTCCTCGTACTCTGCGCCATCATTGCGACCGTATCGTTCTGGTACGTAGCATTAGGACCTTCGATCGTCGTCGACTCCCTGTTTCTGATGCTGCTCGGGGCCATCGTGCTGAGCCGCCCATTCGATCACATCTACACTTCCGGCGCCATAAAGGGAATCAGCATACTCGGCCACCTGATGCTAATCCACGTCGGGGCTTTGGCGACGCTGACAGTGCGCGGCGACACCGGCCTGACATTCGGCTTTCTTCCCAGCCAGAGGGAATTGATTATCGGCGTTCAACATTTTTTCTATTTTCTGCCCATTGGTTTTCCGCTGGCGATGTGGCTCGGCGTCGCGCATTTGAATTTCAGCGCCGGTGTCCTGCTCTGGAAAGCGCTGGCCTACTTCTTCGGCGCACTATGGGTGATCGCGCTCTCCGAGGAGTTCTTTTTTCGCGGCATGTTGCAGCAGTGGCTGACCGAGTGGACCGGCCGGCCCTGGCTATCGCTCGGCGCCGCCTCAATCCTCTATGGCGCCTCGCATCTTGGATTTCAACACATTTTTCCGAATTGGAAGATGGCTGTTATCGATTCGTTCCTCGGTTGTTTCTGCGGGCTTGCGTTCCGGAAGGCCGGTAGTATCCGCGCCAGCATGGTCACCCATGCCCTGGTGGTCACACTTTGGCGGACACTGTTCGTTTCTTAACACCCATGCACACCAGTCGCGTACGAAATGTAACCAAAATAGACCGCTTCGCGTCCGAGCCACTAATGCGACGCTATTCCGCTGCTTTTGTCTTGATATTGGCAAGCCTCGGCCCACTGCTCGCCTCGGAACCATCCAACCTTTCCGGCCGCTACGCGCTGATTCTCGCCGATCCTTCAGCCTCGGAATTCGCGCAGGCTCATCGTGCCACGGCGCTATCGATCGAAAGCCATCGCCAGCAGGTGCGCGTCTCTCAGGAAGCTCTACGCAGTGAGCTCGGGCGCCGCAAGTACATCGTCACCGGTTCGGTGCAGACGTTGCTGAATGCGGTCTTCGTCATTGCGACGCCCCAACAGTTGGCGGAACTGCGCGCCCTGCCCGGCGTGAAGGCAGTTCGGCCGTTGCGGCGCTTTCATCGCAACCTCGCCCGAGCAGTCGTCGTCATCGATGCGAATCCCAACGGTTGGAACCTCGCCGGTGGAAAAGACAACGCCGGCAAAGGATTAAAAATCGGAATGATCGACACCGGCATCGACCAAGCACATCCTGCATTTCAGGATGCTTCCCTTCCGATCCCCTCTGGTTTCCCGAAATGCAATGTGCAGTCCGACTGCGCCAACTTCACCAACAACAAAGTGATCGTGGCCCGCAGCTATGTCCGCGAGCTTGCGGCGGGCACCGCTCCCAATCCCGCGGCCACATCCCGGCCCGATGACTATTCCGCTCGCGACCGCGATGGCCACGGAACCGCCACTGCCATGTGCGCCGCTGGTGAATCCAACACCGGCCCCGTCGCCACCATCGCCGGTGTCGCTCCCAAAGCTTACCTGGGCAACTACAAAGTATTCGGCGATCCCGAAGTGAACGGTTTCACCACCGGAGACATCATCATTCAGGCTCTCGAAGACGCTCTCAGTGATGGAATGGACATCGTCTCGTTGTCTCTCGGCAGCACGGCGCTCTCGGGGCCTCTCGATACAGGCGCCACCTGCGGCGAAACCACCGGCACTCCGTGCGACCCCGAAGCCTTCGCCGTGGAAAGCGCCATCAAATCCGGAATGCTGGTCGTGGCTGCCGCCGGAAACGAGGGCGAGGACGGTTCCCAGACGAACTTCCCAACGCAGAACACCATCGATAGTCCGGGCGATGCGCCCTCGGCCATTTCCGCCGCCGGTAATTGGAACGGCCACACATGGGGTTCGGCTGTCCTGGTCAGCGGAGACGGTGTCCCCTCGACCATCCAGAACATCTCGGCGCAAGCCAGTGACGATGGCCCGCAGCCCGGCAAAACCAGCGCCCCTTTGCGCGACGTGGCTCCCATATCGGGCGATCCTTTGGGCTGCGGCGAAATCGCCGAAGGCACGCTCGCCGGCTCGCTCGCGCTGATCGAGCGCGGAACCTGCGACTTCTCCACCAAAGTTTTCAACGCGCAGGCCGCCGGCGCGGTCGGAGTCATCCTATATGATCCAACCACCGACAGCTTAATCGTCCCGGATGGATTGTTCGGCACCTCCATCCCCATGGCGATTATCGGCAAGACGGCAGGCGCGGCGCTCAAGAGCTTCATCGACGCAAGTCCCGGCTACCAGGCCACTCTGGAACTGGTGGCGGAAGCGCAGCAGTACAACATCATGGCGGCATTTTCGTCACGTGGGCCAACCCTCAATGGCATGCTGAAACCGGATGTGACAGCGGTCGCCACCGATCTCTATATGGCGACGCAGCGCTTCAATCCCGATGGGGATCTTTACGGCCCCGATGGCTACACGCTCTCCCAGGGCACCAGTTTCTCCACGCCACAAGTCACCGGCGCCACAGCCCTGGTGAAACAGGTACACCCCAACTTCACACCTGCTCAGTTGAAATCCGCCGTGGTCAATACCGCCGTGGGCAACGTGCTGACGGAGGACGGTTCAACCCCGGCGTTCCTGATCTCGCAAGGTTCCGGCCTGCTCGATGTTGCCGCCGCCATCTCAACCACAGTCACCGTTAGTCCCACAAACATCTCGTTCGGGTACCTCACCAGCTTCCCGCCGGCCACCGTACCGCTCCAAATCACCAACACCGGTTCCTCGTCGGTGAACCTCTCACTGGCGGTAACCCAGCTTACTTCCGACGCCAACGCCAAGGTCAGTCTCACCTCGACGTCGGTCTCGCTCGGTCCGGGCCAATCTACCACCGTCACCGCCTCGCTCGGCGGGACCAAGGCCGTCGCCGGCAGCTATGAAGGATTCGTTACCATTACCGGCGGAGCCAAGCCACTGCAGGTGCCTTTTCTATACGTCCTGGGCGATGGCGTTCCCTACAACGTCACCCCGACCTTCAGCGTCAGCCCGTTCGATTGCACCGTGGGCCAGGTCGTTCCCGATGGCGCCCTTGCCTTCCAGCTCATCGATCAATGGGGCGTCCCCGTTTCAGGAACTCCCATTACATGGACCGTCAACCAGGGCGGAGGCTCCATTAGCACCGATCCGGCCGAAACCGATTCCGAAACAGAAGCCGTCCCGGGGGTGCCCGGCTTCGGGTTTGCCACCGCCGCTTGCGGCTCGACACCCGGCCCGCAGGAATTTATGGCTACCGTCGGCGGTATGCAAGTTCTATTCGATGGCACCGCACGCCTCAACCCGACTATCAGCCCGAATAGCGCCGTGAACGCGGCTAGCTACCAGGTCGGCCAGGGCGTAGCTCCCGGTTCCTACATCGCGCTGTTCGGCACGGGCCTCAGCGATACGACCGACGTCTTCACCACTCCGTACCTGCCCTTGGCTATCGACTACGTCAGCGTCAGCTTCGACGCTCCCAGCGCCAACCTGAGCCTGCCCGGACTCATCTCCTACGTCAGTCCCGGGCAAGTCAATGTCCAGGTGCCCTGGGAATTGCAGGGCCAATCTTCTGCGCTGATCAAAGTCAGCATCGAGGATAGCCAGGGCTCCGTCTACACCCTGCCTCTCGCCGCCTATTCGCCGGCATTTTTCGACGCCATCGATGCCACCACTAACGACACCCTGATCGTGGCCGAAGACTCGTCCGGCAATCGCATCAGCTCCGCGAATCCCGCGACCCGCGGTCAGGTTGTGCAACTCTATGCGAACGGCCTGGGCCCGGTGAGCAACCAGCCTGCGGATGGCGCACTGACACCCGTTTCGCCGGCAGCTCCCACAACCACTCAGCCTACGATCACGATCGGCGGCCAACCCGCCGCCGTTCAGTTCAGCGGCCTCGCGCCGAATTTGATCGGCGTATATGAGCTGACCGTCACGGTCCCAACGAATATTTCCACCGGGATTCAGCAGGCCATCGTGACGATCAACGGCGTATCGTCGCCTGCCGCGAATCTGCCGGTCCAATAGATCCTCCGCTAACTTCGGTTAACCGCGAGCCGCTTGCCTCGGCGTCGGAAGGAAAACTACAATGGCGATGCGGCCTCTATGGATTGGTATTACGCGGAGTCGGGTCGTCAAGTAGGTCCGATTCAGGAAGAATCGTTCGATGCCCTCGTGCGCTCTGGCGTGGTGCGCCCCGATACTCTGGTCTGGCAGCAGGGGATGCCCAACTGGCAGACCTACGCAACCGTTCGTCCCGTAGCGCCTACGCCCGTTGCGCCTCCGCTGGATGCCGCCGCCGTCGTCACCCCCAGCCCTGCAACACGTTTCTGCAGTGAGTGTGGCCGGCCCTTTGCTCAAAGCGAGCTCATCCCGTTCGGCAATTCGTTCGTCTGCGCTACCTGCAAGGAAACCTTCGCTCACAAGCTGCGTGAAGGCGTGAACGTCGGCGGCGCGATTCGCTACGGCGGATTCTGGATTCGCTTCGTCGCCATTTTGATTGACGGAGCCGTATTGATCACCGTCAGCCTGCTGCTCAGTGGGCTGGGGACGGCGGTGTTTTTCAGTGGCAGAGCGGCCGGGCGCGCCGGAGCGATGATGGCCCTTTCCGGCGCATACCTTGCCTTCCAAGGATTCCTGTTTCTCGCAAACATCGCCATCGGAGTTTCATACCAGGTCTACTTTCTCACCCGCTACAGCGCCACGCCCGGCAAACTCGCCCTCCGTCTGAAAGTGATTCCCGCGACAGGTGGACCGGTTTCCGCTTCGCTCGCCATCGGCCGCTTCTTCGCGCATTACTTGAGCATGTTGACCATGGGGATCGGCTATATCATGGCGGGGCTCGACACGCAGAAGCGCGCGCTGCACGATCGTATCTGCGACACACGTGTGATCCACGCGTAACGAGAGGCGATGCCCGTCACCTGCGCCCGTTGCCAGGCCCCCCTCCCCAACTACTTCTTCATTGCCACGAACCCCATGCCGTGCCCTTCCTGCGGCACGGAAGTCGAGGTTCGCGTGTTTCCTGCCCTGTTCCGAACGTCGCCGGCGCCGGCCGTAGCGGAGCTATCCGCGGCAGGCGAGGCTGGTTGCTTCTTTCATCCCGAAAAGCGCGCCATCGTGACCTGTCATCTTTGCGGGCGATTCCTGTGCGGATTGTGCAATGTCGAATTCAAAGGGCAGAACTGGTGCCCCGGCTGTCTCGAAGCCGGCAGTCGGAAACAAAAGGGAACCGACTTCGAAAACCACCGCGTTCTGTACGACTCTGTCGCCCTGGCCTTCGCGACACTCCCGTTTCTCACGTTCTTCTGGCCTTCGTTGATCGGCGCGCCGGTGGCGATTTACGTCGCCATCCGATATTGGAAAGCTCCCGGCAGCATCCTCCCGCGCACCAAAATCCGCTTCGTGGTAGCGATTCTCCTGGCCCTCGGCCAATTGGCATTGATGGGAGCGCTGATTCTCGCCGTTGCGCGTGCTCCCAGGCTCACATGATGCCGCCCGCTGTCCGCCGATACCGCAGGCTGCCCGGCCGTGCTTTCAGTCCCATCAGCCGCGATTCCCTTTGGCTCGCCGAAGATCACTTGCTCTCCGTGCAGTCCAATCGTTTTTCGGAAACCTATCGCCGCTATTACTTCCGCGACATTCAAGCCATCGCCATCCAGCGCAGCGCGCCCATCACTCCGTTGACGTATGTCGCCGGAGCCGTGGCCGCCGCCTTACTGGCTCCTGGCGTCTTGTTCGAGTTTCAAAAAACCTTTCTTTGGATCGCTGGCGGCCTGTTTCTGGCACTAACTTTGGCTCTGATCGCCCTCGGTCCCACCTGCTCTTGCTACATTCAAACCGCAGTCAGCCGCGACCGGCTCGGCTCCTTGCGCTGGATCCGAACAGCGGAACGAGCGCTCGGCGTTTTGCAGCCGCACATCGATCGGGTGCAAGGTCAAGTGACCGAGGATATGGTGGCTCTGCCGTCCGGGCCACCGCCGCTTCCGGCGCGGCCCCTCCAGCCGCCCGCGCTGCCAGGCAGAAAGGTACCCGAGACCGGCTGGGGCTACGAATTCCTGTTTACTGTTTTCCTGCTGGATAGTCTTCACTCTTACCTGGGCCTCACCCAAAAAGGCCTCGCCATGGACATCGCCGCCTGGGCAATTCTCATCACGGAGATCGCCTGCATCCTGTGGCTCATGGTCCGCCAGCGGCGCTTCGAAGTCCCTGTCGCAGTCCAGGTGGTGGTAATTCTCGCGCTGATCGCCACCGGCGGCTTCACTTATGCTGTAAGCATTCTCAGCGCTGTCTCCAAACAACTGCGCACCGGTGCCACCGGCTATCTCGGTTTCGTCCCTCTGCACATAACGGCCGTAGCTGTATATGGCGTGCTGGGCCTCGCCGGCCTCATTCTCATCACGCGTCACCGGCAAGCTTTGTCGCACATACCGCCCGCAGCGCCTTCTCAATGAGGATCCCCCTATCGCCACACTTGCCTACCAGCGTTGCTTTCATCATGCACACCGGGAAGCGGTCTGCCGCTGTCCGAATTGCGCCAATTATTATTGCCGCGAGTGCGTCGTAGAGCACGAGGACCGGCTCATCTGCGCGGCCTGTCTGCGACGCCTATCCTCGCCCGCACCGCGCGGCAATGCGATCCGCCGTGCGACTGGCGTCGTTAGCCTTCTTTCCGCGCTACTGCTCGCCTGGCTCTTCTTCTACTACGCCGGGCGTGTCCTTATCCTGATACCTGCCGACGTCCACGAAGGAACCGAATGGCAGCCCTAAAAGAGCGCAGCGCCATCGAACTGCTGGAAGAGGCGTTTCATCTCCTCCGCGAAGCGCCACTGGGCCTGCTCCTGCTGTACTACGTAGGGACCCTTCCGTTCCTGCTCGGCCTGCTCTTCTTCTGGGCCGAGATGGCGCACAGCGCGTTCGCCGCTGCGCACTGCGCCGAGGAATCCGTGGGACTGGCGTTTTTGTATATCTGGATGGCGTTCTGGCACGCGCGATTTGCCCGTGGCCTTCACGCGCGACTCACCGGCTCCGCCGCCACCGCTTCCGCCCCAATCTGGCGAACCATGTACCAACAGGCGCTGGTGCAATCCACGAAGCTGTTCGTTCTGCCGGTGGCATTGCTGTGCTTGCTTCCTTTGGCTTCTGTCTTCGCTTTCTATCAAAACGCTGCGGTTCTGGCGGATGCCGCACCCGGCCTCCGCTCTCTCGTTTCCCAAGCGGCACGCCAAACCGGCTATCGTGCGCGCCAGAACTGGGCACTGGTCTCTATTCTTTCTTTGTTTTCCCTGTTTGCGTTTCTCAATCTCGTAGTCACCCTCTTTTTCCTGCCGCACCTGGTAAGAATGCTGCTTGGCATGGAGAGCGCGTTCTCGCGCAGCGGCGCCAGCCTGCTGAACTCCACACTCATCGCCACCGCCGCCGGACTCACATGGGCCGCCGTAGATCCCCTCGTCAAGTCGGTTTATGTGCTGAGATGTTTCTACGGTGAATCGGTGACCACGGGAGCGGATCTCAAAGCAGCCATCGCTAATCTCCGGCGCGCCGCCACGCTGGTGTGTTTTCTCGCCGTCCTTTCTCCCGCTCTTCGCGCGCAATCCCAAATACCTCCCGCCGAGCTCGATCATTCCATCGAGCAAGTCATCCACCGCCCCACATACACCTGGCGTATGCCGCGCGCGGCCGCTAAAGATGCGCCACACGGCTTTCTCGATGAAGCCGCCGACGCGATGAGTCGCGAGTTCCGCCGCGCAGCGCACTGGGTCCGGAACATTGTCGAGTGGCTCCGCGACAAACTCCGCGATAAGCCCTCGCCTGACGATTCCACACGCGGCGATTTGCGTTCCAGCCAAAGACTCCGCTGGCTCCTCTACGGTCTGATCGCCCTGCTTGCTGTTGCGGCCGCAATTCTTCTGGTGCGCGCCTTGCGTGCGAAACGGATCGCGAAGCCGGCCATGCAGACTGCTCCCGCTGCCACGCCCGAAAACTTGACCGATGACCGCGTAGAAGCCGACAAGATCCCCGAGGATCGCTGGCTCGCTCTCGCCCATGAACTGATGGCCGGCGGTGATCTTCGCATGGCCGTGCGCGCTCTCTATCTGGCGAGCCTCTCCTATCTCGCGCGCCAGAGTCTGGTAACCGTGCAGTCGGCCAAAACCAACCGTCAGTATGAGATCGAATTGCGCCGCCGGACCCGCGACAAAATCGACGTCGCGCG
>Ga0335071_10005466_pt1 | contig 13185 bp, 10 predicted proteins | sample Lox_Sample_15_FD_206724 | JGI IMG/M metagenome (GOLD analysis project Ga0335071, IMG submission 206724) | Soil microbial communities from Loxahatchee National Wildlife Refuge, Florida, United States - Lox_Sample_1.5 | ecosystem: Environmental > Terrestrial > Soil > Wetlands | place: USA...
CCGCGCCTTCCTCCTCCGTGTGCGAGCAGAGGATGCCGATGAACGAGATGCTCAGCACCGTGAACACCAGCGCCTGCACGATAGCCACCAGCAATTCCAGAAAATAAAACGGCACGGCGGCCAGTCCCAGCGGCGAGTTCGTCAGCATCATCGTCAAAACGTTTTCCCCGCCGTAGATGTTGCCGTAAAGCCGCATGGCCAGCGCCACTGGCCGGACGAAAAAGATGGAAACCAGTTCCGTCAGCCCGATAAAGATGAATATCAGCAACAAGGGCGGGAATGCCCACTTGTTGGTCTCCACCTTGACGCCAAAGATATGTTTGATGAAGCCCATCGGCCCGTTGTAGCGGATAGCCCAATAAACATTCATCACCAGAAAGATGGCGGCCATGGCCACGGTGGTGTTGGCGTCCGCCGTTGGCGGCCGGAGCAGCGGGATGTCTGCGTGCTCGACGCCCAAGGGCGCCCCGCTGGGATGGCCCCAGCCAATGCTGCCGACGCCGGGCAGCAGCCCCGTCAGGTTCGAGGCCAGAATGAAAATGAAATACGTCGCCACCAGCGGGAACGCCCAGCGGGTTACCTTCGGTTCGAGGATTCCCGCCGCCAGGCCCTCCAACCCTTCAACCGTGGTCTCGACAAAATTCTGCGTGCCGGCCGGCACCTCCTGCATGCGGTGCGTGCCGATCCGGATGATCAGGAAAATCACCGCGCCGACAATCCAGGTGAACACCATGGCATTGGTCACCGGCAGGGGTCCGACGTGGAACAGCGTCGGCGCATCCGCCGAAACCAGCGGCCGGCCTGCTTCCGCGTGACCGGCGGATGCCGGTGCAGCCGACGCCGCCCCGGCGGCAGCCAGGCCGACGAGAACGGCGCAGACAAAAATGATTTTTCTGAGTTGCTTCACACCGGCAAAAACCGATCACTCCTGAACCACCTCCGGACACTCCCTCCCCGGTCCAACTGACGGGGCGTCCGGAGCGCAGAAGCTTGACGCAGAGCGAAGAAGTTCACAAGCACTTTTTGGTCACTCGCCTGTCAAGTTCAGCTTATCCAAATCGCGCCCGGGCGAACATTGGACCTTGGTCCAACGCCGGCGGGATTCAACCTGCTGGCCAGCCGCCGCGCAGGATTTCCGGCGAATTCCCCTGCTCGTGCAGGGCCCGCAGACTCAACGCGTCATGGCGCTTGGCCAACCGCTTCCCTTGTTCGTCCCGCATCAACTCACAATGGAAAAATCGCGGCGGGGTCAGGTTGAGGGTGCGATACAGCAGGAGCTGCCGCGCCGTGCTCAACAACAAATCCGCCCCGCGCACCACTTCGGTGATGCCCATGGCGGCGTCGTCCACCACACAGGCCAGTTGATAGGCCGGAACATCGTCATGACGCCAGACCACGAAATCGCCGAAATCGCTTCCGGCCACGAACCGCTGCGGGCCGAAGTTTCCGTCCGTGAACGAAACCACTTCGCCGTCGGAAACGCGGAAGCGCCAGTTGAAGCGGGTTGAGGGTTGAGAGTTGAGGGTTGAGAGCTGTTTGCCTCGGCAGGTCCCGGGGTAAATCACCTCGTCGTCCTCACCATGCGGGGCGCGGGCGGCGTTCCGGATGTCGCTGCGCGAACAGGTGCAGGGATACAGGAAGCCGGCGATTCGCAGCTTTTCCAAAGCGTTGAGATAAAAAGATTGCCGTTCGCTCTGCGAATACGGGCCGCAGGGGCCGCCGCGATCCGGTCCTTCTTGCCATTCGAATCCAAACCAGCGCAGGTCCTCCAGCATCTGCGTGACGAACTCGAGCCTGAAGCGCCTCGCATCAATGTCCTCGTTGCGCAAAATCAACTTGCCACCGTTCGTGCGGGCGCGCTGCTGCGCCACCCAGAACGTCCGCGCATGGCCGAGGTGCAACAAACCCGTCGGCGACGGCGCCAGGCGGCCCCGATATTGTGGATTGCGGATTGCAGATTGCGGATTCACAGAAACGATTCGCGCCCATTCCCGAAATTCGCGTCTCAGAATGGCTCCTCCGGATTCGCCGCCAGCCATTCGCCCAACCCGGGCAGCGGCCGGGACAACACCTTTTGGATTTTGGCAATGCTCATTGACGTGTCCAGCGCCCGCGGCGGCCCGGAGACGTCCCGGGCCGAGCCCGATTCGATGGGGGTTTTGATTTCCGGCCAGCGCTGGACGAGCAAACGGCCGATCTGCCAGCGCGACAATTTTTCCGCGCCGGCCACCTGGAACAGCCCGGCGCTTTTTTTATCCGCCAGTTCCCAGACGGCCCGCGCGGTTTCGACCGCCGGGATCGGACAGCGGAATTCGTCGGTGAAGAGTTTCATTCCCGCCGTGGTCTGCAACGCCCGGCGCAGCTGCTCGTTGAAGCCGCGATTGCCCGTGCGCGATACGCCGCCGTTGAGCGACGTGCGCGCGACCGTGTGCCGCGGATTCTGCAGCACGATTTCCTCGGCGTCCGCCTTGGTCTGGCCATACACGTGCAGCGGATTCTTCGCGTCGGACTCGGCATAATTTCCCTTGCGGCCGTCAAAAACCAGGTCGGTGGAAAAAAAGAGGAACTGCGCGTCCGCCGCCAGGTCGGCGAGGAGGCGCGTGGCCTCCACGTTGACGCGCCGGGCCAGCTCTGGCCTGGCCTGGGCCTCGGCGATGGTGCAAACGGCGGCGCAATGGATGACCAGTTGCGGCTGGTCCTTCGCCCACGCGCGCCGCACGGCGGTAAAATCCAGCAGGTCAAACTGGTCGCGCGTCAGGGGACGCACCCGCCAGCGCGGGGCGAACTTTGGCGCGGTCTGCACGAGATAATTGCCAATCAGCCCGTTCGCGCCGGTGATCCAGGCGAGTGGTTGTTCTTGTTCATTCATTCCACGAAAGACGAAATGCTAGAGGCAAAGCCCCCACAACCAAAAGTGAATTCGTCCGCACCTGATTTATTCCAAAATGCGACCGCAACGCCAAACCACTCGACGCCGAGCACCTTCTTCCGGACTTTCCAAATGTGTGGCTTGGCCCTCAGCGTGGTTGCGCCAAAGGTGGTATGTTTAATTGGCTCGAGGGATCCGTGCTTCGGTTGGTCGGCAAAAAACCTGTTGACGGATTCTGGGGCGAAGCGTATAAATCCAAACGATTTGATAGTTAAGTAAGTGTTGCAGTTGTTGGCACAAAGCAAATCTAGGTTCCTCACCAATTAGTTGTGCCACAAGGGCGACGGTGTGCTGTATATTGTGGTTTTTACTTTACTTTAACCGGCAACTCTGGTTGCCTAGACAAAAGTCATGTATCTCAAGAATCTCACGGTTTTTGGCTTTAAGTCCTTCGCGGACAAGACCGCGCTCAATTTTCAACCCGGGGTCACCGCCATCGTCGGTCCCAATGGCTGCGGCAAATCCAACGTTTCGGACGCCATCCGCTGGGTGCTGGGCGAACAGTCCGCCAAGGCGTTGCGCGGCGGCGAAATGGCCGACGTCATCTTCACCGGCACCGATGGCCGCAAGCCGATGGGCATGGCCGAAGTCTCGCTGACGCTCGGCGACATGGACGCAGATCACCTGCGCGCCGCCGGCGTGGAGGTGACTTACAACGAGGCGACCATTACCCGCCGGATTTTCCGCGACGGCAACAGCGAGTACTTCGTCAACCGCACGCCGTGCCGGCTCAAGGACATCCAGCAGCTGTTCATGGGCACCGGCGTGGGCCGGACCAGTTACAGCATCCTCGCCCAGGGTCATATCACGCAGATCCTTTCCAGCAAACCCGAAGATCGCCGGATGATTTTCGAGGAAGCCGCCGGCATCACGAAATATAAGAGCCAGAAACGCGAGGCGCTCCGTAAACTGGAATACACCGAGCAAAACCTGTTGCGCATCGCCGATCTCATCCGCGAGGTGAAACGGCAGATCGGATCGCTCCAGCGCCAGGCCGGCAAGGCCCGCCGGTACAAACAGATTTCCCAGGAACTCCAGCATCTCGACACCCAGCTCGCACGTCACCAGTTTGACGTGCTCCAGGCCGAAATCGCCGAGAAGCAGGCGGCCGCGGAAAAACTGCGCGGCGAGGTTGAAACCGGGTCGGCCGACGTGTTGCGGTGCGAGGATGAAATCAAGCAGTTGCGCGAGCGGCTCACGGAACTCGAACACGAAGTCGCCGCCCAACAGCAGCGCAGCCTGGAGTTGAAGGGCGAGACCGACCGGCACGAAAGCCGGATTCAGTTCAACGCGGAACGGCTGCGCGAGCTCGCCGACCAGAACAGCAAGGCGCTCGCGGACATCACCCAGGCCGAGGAGCGTTGCCACGCCGCGTCCATCGAATCGCAATCGGTGGGCGAACGCCTGGCCGCCTCGGAGGGCGCGCTCCAGCGGCATCGCCTGGCCCTGGAGGAGAAGCAGCGGACGTTGAGCGCGGTGGAGAACGATTTGCGCCAGCGGCAGGAGGCGCTGCGCTCGGCGCAAGCGGACGCCTTTGCCGCCGCGCAGGACCTCACGCGCATCCGTAACGAGATCACCGCGCTCGATTTGCAGAAGCAGGGCAACAGCATCCGGCTCGAGAAACTTTCCGCCGAAAAATTGCAGCTCGAGGAGGAACGCACCCGGCTGGAAGCGCGTTTGCAGGAGTTCACCGCCAGCGTGGAAGCGGAAAAGCTGAACGCGCAGACCAAGCGCGGCACCGTCGAGCAGCGCCAGAGCCGGCTGCGCGAATTGCAGGAGGAATTATCGGCGGCGGCGGCCGAGCAGGACCGGTTTTTGCAGGCGCAGGCCGAGAAGCGCACGCGCCTGAACGTGCTCGAACAGCTCGAAGGTTCCCACGAAGGCTTCAGCGTGGGCACCCAGGCCGCCCTGCGCCAGTCCCGCAAGGTCATCGGGTCGCTCGCCGACCGCATCCGCGTGCCGGATTCGTACGTCGTGGCCATCGAAAACGCGCTGGGCCACCATCTTCAACTCGTTTTGACCGAGCAGCCCGAGTCCGCGCAGCAAATCATCGCCGACCTCAGCGCCAACAAGGTCGGGCGCGCGAGCGTTGCTGCCCTGGCGATGGAGCTGGATGCCAAACAGCTCGCGTTTGAAGGCGACATGGCGCCCGGCAGCGGCTTGGAGGCGATTCAAAACGGTCTGCAACCGGGCCAGGTCATTCATGCGCTCAGCGTGGTCGAGGCCGAACCGTCCGTGGAAAAGCTGCTGAAGGCGCTGCTGGGCCGCACGTTCATCGCGTCGGACCTTGCCACGGCGACCGCCCAGGCCCAGAACGGCCACTCCGGGTGCGATTTCGTCACTTTGACCGGCGATTTGCTGAGCCGGCACGGCATTTACACCGGCGGCTATCTCAACGGCAACGGCAATCCCAAGGCCCCGGCTTCGATCCTCGGCCGCAAAAACCAGATTTCCGAATTGCACGGCGAGCTGACGGAAGTCCAGCTGCGCGTGGCCGAGATGAGCCGCAAACGCGGGGCGCTGGTGAGCGAGCAGACGGAGCTGCAGGCCGGCCTGCAGCAGGCGCAGACGGAACTGCGCGAGCAGGAAGTGGCCATCGCCACGCGCGAAGGCGAATTCAACGCGCTGCAAAATTCCCACCGGCTGCTGCACCAGAAAATCGAGACGGTCGTCTTTGAAGTCCAGAGCCTCGCGGCGCAGGAAACGGAAGGCGCGCAAAAGCGCAATGCCCTGGCCGCGCAGTTGAGCGAGCTCGAGGCCCGCGAACGCGCCGGCCAGGAGCAGGTGGCCGCGCTCACGGCCGAACTAGACCAGCTGCGGCAGCAGCGGGACGCCGCCCACGCCGCGCTCACTGAGAGCAAGGTCGCGCTCGCGGCGGAGGAGCAGTTGCTGGTCTCGTTCCGCCAGCAGCAGCAATCGCTGAAAGCGCGCATTCAGGAGCTGACCCAGGCGGTCGAGCAGCGGCGCGCCGAGGTGGCCTCGTTCATCGGCCGCCAGCAGCAGGCCGAATCGGAAATCCAGGATTCGCGGTCGCAAATCGAGCGGTTGCAGCACGAGCGCGAGCAGGTCAACACGCTGGCGGCCGAACTGTCGGCGCGGAAACAGGCGCAGGAAACCGATGTGACCGCGCGCGAAGAAAACCTGCGCGGCCAGCGCAACCGGCTGACCCAATTGCAGGAGCAGCGTGGCGCCCTGGACGTGGAATTGGCGCAGAAAAACATGTCTGTCCAAAACCTCCGCGAGCGCATCCAGCAGAAGTATCACGTCAACCTCGACGACGTGCGCGGCGAGTGCATCACTATCACGTTCGCCGACGAAGGGCCGGCCAAGGTGCACGTAATGACGCCGGACGAGATGGCCGCGAGTGGCGCGGCCACCGACTGGACGGCGGTGGCGCGGCAGATCGAGGCCTTGCAGCAGCGGCTCGACGAGATCGGCCCGGTGAACCTGGTGGCCATCGAGGAATACGAGGAAACCGAGCAGCGGTATCAGTTTCTGACCAAGCAAAACGACGACCTGGTGGCGGCCAAGGCGCAGTTGCTCGAAGTCATCAGCCGCATCAACGTCCAGACCCGGCAGATGTTCAGCGAGACGTTCGAAAAAATCCGCGAGAACTTCCGCACGATGTTCACCGAGGTCTTCGGCGGCGGCAAGGCGGACCTGATTTTGTCGGACCAGAACGACGTGCTGGAGAGCGGCATTGAAATCATGGCGCGCCCGCCGGGCAAACAGTTGCAAAGCATCTCGCTGCTGTCCGGCGGCGAACAGACGATGACCGCTGTGGCGCTGCTCTTCTCGATTTATCAGGTCCGGCCCAGCCCGTTCTGCGTGCTGGACGAGCTGGACGCGCCGCTGGACGAGGCGAACATCAACCGGTTCGTTCGTATCCTGCAACGCTTTCTGGCGCACTCGCAATTCATCATCATCACGCACAACAAGCGCACCATTGGCATGGCCGACGTGCTGTACGGGGTGACGATGGAGGAACGCGGCGTGAGCAAGATGGTCAGCGTGAAGTTTCACAAGACCGGTGACACTGCGCCGGCGGCAGTCGGCGAAGCGAATGCCGAAATGGCGCTGGCGAAATAAGTTCTGATGCCGTGGCGCATCTTCCAGATGCCCGAATGCTTGCGCGCTAACTAAGCCATCGGGACAGTGTCAAGATACGCGCCTTGCCATTTCACCGGTTCGGAAATTGACAGAAGGGGTAGGGCGGATATTCTCCGGCGTGCCGTTGCCATGAAAGCCAATATTTGTTCATTTCAATTCGCCCGACTCTTGGGGTTGACCGGCCGGCCATCCAGCCGGCACGGTTCCCGCCGGTAAAACAGGCGGATTCCGGTTAAGGGAAAGGTTCCGTGCGTTTTACCTCTGGCCATGACCGCATCTCATTTGGGCGCGCGTTTGCCGAAGAAGCATTCCCGCCGCCCGGCCCGTTGACCCGGGCGGTTTGGGGGTCCTTCCTGCTGCAATTCGTGATCGCCGCGGCGGTGTTTCGAGTGATGGGATATTACCGGCTGATGGACCCGGACGAGGGGCATTTTCTCGGCGCAATCCGCAACGTTTATAACGGCCTGGTCCCGTGCCAGGACTTTTTTTTCCAGCAGATGCCGCTGTTTCCGTATCCCTACGCTGCCGCAATGAAAATTTTCGGTTATGGCTACGAACCCTGCATCTGGGTGTCCGTGCTCTGCGGCGCGGGTTTGGCGGTTGTGACGTCAGCCTGGTTCGTGCGTTATGGAGGCGGGGTGGTGGCGGGTTGGGTGGGGTGGTGTTTGGTCCTGCTCAACGCGCAGATCCTGTTTTGGACGCCCACCGTCAAGAATCATGCCATGCCCGTGTTCTTCGGCATGCTGGCGCTCTACGCTGCTTCCCGCCGCGGCGCGTCCAGGTCGTCGGCGTTCTGGTGGGCGGCGCTGGCCGGTTTTGCGGCGATGTGGGCGGTTGGCACGCGCCTGCTGGCCCTGCCTTTTACGCTGCTGGCCGGTGGTTGGATCCTGATGCGGGTCGTCACGCAGCCGCGGGCGGTTGGCGTTTGGCAGGGATTGGCCGGTTTTGCCCTCGGGCTGCTGCCTCCGGGATGCTTGCTGCTGCGGAGCGTGCTGCCGGATCCGTGGGTGTTCGGTTTCGATGTCGTCGGTTTTCACGCGATCCGGTCCGGCGATTTGGGCACCTTCGGCACCTGGAAATCGGTCAGCTGGATATTGACTGAAATGTTTTATCAGGGCCAATTTCCCGCCTTGCTGGCGGTCGCACTCATTGCCGGGGTGGGGGGAATTGTGCTTCATTTCCGCAAAACCTCCCGTTCGCCCGTGCCGCCGGAAAAGTCCGCAGCGGCTCCTGCTGACCGGTCACCGGAATTGGTGCCGGCCTGGCTGACCCTCTTCGGCCTCGGCGCGGCCATTTTGGGGCTGTTACCGGAGAAGACCTTCCACCAGTACTTCATGGTGCCGCTGTTGTTTTTTATCCTGGCGGGCTTGCCCGGTTGGTGTGTGCTGCTGCGCCTCCGCAAGCCGGCCGGCATCTTCGGAGCGGTGCTGCTCCTGGCGGCGTATGGCGGAACCCCCTGGCATGGCAGCATCGAACTGTTTAACCATCGGGAATGGGTTTATCCCCGGTTCCCGCGGGAGTACGGAGTTCCCTCCGTCCGGGAACTCTCGCAAGTGCTGGCGGAGATGACGCAGCCGGACGATCCGATATTTACCACGTGGCAGGGTTTCACCTTTTTCGCAAACCGGCGGGACCTGCCGGGCAACGAGAATTTTAACGCCCGGTTGATCGCCAGCCAGTTATCGGAAAACCAATTGCGCCGCCTGCATGTCGCAAGCAATGAGGAATTGACTGCGGCCATCCGGCATGGCGAACCCAAGGTGGTGGTGCTGGGCTTTTTCGTGTCGCATTACCGCGACATTTTGTACGAATGGAATCCAGCCGTGGGCGAGTACACCCTGCGTCCGGAATTCCTGCAGCAGTACCGGCTGATCGGGCATATCGGCTACCATCAGATCTGGCTCAGACAGCAACCTTGAACGGGCTTCGCCGGACTGGTTGCCGCAAGCGGCGTCAGAACGAACATTCCATTTTCACGGCGGCGGACAGGCGGCGCAGATATTCGCGGCGCGGGATTTCCACTGCGCCCAGCGGTTTGGTGGCCGGCGTCACCATCTGGATGTCGAACAACGCATAGCCGCGCCGGCGCAAATGTTCCACCAGATGATAAAGCGCGACCTTGGACGCATCATTGACGCGATGGAACATGGATTCACCCGCAAACAGACCGCCCAGGGATACGCCGTAAATTCCGCCCACCAGTTCGCCCCGGAGCCGGCACTCGACGCTGTGAGCGTGTCCGCGGCGATGCAGTTGGGTGTAGGCTTCGATGAACTCCGGCGTAATCCAAGCCCCAACGCGGCCGGGCGCGGAATCGGCACAACCTTCCATCACGGCGCGGAACGACTGGTCCATGGTCACCTCGAACCGCTGCTGGCGGATGACCCGGGCCAGGCTCCTGGGAACGTGAAAGCCGTTCAATTCAAAAATCGCGCGCGGATCGGGCGACCACCAACTGATGGGATGTGCCGTCCAGGGAAAGATGCCCGTCCGATAAGCCGCCAGCAACCGCTCGACGCCCAGGTCGCCGCCGATGGCCACCAACCCGTCCGGCCCGGCCTCGTTCGGGTCGGGAAACGCCGTGTTTTTGTCCAGCGAGATTGGCATTGGATTTGGTAGCGCCGACTGGCAGTCTGCCGTATCGCGGATTGGTAATCCGCAGGCATCCCGATGCCGCACCTAGGGCCGACTGCCAGTCGGCGATACAGCAGGTTACCAACCTGCGCTACGGTTCGCCACTACCCGGGCGTTCGTCCCGTCAAGGCGTCGAGGAACACCGTTTCGAATGCACCAGCGATTTCCATGGAGCGGATGAAGGGCGTGGTTCGCTCGTTCACCGGGATTTTTTCGCCGGCCTCGGTGTCGGGGGAGCCCAGGGCGATCCAGCCTCCGATGCGGACGTCGTTGAGCACCTGCAACAGCCATTCTATTTCCGGCCGGGTGATTTTGAGTCGAAAGCCCGTCGGGATGGCCTGAAAGCGGCCGGCCTCATCCAGCAGGGCCCGGATTTGCTTCCGGTTTTCCTTGCGTTGCGCGGCCAGCGATTCCTCCAGCAGCCGCTGATGCTCGTTGAGTTGGCCGGCGCGAGCGGTCTTGCTGAGACGGTGATGTTCCTGTGGAACCAAGGGGTAAAGCTGGAGGATTTCGAGCAGCAGGCCTTTTTCCCGCCGGCCAATCTCAAAAATCAACTGGTCCCGCCTGGACTGGATGAGTTTCACCCCTGATCCCGTTCCATGGTCGCGTGCAGGGTGTAGCGCTGGAGTTGGTGGACATAAAATTCCGCCTTCTCAAGGCTTTCCCGCGTGAGGACGCTTTTGCCCTGGTTATGGACCTGCAGCATGTGCGTTTCGGCCTTCTGCCGTTGCCAGCCGAAGACGACCTGGAAGACATGCGTCACGTAATCCATCAGGTTGACCGGGTCGTTCCAGCAAATGACCAGGTAACCCGGCTCGAGCGCGGTACTCGAATCGGTTTCTTCGTCCCGGTCAATGTCAGGCCGGACTTCCGGTATTGCCGTGGCAGCCATGGTGGAAAGGATAGAACGACGAAGGGCAACTGTCGAGGAGTGGCAATTTTTGCCAAGGTGACCTGAGCTCAATAACTGCTTTTTCCAAGCGGTTTCTTGCCCAGTCCGCATCCCGGTGATGACTTTAGCGCCTTTAGTCAACCTGTTGTATGCGAGGCTGTTATCGTTCAATATATTTTGAAAGAAAGTGTTCACTTATCCGAGTTAGTTCATGGTAACTTAAAAATGTTCTAAACTCGGGAGGCTCTGTGCCTCCTCAACCAATCAGAATTCAGACAGGAACGCTATGAAAACGAAGTCTAGATCTATCATTCACTCGGTGTCTTGTTCATTTGCCGGAGCAGTCTGTGCAACGGTCGCGCTAGTTGCGACCAGTGCGCAGGCACAGAATATGTTTGTCTCGACCTACACACCGGGCAACATAATTCAAATTACGCCGGGCGGTGTGCAAAGCACCTTTGCCTCCGGGTTCAATTATCCTTACGGACTGGCCTTCGACAGCGTGGGCGACCTGTTTGTGGCGAATTGCGCGAATAACGCCGGCGAGACCGGCTTCATTACCAAAATTGCAACGGGTGGCGCTCAAAGCACCTTCGCCTCGGGAATAGATTCCACTGGACTGGCTTTTGACAGCGCTGGCAATCTGTATGCGGAGGATTACCGCGGCGGCAACATTTATAAGTTCACGCCAGGTGGAGTGCGAAGCACCTTTGCCTCCGGGCTGGTGCTTCCTACTTATATGGCCTTTGACAGTGCGGGTAATCTCTTTGTGGCGGACTCCGATGGCTCCATCAAAAAAATTACCCCGGGTGGAGTCCAAAGCACCTTTGCCTCCGGACTAAACGGTCCGGCAGGGTTGGCTTTTAACAGCGCGGGCATTCTGTTTGAGGCAGATAGCGGCACCGGAAATATTTATGAATTTACGCCGGTCGGGGCTAAAAGCACATTTGCCACCGCGGTCGGTGCTACAGGTGGATTGGCCTTTGATGGTGCGGGTATTCTGTTTGCGGAAGATTCAGTCCACGGCTACATCTATAAATTTACGCCGGGTGGGGTCCAAAGCACCTTTGCCTCCGGTTTGACGCAACCTGTTAACCTGGCTTTCCAAGGCATGACCTTGCCCGTGCCTGAACCTTCGGCCGTGGCGCTGGTTGCTGTCGGCGGCCTGGCGCTGTTCGGCTTCCTGCCAAGGCAAAAACACTGAGGAGCGCTGCGTTATTTGGGGAGAAAGGGCCGTAACGCCTGAATGGGGGTGTAATGAGGCTATTGACCTTATGATCACCATGCCGACCACGACTGACTTCCTTTGAATCACCAGGTTCATCCGGTCCATCGTCAACGAAGCGCTGCGCGACGATTTCCAGCGTGGCAATTTTGGCAGCCGCTGAAAGCTGTGCGTTCTTTGCGGCTCGATCCACAAGCAAGTTCGCGCTTTCAATCGGGGCGGTTCACGGTTAGCGTTCAGGACTAAAGCCGGTGTGGCGAAATGGCAGACGCACAGGACTTAAAATCCTGGGACCGTAAAAAGTCGTGTGGGTTCGAGTCCCGCCACCGGCACCAAGTCACAAAACGCTTGCAAAATCAGCAGTTTTAAGACGATTGGGGTATTCAGAAGCGGTTTGCATAACGGCATTGCATAACGTGTCCAAGGGTGTCAGGACTCGATTTAAGGCTTTCCGATCCTCTCAGCGCGGGCAGATTGCGTTCGTTTTATCGTCAGCACGTCCTGCGCAAGCCAGCGAATCGTGGCGGGTATCGTGGTGGCTGGACGGCAATCAGGCTGAGGACCTGGCTGTTGGTCAGCGGGCCATCGGCACGGGCATAATCACCGCCCCCGCCGGCCCGCCTTGCGCGGCGTTGTCCCGACCGTAGAAATCCACCTTGCCAGCCACCAGCCTGACCGAATAGGGCGCATTGAGAGACCCGACCATGTTTTCCCTCAGGGTGTAGTACAGCGTCAGCGAGCCGTCCTTGCTTTCGGCGCGACTGGCCGGCGTTCCGAGAACCTTGACGACTTGGGCCTCGGTCATGCCCAGGTGGACCTTGTTCATCTGTTTGGACGATGTTTGACAGCCGGCGGCGAGCAGCGCGGCGAGCAGAAGGGCGGCGGTTTGTGTTTTCATGGCAGGCACGGTTCAGAACGCTGGTGATTGAACCAGACGAAGCCGGGCAAGGCAAGTCAGAGACGGCACCTAGATAGCTAGATATCTATAAGTCTAGCTGAAAATAACAGTTGACATTCTAATAGATATGTTATGATGTCCGTTGATCGTGCAACCGAACAAACAGCCAAAATGGAAATATGAGCTATTCAATTACAAACCCGCACCCTGCGTTGATCCGCTTTGCCCGCCGGCACGCCTACATGATGAAAGAGGGCTTCTTTGACGGTGTGAGGCGAGACGCCGCGCTGGTCTCCGGCGAACTTTTCCGCCTGTTGGCCTGGCGGATTTCAGAACTCGCCGGCATCACGTTGGACCAGGCACAGGATGCACTGGCCGAACGCTGGGAGCAAATGCCATGAACACGCAGGCAGCTTTACGCCCCATCGAGCCTTACAACTGGAGCGTCAGGGCAGAGGCGCAACCGGAGCCGCCTTCCCTGGCGGAAGCTGTGAAGC
>Ga0335071_10005467_pt1 | contig 13184 bp, 11 predicted proteins | sample Lox_Sample_15_FD_206724 | JGI IMG/M metagenome (GOLD analysis project Ga0335071, IMG submission 206724) | Soil microbial communities from Loxahatchee National Wildlife Refuge, Florida, United States - Lox_Sample_1.5 | ecosystem: Environmental > Terrestrial > Soil > Wetlands | place: USA...
TCTCCGGACCGCGGGATCGTCCTCACGGAGGAGCGGGTGGCTCGGGAGGCCCTCGCGCGGGCGGCCCGGGGCGGGATCGCCGCCACCGTGCACGCCATCGGAGACGCCGCCGTCCGCAGGGCCCTGGACATCCTGGCGAGTCTTCCGGCGGCGGCCATTCCGCATCGGATCGAGCACCTCCAGCTTGTGCATCCGGACGATCTGCCCCGGGCGGCCCGCGCCGGCATCGTCGCCTCGATGCAGCCGGCGCACCTGCTGACGGATATCCCGCTGGTGGACCGGCACTGGGGCGACCGCGGGCGGGGAGCGTATGCGTTCCGTTCGCTCCTGGCGGTGGGGACCGCGCTGGTCTTCGGGAGCGACGTTCCCGTGGAGACCCTCGACCCCCGGGACGGTGTGTACGCGGCGATGGAGCGCCTCGGCCGGGACGGGGCGCCGGCGGGGGGATGGCGGCCGGGAGAGCGGCTCTCGTTCGGAGAGGTGCTCCAGGCGTACACCCAGGCCGCCTGGGCGGCCGCGGGCCGGGCCGGCCGGGGCGGGTCACTGGATCCGGGACGGGCGGCCGACCTGGTGGCCTGGTCGGCGCCGGCGACCCTCACGCCGGCGGGGGATGGCGCCGCGTTCCGGGCGGCACGGGCGGTACTCACGGTGGTCGGCGGGGAGGTGGTATGGCGGGAGCGGTAGAGCCGCGGCGCGATCGGCGGGCCGGCGGCGGGGGCGTATCTTCGGCGCGACCGGGAGGTGCCGTGATTCGACGGACCAAGATCGTCGCGACCCTGGGCCCCGCGACGGAGTCGGACCAGCAGATCAACCAGCTGCTCGAGGCGGGCGTGAACGTCGTGCGCATCAACGCCTCGCACGGCACTCCCGACGTGCGGGGCCGCTGGATCCAGGCCGTGCGCCGGATCGCGGACGAGCGGGGACAGCCGGTGGCCATCCTCGTCGACCTGCAGGGCCCCCGGATCCGGGTGGGCGATCTTCCCAAGCCGATCGACCTCGTGGCCGGATCGGACGTCGTCTTCGCCCCCGAAGCCGTGGCCGCCGCGGGCGAGATCCCGACCACCTACGACGCGCTGGCCGCGGACGCGCGCGTGGGCGCGCGCATCCTTCTCAACGACGGACTGCTCTCGGTTGAAGTGACGCGCGTCGCCACGCCGCGGGTCTACGCGCGCGTGGTGGACGGCGGGACGCTCACGTCGCACAAGGGCATGAACCTGCCCGGTCTCCAGGTCTCGGCGCCCGCGCTCACCGAAAAGGACCGCGAGGACGTGGCGCACGCCGTGAAGCACGGCGCCGACTTCCTGGCGCTCTCGTTCGTGCGCCGGGCGGAGGATCTCGCGGAGCTGCGCACGCTGGTGCCGCCGGAGATGAAGCTGGTGGCCAAGATCGAGAAGGCCACGGCGCTGGACGACCTCCCCCGGATTCTCACCGCCTGTGACGCCGTGATGGTGGCCCGCGGCGACCTGGGGGTGGAGCTGCCGTTCGAGGAAGTGCCCCTCGTGCAGAAGCGGATGATCCGGGACGCCAACGCGTACGGGAAGCCGGTGATCACCGCGACGCAGATGCTCGAATCGATGATTCACGCGCCGCGCCCGACGCGGGCCGAGGCCTCCGACGTCGCGAACGCGATCCTGGACGGCACCGACGCCGTGATGCTGTCGGCGGAGACGGCCGCCGGCGAGTATCCGATCGAGGCGGTACGGGCGATGGACCGCATCGTCCGCGAGATGGAGCGGCACCTGCCGCACCGCGAGGAGCGCCGCATCGGCGCGCGCGAGAGCGTCACCGTGGAGGACGCCATCGCTCTCGGCACCTCCGCGGTGGCCCGGATGCTCAATACGCCCCTCATCGTCACGCTGACGTCCGGCGGGTTCACCGCGCGCAAGGTCGCCGCCATGCGTCCCGCGCCCCCCATCCTCGCGGTGACCACGGTTCGCCACACCTACCGGCAGCTCGCGCTGGTGTGGGGGGTGACTCCCGTGCTGGTGGACCGCGTGCCGGGATACGACGCGATGCTCGCGGTGGTGCGGGATCTGATCCTGAAGCGCGAGTACGCGCGTCCCGGCGACCGCATCGTGATGACCGCGGGCGTTCCCTGGGAAGTATCGGGCTCCACCAACCTGATCAAGGTCGAGGAAGTCTGAGTGCGGCTGACGCTGCTCGGCACGGGGACCAGCTTCGGGGTCCCGCAGATCGGGTGTCGCTGCCGGACCTGCACCTCTTCTGACCCCCGTGACCGGCGGGGACGGACCGCCGCGCTGGTGGAAGACGGCGGGCGGCGGATTCTCATCGACACGCCGCCCGAGCTCCGCCTGCAGCTGGTCGCCGCGGGCGTCGACCGGCTCGACGCGGTGCTCTTCACCCACGCCCACGCGGACCACGTGCACGGCATCGACGACCTCCGCGCCTTCACCGTGCGGCAGCGCGGGCCGCTCGAGGCCTGGGGCTCCGCCGCCACGCTGAGCGAGCTCGCCGCCAAGTTCCCGTACATTTTCGATGCCGGCATCCGCGTGCCCGCGGGCACCTCGAAGCCCGAGCTCACGGCGCGGGTGTTGGAGCCGGGGTCCGTCGTCACCGTGGCCGGCTTTCCGGTGGAGCCGCTGGCCCTCCCGCACGGCCGCCAGCAAGTGCTGGCGTTTCGGATCGGACCGCTCGCCTACGTCACCGACGTGAAGGACGTTCCCCCGGAGGCGCGGGAGCGGCTGCGCGGACTGGACGTCCTGGTCCTTTCCGCGCTTCTGCCCCGGCCCCATCCGCTGCATCTGTCCATCCCCGAGGCGGTCGCGGTGGCGCAGGCCCTCGGGGCCCGCCGCACCTTCTTCACGCATTTGACGCACGAAACGCCCCACGCGGAGTTGGCCGCGGAGCTGCCCGCGGGGATCGCGCCCGCGTACGACGGTCTGGTGATCGAGGTGGGCGAGTCCTAAATTCAAGGCTACGGGAGGTTTACGGATGGCGGAGGACGCTCGGGAGACCCTGAAGCGCTTCGCGGCGCCCGCGGTGCGGCGCGGCGAGGCGATGGACGCCCTGGTTCGTGAAGCGGTGTTCGGCGACGCGGCCGCCCGCGACCGGGCCCGCTGGCTCATCTGGGAAATCGGCCAGCAGGCCGGGGCCCGGCCCGCGTCGATCCACGAGCTCTATATGGCCCGGGGGCGGGGCGAGGTCCCGGCCTTCACGACGCCGGCGATCAATGTGCGGATGCTCTCGTACGACACCGCCCGCGCCATCTTCCGCGCCGCGGTCCGGATGGACGTCGGGGCGGTGATCTGCGAGATCGCCCGATCGGAGATCGGGTACACCGACCAGCGCCCGTCCGAATACGTCGCCGTGATCACCGCGGCGGCGTTGCGGGAAGGGTTCGACCACCCGGTGTTCATCCAGGGGGATCACGTCCAGGTCAACGCGAAGAAGTACGCGACGGACCCCGCCGCCGAGCTCTCGGCCATCAAGGCGTTGATCGACGAGGAGCTGCACGCCGGGTTCTACAACATCGACGTGGACACGTCCACGCTCGTGGACCTGTCGAAGTCGACGCTCGACGAGCAGCAGCTCACGAACTACGAGCGGGCCGCCGAGCTGACGCAGTACATCCGGCAGCGCGAGCCCAAGGGCGTGACGGTGTCGGTGGGCGCGGAGATCGGCGAAGTGGGCGGCAAGAACTCCGACGTCCACGAGCTCAAGGCGTTCATGGGCGGATACGAGCGCACCCGCCACCGCCTCGGCGTCAAGCACGGCATCAGCAAGATCTCGGTGCAGACGGGCACGAGCCACGGCGGCGTGGTGCTGCCCGACGGCACCATCGCCAAGGTGCAGCTGGACCTCGCGGCGCTGAAGGAGCTGTCCCAGGAGGCACGGTCGGCGTACGGGCTGGGCGGGGCCGTGCAGCACGGCGCGTCCACGCTGCCGCCGGACGCCTTCGGCAACTTCCCCCAGTGCGAAGCGGTGGAGATCCACCTCGCCACCAACTTCCAGACGATGGTCTTCGATCACCCGCGGCTTCCCCCCGCGCTCAAGGCGGAGATCAACGCGTGGGTGAAGGCGGAGTGCAAGGACGAATGGAAGAAGGGCGACACCGAGGAGCAGTTCATCTACAAGAGCCGCAAGAAGGCCATCGGCCCGTTCAAGCGGCGGTTCTGGGATCTGCCCGCCGACATCCGCGCCGCCATCGGCGCGGACCTCGAGCGGACCTTCACCTTCCTGTTCGAGCAGCTCAAGGTGGGCGGCACCCGCGCCGCGACCGATCGCTGGGTCAAGCCGCCTCTCGACTCGCACGCGGCGCCGCGGGCCGCGGCCGTGGCGGCCCCCGACGACCTCGAGGCGGGCGAGTGAGCGACGAAGCGGACGCCGGAGGCCGCTCGGCCGTCGGCCCCTTCCTGGTCGGGCTGGCGGTCGGAGCGGCCCTGGGCGCCCTCTTCGCGCCCGAGTCCGGCAAGCGGACGCGGGCGAAGCTGTCCCGCCGGGCGGGACGCCTGCGCGACGACGTGGCGGACGTGCTGGACGAAGTCCGAAGCGTGCTGGCGGATGACGGTGAGGGCCGGGAGCCGGACGGCGGGCCGGCGCGGTCGTCCCGCGACGCGCTGCGGGAGCGCCTGACGGCGGCTCGGGCGGCGCGCAACGCCGGCCGGAGCCTGGCGAACCCCTCGGGAGATCCGCCGCCCGCGTGAGGCGAGAGGGAGGGTGGCACCGATCGATTCTCGGCATGGCGCGGCGCACCCTGCAGGCGGCATTCGAGGACAACGTGCCGTTTCTCGCGAGCGGCCTGTCGTTCGATCTGCTGCTGACGGCGATCCCGTTCGCCGCGCTGGCCCTCGCCGCCGTCGGGTATCTGGTGCAGCATCAGGTGACGGCGCATCAAGTCACCGTGCATCAGCTGTTGCAGCGGTTTCTCCCCGGCGGGCCCACGGGCCGGGGCGTGGACGTGTTCGAGCAGGTGGAACGGGCGCTCTCGGGCGTGGTGGCCCACCGCGGCCGGCTGACGCTGTACGGGCTGCCGCTGTTCGTGTGGTTCGCGGCCCGGTTCTTCTCCGGACTCCGCATCGCGCTGAACGAGGTCTTCGACACCGAGGAGGTCCGTCCCTGGCCCGTGGCGAAGGGCACCGATCTGGCGATCATGCTGGTCACCGCCGCCCTGGTGGTGGGCAACGCGCTGTTGCCCGCCTACGAAGTGCGGAGCGCCGGCACGCTCGTCGATTCCTTCTGGCTGCTCTGGGCCTGGCGTTTCGGACTCGAGGCCACGGCCTTCGGATTCAGCACCGTCCTGTTCTTCCTGATCTTCAAGGTGCTGCCCAGCCGGCGGATCCAGTGGCGCACGGCGCTGGTGGCGGCCGGATTCTGCGCCCTGGCCTTCGAAGTGGCCAAGCGCCTGTATGCCCTCTACCTCGCCCGGTTCGTGACCCTGGACCACGTGGCCACCGACGCGAACTTTCTGGCGTTCTTTCTGTTCCTGTTGTGGATCTATTACACGGCGTTCGTCTTCCTGCTCGGCGGGGAAGTGGCCGAAACCTACGACCTGGTCCGGATGCGGCGGGCCCAGCGGGTGCGCCTGGCGTGAGCGTCATCGACTTGCGGTCCGACACCGTGACCCGCCCGTCTCCGGCCATGCGCCGCGCGATGGCCGACGCGGAGGTCGGGGACGACGTTCTGGACGGCGATCCGACCACCCGCCGGCTCGAGCGGCGGGTCGCCGAGCTGCTCGGCAAGGGGGACGCGCTGTTCTTCCCGTCGGGGACGCAGGCCAACCAGACCGGGATCGCGATGTGCACCACGCCGGGCACCGAGCTCGTGCTCGAAGCCAACGCCCACCTCGTGCACTACGAGCTCGCCGGCGTGGCGATGCTGTCCGGCGTGCAGATCCGCCCCGTGACCACTCCCGACGGCCTGCTCACCGCCGAGCTGGTGCGCGGCACCCTGCGCCTCCCGTCCCCGCACGTCCCGCGGGCCTCCGCCATCGCGGTGGAGAACACGCATAACGCCGCCGGGGGGCGAGTGCTGACGGTCGACGCATTCCGCGGGATCACCGCGCTCGCCGCCGAACGACGCCTCCCGGTGCACCTGGACGGCGCCCGGCTCTGGAACGCGGCCGCCGCCCTGGGCGTGCCGCCCGCGACCCTCACCGCGGGCGCCGCGACCGTGATGGTCAGCCTGTCGAAGGGGCTGGGGTGCCCGGTCGGATCCTGCCTGGCGTTCGATGCGAACCGGCGGGCCGAGGCGTGGGAGATCCGGAAGCGGCTGGGCGGCGGGATGCGGCAGTCCGGCATCCTCGCCGCGGCGGGCCTGCACGCGCTGGACGTCAATCTACCCCGCATGGCCGAGGACCACGAGCACGCGCGGGTCTTCGCCGCGGGCGTCGCGGGCTCGCGCGCCGTGCGGGCGGTGCCTCCCGAGAGCAACATCGTGATGCTCGATCTGGTGCGGGAAGGGGACACGGCCGAGCGGGCCGTGGCGGCGTTGACGGCCGCCGGCGTGATGTGCGTCGCCTTCGGTCCCCGCCGGCTGCGGTTCATCACGCACCTGGACGTCTCCCGCGCCGATGTCGAGCGCGCCGCCGCCACCGTCACCCGGGTGCTCGGATGACCGGCCGCGCGACCCCCAGCGTCCCGCACCTGCCGCAGGTGCTGCCCACCGCGCGCGCCATTCTCTGGAATCCGATTCTCCAGGGCACGGTCCGCCGCACGCCCGGCGGCGCGTACCCAATCTTCATCGATCAGAAGGCACTGACCGCCCTCACCGATCACTTCGCCGCGGTCCCTCCGGACCAGGCCGTGTTCGGATTCCTGGCCGGTGATCTGTTCGAATGCCCGACCAGCAAGGTGCGCTACGCGGTGGTCGACTCCACCATCCGCCTCAATCAGCCGATCTACGGCGACAAGACGCTCGTGGTGGTGCAGCGGCTGTGGGACCGGATTCAGGAAGAGATCAAGAAGATCGAGGGCCAGCTCATCGGCTGGTACCACAGCCATCCGGGACTGCCCCTCGCGGTGGCTCCCGAGGACGTGCGGGCGCAGGAGACCTACTTCACGGCGCCGTGGCATACGGCTCTGGTGCTCGGCCGCCAGGGAGCCGACACCGTGGCGGGATTCTTCCGCCGGAGCGGCGCGCCCGCGTGGACCACCACGCCGCTGCCGTTCTACGAGCTGCTCGACGAGTCCACGGTGGCGGCGCGCGGCAAGCGATCCATTCTGCCGTGGAAGAACTTCGGCACGGACGAAGCGACGGCCTCGAAGCCGGGAGTCGGCTCGCCGCCGAAGCCCTCAGCTACCGTCGCCGGGGCCGCGCCCTTACGGGTGGGTCCGCCGCCCCGTCCCGGCGCGCCCGCGCCGAAGCCGGCCGCTCCGCCGGCACCCCCTGCGCCCGCGCCGGCCACGCGCGCCGCCCCCGCGGCACCGAAGGCGGGACCACCGCCGTCGCCGCCCAAGGCGGCCCCCAAGCCGCCCGCGCCGCCCGCGCCGCCCGCTCCCCCCGCGCCGCCCCCGCCGCCCTCGCCGCCCTCGCCGGCGCCGAAGGTGGGGCCGCCGCCTAAGCCCTCGGCGCCGAAACCGCCTCCGAAGCCCGCGCCGCCTGCGCCGAAGGCATTCGACCTGCCGCTCCTGGACGTTGGGGAACCGGCGGAAGAAGCGGCGCCCGCGCCGCCGCCCCCGCCGCCCCCGCCGCCACCGCCGCCCCCGCCACCCGCGCCGCCGCGGCGTCCGACGCCTCCGCCCCAGCGGGTGGTCGAGGAGCCCGCGGTCGAAGAGCCGGTCGCCGAGGTCATGGAGCCGGCGGTCGTCGAGGCGCGCGCCCCGGAGCCGGCCGAGCCCGGGCTTGCGCCGCCGGTCGAGCGGAGCTCGACACCCATCCGGCCGAGCGCCACCCGCCGGCCGTCGGTCGGCAAGCTGTACGACGAAAAGCCCAAGAGCGGGGCCGGCAAGGTCATCGCCGTGCTGCTCGTCCTCGCACTGCTGGGCGGTGGCGGGGCGTACTGGTACCTCATGCTGCGGCCCGCCGGCTGGAAGTATCCCTGGGCGCCGCCGGGCCATGCCGCCGCGCCGGCGCGGCCCGCGGACACCACCGCCGCCGTCGCCCCGCCGCCGGTGGACTCGTCGACCCGGGCGTTCGACGCGTCGGCCGACACGCTGAACGCGGCGATCCGCGGATTCGGGGACCGGGCGCTGCGCTTCGGCGGCAAACCGAGTGACTGCGTCGCGCTCGACTCGGGACTCGTGACGCTGGAGGACGCGTGGATCGGCTACAACCTGCGGCAGAAGGGGGTCGCCGCCCTGGACGCGGGCCGCGCCGGTCGCGATCAGCAGCTGGCGGCGGGCGCCGACTCCTCCGAAGCGACGTTCGAGCGGTCCGGATGCGCGCGCCCGTGACCGCCCGCCTGCTGTTCCTCGCCTTGTGGGCCGCCCCGCTCGCGGCGCAGGGCGGGGCGCCCCTCCGTCCCACCGACGTCATCCGGCTTCTGGCCCAGGCCGGCACGCCGGCCGACGTCGCGGACCGCATCAGTCGCGACTGCCTCACGTTCACGCCCACCGCCCGCGACAAGAAGAACTTTCAGGCCCTCGGCGCCGACACGGCGGTGATGGCGAGCATCGCGGCGTGCGCGCGCCACGGCGTCCGCAAGCCGCCCGCGGTGGCGACGACGCCGGCGGTGGCGCCCGCCACGGCTCCGGCGCCGGCCCCGGTCAATCCCGGCGCGAATCCGGCCGCCACCCCGGCCCCGACGACACCCGCGCCGGCGCCCGCCGCCGCCCCCGCGCCGCAGCCCTCACCCGAAAAGACGGGGTTCGTGGAAGGGGTGGGCCAGCGCGGCGTCGTGGGGCTCCCGGCCGCGGCGCCGCTCGTGTTCGAAGTGCGGGACGCGGAGGGGAAGGCCCTCCCGAAGATCCGTGTCACCTTCACCGCGGACAACGCGCAGCTCCGGCCCGAGTCTCAGTCCACGGATACCGCTGGACACGTGCGCGTGGACGTGGTGTTCGGCCATACGGCGGGGAAGACGGTGGTGCGCGCGGCCGTGGGGCAGATCTTCCGCTCGGCCACCCTTTACCCCACGCCGGCGGCCGCGTCGAAGCTGGACCTTCATATGGGGAGCACCGCTGTGGGTGACACGCTCGTGCTCACCGCGGACACCAGCGTCACCCTGCGCGTGGTGGCGCAGGACGAGTTCGGCAACGTGGTGTCATTGCTGGGCCTCCAGCCGCTCTCCGGCGATGAAGGGATTGTGCGGGTTGAGCGCGTAGCCGGCGACACGCTGGCGGGTCTCCTCAGTCTGAAGGCCAAGGGGCAGGGGACCACCCAGCTCGCTCTCCAGGGCTCCGGGGTCCTCGCCAACCTCACGGTGGTCGTCGCCGCGCACTGACGGCGGGCTAGTGGCCGGACCCCAAGGCGGGGTATCTTTCCGGTGCCCCAGGTCCGCAGGGCAGTCACTCGTGAAACGCGTCAGGCCCCCGCAGGGAGCAGCGCCGCACGAGACCGAAGGTCGCTGCGGGGAGCCTGGGGCACTTCACTCATCATGACATCCTCCATTTCCGACGCCCCCGACGGTAGCGGTCGCGGCGGCCGCATTCTGTCCATCGAGGACGACGCCTCGGTCCGCCAGTTCGTCACGGCGGTCCTCAAGGCCGACGGGTACGAGGTATCCGGCGCCGCCGACGGCAACGCCGGGGTCACCGCCGCACTGGCGCAGATTCCCGACCTCATCCTGCTCGACCTCATCCTGCCCTATGCCAGCGGGTTCGACGTGCTGCAGCGCCTCCGGGAGGACCCCCGGACCCGCCTCATTCCGGTGCTGGTGCTGTCCACCCAGGGGGGCGAGGACGACATCGTCCGGGCACTCGAGGTGGGCGCCGAGGACTTCCTCATCAAGCCTTTTTACGCCCGGGAGCTCGTGGCCCGGGTGCGGAAAGCCTTGACGCGGGCGCGCGCCGCGCGCCCCTGACCGCCGATGCAGGGGTTCGTTTCCGCGCTGCTCGTGGGCCTCGGCGGCCTCTTCCTGCTGGTCCTGTCGGTCGTGCTGCTCACCAAGACGTGGCGGGGGGCGCGGGAGGGGTACGAGCGGCGCCGCCGCGCGCTGCTCCTCCCGTCGATCGTCGCCTACGCCAACGCCGAATCGGGATTGATCACCGACTTCGTGCCGACGCCGCTCAAGGGGTGGAACCGGCGGGTGGTGGAGTGGCTGCTCCTCGACCACATCCGCTCGCTCCGCGGGCACGCGCAGGCGCGGCTGGCGCTCGCGTTCGAGCAGCTCGGCTTCGTCGCCCAGGCCCACGCCCAGCTGACCCACCGCCGCTGGTGGGTGCGGGTGGAAGGGGCGGAGAAGCTGGGCCGGATGCTGGCCCGGCCCACGGTCCCGGACTTGATCCGTTTGATGGACGACCCCGTGCCCGAAGTGCGGCTCCGCGCCGCCAAGGCCCTGGGCGCCATCGGGGGACTGGCCGCCGTCGAGACGCTCATCAGCGCGCTCAAGGCCACCGATCGCTGGGCCACCCTGCGCATCGCGGACATCCTGTCCGGACTCGGACCCTCCGCGGTCGAGCCGTTGCTCGCCGCGTTTCCCCGGCTGCCCCCCGCGGCCCGGATCCCCGCCATCGACATTCTGGGCCGGCTCCGGTCACACCTCGCGGTCCCGCTCCTGCGGGGGCTGCTCGCCGACCCCGACCCGAACGCGCGCGCCCGCGCCGCCCACTCGCTGGGACTGATCGGCCATCCGGCGGTGACCGCCCCGCTGGTCGAGGCGCTCGTGGATCCTGAGTGGCCGGTGCGCGCGATGGCGGCGAAGGCCCTGGGGCGGATCTCCGGCGACGAGTCCGTGGACGCCCTGCGGCGCGCGCTGTCGGACTCCGAGTGGTGGGTGCGGGCCAACGCGGCCGAGTCGCTCCGGAGCAAGGGCGACGCGGGCCGGCGGGCGCTCTTGGTCGCGCTCGAAGGCGGGGACGCCTTCGCGGCCCACAAGGCGGCCTGGATGCTGCAGGAAGCGGGCGTGCTCGACGCCCTGCTGGCCCGGCTGGGACAGGGCACCGAGGACGAGCGGCGCGAGGCGCTGGGCGTGCTCCGGCGGCTGGTCGCGCTGAAGCGCACCGACCTGCTCCAGGACATCGCGTCCCGGCACCCCGACGCGGAGGTGCGGGCGGAGGTCGGCCGGCTGCTGCAGGCCGAGGCGGTCAGCGCGTGATTCTCAAGCTCATCGCCGACGCCATCACCTGGTTCGGCAACTTCATCCTGGTGTACTTCTGCGCTCTCAATCTCTCGTACCTGCTGCTGTTTCTCGTGTCTCTCACCGAGGTGGTCCGGTTTCTCAAGCGCACGTTCTTCAGTGACTACCAGCAGATCCTGCGCTCGGACCTGACGCTTCCCATCTCGCTGCTCGTCCCGGCGCACAACGAGGAGCACACCATCGTCGACACGGTCCGCTCCCTGCGGATGCTCAACTATCCGCAGTTCGAGATCATCGTGATCAACGACGGATCCACCGACCGGACGCTGGAGCGCCTGCTCGACGCCTACGAGCTCCGGCGGGTGGACCGGGTCTTCAAGCGGAGCCTGTCGCACAAGCCCCTGCGGGGGGTCTACGCCTCGCCGCTCGTGCCGGGGCTCACCGTCGTCGACAAGGAGCGGGGCGGCAAGCCGGACGCGCTCAACGTCGGGATCAACCTGTCCCGGTACCCGCTCTTCTGCTCGATGGACGCGGACTCCGTGATCGAAGAGGACGCCCTGCTCAAGGCCGTGAAGCCGTTCATGGAATTCCCGGATGAGACGGTGGCCGTGGGCGGGATCGTCCGCATCGTCAACGGCTGCACGGTGAAGGAAGGGCGGGTGACGCACATCGCGATCCCGCGCCGGCCGCTCCCCATCTACCAGGTGGTCGAATACCTGCGCGCCTTTCTCGGGGGGCGTCTGGGATGGAGCGCCCTGCAGGCCCTGCCGCTCATCTCGGGTGCCTTCGGAGTCTACCGGAAATCCGCGGTCCTCGAGGTCGGCGGGTACGACGGGACCACGGACACGGAAGATCTCGAGCTGGTCCTCGCACTGCACCAGCGCCGCCGGGCCCAGGGGGTGCCGTACCGGATCGTGTTCGTGCCCGACCCGGTCTGCTGGACCCAGGTCCCCGAGCGCTGGCGGGACCTCCGCCGGCAGCGGAACCGGTGGCACCGCGGCATGCTGCAGGCCCTGGTCCGCCACCGCCGGATGCTCTTCAATCCCCGGTACGGGGTCATCGGGATGATGGTCCTGCCCTACTACCTCATTTTCGAGGCCCTGGGACCGCTCGTCGAAGGGATCGGCTATCTCACCGTGATCGTCTGTGCCGTCACCGGTCTCCTCAACGCCGCGTTCTTCGTCAAGTTCTTCCTGGTGGCGGTGCTGGTGGGCGTGTTCCTGTCGGTGGCGTCGGTGTTTCTGGAAGAGATCTCCTTCCGGCGCTACCCCTCGTGGAACGACCTGCTCAAGCTGATGCTCTTCGGCCTCCTCGAGAACATCGGATACCGGCAGATCCTCGCGGTCTTCAAGCTCCAGGCGTACTGGGAGTTCGTCGCCGGCCGGCGGCGGTGGGGACGGATGGACCGCCGGAGCTTCCAGCCCAAGGCCGCGCCCGGCGCGCAGGCCGCGTGACGTTTACATTCCTCCGCTGATGATCGCGCTCGCCCGCAAGTACCGTCCCACGCAATTCGCCGATCTGGTGGCCCAGGACCACGTCGCCGCCGCCCTGCGGGGCGCGGTGGCCTCGGGCCGCGCGGCCCACGGCTACCTCTTCGCCGGCCCTCGCGGAGTCGGGAAGACCACCGCCGCCCGCGTGCTCGCGATGGCCCTGAACTGCCCCAACCGCAAGGACGGCGAGCCCTGCGGCGTGTGCGAGTCGTGCACGCGGATCTGGACCGGGGCGGCCAATTTGGACGTCGTGGAGCTCGATGCGGCCTCCAACCGCGGCGTGGACGACGCCCGCGACCTGCGCGAGCGCGCGATGTACGCGGCGTCGGCGGACGGGCGGCACAAGGTCTACATCGTCGACGAAGCGCACATGCTGACGCGCGAGGCGTGGAACGCCCTCCTCAAAGTGCTGGAGGAGCCCCCCGCCGGCGTCGTGTTCGTCTTCGCCACCACGGACCCGCAGAAGATCGCCCAGGCCGCGGCCCCGGTGCTCTCCCGGGTTCAGCGCTTCGACTTCCGCCGCATCGGTCCGCACGCCATCGTCGAGCGCCTCCGCCACGTGC
>Ga0335071_10005468_pt1 | contig 13184 bp, 12 predicted proteins | sample Lox_Sample_15_FD_206724 | JGI IMG/M metagenome (GOLD analysis project Ga0335071, IMG submission 206724) | Soil microbial communities from Loxahatchee National Wildlife Refuge, Florida, United States - Lox_Sample_1.5 | ecosystem: Environmental > Terrestrial > Soil > Wetlands | place: USA...
GCAGCGCCGACTCGACCGAGCCGCCGCCGCGCGCCTGCTCGAGCAGGTCGAGGTACTGGCCGGCCATCAGCTCCGTGCGCATGACGTCGAAGACCGGTTTGGCGCGTCGAAGGGCCGGGTCGGGGAGGCCGCAGGTGCTCAGCAGCTGGTCCGCCCAGGACAGGCACAGGTCCCCGAGCAGGATCGCCGCGCCGACCCCGAAGGTCTCGGACGAGCCGAGCCAGGCCGACACCCGGTGCAGCGCCGCGAAGCGCCGGTGCGCCGCCGGCCGGCCGCGCCGGGTGTCCGAGCCGTCCATCACGTCGTCATGCACCAGGGCGCAGGCCTGCAGCAGCTCCAGCGACGTCGCCGCGACCATCGCCGCCTCGTCGTCTGGCCCACCGGCGCCGCGCCAGCCCCACCAGCAGAACGCCGGCCGCAGCCGTTTGCCGCCGACGAGCAGGTCGGTGAGCGCGTCCATCAGCGGCTCGACGTCCGGGTCGACGTCGTCCAGCCGCGCGACCTGCGCGCCGAGGAAGGCGTCCAGGTGCTTCTGCACGCGTACGCGGAGGTCCTCGACGTCGAGCGGGCTGGGCTCCATCCTGGCCAGCGTAGGCGCGCTCGCGGCGTCCCGCAGCGCGAGCGTCTCGACCGGGCACCGGCCGCCCCTAGGCTTGACCCATGGCTTCGCAGGTCCCGAAGGCAGCGACCGTGCGCGACCTGTTGGCGACGGGGCGTCGGTCGTGGTCCTTCGAGTTCTTCCCGCCGAAGGACGACGCGGGGGAGCGCCAGCTGTGGCAGACCCTGCGCGAGCTGGAGGGCCTGGCGCCGACCTTCGTGTCGGTGACCTACGGCGCGGGCGGGTCGACGCGGGACCGGACGATCCGGGTGACCGAGCGCATCGCGACCGAGACGACGCTGACCCCGACGGCCCACCTGACCTGCGTGGGCTCCTCGCGGGCCGAGCTTCGCCAGGTCGTCGGGGGCTACGCCGCCGCGGGCGTGCGCAACGTCCTCGCCCTGCGCGGGGACCCGCCCGGCGGGCCGGGCGCCCCGTGGGAGCAGCACCCGCAGGGCCTTCGTCACGCGGTCGAGCTGGTCGAGCTCGTGCGCTCCCTCGGCGACTTCTGCGTCGGCGTCGCCGCCTTCCCCGACAAGCACCCGGAGGCGCTCGACTTCGACTCGGACGCACGCGTGCTGCGCGACAAGGCGCTCGCCGGGGCCGACTTCGCGGTCACCCAGTTCTTCTTCGACGCAGCGGCGTACTTCCGTCTGGTCGACCGGCTCTCCGCGCTCGGCTGCGCCCTGCCGGTGATCCCCGGGATCATGCCGGTCACGAACGTCGCGCAGGTCGAGCGCTTCGCGCAGCTGTCCGGCGCACCGGTCCCCCCGGCCCTCGCCGAGCGCCTCCATGCGGTGCGCGACGACCCGGCGGCGGTCCGCGCGGTCGGCGTGGCGGCGGCCAGCGAGCTCGCGGGGGAGCTGCTCGACGGCGGCGCCCCGGGCCTGCACTTCTACACGCTCAACCGGTCCATGGCCACGCGTGAGGTCTACGCCGCCCTGGACCTGGGCCACCGGAGCTGATGGCAGCCCCGGCGGGCCGGGCCGAGTACTTCGCCCGCTGGTCCCGGCTGCACGGGGGGTACGACCCGGCGTCGTCTCGCCTGGTGGGGGGCTGGCTCGCCGTCGTGTACGTGCTCGCGCGCCCGTTCGCGTCTCTGGGGGTGCCACCGGACGCGCTCACCGCGGTCGGCCCGCTGGTCGCCGGCGGCGCCGCGGGCGCCGCCGCCGCCGGCGGGGCGTGGCTCTGGCTGGCCGTCGTGCTGGTCGTGGTCTCCGGCGTGCTGGACAACCTCGACGGCGCGGTGGCGGTCATGACCGACCGGGTCAGCGCGTGGGGGCACGTGCTCGACTCCGCCCTCGACCGGGTGAGCGACCTGCTCTACCTCGTGGCGCTCTGGGCGGTCGGCGCCGCCGGGACGGTGGCGGCCGCCGCGGGTGCCGTCATGGTGCTGCTGGAGTACGTGCGCGCGCGGGCCGCCGCCGCCGGCATGGCGGAGGTCGGCGTCGTCACCGTCTTCGAGCGCCCCACGCGCGTGATCGTGACCGCGATGTTCCTGCTCGGCGCCGCCGTCTACCCGGCCCACGCCGCGGCGTGGGCCGCCGCCGGGACCTGGGCCTGGCTCGTGCTCGGCGTGGTGGGGCTCGCCCAGCTGCTCCCCGTCGTGCGACGCCGGCTGCGCTGAGGCCGCCGGGGTCAGGCGCGGCCCACCAGGTCGGCCACGATCTCGGCGGACAGCCCGACCAGGGGGAGCCCACCACCGGGATGCGCGGAGCCGCCGACGAGGTAGAGCCCACGCACCGGCGAGACGTTGGCCGCGCGCAGGAACGCCGCGCGCGCCCCGTTCGAGGAGGTCCCGTAGATCGACCCGCCGGGGGCACGGGTGTCTCGGGCGAGGTCGGCGGGGGTGCGCACGACGCGCCAGCGCACCCGCTCGCGCACGTCGAGCCCGCGCGCGGCCAGCACGGCGAGCACGTGGTCGGCGTAGCCGTCGGCGAGCCCCTCGCGGTCCCAGTCGACGCCTCGGCTCGGGTCGTGGCGCGGGGCGTTGACGAGGACGAACCACGCCTCGGTGTCCGGCGAGGGGCGTAGGGCGGGGTCGTCGGGGGCGGAGACGTACACCGTCGGGTCGGGGACCGGCTGGGGCGCGCGCCCGAAGATCGCGTCGAACTCGGCGGAGTAGTCGGCGGGGAAGGTGACGGTGTGGTGCCGCAGCCCCGCCGTGCGCCCGTCGAGGGCCAGCAGGAGGACGAAGCCGGACAGCGACGGTGTCGACGCGGCCAGCCGCCGCGACGGGCCGCGGGCGGTGGCCAGCCGCCTCGGCAGCAGCCGCCCGTAGACCTCGCTCGCGTCGGCGTCGGAGACGACGACGTCGGCCGGCAGCTGCTCGCCGTCGGCCAGTCGCACCCCGTCGACCCGCCCGGCGCCGTCGACGGTGATGGCGACGACGTCGGCGCCCAGGCGGACGTCGACCTTACGCTCCACGCACCGCTGGTACAGGGCGTCGCCGAGGCGGCGCAGGCCGCCGAGCACGTACCACGCGCCGAAGGTCTGCTCCACCCACGGCACGACGCACAGCGCCGCCGGTGTGCGCCGCGGGTCGGAGCCGGTGTAGGTCGCGTAGCGCCACAGGAACTGCCGCTGACGGGGGTCGCGCAGGAACCGTCGGGCGACGTGGTCGAGGCTGCGCCACGGCGCGACGGTGCGCACGTCGGAGACGCGGCGGGACCAGCCGAGAAGGTCGCGGGGGCCGGACAGCGCGGACTCGAGGAAGGGCTTGCGGGTCACCGCCCACACCTCGCCGGCGTGGGCGAGGAAGCGGCGCCAGTCCTCACCGGCCGTGCCGCCGAAGGCGTCCTGGAAGGCGGCGCACGCCCGGAGCCGGTCGTTGGGGACGTCGAGCTCGGTGCCGTCGGGGAAGCGGTAGTGCGCGACCGGGTCGACCTCGACGAGGTCCACGCACTCCTCCATCGGCCGGCCGGTCTTGAGGAAGGTGTCGCGCCACACCGCGGGGAGGGTCAGCAGCGAGGGCCCGGTGTCGAAGGCGAATCCGTCGCGCTCGTACCAGCCGAGCTTCCCGCCGTAGGTCTCCGCCTGCTCGCACACCACCACCCGGTGGCCCTTCACCGCCAGGCGGGCAGCGACCGCGAGACCCCCCATGCCCGCCCCGACCACCACGACGCGGCTCACAGCGGGCGCCCCTTCCACCGAAGCGACCCGACCCGGCGCCGGCGGAAGGACTCGACGGTCAGGGCGACGAACGCCACCACGGATGCCGGGTGCGCGAGGGCGTCTGGCCAGACGCGCGCGCCGGTACGCCGTCCCGCGAGCACCCTGCCGAGCACGCCGGCCGCGGTGCCCGCCAGCGCCACCCGCCGGATGCCGGCGTCCCGGTCGGTCAGGGCCACGACCGGCGGCAGCACGTACGCGCCCAGCAGTGCCGCGCACACCGCGACTGCCCCGGCGGGCGAGCCGAACGCGGCCCACAGCGACTTCGTGTAGCCCTCGCGCAGCTGCGCGCCGGTGTCGTACATCCGGCACGTCGCGATCGTCGAGCCGTCCACCACTCCACCGCGAAAGCCGTTGCGCTTCAACGCCTTCAGCAGCTCGAGGTCCTCCAGCACGCAGTCCCTGACCGCCTCGTGACCGCCCGCGGCGCGGTAGGCGTCGGCGTCGACGGCGAGCAGCTGGCCGTTCGCCGCGACAAGGGACGTCCGCCGAGAGCGCTCGGCCAGCCGCAGCGGCAGGAACGTCAGCCACGACCACTGCAGGAGCGGTTGCACCAGCCGCGGCAACGCCGTGTCGGCGAGCTGGCGGGGGTACGGACTCACCAGCTGCCACCCGAGGTCGCGGAGCAGGGCCACCGTCGCGGCCACCGCGCCCGGAGCCGCGACGACGTCGGCGTCGACGAACACGAGCACGCGCCCGTGCGCGTGAGCGGCCAGCTGGGCGCACGCGAAGGGCTTGCCCAGCCAGCCGTCGGGCGGCGGCTGCCCGGTGAGCACCCGCACCCGCGGGTCGTCTCCGGCGACCGTGCGCGCGATGTCGGCCGTGCCGTCCGAGGAGCCGTCGTCGAGGACAAGGATCTCCAGTGACGCCAAGCGTTCCTGGGCCATCAACGCGGCGAGACACGTGGCCACGCGGCCCGCCTCGTCGCGGACGGGCAGCAGCACCGACACGGGCTCGCCCACCTCGCGCCCGTCCTCGTCCGGCCGGCGCAACAGGCGCAGGTTCACGGCGAGGTGCCCGGTGCCGAGCAGCGCCAGCGCCGTACCGGCGTAGGTCGCCGCGCGCAGCGCTACGGCCGACCGGACCACAGCACCCACGCGTACGGGATCGCCACGAGACCCATCGCGACGCCGCCGTAGAAGGCGACCCACGGCCGGTCGAAGACGAACGCGTTGCCGACGACCGAGGAGACGTAGGTCCACAGGAACAGCACCGCGGGTGCGCCGTCGCGCGCGTGCTTGCGAGGCAGCTGGTCGAGCAGCAGCATCATCGCGAACGCCACGAGCAGCCAGCCGGCGTAGTTCGACAGGGGGACGCCGGGGGATCTCGGCAGCGCCACGCCCTTCTGCGTGAAGCGCCAGAAGCCTTGCCCGGTCATCATCGGGTCGAGGAAGAGGTCCCACGAGGCCAGCGCCCACGCGCCCACCAGCGGCGTCGTCAGCGCACCTCGGCACAGCGTCCGTGCGGCGATCAGCGTGGGGTAGGCCATCATCGACCACGCCAACGGGATGACGACCGGTACGCCGAGCACGGTCGGCCCGAGCCGTCCCGATGCGTAGACGTAGTCCCCGAACGGCCAGCCGGTCCGGACCCCGATCGCCTCGACCGCGAGCCCGCCGCCGACGGTGACGACGAGGAAGCCGGCGGTCCACCAGAACCCGCGCGAGGTCAGCGCGTGCAGGGTGCTCGCCAGGAAGAACGTGACCACCACCGCGATCGTCAGGTCGCGCCGCTGGGCCCCCTCGGCGAGGGCGTAGGCGATCTCGAGGCCGACGACCCCGAGGGTGAGCAGCCACACCAACAGCCGCATCAGACGCGGACCACCACCGCGGTGGCGGTCCGCGTGCGGCCCGGTGTAGATGCGCACGCTCACGAGGGGTGAGCCTAAGGGGGCACGGGGGGCTCACCCGCCGCGCGGTGCGCTGCCCCGATAGGTGCCCTCGACCTCGTGGACCGCGAAGCGCGCGAAGAGCTCCTCGGCGTACCACCCGCGTTCGCGGGTGCGCCGGACCACCTCCGCGTGGGGCGCGCGCCGATACGCGAAGGCGGTGAGGTCGGATGCGTCGCGCCACAGGCTGACGGTTCCCTGGAGGCCGACCGGTGCCTCGCCGACGCCGAGCCGCAGCAGCAGCCCCGGCGCCTGCGCGAGGTCCGCGGACACCGCCGGCACCGACCGCCAGAACTCCCGCCACCGCGTGGGGCGCACGCGGGCCCGGGTGAGGGCGGCGACCGGGCCGGCGTACGTGCGCGGCGGCCCCGCGTCGCCGAAGGGCTCCCGTCCCGACCAGCGGCCCCGGCTGGCGAGCGGCTCCAGGGTCAGCCGCAGCCGCTCCTGGCTGCGGGCGTCGAAGCGACGGACCACCGGGTGGCCCTCGAAGGCGCGCGCGGCCTCGGGGCTCGTCCAGGACGCGAGGACCGCCCAGTGCCGCACGTCGGCGTCACGCAGGCCGAAGGACTCACCCGACCCGGTGCCCAGCAGCTTCGCGAAGCGCAGCCCGGGGGCGCTGCGCAGCGGGCGGCGCTCGCGGGCCATCGCGAGCACCGCGGCGGGGACGCCTCGGACGGGCACGCCCCAGAGGTGGAAGGTGACGGTGGGGCTCACGCGACCTCGGCGGGGGTCCCGCCGGTGACGCGGACGAGCTCGCTGAAGCTGGTGGGGAACACCGTGCGCGGATGCCCGCCGGCGGCCCACACGACGTCGTAGTCGGCCAGCGCCACGTCGACGAGGGTGCGCAGGGGGGTGGTGTGGCCCACCGGGGCGACCCCGCCGATGACCATGCCGGTGGCGGCCCGTACGAGGTCGGGGTCCGCGCGGCGGACCTTGGCCACGCCCAGCAGGTCGGCGACCTTGGCCGTGTCGACCCGGTGCCCGCCCGAGGTGAGCACGAGCACCGGCTCGCCGTCGGCGGCGAAGACCAGCGAGTTGGCGATGGCGTCCACCGGGCAGCCGAGCTGGGCGGCGGCGCTCACCGCGGTGGGGGCGTGCTCGTCGAGGACGATCGGGCTGCCGGTGGCCCCGGCGGCAGCCAGCGCCTCGCGCACGCGGCGCACGCTGGGGTGCTCCAGCGTCGGCTCGTCCACGCTCGCCTCGTCCACGCTCGCCTCGTCCACCGGGCGAGGTTAGCCCGGGGCTTGACTTCTCGGGGGGGCGGGCTAGTCTCGGCGGTGTTCGAACACACGTTCGAAAGTGCACCAGGCGGGGAGGTGGGGGGCGTGCGCCGGTACGACGAGCCGATCAGCGTCGAGCCAGCCGTCGACTCTGCCGTCGACTCTGCCGTCGACCCAGCCGTCGACCCGGCCGGGCCACCGGCCCGGTTCCGGTGGCGGCGGCGGCGCTACGTCGTGCACGCGGTGCTCGCCCACTGGGTGGAGCTCGGCGCCTGGTGGCGCCGGCGCGACCGGGAGGGCCTGCCCGTCCACCTCGACGGCCAGGGCCGCTACGTCTGGCGGGTCGAGGCGCGCGCCGGCGCGACGGACGGCGTCTTCGACCTCGCCTACGACGAGGCGACCGGCACGTGGAGCCTGACCCGTGCCCACGACTAGGCCGGCCCGCGTCCCCGCGGTGGAGGAGCTGCTGCGGCTCTCCGCCCACGGGCTGGCCGATGCCGCCGTGGCCGCCACCCCGGCGGAGCGCTACGCGGCCGCGCACCTGGCGGCGCTGCGGGCCGCGGCCGCCGTGCTCGCCGCCCGCGCCCGGCCCTCGTCCGCGCGGCGCCGGCTGTCCAGCGTGTGGGTCCTGCTGCCCGCGGTGGCGCCGCACCTGCGGGAGTGGGCGGCCTTCTTCGCCGCGGGCGCCGGGAAGCGGGCCGCGGCCGAGGCGGGGCTGGCGGTGACCTCCCGCGAGGCCGACGACCTCCTGCGCGACGCCGCGAGCTTCCTCGCCCTCGTCGAGACCACCCTCGGCTACACCCACCAGCCGGCCCTCACGGGGTGAGTGCGTGGCCTTCGACCAGGGGGACTTCGTCCACCTCCACGTGGCCTCCGGCTGGTCGCTGCGCCACGGCGCCGCCCACCCGCAGGCCCTCGTCGAGCGCGCCGCCGAGCTGGGCATGGCCGGTCTCGCCCTCACCGACCGCGACGGGGTCTACGGCGCGGTGAAGTTCGCCAAGGCGGGGCTGGTCCACGGCGTGCGCCCCGTCCTCGGGGTCGACCTCGCCGTCCAGCCGCTCGCTCCTCCCGAGCGGGACCGCCGGGGCGCGTCGGCCCCCCGGCGCCGTACGCCGGTCCGGGGCGGCGCCGACGTCGACCTGCGCCTCCCGCGGGTCCTCGTGCTGGCCCGGGCGGGCCGGCGTACCCGCTCGCGGGTCGGGGCCGGCTGGGCCGCGGTCAACCGGCTGGTCAGCGCGGTCCACGCCGCGGGGGAGCGCGGCCACCCGGTGGCCGACCTCGACCTGGTCGCCGAGCACGCCGCGGGGGGTGAGCTCCTCGTCCTGCTCGGACCGGGCTCGGAGGTCGGGCGGGCGCTCGCGGCCCGCCGCCCCGACCGCGCCCGGGCGGTGCTCGACGCCTGGCGCGACCGGCTCGGCGGCGACCGGGTGCTCCTCGAGGTGGTCTCCCACCACGGCTCGCCCGACGGCTCCCCGCTGGAGCAGGCGAGCGCCCCCTCCGACGTCCTCGCCGCCCGCCTGCTCGGCTTCGCCCGCGAGCACGGCGTACCGGCGGTCCTCACCAACGCCGTGCGCTACGCCACCCCGGCGGGGGCCGCGACGGCCGACGTCCTCGACGCGACCCGCCGCCTGGTCCCCCTCGGGACCCGCCACGTCGACCGGCGCAGCGCCGAGGCCCACCTCAAGGACGCGGCGGCCATGCGGGCGGTGGCGGCGCGCATCGCCGAGGACCCCGCCGCGGCCCGCCGGCTGCTCGCCACGACCGAGGCGGTGGCGGCGGACTGCCTGCTCGACCCGGCCGCCGACCTCGGCCTCGGCCTGGTCCACCTCCCCGAGCCCGACCTCTATCGAGCCGATGAACCGGCGGACACCAGCGGGACGCCCCCGGCAGTGGTGCTCCGCGCCCGCTGCGAGGCGGCCCTGGAGACCCGCTACCGCGGGCAGGAGCGGGCGGCCCGCGAGCGGCTGGCCGCGGAGCTGGAGGTCATCGACACCCTGGGCTACTGGACCTACTTCCTCACCGTCGCCGAGGTCTGCGACCTCATCCGCTCGATGGGGGTCCGGGTCGCGGCACGGGGGTCCGGCGCGGGCAGCCTGGTCCTGCACCTGCTCGGCGTCTCCGGGGTCGACCCGCTGCGCCACGGGCTGCTCATGGAGCGCTTCCTCACCGTCCGGCGCCAGGCGCTGCCGGATGTCGACGTCGACGTCGAGTCCGCCCGACGGACCGAGGTCTACGAGCGCATCTTCGAGCGCTTCGGCGACTCCCGCTGCGCGTGCGTGTCGATGACCGACACCTACCGGGTCCGCCACGCCGTCCGCGACGTCGGCGCCGCCCTCGGCCTGCCCCCCGGCGAGATCGACAGCATCGCCAAGGCGTTCCCGCACATCCGCGCCCGTGACGCCCGGGCCGCCCTGCACGACCTGCCGGAGCTGCGCCGCAGCGGGCTGGCCGGCGCCGGGCTGGACACCTTCTTCGGCCTCGTCGAGTCCCTCGACGGGCTGCCGCGCCACATCGCGCTGCACCCCTGCGGGGTGCTGCTCTCCGACACCGGGCTGCTCGACCGGACCCCGGTGGAGGCGAGCCTGCTCGGCTTCCCGATGAGCCAGTTCGACAAGGACGACGTCGAGGACCTCGGGCTGCTCAAGCTCGACGTGCTGGGCATCCGCATGCAGTCCTCGATGGCCCATGCGGTCGAGGAGGTCCGCCGGGTCGAGGGCGTGCCGATCCGGCTCGACGACGAGGACTGCGTGCCGCGGGACGACCCGGCGACCTTCGCCCTCATCGCCTCGGCCCGCACCCTCGGCTGCTTCCAGATCGAGTCCCCCGGGCAGCGCGAGCTGATCGGCAAGTTCGGCCCGGAGACCTTCGACGACCTGATCACCGACATCTCGCTGTTCCGCCCCGGCCCGGTGAAGTCCGACATGGTCACCCCGTTCCTGCTCGCCCGGCAGGGCTGGAGCCCGGCGAGCTACCTGCACGAGCGGCTGCGCCCCGCGCTGGAGGAGACCTGCGGCGTCGTCGTCTTCCACGAGCAGGTGATCCGGGTCATCGCCGAGCTCACCGGCTGCGCGCTCGACGAGGCCGACGAGGCCCGCCGCGAGCTGGGCTCGCCGGACGGCCAGGCGGCGGTCCGCGAGTGGCTCTACCCGCCCGCCCTCGCCCGCGGGTTCACCCTGCCCGAGGTGGAGAGCGTCTGGGCGGTGCTGCAGGCCTTCGCCTCGTTCGGGTTCTGCAAGGCCCACGCGGCGGCCTTCGCGCTGCCCACCTATCAGTCCGCCTGGCTCAAGGCGCACCACCCGGCGGCGTTCCTCGCCGGCGTGCTCACCCACGACCCCGGCATGTACCCGAAGCGGCTGATCCTCGACGACGCCCGGCAGTGCGGCGTCACGATCCTCGGCCTGGACGTCAACCGCTCCGACGGGGTCTACCGGGTCGAGCCGGTGCCGGGTGGACCGGAGCCTGGCTACGGCATCCGGCTGTCGCTGGCCGACGTCAAGGGGATCAGCGAGGAGGAGGTGGACCGCATCGTCGCGGGACGCCCGTACGCCGCCCTCGCGGACTTCTGGCAGCGGAGCCGGACCTCGCGGCCGGTGGTGGAGCGGCTGGTCGTCGCGGGCGCCTTCGACGGCCTGTACGGCCTCGGGGCGGGCCTGCCCCGTCGGCGTGGCCGGGTCACCCGGCGCGACCTGCTGCTGCAGGTCGGGGACCTGGACCGTTGGAGCCGCTCGCAGCGGCGGGCGTCCCCGGCCCAGCTCGCCCTCGACCTCGGCGACGCTCCGGAGCTGGTCAACCCCTCCGGGCTGCCCGAGATGACCGGGGCGGAACGCGTCCGCGCCGAGCTCGACGTCCTCGGCCTGGACGTGAGCCGCCACGTCGTCGACTTCTACACCCCGCTGCTCGCTGCTCTCGGCGTCACCCGCTCCCGCGACCTGCTGCGCTGCCGCTCCGAGGCGGAGGTGCTCGTCGCCGGGGTCAAGGTCGCCACCCAGACCCCGCCCGTTCGCTCCGGGCGGCGCGTCGTCTTCCTCACCCTCGACGACGCGACCGGGCCGGTCGACGCGACGTTCTTCGAGGACGCCCAGGGCCCCTACGCTGCGACGGTGTTCCACTCCTGGCTGCTCGTCGTGCGCGGCCACGTCCGGCGTACCGGGCCGCGCGGGGTGAGCATCCGCGCGACCGGCGCCTGGGAGCTGGCCGGCCTGCACGCGGCCTGGGAGCGGGGCGGTCTCGAGGCGGCGTACGCCCACCTCGCGGAGGGCAGCGTGCTGGCGGACCAGGACGACCCGGCGACGCAGGGCTGGGCGCAGTCGCGCTCGACGCGCCCGGTACCGGCTCGCGCGCCCGAGCCGGAGCGCACCCGCGCCGGCGGCATGGGTCAGCGACGGGTCCTCGTCCACGCCAGCGGTTTCCGCCAGTCCCCCTACGCCGACGTCAAGGCGCCGGGTGAGGACGCCAAGCGGGCCCCGCGCAAGCTGTGGCACTCCAGCCCGGGCAGCCCCGGTGGATGACACCGCCTGCACGGTCCTGCACGTGGACATGGACGCCTTCTACGCCTCCGTGTCGCTCATCGACCGCCCCGAGCTGCGCGGGACGCCGGTGATCGTGGGCGGTGGCAGCCGCTCGGTGGTGCTCTCCGCCACCTACGAGGCCCGCCGCTTCGGCGTCACCTCGGCGATGCCGATGACCAGGGCCCGGCGGCTGTGCCCGTCGGCCACCGTCCTGCCGCCGGACTTCCGCCGCTACGCCGAGGTCTCCGCCGCGGTCATGGAGGTCTTCGCCTCGGTCACCCCGCTCGTCGAGCCGCTGTCCCTCGACGAGGCCTTCCTCGACGTCGCGGGGTCGGTACGCCGGCTCGGGCCGCCCACCCTCATCGGGGAGACGATCCGGGCGCGCATCCACGACGAGCAGCGCATCACCTGCTCGGTGGGCGTGGCGGCGAACAAGTTCCTCGCGAAGCTGGCCTCGACCAGGGCCAAGCCGGACGGCCTGCTCGTCGTCCCGCCCTCGGAGGTGGTGGCCTTCCTCCACCCGCTGCCGGTGGGCGCGCTCTGGGGGGTGGGGGACAAGACCGAGGAGGCGCTGGCCCGACTCGGCCTGCGCAGCGTCGGCGACCTGGCCCGGACCCCGCGCAGCACCCTCGAGCGCGCGCTCGGCCCGGCCGCCGGCGCCCATCTGGCCGCGCTGGCCTGGGGCCGCGACGAGCGGGTGGTCGTCCCGCACGAGCCCGACCGCAGCATCGGCGCCGAGGAGACCTTCGGCACCGACGTCGACGACCCCGCCGTCATCCACCGCGAGCTGCTGCGGCTGTCCACGAAGGTCGCCTCCCGGCTGCGCGCGGCCGGGTACGCCGGGCGCACCGTCTCGATCAAGGTGCGCTTCGCCGACTTCACGACGATCACCCGGGCGCGGACCCTGCGCGAACCCACTGACGTGGCCCAGGAGGTCTACGCCGGCGCCCGCGGGCTCTTCGACGCCCTCGGGCTCCAACGGGCCCGGCTGCGGCTCGTGGGGGTGCGGGTGGAGGGGCTGGTGGACGCCGAGACGAGGCCCCGCCAGCTGCTGCTCGACGCTCCCGAGCGCGGCCGGCGCGAGGCCGAGCTCGCGGTCGACGCGGCCGCCCGCCGGTTCGGCCCGGGGGCCGTGCGGCCGGCCACATTGCTGGACGAAGGGTGAACTCTCACCGCTTCGCCCCACAAGAGGCTCAGGACGGGTTTCGTACCCGCCGATGCCTGCTTATGCTGGGGGTGTAATGGGGGTCGCCTCCTGAGGGAGGCTCGCGACGAGGAGGAGCCGTGCCGCTCTCCGAGCACGAGCAGCGCCTGCTCGAGCAGATGGAGCGAGCCCTCTATGCCGAGGATCCGAAGCTCGCCTCCACGCTTCGCGGCGCTGACCTTCGCGCACACCACCGGCGGCGCATCGTCCTCGGCCTCCTCGGGTTCATCGTCGGCGTGGCCGCCCTCGTCGGCGGGGTCGCCATCTCGATCGTGCCGGTGGGGCTGGCCGGCTTCGTGCTCATGCTCGCCTCGGCGTGGTGGGTGCTCACCGGCTGGCGCGCGCGCCCGAGCGTGGTCGCTCCCGCCGGCCCCCGTGGCCGCCAGGCCCGCGCCGCCCGGACCCGACCGCGCATGATGGAGCGCCTCGAGGAACGCTGGCGGCGCCGTCGCGAGAACGACGGCCGCTAGATCACTTCCGGCTGACCGGCCGGGTCGCCAGCAGGTCGTCCACCCGGTCCAGCGCGTCCGCGACCCACGTCCCCGCCCGGCGCAGCACCGAGCGCGGGAGCACGTCGGCGCGCAGCCGCTCGGTC
>Ga0335071_10005470_pt1 | contig 13178 bp, 10 predicted proteins | sample Lox_Sample_15_FD_206724 | JGI IMG/M metagenome (GOLD analysis project Ga0335071, IMG submission 206724) | Soil microbial communities from Loxahatchee National Wildlife Refuge, Florida, United States - Lox_Sample_1.5 | ecosystem: Environmental > Terrestrial > Soil > Wetlands | place: USA...
CACGTTCAGCCCGCGATCAGCATTGAGCATGTCGGCCACGGCCCGGCGCAGCCGCGGCAGGCCGCGCGGGTCGCCATAGCCCAGCTGGTTGCGCCGCGCCGCTTCCAGCAGCGCCTGGCGCCAGGTGCGGGCCACCAGGGCAGCGGGCATCAGCCGCGTGTCCGGGGCGCCGTCATCGAACACCAGAGTGCCGGGCGGATGCGGCGTCCAGCCCAAAGCCGGGGCAGGGCGGGGTACGGCAAAGCCGGCCGCCGCCCGGCCGCCGCATGCGGGCGCGGGCGCCCCGCCCTGGGGGAGGGCCGTCGAGACAAACGTGCCCCGCTTCAACTCGGCGGTGAGCCAGCCTTCGGCCGCCAGCTCGTCATAGGCCTGCTGGATGGTCTTGCGGTTCACCCCCACGCGCCCGGCCAGCTCGCGCGTGCCGGGCAGGGCCTGGCCCGGCTCCAGCCGCCCGCTCTTTATGGCGTCGATGAGTGCATGCACGATCTGCATATAGGCCGGCCGCACCGCCGCCTTGTCGAGCACGATCCGCAAATCCCAAGGCCGCAGCATCTCCGCTCCCCTGCATCTGGACCAACGTATCTGGACCAGTACGAATTACAAAACTGGAGGTTCTAGCTAACCCTGTTCTGGCGTTAGGGTTTCGTCAATAATTAAGAGTGTTTCCGCCCGTTCGCACGGCCGTCCCGTAACCTGCCGCAACCAACGGCAAGCAAGACAAGGAACGCGCCGATGACCGCCCCGCTGATTCTGCCTGTGAAGGCCTTGAAGAAAGACGCCCTCGGTCCGCTGGAATTGCTGGCCCAGGGCATCGCGCTGATCTCCCCCACCATGACAGCGGCGCTGATCGTGCCGCTGATGTTCGGTACCACCGGTGCCTGGAGCTGGCTTTCCTACGCACTGGGCACCGTGATGCTATTCTTCGTGGCGCTCAACCTCAACCAGTTCGCCTCGCGCTTCGCCGGCTCGGGTTCCATGTACCAGTATATCTGCAAGGGCCTGGGCAATGTCACCGGTGGCTTAGGGGGCTGGGCGCTCATCTGGGCCTATCTCGGCATCTCGGTGGCGGGCGCCACCGGCTTCGCTACCTTTGCGCAAACGCTCATCGCCATGGCGGGCGGTCCGGCTATCCCGCCGGTGTTGCTATTCGCGCTCTGCGTCGGCATCTCCGGCTATTGCGCCTGGAAGAACGTAGCCCTCTCCGCCCAGGTGATGCTCATCCTCGAAGGCGTCTCCGTGGTGCTCATCACGCTGCTCTGCCTGGTGGCGCTGGGCTTCCATGGCTTCGCCTTCGATGCCACACAGTTCGCCCCGCACGCCTTCAACCTCGGCAATCTCGGCCTGGGCGTGGTGGTGGCCATCTTCTCGCTGGTTGGCTTCGAGTCCTGCACCGCCTTCGGCGACGAGGCCCGCAACCCGCTGCACGCCGTGCCGCGCGCCGTGCTGCTCAGCCTGGGCGCGGCCGGGCTGTTCTTCGTGTTCGTCACCTATGTGGAGGTGCTGGCCACGCACGGCCTCTCCACCACGCTCGACCAGCTCTCCGCCCCGCTCAACACCATTGCGGGCCTTGTGCACATGCCGTGGTTGGCCGCCCCGCTCTCGGCCTGCGCCATGGTCAGCTTCTTCGCGCTCAACCTCTCCTGCCTCAATGCGGGGGCGCGGGTCATCTACATCATGGGCCAGCAAGGGCTGTTCCACCGCTTCACGGCCGACTCCCACCACCTGAATGAGACCCCCCATATCGCTGTGTACATCATGGGCGCGCTGTCGTTTGGTTTGCCCACGCTGTTCTCGTTCGGCGGCATGGCGGTGGGGGACATGTTCAACGACGCCGGTACGCTCGCCGCTTTTGGCTTCATCGTCGCCTACACGCTGGTTACCATTGCCGCCCCGCTTTACGTGCGCACGCTGGGCCAGCTCAAGCCGCTGCACATGGCTATCGCCGTGGCCTCGCTGGTGCTGCTGCTCATCCCCAGCATTGGCAGCGTGTATCCGGTGCCGGCCGCGCCGGTGAAGTATTTCCCCTACGCCTTCCTGGTCTATCTCATCGGCGGCGGCATCTGGATCGCTATCCAGAATTACCGCCTGGTCGTCGCCAGCCGCGGTTTCCCGGAGCTGGCCCAGGATGCTTGAACTGGTCGTCGACGGCGTGGCGGTCTCCGCCACGCATGGCGAGAGCGTGCTGGCCGCCTGCCAGCGCGCAGGGCTGACGCTTCAGACGGTTTGTAAAGGCAAGGGCATCTGCGGCGCCTGCCGGGTCATCGTCGAGCCCGGCGCGACCGCTTTACCAGAACCAAGCCCCAACGAGACCCGGCTGCTTGCCTATCTGGCCCGCGGCGCGACCGGCCCGCACCGCCTCGCCTGTCAGATCATCTTGCACGAGGGCCAGACCGGGCTGCGCCTGCGTACCCATCCCATCCCCCGCAAAACCCCACAGGAGATCACGACATGAGTGACGTTCTCGACAAACAGGCCAAACTGGAAGCTGTTGGCCCCGCCTTCGTGAAGGAGAAGATGCTGGAGATGCGGGGCAAGACCCGCAAAGCCATCCACGCCATTGCCGCCGCTTGCAAGCCCGGCATGGTGGAGGAGGATGCCGTGCAGATGGCCAAGGACATCCTCGCCGCCGATGACATGGTGCGTGGCTGGCACGACGTGTATGTGCGCTTCGGCAGCAACACGCTCAAGACATTCGGTGCGGCGTCGGAGCCCAGCGTGGTGCTGAAGGAAAATGACCTTTTCTTCATCGACATTGGCCCGGTCTGGGGCGAGTTCGAGGGCGATGGCGGCGACACCTTCATCGTTGGCGAGGCGCCCGAGATGGCCAAATGCGCCGAGGACGCCAAGAAACTCTTCCACGTCGTGCGCAGGAAATGGGAAAGCACCGGGATGAGCGGGCGCGAGCTTTACGACTTCGCCATCGAGGAAGCCAAGGCCATGGGCTGGGAGTTGAACATGGACCTCTCCGGCCATCGCCTCGCGGACTTCCCGCATGAGGCCATCTATCCCGGCCCCATGGCCGAGGTGGATTTCAAGCCCTCGGCCCTGCTGTGGGTGCTGGAGATCCATATCCGTCACCCGACTGACGGCTACGGCGCCTTCTTCGAGGACATGCTGCTAGACGATTCCTACTTCGCCTGAGCCCCAACTCTAACTCTAAGCCGCTCCGGTTTTCGTGGCCGGTGTAACTATGCGGTGTTTACAAAGGTTATTCGCCGTAAAATGTACGGCGAATAACCTTTTAGGATACCTTGGGGCTGTCACGTATCACCCCTCCCTTTGGGCTATCCCAGGGGGCTTGCTACGCTGCGCGCTGCACGGACTACAGGAGTGCAGAGATCTTGGTTGTGCCGTGCAGAAGAAACCGCCAAGCGACCCCGCAAACCAGGGAAATGACGATGGTCGTCTCCATGGGCGAGCCGGTGCGGCATAGCGGCAATCCCCAGCTCTTTCGCAGCGGCCATGCCGGTCTCAGCCCTCGCGGCGTTAGCATGTCCGCTGCTAGGTGAGACAAGTAGCCAACGGCGAAGGCGGACACCGCTCCTTGCCGGTACCCTGCGTGCAACAGCAGCACCACTAGGCCGACCACTGCAATGGCTGAGTGCGTTAAGCCGCGATGGCCCAAGGCCGCAGCGATGGCCGTCGAGATCGGACGAGATCGCCGGCCGACCCAGGAGTTGGGGTGGTCTATGTCCGGCAGGAGTGACCCGGCCACGGCCAGCGCAAGATAGGTCGGATCAACGGGTGAGAGATGCAGTAGAGGCGCCGCGGCAATCCACGCCGCTCAGAGGCCGACAACTACATGGGATTTAGCCATCATTCCGCGGAGCTACACGTGCCGTTTCGACCGAACAAGTGCGTCATATGTGGGAACGGCTTTCCATGATGGGAGATGCTGGTGTTAGCCTGAGGGCTTTTGGTAGGTCACACGGCCTATCCCCGTCAGCGAAAGCCCTGCTTCAAGTTGAGCTTTCGCCAGGGGAGAAGCCAAGCGGGGATTTGCTTCCCCGCGTTTCACGGCGCTCAGCCCGCTTTTGCGCCTATTCCTATTGTCCGGTGGCAATGATGCTCAGGATCAGCGCGCCGTAACGCTCAATTTTGGAGGCCCCCATGCCGGGGATCTGGGCCATTGCCGCCTCGCTCCCCGGCCGCGCGGCGGCAATGGCCGCCAGGGTGGCGTCGTGGAAGATGACATAGGCCGGCACGTTCTGCTCCTTGGCAAGCCGGGTCCGCTCGGCGCGCAGCGCCTCGAACAGCGTTTGGTCCTGCGCCGCCACCTCCAGCCGCCCGGCCTTCTTTTTCAGGATCGTGCGCGCACTGCCGCTGGCTGTCTCCTTACGCAGCTTCACCGTCTCCTTGCCCCGCAGGATCGTCTCACCCGCTGCCGTCAGGCACAGGGCGCCAAAATTCTCATGGTCCACCTCCAGCGCCCCGCGTACGATGAGCTGCCGGAACACCGACCCCCAGCCTTTGCGGTCCAGCTCCGTGCCGACGCCGAAGGTCGGCAGCTGGTCATGCTCGAAGCGCTCGATCTTCTCGGTTTTTACCCCGAGCAGCAGATCGCTCAGATGCCCGACGCCGAAGCGCTGGCGCGTTCGCCATACCGCCGAGAGCGCCTTTTGCGCCGCGACGGTGCCGTCCCAGGTTTCGGCCGGGGTCAGGCAATTATCGCAATTGCCGCAAGGGGCGGCCAGGGTTTCGCCAAAATGCGCGAGGATGGCCTGACGCCGGCAGGTGACGGTCTCGCACACCCCGAGCAGAGCATCGAGCTTGCCGCGTTCGATCTGCTTGACCTGCGGCGGCGCGCCGCTCTGCTCGATCATGCCCCGGCGCATCACCAGATCCTGCATGCCATAGAGCAGCAGCGTCTCGGCTGGCAGGCCGTCGCGCCCGGCGCGGCCCGTCTCTTGGTAGAACGCTTCCAGGCTGGCAGGCAGGTCCAGATGCGCGACGAAGCGGACGTCGGGCTTGTCGATCCCCATGCCGAAGGCGACGGTGGCGACCAGCACCAGCCCTTCTTCGGTGGTCAGGAATTCATCCTGGTTGGCGGATCGTACCTCGGGCGGCAGCCTGGCGTGGTAGGGCAGCGCCTTGATGCCATGCTCGTTGAGCGCCGCCGCCGTCTGCTCCACCGTGTTGCGGCTGAGGCAATAGACGATGCCGCTCTCGCCGTCATGCGCCCGCAGAAAGGTGAGCAGCTGGCGTAGCGGCGCCTCCTTGCGCAACACGGCGTAGCGGATGTTGGGGCGGTCGAAGCTGGAGAGGAACAGCCTTGCCTCCCCCAGCATCAGGCGGCGGGCGATGTCCTCGCGCGTCTGCGCGTCTGCCGTGGCGGTGAGGGCGATGCGCGGCACACCGGGAAACCGCTCCGCCAGCCTGGCGAGCTCCAGATATTCCGGGCGGAAATCATGCCCCCATTGGCTGACGCAATGCGCCTCATCGATGGCGAAGAGCGCGATCTCCACCCCGTCCAGCATGTCCAGGAAATCCGGCATCAGCAGCCGTTCCGGCGCGGCGTAGAGCAATTTCAGCCGCCCCGCGCGCAGATCGGCGCGCACCTGGGCCCGCTCAGCCCCCGAGAGGCTGGAGTTCATCGCCGCCGCCGCTACGCCGAGTTGGCGCAGCGCCGCCACCTGGTCGCGCATCAGCGCGATTAGCGGCGAGACGATGATGCCGACCCCGCGTCGGCACAACGCCGGCAACTGGTAACAGAGGGATTTGCCGCCCCCGGTCGGCATCAGCACGATTGCATCACCCCCATTGATGACATGCGAGACCACCGCTTCCTGCTGCCCACGAAAGGCGGAGAGCCCGAACAGGCGGTGCAGCACCTCGCCTGGGTCGGCAACGACGTTCGGTGGCAAGGTGGTGGTGTCTGGCAATGGGCTATCCATGCCCCAGGGTACAATTTGAGGGCGCGACAGCGCAATCGAGACAATCGACCCCATGCAGCTCGTCTTCGGGCCGATAGGGCGTGAGCGCGTCCGCTACCAAGTGCTGCCAGCCGCCTAAATGCCGACCGAGATGGACGCGTTCCTGGCGTGGTTCAATAACCTGCGAAGCATTGATCCGGTCCTCGGCGCCGCTCTGGCGCATCTGTGGTTTGTCACCATCCACCCGTTGGAGGATGGCAATGGCCGCATCGCCCGCATCATCGCCGAAATAGCGTTGGCCTGCTCGCAGCGCAGCGCTCAAGCGTATATACTAAACTATTGATTTCCGCTGAGATGTGACCCGGGTTGAAGTTATGTCCCGCGTTGCTGGGTGCGGGTCGCCAGGACCGTCGAGATCAAGCAGATCGACCTGGATTATTTCGACGAGACCGAGACCGAGTAGCCCGGCTCGCGAGTTGCGCCCCCACGGGAACGGCTCAGCCACATTCTAGCGAATGAGGCTAAAAAGCGGCCCGTCCTGAATCGACCGAGGCTGTGCAAAAACGGTTTTCTGGCGAGGGTTGACTGTGTGTTGAGGCGCGTGTCGATCAGGCTCGGATCGCCTGGATCAGCGGCCTGACGCCGGGGATCTGGATCACCCTCTTTAGATTGTAGGCTAGTACGCCAAAGGGCGCCGGCCAACGTGAGTGGTGGCATACGACATGCCGATATCGCACCGATGTTCAGAACAGCACCCCCCCTTCCAGAGCCACCTGCACCATATCGCGGGTTTTGCCGGCATTGCCGTAACCGGCGGCAGGTGAGCCCTGATCGGTCAGGTACAGGTAACTCGCGGACGCACGGGCGAAGATATCGCCATGTTGCCAGGTGGGCGTCAGTTCCACGCCCACGCCCGCCGCGCCAGGGGCAATAAACCAATAGTTCTGGCTGTTCCGCGTGGTGCCCACGGAATCGAAATACTCCACTAGGCCGCCGAGCGAATAGGGTGAAGCTCCGAAATTGTAATCGCCCACCACCACGGCGGTAAAATTGGCCGTGTATTTCTTGATCCCGACCTCCTGATCTGGTTTGGCGTAGACGTATTGCACTTCCGGTACGAGATTCAGATTGCCGCAAGTCCAGGAATAGAACGCCCCGAAAAGCTGCGAGTTGACGTAGTTGGTGCCATAGCTGGCGAGCTTGTAGCCGCCATAGGTGCGGGTATTGTTGCCGGTGCGGCTGAGATTGCCTGTATAAAAGAGGCTCAGGCTGTTATTGGCGTTGAAATTATAACTCCCAATAGTCTGGATGACGTTGAACACGCCGGTCTCCCAGCCATCCCCATAGGTCACGGTGAGCGCGGCCGGTCCCTTTGTATAGGTGGCGGATATGCCGCGGCTTGCACCGTTCTCCACATACCAGGCCGTGGAAGCGAAGATATTGGCGTTGTTGAAGTCAACCGCGTCCTCATACCCTTCCAGCGACGGCACCTGGCCGGCCGAGATCGTGACCGGCGAGCCGGGCAAGGCTAGGGTGACATAGGCAAGCTTCACCGGGCTGGTCGGGAAGGTGTGGGTGTTCGCCCGCGGCGGGGCCGTGCCCAGGACCGGCGCACCGCCGAACACGCCGGCGATGACGTTGAACTGAACGATGCCGGTGCTCTTTTTCAGGTGAAACTGCATGCCGCCGAGACGCGCGCCAGTCGCGTCGCTGCCGAGGATGCTGTTGTCGGCATTTCCCTTATCCGCCGTCCCGGTCTGCGCGAAGAAGAAGCCGTCCGTCGCGCCGGAGAGGTCGAACTGGCCGAGCGGACCGCCATCAATGACGAGCGGCGTGGCGCCGTTCATTGCCAACGCGGCATGCAGCGAGACTCCACTCATCAGGAGGGCGGCCAATCCACGACGGAAGAGATGATTTGGCACAAATTATTCCTTTTTTGCTTTGGTTAAGGGACACACGTTCCCGGCCCGCGCGGCAGCACGCGGGGAAGAGGGTAGGGGAGAGGGAATTCAGTGGCGGCTCAGGCCGCGCAACATCGCGCCTGGGCGAGGGGGCTTCTGCCGGCCATGGCGCCAAGCAGTTCCAGCGCGCCACAATAGCCCGCCACACGCCCGGGTGAACCGACCAGAACCGGGGCGCCGCTTTCCTCCCGCAGCGCCAGCACGGCTTGCAGCGGTGCCGCCTCCCCGGCAAAGCGCGGCGTAAGCGCAACCCCGTCCCGCCACAGCCCGGCCAGCCCTCCGGCTGCATCCAGCGCCAGCATGCAGCCCTCCACCTGGCATTGTTCGCCGGGCTTGAGCGGCGTCATCGCCGCCCCGGCGCGCAGCGCGGTGAGGGGGTTCATGTGCTTTACGAATTCCGCCACATAGTCATCCGCCGGGCGCAGCAGAATGTCCTCGGGCGTGCCGGTCTGAATGATCCGGCCCTCGCGCATGATGGCGATACGGTCGCCCAGCTTCAGCGCCTCGTCGAGGTCGTGGGTGACGAACAGGATGGTCTTGCCGAGCCGCTTCTGCAGCCCGAGCAATTCCTCCTGCAGCTTCGCGCGGATCAGCGGATCGAGCGCCGAGAATGGCTCGTCCATCAGCAGGATCTCCGGATCGGTGGCAAAGGCGCGGGCCAAGCCCACGCGCTGGCGCATGCCGCCGGAGAGTTCCCGCGCCGGTCGCTCCGCCCAGTCGCCCAGCCCCACGGTTTCCAGCCACTCATCGGCGATGCGCCGCCGCTCCGCCCGCCCCACGCCCCGCAACTCCAGCCCGAAAGCGGCATTGGCCCGCACGCTGCGCCAGGGCAGCAGCGCGAAATGCTGGAACACCATGGCGATGCCGCCACGGCGCAGCTTGCGCAGCACATTGCGCCTGGGCGCGGAAATATCCGTGAGCACGCCGCCCTGGCGCACGGCAAGACGGCCGCGCGTGATGGCGTTGAGCCCGTTCACCGCGCGCAGCAGGGTCGTCTTGCCCGAGCCAGAGAGCCCCATGATGACGAAAATCTCACCCTGGCTGACGGTGAGATTCACACCCGCCGCGCCAAGTGTCAGCCCGTGAGCGGTGCGGATCGCCTCGCGCCCTGCCCCTTCATCCAGCGCCGCCAGCGCTGCGGCCTGGGCCCGCCGCGCCCGCCATCCGCGCCCTGCCGGCAGCAGGATGTCCACGTTTTCGAATTCGATCGCACTGGTCATGTGGCCGCCTTCGGCCGGAACAGCCGGTCGATGATGATGGCGACGATGACGATGGCAAGCCCCGAGGTGACGCCATCGCCCACCTGCACGGATTCCATCGCCTCCACCACCGGGTCCCCAAGCCCGCCGGCGCCCACCAGCGCCGCGATCACCGCCATGGACAGGCTCAGCATCACCGTTTGGCTCAGCCCGGCTTGCACCGCAGGCAACGCGGCCGGCAGTTCCACCTTGCGCAACCGCGCGAACACTCCTGCGCCGAAAGCATCTCCTGCCTCCAGCAGCTCCTGCGGCACGTTGAGGATGCCAAGGCAGGTCAGCCGGATCGGCGTGGGCAGCACGAAGATGATGGTGGAAATCAACCCCGGCACATCACCCAGGCCGAACAGTTCCAGCGTCGGTATCAGATAGACGAAGGTCGGCAAGGTCTGCATCAGGTCCAGCACGGGCTGCACGGCGCCGCGCAGCCGGCCGTGATGCGCGAGCAGGATGCCCAGCGGCACGCCCAACACCATGCAGGCCAGCGTGGCGTAAAGAATCTGCGCCACCGTCTGCAGCATCTCGGGCCAGTAGCCCTGGTTGAGGATGAACAGCAGCCCCAGCGGCACGAACAAGGTGAGAGTCCAGGACCGCTTGAACCACCAGGCAGCGGCGGTGACAGCGATGATCACCGGCACCGGCGGCAGCGCCGTCAGCGCGCTTGCAGTGCCACCCAGCAGGGCGGAGAGCGCGCCGGAAAGCGCGTTCACCGGCCCGGAGCAGTGGGCGGTCAGCGCCGCCAGGGCCGCCGCCGCCCAACCGCCCACGGGCAGCCTATGCCCGCTCACCCAGTCCGCGATATTCGTCACGCCGTTCATGTCCGGATCAATCGGCCTTCAGCGCCGCTTCAGCGGCGGGCAAGGCGGGCTTGCCGTCCAGCGTGGTCACGCCCGTAAGCCAGCTGGCCAGCAGCGCCGGATGGCTGGCCAAATAGGCGCGCGCTTCCGGCTCCACCTCGGCCTTGCCGCCCGCCACGGGGGCGAGCAGCGCGTTCTCGGTATCGACGTCAAACCGCACCTGCGACACGAAATGCGCGAGATTGGGGCATTGCGCGGCCAGGCCCGGACGCGCCAGCGTGTACACCGTCGCCGCGCCATAGTCTGGACCAAAATATTTGTCGCCGCCGCTGAGGTAGGTGATGTGGAACCGCACGTTCATCGGGTGCGGTTCCCAGGCCAGGAACACGATCCATTGATGCGCCGCCTCGGCGCGCTGCACCTGCGAGAGCATGCCCGCCTCGCTGGACGCGACCAGCTGCCAGCCGCTCAGCCCAGAGGCGGAATCGCCGATGAGGGCGCTGATATTCTTGTTCGCCGGGGCGCCGGGCTCGATGCCATAGATTTTGCCGCCGAACCTGGCGCTGAACTTGCCCAGGTCCGCGACGCTGTGCACGCCCGCCGCGGCCACATAATCCGGCACCGCCAGGGTGAACTTGGCACCGGTGAGGTTGGTGCCCAGCACCTCGTAGCCGCCCTGGTACTGGGCGCGGAAGGCGGATTGCGTGGGCATCCAGTTACCCTGGAACAGATCCACCTGCCCGTTCTTGAGGCCCTGATAGATCACCGGCACCGCCAGCGTCTGCGGCTGGGCGGTGTAGCCGAGGACCGCCAGCACGGTATCGGTCAGCGCGTTGGTCACGGCGATATCGCCCCATGGCGGCTGCCCCACGCGCACATTCGCGCAGGCCGCCGGGTCGGCATGGGCTACTGCGGGAGCCAGACCGGACAGCGCAGAGGCGAGCAGAAGGGCTCGGTGCAGGTGTTTCATTTGATTTTCCCTTTTTCGAATCAGGCGACGGCGGGGAAACGCATCCGGCGTTCCAGATCGTCGAGCTTGAGGTGGTTGCGCATGTATTGCCCGCTGGCGTCGGTGAAGGGCTGGTAGTCCCAGGCGGCGAAGCGCCCTTGCCGCAACGCGTCGCCGACAAAGCGGCGCTGCCGCTGGCTGACGACCACTTGCGCGCGCAGGGCGGAAAGGTCCCAACGCCGCGCCACCTCGGCGCGGAATTCGGCCACCAGCCCAGATTGGGCCGGATCGGCGGCGAGGTTGGTCAGCTCGTCCGGGTCCATGCCGAGATCGTAGAGCTGGTCCGGATCAACCGGGCAGTGGATGAATTTGTAACGGCCGCGCCGGATCATCACGACAGGCGCGATGGCGCCCTCGCCCAGATATTCGCCGATGACCTCGTCATGCCCGCCCGTCCCGGCCAGATGCGGCAGCAGCGAACGCCCTTCCAGCGGCAGCGGTGTGGTTGCTCCGGCCAGCCCCGCGAAGGTGGGCAGCAGGTCGAGCGTGGAGACGGCATTTTCCACCCGCTCCGGCGCGAACCGCCCGGGCGCATGAACGACGAGCGGCACACGGCAGGCATTCTCGAAGAAGCTCATCTTGTACCACAGCCCGCGCTCACCCAGCATCTCGCCGTGGTCGGCGGTGAAGACGGTGACGGTATTTTCTGCGAGCCCGCTCTCGTCCAGCACGCCCAGCAGCGCGCCGAGCTGATCGTCCACGAAGGATATGGCGGCATGGTAGGCGTGCCGCGCATCCCGGATGTTTTGCGCCGTGACCGGCTCGTTATCCATGTTGGAGACGTGACGCAGGCGCAGGGAGTGCGGGTCGCGTGCCGGCTCCGGGTGGCGCGGGAGCGGGATCTCCTCCGGCTGGTAACGGTTCCAGTATTCGGCGGTGATGGCGAACGGGTCGTGCGGATGGGTGAGGGAAACGAACAGGCAGAAGGGGCGCTGATCCGGCTCGCGCGCCAGTTCGAACAGCTTGCGCCGGGCGTGGAAAATGACCTCCTCGTCGAACTCGATCTGGTTGGAGCGCAGGCAGGTACCGGCCTGCTGCACCGAGCTCATGTTGTGATACCAGTCCGGCCGGGTGGCGAAATCCTCCCAATCCGGCACCCAGCCGAAATCGGCCGGGTAGATGTCGGTGGTCAGCCGTTCCTCGAAGCCATGCAGCTGGTCTGGCCCGACAAAATGCATCTTCCCGGCCAGGATGGTGCGGTAACCGGCGGCGCGCAGATAATGGCCGAAGGTCGGCAGGCTGGCCGGATATTCCACGGCGTTGTCGTAGGCGCCGATGGCCGAGGGCAGGCGACCGGACATGAACGCGTAACGCGACGGTCCGCACAACGGCGAGTTGCAATAAGCATTCTCGAATACCACGCCATCCGCGGCCAGCCGGTCCAGATTCGGGGTGCGCGCAATCTCTCCACCATAAGTGCGTAGAAATGGCGCGGAGAGCTGATCGGCCATAAAGATCAATATATTAGGCTTTCCGCTATGGGAAACAGACAAGGCGCAGGCTCCAGTGGCTTAAATAATCTACTCCGCCTATAGTTTATAAATGATATGCTTTTAAAGCGTAAAAATACTTATGCGAGGTATAAGAGTGACTAATGTCGTGTGGCGCAGCCTGCTGTCCGCCCTTCCGGCTTTCGAGGCGGCTGCCCGGCACCAGAATTTCAGCCGTGCGGCACGAGAGCTCGGCACAACTCAACCCGCCGTGAGTCAGCAGATCGCACTGCTGGAGGCCGCCCTTTCGTGCCGCCTGTTCGAGCGGCGTCACCGTGGCGTGACCCTGACGGCGGAGGGGGCCTTACTGCGTGAGGCCGCTTCCCGGAGCCGGGAGGCGCTGGACGCCGCACAGGGCGAGATCACCGACCGCGCCGGAAGATGGCGCTTGACGCTATCCACCGATTACGGCTTCGCCGGGGACTGGCTGATCCCGCAACTCGCCTCGCTGGCCGAGGCCGCGCCAGGGCTGGAGGTGCGCATCGTCGCCTCCCAGTCAAGCGAGACCCCGCTGGATGGCGCAGATTTTGCCATCCGCTTCGGCAATGGCAATTGGCCGCGCTTGGCGGCCACGCTGCTGTTCCGCGAGACCGTGTACGCCGTCGCCAGCCCCGGCTTCCTGGCCCGGCACGCACCCGTGGATAATGCGGCTGCGCTTACCGCCCTGCCGCTGCTGCATCTGGAAAGCGGCGCAGCCTCTCCCTGGCTCAACTGGTCGAGTTGGTTCGCCGCCCACAACCTCAGCCGCGCGGCGGCGGCAGGCGACTATTTCTTCAATACCTATACGATGGT
>Ga0335071_10005471_pt1 | contig 13176 bp, 8 predicted proteins | sample Lox_Sample_15_FD_206724 | JGI IMG/M metagenome (GOLD analysis project Ga0335071, IMG submission 206724) | Soil microbial communities from Loxahatchee National Wildlife Refuge, Florida, United States - Lox_Sample_1.5 | ecosystem: Environmental > Terrestrial > Soil > Wetlands | place: USA: Florida...
GAGAACTTACGAAAACTAAACGGGGCCCCTCGGCCTGCAAACCTTGACCGACATCACCGGCAATCACTATGGCGTCAACGTGGAGGCATCGGAGCGAAACGGATGGGGACAATGGCACAATGCCGACGCGCAGGGCGTCGGAATGGATCGCAGCGTGAAATCGGGGACCGGCTTCGCGGGCCAGTACCGCGCCGAAGTCGCGAAGATGTACGAGTCGTCCGCCACCACTCCGGATGAGTTACTGCTCTTCTTCCATCACGTGCCGTACACGTACCGGTTGCAGTCCGGCAAAACGGTGATTCAATCCTTGTATGACTCGCATTATGAGGGCGCTGAGGCAGCCGAGAACTACGTGCGCCTTTGGCGAAAGCTGCAGGGCTTGATCGATGATCGGCGCTACCAGGAGGTGCTCGCCCAACTCGAATACCAATCCGGCCAGGCCGAAGTTTGGCGCGACGCAGTGGTGAGCTGGTTCCTCAAAGAATCCGGCATCCCCGATGAAAAAGGCCGGGCGGGAAACCATCCCGGCCGCGTGGAGGCCGAATCGGTGCGCGTGGAGGGCTACGCGCCAGTAGCAGTGACTCCTTCGGAAGCGGCGTCCGGAGGAATGGCGGTCTCATGCGCGATTTCCCGATGCGCCGCGCGCTTTGTCTTTGAGGGTATTCCAGGCCGGCATGAGGTGCGTGTCCGCTATTTCGACCAGAACAACGGCGCCGCCCGATTCCGTGTGCTGCTGAACGGCCAACCTCTCGATCAATGGGTTGCTGCGGATCACCTGCCCACCCAGAAGATCGATGGCACATCATCCTCGCTAAGAATTTTGCCTGGAGTCCCGCTCAAACCCGGCGACGAGATTCGCATCGAAGGGTCGCCCGATAACGGAGAATCATCGGCTCTGGACTACATCGAAATCCGATGACCAATTGCTGGCTCGGGGTCGATGTCGGAACCGGAGGCTCACGCGCGATCGTGCTCGACTCCGGTGGAAAAGAAGTTGCCGCTGTTTCTGTCCCTCACGAAGAGATGACGATGGAGCAGCCCCTGTGGGCTGAGCAGCGTCCGGAAAACTGGGCGGACGCTTCTTTCGAAGCCATTCGCATGGCGCTGGCTCGCGCCGGAATCGGCGGCGGTCAGGTGCGAGGCGTCGGACTTTCCGGGCAAATGCACGGGCTGGTGATTCTCGATCGCGACCACCAGGTCATCCGCCCAGCGCTCATCTGGTGTGACCAGCGCAGTCAAGCGCAGGTGGATTGGATCAATGAACGTCTTGGCGCCGCAAAGGTGCTGGAATACACGGCCAATCCGGTGCTGACCGGATTCACGCTGCCGAAGCTGCTGTGGGTCCGCGATTGCGAGCCGCGGAACTTCGAGCGAGTGCGGCACATCCTGCTGCCCAAGGACTACCTTCGTTTTCGCCTCACGGACGAGCTCGCCACCGAGGTTTCCGACGCTTCGGGAACCGCGATGTTCGACGTCGTTCGGCGCCGCTGGTCCATCGAAATGATGGATGGCCTGGGTCTCGACCGTTCCATTCTCCCGCGCGTGTACGAGTCCGCCGATATCACGGGAACCGTCTCGGAACAAGCGGCGGCGTTGACAGGCTTGGCTGCCGGCACTCCCGTCGCGGGCGGCGGTGGAGATCAAGCGGCCAGTGCCGTGGGCAATGGCGTTGTGGAACCCGGCGACGTCTCCTGCACGTTGGGAACTTCCGGCGTCATCTTCGCGCACATGGAAGACGTCGCGTATGATCCGCACGGGCGCGTGCACACCTTCTGCCATGCGGTTCGCGAGAAGTGGCACGTTATGGGCGTGACGCAAGGCGCGGGCCTCAGCCTGCAATGGTTTCGGAATCAGTTCGCGCCGGGCATGTCATATGACGAATTGCTCGCCGAGGCCGCGCAATCGCCTCCCGGTGCGCGCGGATTGTACTGGCTACCTTATCTAATGGGTGAACGCACACCGCATTTGGACCCTACGGCTCGCGGCGGTTGGATCGGCCTGACGGCGAAGCACACGCGGCCGGATTTAATTCGAGCCCTGATCGAAGGAGTGACATACAGCCAAAAAGACGGTCTGGATCTAGTGGCGGCACTGGGCGCAAACGTAGCGTCGGTTCGTGCCTCCGGCGGCGGGGCGCGCAGCCCAATCTGGCGTCAGATCCTGGCCGATGTTCTTGGAAGGCCCGTGGTCACCATGGCATCGCAAGAAGGGTCGGCGTTGGGTGCTGCGATCCTTGCCATGGTAGCGACCGGAGAGTTCGCTGCTGTTCCGGAAGCCTGCGGTGCGATCGTTCGAGAGCGCGACATCGTCGAGCCTCGGAAACAGGAAGTGCAGATCTATGCCACCGGCCACACCGTATACCGTTCCTTGTATCCGGCATTGAAACCGCTGTTCCCAAGAATGGTGTGACCTATCTCCGCGCGCTCGGGTCGCCTGTGGGCGGCGGCGCGTGATCGTCCTGCGCCGGAGGCCCAAGAAGCTCCGTGAGGATCGGCTTCAAAGCATCGGCCCACACCTGATATCCCCGGAGCGTTGGATGCAGTCCATCCGGATTCAGCATCCCGTCAAACAGCTTTCCGCTTTCATCCGCGAGCTTCCGGTTGATGTTCAGGTATCGAATCTTCGTGCCGTCGGCGAGATGCGTAAGATTCGCATTGATCCTGTCGATCACCGGCTTCACACCGATGTTGTCATTGCGGGGGAAAATCGCGGTCAGGATAATCGTGGCATTCGGGGCCTTCGCCAGCATCAGGCGGACTGCTGCTTCCAAGCCTGCCGTGATCGCTTCCGGTGGCTCATGGTTGCCTACATTGTTCGTTCCGGCCAGTAGGACGATCGCCTTCGGATTCACGCCATCCAGTTCGCCGTTCTCCAGACGCCACAGGATATTCTCGACCCGGTCCGCGCCCCACCCGAAATCGGCCGCGTTCCAACCGAAGAAGTTCTGTCTCCAGTTCGCAAGCAGCTCAGGATAGTCGGTCGCTCCCCAGCGCCTCACGATGGAGTCGCCTTCGAAATAGACATCAATACGACCCTGCTTGCTCTTGGCGAGCAGCTCGCGATGGGCGACAGTCGAGTTTTGGTCTGTGCGAGCCGCCGGCCGGTCCGCCTGGGCCCACAGGGCGCCGGCGATCACAAGAGCGGGCGTGATTCTCAACACAGTCTAATTCGCGGTTACTCCGCCCACAGTGGACGATCCGGTCCCGCTGCACCCGGTCGCGCCAAACCGGAGAAACTTCTGGATGCGTTTCGCAGTATCCACTTCCCCGGTGTAGATGTTGCCCTTGCTGTCGACGCTCACCTGATGCAGGTAATGAAATTCCCCGGCACCTCGCCCGTGGCGTCCCAGTTGGCCCAATTCCTCGAGATTGCTCCGGTTCAGAATGTAGATCGTCATGTTGGCGTTGTCGCCCACGTACAGGCAGCTCTGCGCTTTGTCCGTCGAGAAATTCATGGACACTGCCGTCCCGATGATGTTGGTGTGGTCGCTGACGAATTGCTCGGCGAGGAACGCGCATGTTCCCGCCTTGCCCGTGGGATTGCTGCATGCCTTGCCCAGAGTAGGATCGTTCTTATCGAACACCTGGATGCGATCATTCCCGCGATCGCAAACATAAAGTTTGCCGTCGTTGGCGATCTTTACACAGTGCACCGGATTCCGAAAAAACGCGGGTTTCTTGTTTCCTTTGGAGGAATCGGCGATCCAAGTCCCGGCTGCGGCGGCGCCCGCATCGTCAACCGGATTGTTCCCGTAGGCGCCGAAGTGACCGATATATTTTCCACTGTTCGCGTCAACAATCAGCACACGCCGGTTTCCATATCCGTCGGCAATATACAGGCGGTTGGTTGCCGGATCCACCACCATGTCCGCCGCCAAGTAAAGTAGCGGCGTGCCATTGATGCCGCCATTGGTGTCGTTACTGTTCGGTCCGCCCGGAGTCCCGCCAACTCGCATCTTGAAATTGCCGTCCATATCGAACTTCGATACGAAGCCGTCGCCCCCCTCTTTGTGGCTCGTCCAAGGCAGCAAGTCGCGCCCTCGCACGACGCCCCCGCTGGGAGCCGCGTTGTTCCCGGAAATCCACACATTGTCGTTTTGGTCGACATAAATGCCGTGCTCGTTGTTGGGCCAGATGCAGCCGGCCTCGGCTTTACATTTGCCGCCAATGAAGCCCGGATCAGACGGACCGCCCCAGGCGCGCAGCATCTTGCCGTCGGAATCGAACTCCAGCACCGATGGAGCGGTTTTGCAGCAATCCGACACAGGACCGAAGGACCGCTCCTGACCGAGGCCGTCGATGGGTTGACCCTTTTCATTCGTAGCGCCCGGCACAGGTCCTTCGAGCCCAGCCTCATCGGTTGAAAGCGTCCGCGGCCGGTTGTAGACCCAGATGTGATCGTGCTGGTCGACATACAGCCCGCCGATCTGGCCCAGAAGCCAATGGTTCGGTAGCGGCTGCGGCCAGGAAGGGTCCACCACGAAGCCTGGAGTCTTACCGTTGCTCGATGCGTTGTATACGCCCGTTTTCTTAACCAGGCGGTCCAGAGAGCCGCTGCTCCTGAGGGCGTCGCTAGCGGGGTCGGCGGCGCTGAGCAGGCTGGTGATGGCCAAAACCAGCGCGGGCATTGCGGCCGAAACCTTGCGGTGAATCATAGTTCTCGTCTTCCTTTCCATGTTTAACCCCATTTCCGCAAGCTACAGGCGGGAGGGCAGGACACGCACCCTCACCGCGGCACCACGGGCAGCACCAGCCGCGATGGATGTTTCGCGTCGTGAAGAACGGTCTGACGGGCCGTCAAAAGCTCCGAATCCTCGCCGAAAACGCCACCGGTATTTGGATTGCGGTCGAAGCGCGGAAAATTGCTACTGGAGATGTCCAACCGGATACGGTGGCCCGCCTTAAACAGATTGCTGGTAGCCCCTACATCGATCGTGATTTCGACCGGCTGTCCAGGCGCCAGCAGGGCCGTGCGGGCCGCGCTTTCGCGATACCGCGCTCGCAGTATTCCATCGTTCAGTGCGCGTGCTGTTCCATCCGGGAAAACGTCGACGAGTTTAGCCGTGAAATCCGTGTCTCGCGCTGACGATGCGACCCATAGCGTGACACTAATGGGCCCGGTGACTTCGAGGTCCGCGGGCAGGGGCGCGGTGGTATAGACCAGTACATCTTGCCGCTTCTCGGCCTCGCGCTGGTCCGACGGAGTTCTCGAGTAACCGCTTTGCGCACCGGTAGGAACCGGATTCGACGGATCGAACTCGAAATGGTCCGCTGCGTCTTTGGAGGACGATTGCGATGCCAGCACTCCGTCGCCGCCGGCCGTGTTAGCGTGTCCACCGCCGCTCAAGTAATAGGGGGTCGAGTGCGCGCGCGCGAGCGGCCATTCCTGCTCATCACGCCAGCGATTCTCTCCCATAACGAAGATTCGCACGGGTGGGCCTTCGATGACCGCACGGTCCCCGTCCTGCAACCAGTAACTGAACCAACGCGCAATGAGTTCCTGCGAATCCAGCCCTGCCTCGGGCCCGAAATCGACATCCCCGATCTTCGTGCTTTGGAGTGTGGGCCGCGCGTGGGTCCAGGGACCAATAACCAGGCGTTGATATCGGCGAGCTTGTTCTGTGGCCGCATGAGCGCGCAATCCCGAAAAATTGCGCAGCGTCCCTGTCAGCAACGTGTCGTACCACCCGGACAGGTGATAGGCGGGAACTTCAAACTGATGGTGCCTTGCCTCAATGTCGAACGTGCTCCAGTACGCATCAAACGTCGGATGGTCCAGCATCAGAAAGTAGCCGGGAGCGTATTTGCGAATTTCCAGGGCGTTGACGGATTTCAAAGGGTACTGCCGGAGCCACTGCTCGCGAAACGCCTTTGATTCCTCTTCATTCAGCCCGAGAGGGCCATCCCGATCGGCCTGTGGTGTCAAAACGCGACGGCGAACGTCCTTGGCTTGTCCCAGATTCCAGCCCAAACCGTCGCTCAGGTAGAAGGCACCGCCTTGGAAAACCATGTCAAAGCGGCTGGCATAAGAAGACGCCGGAAAGAGCGCCACTAACGCGGGTGGTCTTAAGGACGCGGCCAGAAGTTGGGTCGTCGCGAGATAACTGCCGCCATACATCCCGACCTTCCCATTCACATAAGGCATTTGCGCTACCGCGGCGATCGTATCGAAGCCGTCTTCGGCTTCGTCGTGCGGACTCGCTACTCCATCTGACATATAGCGCCCGCGCGTATCCTGGATCACAACCACGAAGCCCCGCCCTGCCAGCGCGCTAAAGTCCTTAGCTGCCTGTGGACCGTTCTTAGAATACGGCGTTCGCTGCAAAATCGCTGGGAAGCGTCCGGGCGCACGAGGACGATAGACGTCCGCCCGCAGGATCGTGCCATCGCGCATAGTCGACGGGACGTTCTTCTCAATGCTGACTTCGTAACGAGAGTGGGCAGGCTGGGAATCCGCGGGTCTTACCAACAGAGGAACAGCGAGCACCACGGAACCTATCGCGGCAGCTCTGGACATTAGTGACGATTTTATATCAACCTGCGCATGTCTCTAGCTATCTCGACGGTGTCGCATCGAGAGGGTTCAAGCCCCGGACGTTGCCCGGGTCCATCGCAGCCAGATCAGTTCGATAGCTCACTGAGTTCGCGGTGGGGAAATTGGTCGGCACCTTCTGCGTTACCCGGCCCGTCGCCGCCCACTCCGTGCCGCGCTGGAACGTCACCACGAAATCCACGGAGCTGAGCGCGTTGACATCGTGCCCGAGTGTCGTGTGGAACACGCGGCCGCGACCGTAGCTCAACGCCATCAACATCGGCTCATCGTGACCCGTTCCGCTATTGGCGGGATCGGAATACGCCGTCGCCAGAACCGTCATGTTCTTTCCAGGGCCGCGGAGCCCGGCGTAAAGTTCATCGCCCTGATGCATCCAAATTTTGGGTAGCCCGTTCGTGATGGGATGATCTTCGCGAACCACAATTTGAAATGGCGTGCGCCGGCCATGGCTCCCGGCCGCGCCGGGACTTGGATCCGATACCAGCCTGCCATTTTTCCAATACCAAAACGGCCCACTCTTCTCCGCCCGCCCTCGCCAGCCTCCCACACCGGTCATCTCGTTAAATGTAAGCCAGTTCGGAAACGCGTTATCGGCGGCGTGCACGCTGACGAAGCCTCCGCCACCGCGAACGTAGTTCTCAAACGACGTCTTTAAATCTGCCGGCCAGCGCTCATCAGGCGCATCGTAGTTCCACACCACAACGCCATACTTGGCGAAATCCGGCCGAAAGACGCTGAAGTCGCCGCCCGAGGGAGGCGCCGTGACTACCTCCACCTGGAACAGACCCGTCTCTTCGAGCTCCTTTCGGAGAACCTGCGTGGTCAGTTGCCACTTATGATAAGGACCCCCGCTCTCGCCATCCAGGATCATCACACGGATCGGTACTTGAGCCGTGGCCCGAATCTGTGCCGCGGCGGACGGCAACGCAAACGAGTACAGCGAACTGCCCCCGCCCACTACCAGATATTGCCTGCCATACAGCTCATACGTAATCGGGGCGTTTCCGATTTTCCCGATCGCCTCGTGCCATAGCGTCGTTCCGTCGCTGGTCCGCAACGCCATAACGTTGCCCTCAACGTCGCCGCTGAATGTGACTCCTGTTGCAGTCGTGAGTACGCCCGCCGTTCCCGCCCCATCACCGATCGGATGATTCCACGCGACCTTTCCGGTCTGATAATCGATGGCGCGCAGGAACGCCCGTCCCGCGACGCCATAGTCGGCTCCGGCCCAACCGTACGCCCCGTGCTCGGGCTTGAAAAAATAGATGCCGTAGCCGTCCTGAGCGCTCACAACGAACAGGCCGGTCTGAGGATCGAAACTCGGCGGGCGAAAGTTCGTCGCGCCGCTTTCATTGGGTGCAACAAGGACGCCGCTCCTCGATGGAAACTTCGCTGGATCCGGGATCGGACGTCCCTCCGGATCGATGCCCTTGGCCCAATTCGCGGTGGCAAACGGTGCAGTCAACAAACTCTTGCCGTTGGTCCGGTCGAGCACGAAGAAGTAGCCGTTGCGTGATGCCTGCATCAACATCTTGCGTGGCTGGCCGTGAAAATCGCCCTCCACGAGCACCGGCACTTCATTCGCATCCCAATCATGCGTGTCGTGCGGCGAAACCTGAAAGCCCCACACCAGTTTCCCCGTGTCGGGGTTCAGCGCGACGATGCTGCAGGTCCAGGGATTATCGCCCGGCCTCGCATCTCCGTTCAGCACAGGCGTGGGATTACCCGTGCCGACGTAGACCATATTGAGCTCTGGATCGTACGTGCCGGTGGTCCACATCTGACCGCCGGTTGCGCCCCCGCTCTTTGGTTCCGTGGCGCCCGGAGGAGGCGTGCTGTAGAAGGTCCATTGCGTCGCGCCCGTATCGGCGTCGATGGATTTCAACTGTCCCGGCAAATTATCGAAATCGCCAGAAACACCCACCAGGACGTGATTCCGCACCACGAGAGGAGCGTTCGTCGACCAATAACCCTTGTTGGAATCGGCAATCACGACGTTCCACTTCACTTTTCCGTCCTTGGCATTCAGCGCGATCAGGTGACAATCCGGTGTAGTTAAATACACGGTGTCCTTATATACGGCCGCTCCGCGGTGGCCGATGTGGAACGCGTCGTTGGGAGGATTCTCGTAATGCCAGAGCTCTTTGCCGGTGCGCGCGTCAACAGCCCAGAGGTTGTCCGGCGTGGTCACATAGAGCAGGCCGCCTACAACAATCGGCGATGCCTTGATCTGTTGATTTTGGTGCGTCTCGAAACGCCACGCCTGCCGCAGTTGAGCGACATTCTCGGGAGTAATCCCGGCTTGGCGGCTGTGCCGTTGACCTGAGTAGTCGCCGTGAAACGTGAGCCAACTGTCGTTTTGCCCGAACGCGAGCGCAGTGAGGCAGACTCCGAGCAGCAGGCGTGTCATTTCAAGGTAACCAAATACGCGTACACGTTGTGCATGTCATCGTCGGTGTATTTCCCGAGCCGATCGAAGTGGGCCGCCAACGCATCCGCCGGCGCAGCCCCTTCCCTCGGATATAGCATTCGCATCAAGAGCTTCAATCCTTCGTAGCGCGACGCGACTCCTGCCAGATCGCCCGTCGCGGAATGGCAGGCCGAGCAGCCACCCGGTCCATTGAAATAGAGGCGCCCGGCAGCGGCGTCTCCGATCGACAGGTCCGCGCTATCCACGGAGCGGCGCCCGCCGCCCTCCGCATCGGCCTTGGTCTTCTGGTCGTGGATAAACGCCACCATCGCGGCCAACTCCGCATCGCTCAGTCGAAATGCAGGCATGCCCTGCTCCGCGCGTCCTGCGCGAACCAAAGGTTCGATTTTATCGCCGCGATTGTCTTCGGCCACCAGCTTGGAACGGGTGAGGTCGGGGCCCGTTTCTCCGCCGGCAGCGTCACGGCCATGGCAGAAGCCGCACTGCGCGACGAATCGCAGTTCGCCCGCACGTATTTGCTCGATCGGATAACTCTGTCGCGTTAGCGATTTGGGCGGACGCTGGGAGGCCGGGCTTTGTGCCTGATCGCGCAACGGAGCCTTCGCTTGGCCGGCCGGCGCCTGCGCCATCACTATGCCGGCGGCGCTCGTTGCGATTGCCAGGACTCGAAGAGTTCGCCTCATCCTCTCAGCAATACTGGCGAAAATCCCGCAGGAATGCAACGTTATCTTCCGTGAGGACGCAGCCGTCCAATGTGCTGCATCGCTGTCTATTTCGAAATCTGGTTTAACAGATCTCTGGCCTCTTGAAGCGACGGTTGGAATTCCAAGGCCTGCCGTAACGTCACCTGAGCCTCTTCGGCGTGACCGGTGCGGAGCAGCGCAGCGGCAAGATTGGTGCGCACCAGAACCAGCGCCGGGCTGATGGCCAGGGCTCGCCTCCAATAGCGGATGGCCTGCTCGAGGTTACCGCGCTGCATCTGGTATGCGCCCAGCGCCGCAGCGACAGCGGATTGATCCATGTCCATTTTCCAAGATTCTTCATATAACGGAAGCGCACGTGCGTCATCCTTCCGGTCGCGGTAGAATTCGGCCAAATATGCGAGCGCCAGGGCATCGGCGTGACCGCTCGCCACCGCCTGTTGCAGGAGATGAAACGCGCGCTGAGTGTAGAGCGGGTTTTTCTCGCGCAGGCCCACCATGGCATAAGCCAATCCCAAGTCCCGTGTGCTGGCCCCGCCTCCCCCGAAGGGGATCAGATCGGCGTCGGCCGGCAAGGATCCGCCTGCGGGTCGAGCACGCCGGCGGATCGCATGATCCGTGAAGACGACATGCTCGATGTCGCTCGGAGGATTGCGCGGCATGTGGCAAGTCACACAATTGTCACCATTCGCTTGGCGCGCCGATTGCGGCGCACGGCAGTCGGAAGCCTGGTGGCAAGTCAGGCACTTGCCGCGAAAGTACGCAGCCTTCTCGTTGGCAGCCGGAACCGTGTGGGGATCGTGACAAGTCCCGCACCATAGCTTCGCGCCGCTGGCTCTCCTGCAAGCGCTCTGCGCCAGATCCTCGGCGTGGCTGGTTACCTTCATCGGCGAAGGCGAGCCGCCGCGGACAAAGACGGTCAGATCCTCGGTAAGCCGCTCGCCCGGGCGAAACGCAAGGTCGTCTTTGCCCGATTTCGGAACCCGGATTTCGCCTGAAAGATGGCACTGCTCGCAAATACTGTCCCGCTCGGCGGCGGCAAGCTTGGCCGGGTTCACCATCGGCTTGCCCGACGCGATGTGATCGCTGCCCGGACCGTGGCATCGTTCGCAAGACACGCCACCGTCCCGAAACGGAGGCGAGGCGTAGGCGTTCTGAGTGCCGGGAATCCGCTGGATCCCGCTGGCGTGACACCACAAGCAACCTGGCAGGACGGGCCGATTGAGATACGGGTAGTCAACTTCAGCGTAGCCAGGCGCGGGTTTCCAGGCGGCCGACCTGCTGTAGTACGCGACCGGCGCTTCATACAAGAAGCCCTCATAGCTCGTCAGATAGCTGCGCGCGGCGGCTCCGCTTCCCACAAAGTATTCCAGTTTGCGGCGTCCTTCGATCGGCTGCTTGACCCTTTGCTGCCGAAACTCAAAGAAATAGTCCCCGGCTTCCTGGCCAACGCGGTACGTAAAAGCGCCGCGCGAATCGCGAAACTCAGCGTGATCAAAGCGCTCCATCGGCTCGCCCGTTCCGGCGCGCCCGCTCCCGTTGGCCATCGGGGTCCTGAGGAAACTGCGGTAGATGTCCGGGTGGCATGGCGCGCACGCCTGGTTGCCTACAAACTCCGCTCCGGCAGCGCAGGACGCGATCGCAACCAAGAACGCCAATAGAAAAATCAACGGGCCGAGTATATCATTACAATTCATGAAGGCGAGACGCACGTTAGGTATCGCGACTGCTGCCGTGGTGTTGGCGATTGCGATGCTGGCGGCATGGTATTACGCAAGGCATCGGCGGCCACATGCGTCATCCGAGCAGGAAAGCGACAATCCAGCTAGCGGCTATGTGAACGCGGCCGTCTGCACCGGCTGCCACGAGGATCTCGCGGCTGGATTCCACAGGACAGGTATGGGGCGGTCGTTCTCCCGCTTGCGCCCGGAAAATGTCCCCGCATTCGGTAAGCCTTTTCACCACAGGGCATCGGACAGCTACTTCGCCATGCTCGCGCGCGACGGCCGGTACTATCAGCGCCGCTGGCAGATCGGATTCAATGGCAAGGAGACCAACGTCGATGAGAAACAGATCGATTTCGTCATTGGTTCGGGCAACCATTCGTTCACCTATCTTCATCTCAACAGCCGCGGCGCACTGCAGGTTTTGCCCCTGAGCTGGTATTCCGAAAAGGGCGGCTATTGGGATATGAGCCCAGGCTACGATCAACCGGACTTTCCCGGCTCGGTCCGCCCCGTGCACTACGAATGCATGTTCTGTCACAATGCTTATCCCAAAATTCCCGAGGCGCTCGAGCACGCTGCCAACGCAGAAATGACCTTTCTCGATCCCCCTCCCGAAGGCATCGATTGCCAGCGGTGTCACGGGCCGGGACAGCGCCACGTCGCCCTTGCTTCGGCCGGTGCAGCACGGGAGCAAGTTCGGGACGCCATTGTCAATCCCAAGCACCTGGCGCCGGAGCGCGAGCTTGAAGTGTGTATGCAGTGCCACCTGGAGACCACCAGCCTGGATCTTCCACACTCCATCCGCCGGTTTGAAAGAGCCCCATTCTCGTACCTAGCAGGGCAGCCCCTGGGCGATTTCAGAGTGGAGTTCGACCGGCCCGGGGGCCAGTTCCCCGGACAGCAGGATCGCTTTGAAATCGCGCACGGCGCCTACCGCCTGCGGCAGTCGCAGTGCTTCATCAAGAGCGCGGGCAAGCTGCGCTGCACCACCTGCCACGACCCGCATAACATCCCGCACGGGCCGGAGGCTACCGCGCACTACAATGCGGTTTGCGAACAGTGCCATGCCGCCACGCTCACCCGGACGGCCGCCGGACCGCATGCCGCCGGAGCCGATTGCGTCGCCTGCCACATGCCCAAGCGCAGGACCGACGACGTGGTGCATGTGGTCATGACCGATCACTGGATTCAACGGCGAAAGCCGGCGGGCGATCTTCTGGCACCCAAGGCGGAGATCGTCGAGAGAGCGGCGAATCGATTCACCGGCGAGGTGGTGCCCTATTATCCGTCGCCGCTCGCCGGCAGCCCAGAGAACGCCCTGTACGTCGCAGCCGCCCAGGTTCGCTACCAGCGAAATCTCAAGGAGGGTCTGCCGCGCCTGGCGAGCTTGTTGGAACGCGATCATTCGGCTCTAGACGCGCCCACGCAAGCCGGTTTCTATGCGGAGCTCGCTCAAGGCTACGGCGCGGCGGGCGATTGGGCGAAGGCAATCCCCCAGTTTGAGGAAGCAGCGCGCCGCGAGCCGACCGCGTTCCGGATTACCCAGCTTGGCAACGCGCTCATGCAAAACCGCCAATTCCCGGAGGCAGAAGCGGCGCTGCGGCGGGCCGTCGCCCTGGCTCCTGACGAGCCGGTGGAGTGGGGCACGCTGGGCTGGGTTCTTTGGCAACAAGACAAAGGAACTGAAGCCCGGACGGACCTGGAGCGCGCGGTCGCCCTGGATCCGGAACTGCCCGAGTTGCAAAATAATCTCGCCAACGTCGAA
>Ga0335071_10005472_pt1 | contig 13175 bp, 12 predicted proteins | sample Lox_Sample_15_FD_206724 | JGI IMG/M metagenome (GOLD analysis project Ga0335071, IMG submission 206724) | Soil microbial communities from Loxahatchee National Wildlife Refuge, Florida, United States - Lox_Sample_1.5 | ecosystem: Environmental > Terrestrial > Soil > Wetlands | place: USA...
CACCGACGACTTCATACAGCGCTTGTTCAAATAATGGTCCTTTCGGATATTCTTGAATTAACTTGTTTTTCACAGTCGTGGCTTCTTTTCGATTTTTGTCCCGGTATAAATATTTTCGGATTAGGACCAATAAACTTTCCTGCACTGCCTCAGACGGATTTGGACGGCGAATGCGAAATGAAACTGTATCGCCACCCGTTCGATGATCCAGGTTGTCTGTATAATTTACAGTTAAATAATAAAAACCTTCAGCAAGAAAATGGGGTGAGAGATTGTCGGCAAATTCATTTGTACCGAAGTAGTCCAATAATCGGCCCGAAACAGCCTGGCTGTCATGTGCATTAAGAGTAAAGACACGCCCAACAGCATACCAAATAACTCCTTTATACTTTAATGGCAAACGCTGAGAATCCATCAACACCAGTTCCAGATTACCACCCTCGAAGAATGGCCTGGTGTAGTCGATGGGAACAGTATCCGGGTTCATCAGCGTCGCGGTGATCCAAATCGGTTCTCTCGGTATGAACGAATTTCCATCGATCGTTACATGTGGGAAAAGAGGTTGAGCGATGGAATTGGTGCTCAAAGAAATCAATAACAACGCTATGCCGTATAAAGGTAATTTCATAAACGTTCGCTCCCTGTGAAAGACCTCTTTGATTTGTCCACCAATATGCTGAGTGGGTTCAGGCCGCATGAATATCCCAGAAAACAGCCGATGGATACAACGGTATAGAACCAAATGATTCATGCGTCACACAAATCGAGGCGTTATCGCCGGCGTGAGAATTATCAGGCACTGTGCGTCTTCAAAGCCTTTCGCACTAACGTGGCTGTAAATTAAGAGATAGTTCAGGATAATGTCAAGAGGTTATTCGTTGATGAGTGCCGTCGATCCGGTGTAAGATTCTGCCTCGTCGTAACTCCAGCGTCTGTTTCTTCGGCTGTTCTCTCCCCGCCAATATCTCCCGATCCTGTCAGAAGTACACATCCGCCGGTACGGTGCACCCTCTTCAGGGGTGATGCCTCGTGTCGCAAGGTGTTCGGGTCCAGAGCCTGCCAGACGGCTGAAGGTTTGTGGCGGGGGGCGGATCATTCCAAAACTCACAACATTGGTTCGTGAGTTTAAATATGCCCATTGAGCACTTTACACAAAATTATACTTAGAAGAAGGAGGAACAGCTTAGTGCCAGCACTTCCGACCACATCTGCAGGGTGGTTCTGCTCAAATAGAGACTGCATGGATTGCAACAGATTATTTCAGCTCAGCCTGATCATGAATCATATCCTAGATAGTCCCGGATCTTCTATACAGTTATTTTTTAGTTGGCTGTCAGGAAGACAAGCCAGGTCATTGTACACACAGGGCGGGGGGCCGGGTGAATTACCTGATTATAATGTCAAATTCAATTTCTGGCCCTCACCAAAGATAGAAATATGACGAGCTCCAAAGTGACTATTACTTCACAGGAGCAAGAGATGATAGTATGGGAGTAACGGCGTGCTCTAAATAGTAAATGATTAACTGCGTTTAAATTGACGATTATCAATATTATTGATTTCCATTTTATGATCATACTAAAAGTGAAAATGACCAACGGATGTCGAAATTACTGTCAAAGAAGTCCCCCTTGACATTAACTCCTTTTTTATATACGATGATATGGGAAGGAAGTCGGGTGGATATTTCATTACAATCACGTTTTTTCAAAGCCGCAGTTCAACTCCTTGAGGCGGCCATGATGGGCTGGAAATAAACAGTTGTCGATCGATTCAGACGTATGGAGTTATCATCCCAGAGTCTCCCTCTTTTCCTGGAATCGGGTTCATACCTCCGACGAATCTGCAATTTTGTTGTATCGCGACCCGCCTTCTCTCTGTTTCTCCTGGCACTCTTCTTCACCGTCGCCAGGAGCGATTCGCCTCATCGAACCGATCTTTCCCGTTCCTCCGTCGCTGACAGCGGCATCGGTTTTCCTCGTACGATCAATCGCCACCATAACCATTTCCTTCCCCCGAATCGCTTTTCCCGGATTGTAAACTCTACTGCTGCCACCACCTACGATAGTGCCCTGACACCTGTGGCAAACTGGGCATGGGGACCATCTGTCGCCATAGATATAAAAGGAAACACCGCATATATTGGGAATGGGTATTCATTTCAGATACTTGATATTTCGAACCTTTCAGCGCCGGTCATCGTTGGGGAATATGCGACCGATCAGCTGATCTCTGATGTGCGACTCCAGGGTGATTCTGTAGCGTTCGTCTGTAACTGGGCTGGATTATCAATCTTCAATGTTTCCCATCCGTCAACACCCGTGAAACTGAGCGAGATTGCTCTATGGGGATGTAATCGGGTAATCCCAACAGACTCGTTCGCTTATGTCGCCAGCGGTGGTTTAATGAACATCATTGATATTACAGATCTGAATAACCCCTTCATCCGATCTCAAGCCGCGGGAGATGGGGGAAGTGGCGCGAAAGACCAGATTGCATTCTATAAAGGTCGATACGTTTTTCTGGGAGATCCGGATCCACCATCCGCAGATCGCATCTATGTCTATGACTGCAGTAACCCAGACAATATTCAGGAACTCCCCAGCGTACCTACCACTTGGGGCTCGTTTGCAGTTCGTGATCAAAGTGACATCTTACTCGTTGGAGGAACGCGGCGGATCAAGATCTATGATATTACAAATCCATCGGCATCATCATTGATTGCGATTGACTCCCTCGGGACAGGATACCCGATGGTTGACGCCATTACTGTAAGCGACTATAATACTGATTATCCATACGATGTTGCTTTCGCGGTAAGCGAATCTAAGTGGCTGTATACGATTGATATTGCAGCATATCGTCAACCCCACGTTATGGATAGTATCCCGGCGGTGATTAATGGATCATATGCCGGAGTAAACTTACCCTTACTGGCACAAGGAATTGTTGGGATGGCGACATACGGCGCTGTATTTCTTGTTGACAGCCATGATCCATACAATTTGCAGGCAAAATCTGTTTTCGTCACAGGTGGGAATGGGCCAATGGATATTGCACTAAAAGGACATTTTGCTTATCTGGCCGACGGAATTGGCGGTTTGTCGATTCTTGATATCACTGATCCAACACACCCCACACGAGTTGGATCTATGCTTTTTGACGGAGGAACGGCCACTGCTATCACAGTGAAGGATTCATACGCATACATCGGGGGTGGATCTGGAATGCGCATCGTCGATATCTCAAATCCCACGGTCCCGATCCAAATAGGAATGGCCTCCACAACAACTCCTATCGGTATTCGGGTAGAAGGTAACACAGCCTACGTCGCTATTTACAAGTCAGCAGTTGTAGTTTTTGATGTATCAAATCCAGGTTCACCCTTGAGAATTGCAACTATACCAGCATCCGTATATCATGTGGACGTTATAGATAGCCTTTTGTATATGGCCTGTATTGATAGTATGGTCGTTATGAATGTTAAAGATCCACATCATCCATCCCGCATCACAAAGACGGATATATACACTGAGTCGATAGTTACTGATAGTTTATACACTTACACCGGAGGTTGGGGATTGACGATCTTCAATTTTACCTCTCCAGATTCTATACGAGTCATTAGCTCGAGTAATGGAGCAGAGACAGAATTCTTGGCAAAGTCGGGAAAGTATGTGTTTCTTTCCCAAACAGGTGGCATTGTTGCCTATGATGTTGGTAATCCGGTAACGCCTCAGGTGGTTGGATCCTATTATCCAAATTCAGGCGATTATATTGGCATTGCCGCCGATGATCGTTATATCTACTCTTGTGAACTAAATGCGGGCCTCAAAATATTCGAAAACAAATTGGTTTCTCAGCAACAAACTTATTCCTTTAATCCAGGTTGGAATATGGTTTCCGTGTCCTCGTTTCCACCTGGTGTATCCGCAGAATCGAAAGATTCCCTTTTCCCTTTTTCTTCGTCCGGTGCGTTTGCTTATCGGGCCGGTTATGTCGAAGCAGATACTATTGAGCGAGGGCTGGGCTATTGGCTGAAGTTCGATTCAAGCCGGACAATGGCTATAACAGCTCAGACAGTGTATGCAGATACCATATCCGTCGGAAGTGGCTGGAACATGATCGGATCGATATCGATTCCGGTGCCGGTGTCAAGAATCGGAAGTATTCCCGGGAGTATCGTTACCTCACAATTTTTCACTCTGAGCGGCACAGGGGGATATCAGATTGCGGATACGATATGGCCTGGAAAAGGGTACTGGGTACGGCTGAACGGGCCAGCCTCCCTGATCATGCCTGTTGAGGTGCTCTCGGGAAGAGAAACGACAACGAATCGAATTAGAATTGTAGCGACGTCGGAACGCCCTCCTTCCATACCTAACTCTGAACGCACGGCTCTCGCAAAACAAAATCCCAAACATTTTGCCCTCGGACAGAATTATCCGAACCCTTTTAATCCGTCAACTCGCATCTCCTATTCCATCCCGCATACAAGCGATGTCTCCCTCATTGTTTATGATCTTCTCGGCAGAGAGGTAGCTCGGTTGGTTCAGGGGACGAAACCTCCCGGCGATTATTCAGTCACCTGGAACGCCACGAATGTGCCGAGCGGAGTGTATTATTATCGGTTGGCTGTGGGAAGTTTTGTTGAGACGAAGAAGATGGTCGTGATGAAATGAAGATGTTCAACATGTCGTGTTTAACAAGATAACCTCATCTGAGAGACAATAATCACACGGCGCGGGAGTCCGTTTGTGATGTGCCCTTGCCGTTGTTCTTTAAATTCGCCATCTGCAAATTCAATCTTTTTTCCAGTGTTTTTGGATTTCAAACTATTATTACGATTAATTCTTCTGGTAAAGTTAGTATGGATTCAGTTGACCTCGTAATCTGTATTGAGTGAAAATACATCCATGAGATGTGTGTCTGGCGTTCAAAGGGAATCAAACAAGTGTTGGTTGGTTAAGGCAGAGGCGAAGGTGCTATTGTATAGCATATTCTTATTTATATTTTTGTCTCTTTCGTGCGATAACCTAGAACCATCTCGAATGGGAATAGATTATTTTTCTTCGATGCGAGATGGCGGACAACGCTCCCATGTTGGCCCAATTCTTTTTGTGGCATCTCATGGTCAATGGAACCATACCAGTATCGGAGCTTTCCAATTGTACTCGATGGAGGAAGACGGGACGAATATCCACCAATTAACCAGCGATTCAGCCTATAGTGTAACTGACGGCTCGTTTTCTCCAAATGGTAAATCAGTTGCCTTGGAATGTTACTCCTTAAAAGATTTAGCCCTGATCCCATCGATCTATAAAATGACAATTGGTCGCGACACGCGTGAGCGTCTAACGTCAATGCAGGGATACCATCCAGTATGGTCTCCAGATGGGGAAATGATAGCATTCATGGTGTCTTGGATATCTGATCCTATTAGTCTCAATGGTATCGGATTTATAACTTCTGATGGGACTAAGGAGAAGGATCTCTCTCCTCAGGGAAACCTAGAAAATCTTGGTAACTGGTCACCAGATGGAACAGAAATATCTGAGAGTACGTATGGCTCCGTTTATGATTCGCTCGGTAACCTCGCAATATATAGTCAGATCGCTTTTTGCAATTTGAATGGAGTATTACTCAGAACATTGGGGACTGATGATAATAGAATGTACTACCCTATATTTGCTAATAAGGGAGATAAAATTGCATGCATGCTTCAAAGGGTCCGACGTCATGGATATTTTGGCTTAGCGCTATTAAATCTACTCACAGGCAATGAGACGGATCTAACATCTACAGAAGCACTCGGTATTAATATTTGGCGGCAGGTATCTTTTTCACCAGATGATAAGGAGCTATTGTTTAACGGCGGTGTTACTGATCTGCGAAGAATATTTATAATAAATTTGGAGACGGGAAATGTAAGAGAGATCACTCCCTCACCAATGAAGTTTATACAGTCATATGCAATAAATTGGCGACGGAATTGAGTGATATTAAATTGTACTCTTGACCTGACCCCCAATAATGCGTCCATTTCGAATCTGTAAAAATGGACCGAGAAGGGGAGAAAATTATGAACCCTCAATTCAGAAGTATTTCATTTCTTATTGCTTTAGTTTGTTGTGTCTCTTTACCATACTCAGTCAACGCACAATTTATTCAACAGGGGAGTAAACTAGCGGGAACAGGTGTGTCTGGATTTGCGGGCCAAGGCTGGTCTGTCGCATTATCCGGTGATGGGAATACCGCAATAGCAGGTGGGCCTGGTGATAGTAACAAGATTGGTGCGGCATGGGTGTATAAAAGAACGGGTGGTGTTTGGGCACAACAAGGTATTAAACTTGTTGGAACAGATTTTGTGCTCGGTGCCTATGGGTCAGAGCAAGGAAACTCTGTGGCAATTTCTTCCGATGGAACTACCGCCATTATTGGTGGGCCTACTGACAATGATTATATCGGAGCGGCATGGGTCTATACTCTAAGCAGTGGTCTGTGGCCACAACAGGGCAACAAACTTGGAGGCGGGGATGCGGTGAATGGTAGATATGGCGTAGAACAGGGCAATTCTGTTTGTTTATCACAGGATGGTAATACCGCAATTATCGGAGGGCCTGCGGATAATGGCAATGTCGGGGCCGCATGGGTGTTCACACGAACAGGGGGTGTATGGACACAGCAGGGAAAAAAACTCGTCGGTACGGGAGGTTTGAATTGGGTAATGGGACCTCAACAAGGCTATTCGGTGAGTTTATCAGCTGATGGTAATACCGCAATAATTGGTGGTCCTCTCGATAGCGTGATTGAGGGTGCAGTATGGATATTTACCCGAACCAATGGTGTCTGGACACAGCAGGGAAATAAACTCGTCGGTAGTGATGCTGTTGGAACCCCCTATCAAGGTACTTCGGTTTCGATTTCTGGCGATGGAAATACAGCAATAGTCGGAGGATATTCTGATAGTGGTGGTGTGGGGGCTGCATGGGTCTTTACCCGAAGCAATGGTGTCTGGACTCAGCAGGGAAATAAACTCGTCGGTTCAGGTGCTGTGGGAGTTGCATTCCAAGGACATTCTGTATCTTTGTCGAGCGATGGCAATCGAGCAATTGTCGGTGGGGATGGGGATGATTCCGGCAAAGGAGCAGCATGGGTTTATCAGCGTAACGGAAATGTCTGGACGCAATTGGGAAGCAAACTCATCGGTGCAGGTGCGGTGGGGCCTGCACGGGAAGGTGAAGCGGTTTCAATTTCGGGTGATGGAAAAACTGCAATAGTCGGCAGTTTTGGTGACCATAACAATACAGGAGCAATATGGGTCTTCATTGACACCACCTCGGTAACTGCTGTCAACGAGAATCCAATCGCGCCATACAACTATCAGCTATTCCCAAACTATCCTAACCCATTTAATCCTGCGACAAAAATCACTTACTCCATACCTAAAGAAACTCATGTCTCAGTAATAGTCTATGACCTGCTCGGCAGAGAAGTGACCCGGTTGATTCAGGAGACAAAATTGCGTGGGGAATACTCAGTGACGTGGAATGCCACGAATGTACCGAGCGGAGTGTATTATTGTCGGTTGGTTGCGGGAAGTTTTGTTGAGACGAAGAAGATGGTGGTGATGAAATGATGATGTTCAACATGTCGTGATTTTCAAGCTAACCTCGTCAGAGAGACAATAATCTGAGATATGGGAGGAAGAAGAAAATCGGTCTAAGGGAGTTAATTATTTATGGGAGATGGATGGCGAAAATAAAGAACTAAAATAAAAAAGGGATGGCCGCGGTGCCGGTGATCGATGTGTACTTCGGACGCGACAAGGAGAGAACTGCAGAAGAAACAGACGATGGAGTTACGACGAAGGCAGAATCTTACACCAAATCAACATGTATCATCAACAAACAACCTCTTGACATTATCCTGAACTATCTTTTAATTTACAGCCAAGCCACTGCGAAAGGCTTTGAAGACGCACCCATGTTCACGCCTCGTGCTTCCCGCGCCCGTTATATTTAGTGTAATTCCATTGATGCGAAAGGGTGATCATCTGACCGAACTGACTTCGACTACCACCTCACCAAAAGAACTCCTTTGGGCTGTATTCATTCGCCTCACCTTGAGCCCTATCGTAATGGGAGTCTTGCTCTTTGGTTCCGCGGGCAGTCTCCGCTATTGGAATGGTTGGCTCTTCTTGGTGACTGTCTTCGTGCTCACGATAATCTTCGCGGTGTACTTCTACAAGAAGGATCCCTCATTGTTTAAGAAGCGGATGAAAATCCACGAAGAGCAGAAAGAGCAAAGGACTTACAGCAAGTTGATGATAGCCTTGTTTCCGATAACCTTCCTGGTGGCAGGGTTCGACTATCGGTTTGGTGGGTCACATGTGCCCCTGTGGCTGGTTGCAGTTTCATTCATGGCGATGGTCTTTGGCTATATCCTCATCGTAATCGTGATGGTCCAAAACACATTTGCCTCCAGGGTGATCGAAATCCAGCAGAACCAGCGAGTTATAGATACCGGCTTGTATTCGTTTATTCGCCATCCGATGTACATGGCAGCGACGATCATGTGTACAGCTTGGCCCCTAGTCCTTGGGTCGTACTATGCACTCATTCCAATATTGCTGCTCCCAGTCGTGTTGGTCTATCGGATAAAGAATGAAGAAGTGGTTTTACGGGCTGGCCTGGATGGCTATAGGGAATATGCCAAGCGTGTGAGGTACAGGTTGATTCCTTTTGTATGGTGAGTGACAAATCGCAACTGCACCTAACAGCAGTAGCAATGACACTCGATTTTATTGATATAACGTATTGTTTATCTTAAAATGATTTTGTGAAATCGTAAACCATTGCCGAATTGTACGTCGTTGACAGGTTAACAAGAACGGGAAGCCGGAAATAAATCGAAGAATAAAGCGACATGAATATGACCATTGCGATAGCCAGTAAACGTGGGCCCAAAGTCGATGCTGTGCGGAATGTTATACCACGCTTGCAAGGAGATCTGGGATATGCCTCCGCATCTCTTGAATACCTGACCTATGATATAGAAGGAGGTACAAATATGCCGCGCACTCTAGAAGAATTGATGACAGGCGCGGAACAGCGGGTTTTGATGGTCCAAGAACGGATTAGAAAATTAAAGTTAAAAGCCAATTATTTTATTGGGATGGAAGGCGGATTCCACCGAATTGGGAAACATACATATCTGCAGAGTTGGGCATACGTTTCTGATGAAGCGGAAGGTTACTTTGGGAGTTCTGGGAATGTGGTTATTCCCGACAACATATCATATGAGGTAATGGAGCGAAAACGCGAACTCGGTGTGGTAATCGACGAAGTCACCCTTAAAAACGATGTCCGCAGTAAAGAAGGTACATGGGGCGTACTCACAAAAGAAAATCTCACAAGAAAGCAATCGTTTGAAATTGCATTGATTTCAGCATTTGCTCCATTTTATAATAAAATAATTTATAAAAGAAATTGACCTCCCCCTGTTTCAACTACCGACTTCAGGTTGGAAGCTAAAACGGGGGCAGGTCAGTAGGTCCCATAAATACTAACGCCCCGGACGGGAATCCACCGAGGGTTAAAAAAGGTTATATTTACAAAATATAAATACCGGGAAAGAATTTAGATGGCATTGTGGGAAAAGATAGCCCTGCAATTTGGAAACCCAGCCGGCACTTTAGGAAAGGTTGCGGGATTCATCATGGCTCATCGTAAATCGAATATTGAACGAAACAATTGGGCGATTGATTTGTTGAGCCTCGAGGGATCGGACAATGTGCTAGAAACGGGTTTTGGGCCGGGACTTGTTATTTCGAGATTGTCCGAAATAATCACAAGTGGAGTCGTATGCGGGATTGATCAATCAAAGATCATGTACGATCAGGCAATGAAAAGGAATCAGAATGGCATTGCCTCTGGGAGGGTAAGGCTATATTTAGGATCAGTCTCAGAAATGCCGACGTTTGAAGTAAAATTCGATAAAGTTTTGGATATCAATTCGTTTCAGTTTTGGCCGAATCAAGTTGATTGTCTGGTCAATTTAAAGAGACAAATGACGAACGGTGGAATGATGGCAATTGTTCATCAGCCAAGGAAACCAGGTGCCAAAGATAAGGACACGGAGGCCGCTGGAAAATGGTTTTTAAAGGTCATGCAGAATGCAGGATTCAAACAGATCAGGGTTGAAAAGAGAATCATGAAACCGGTATCGACGATATGCCTCTTAGGAATAAACGAGTTATGACCATATGATGACCTCTCCCACTTTTTGCAGGGATCACACTGAGATCCCATCGATGAATACCAGATATCTAACTCGTTTTCTTGCCGTGTGGCTGATCATCAACGGCTTCGCTTATCAGACCGCAAGCTTTACAGGCTTACTTTTGCCGGGACACGCGGGGATGGTTTCTAACATCGGCTGGCCCGCCCTCCCCGGGGAGTTGGCATTCATGCTGTGGATCCTCATTAAGGGCGCAAATGTTCAATTAGGGAAGGAGCAGGCCTGTATGGCTGGTTCGGGGCGAGGGGAGAAAGTAAAATGATAACCAACACTATCAATGAGTCACAACGCAATGCATCGAGAATTGCAGGATTGGCTCTATTATTTTCGATTGTCATCGTGATCATCGCGAATTACGGCATATCTTTCCGCCTCATCGTTCCGGGAAATGCTGCCGAAACCGCTCGAAATATTGTGGCCCACGAACTCCTGTATCGTATCAATATCGCCTGTGATATAATATATCTCGTAACCCTTTTAGTTGTTCTTTCGGCATTTCACGTGGTTCTTGGGTCGGTCAATCGAAATTTTTCGCTGATCGCCGCATTCAGCAGGCTGGTACTTGCATTTATGTGGGGTGTGGCTGCTCTCAATATGCTGGGCGCCCTGCGGCTCTTGGGCGACGCTTCTTACTTGTCAGTCTTTAGTGCGGATCAACTGCAGACCCTGGCGAGGCTACATCTTGTCGTGAGTTACGACGCGTATTACATAGGCTTGCCGTTCTGGGGATTGGCATCGACGATTTGCAGCTACTTATGGTTCAAGTCGAGGTATGTCCCGAGGTCATTGGCAGCGTATGGGTTGATCTCGTCTGCGTGGTGTGTGATCTGTGGGATTACCTATCTCGTGTACCCGAATTTCGCGAATGCAGTTGGCGCGTCGTGGTTCGACGTACCCTTGGTTATGTTCGAAATTGCAATGGGTAGCTGGCTGTTGTTCAGGGGAGTAAAATCAACGGTTTCGTGAGCCATCAGAATGGGATGAGGTGAAAAGTTCCAATACGTCACCAGGCCAGCGACATGATCTCAAAAATATGCGTCCATTTTGTATCTTGTAAAATAGACCAAGAATGCGTCAGACCAATCCATTGTTCGGGTTCAAAGCGTGCTATATAGCTGAAAGCTGGAATCAAGGGTTCGGGTAAGGAGTGATAAGTTATACCCAGGCATGTCGGTGTAATACTGGTCGATTATGGAAAGGGGAGTGTCGTGGGAGGTCAAGTCATCACTTCATCTGACCTGAATCAGGGAATTAACCAACTTCAGGTTGGTAGTTGAAACGGGGATGGGTCTCTGAATTTCACAGTTTCCTCAAGAAGGACAATCCTGATACTGCACTAAAACTTTTTGTCTCGAAGGAATTTAGTGATCTGCTTGATTTTTTCAAGATCCAGATGTACTGGAAAGAAGGAACTTATATGAAGTCTGCGACTATATTGGGCGTTATGTTTTTCGCCTGTATCGTCATTTCTTGCAGTTCGTTTCGGACGTTGTTGCTTGAGGACAAGTTGATGACTGCGGAACTGAGAAAGTTCAAATCCGATAATACGGGTAGAATTGATTCGTCGTGGGCTGTTGGGTTTGACACCGTATGGAGAGATGACCAGCCACAGCGGATTGCTGGTCACTACTGGTATGCCTCTATCCTCAATTTTACATTTCACCTTGCATATGATGACTCCGTGATCATCTATTACACAAATGCCTTTGGCCGGAGGGTTTTCGGACCATTGAGAGTTTACTTGAGTAAAGGTAGCTATACGTTTCATCCCACACGCTTTGATTTTCAAACGGGTGTCTATGAAGTTGTGTGCATCTTTGACCGGACCAAATGGACAAAAAAGGTCAGTATACTTAATTGACGAGATTGTGCTATACGATCATTGCTGGCATGTCGATGCATACGCGCCTGCAGGGAACACAGCAAACAACGACGGTGGATCAAAATATATGAAATCGAATATTCTCGTTTTTCTGCTCACGGCTCTAATAGTAGTTGACGTGTGCCATTCCCAATCTTTGATAAGGGATTATGGCCTCAAGATCGGCGCCACGTCAGCCACACAGGATTTTGTGTGGACTGGTTATTATTCTGTAGATCGTAGAATCGGAGTCAATGCGGGAGGTTTTATAGAATGGTTTGATATCCCCTTTTTTACCCTTGTGACACAGATGGAATACTCAGAGAAGGGATCGACATTCAATATTCCTCCTCATGAAAATCCGCTTCCCGATGGGCCATTTTATTCTCGTCTCAAATATCTTTCAGTGCCTGTCTTGGCCAAATTTATAATTCCTTCCAGTGCAATTGAACCGTATATTCTGATGGGCGCCAGGATCGATTGGTTGGTCGGTTACGACAGTGTCGGTTATTTTTTTGATGCAATGTATCACGATTTTCGGAAACCGGTCATGGGTGCCACGTTCGGCGGTGGTATTCGGATCGCGAAGTTATTGCCATTGCCGCTATTAATCGAAGGACGGTACAATCTTGATCTCGGATACTCCTACGATACTCGTGAAATTAAAACAAACAATGAGACATTTGATATATGGCTGGGGGTTGAATTATGATGTTCACAACCTCAACTGGACAAATAACCCCAATATTTTATGAAGGTTTATGTTGCCGCGGTCCAGAATGTGCCGGACAAATGAGGGGTGGATTTTAAGGGGTTGGGTGAGGAGTTATAAGTTATACCTAGGCGTGCCGGTGTAATACTGGTCGATTATGGAAAGGGGAGTGTCGTGGGAGGTGAATTTATCTCCTCATCGATCTTTTCCTTCAACATTCCAACCATAAACACACAATGTTCAGACTGACCAACTTGATCTGAACCAGGGAATTAACCAACTTCAGGTTGGCAACTCGAA
>Ga0335071_10005473_pt1 | contig 13175 bp, 13 predicted proteins | sample Lox_Sample_15_FD_206724 | JGI IMG/M metagenome (GOLD analysis project Ga0335071, IMG submission 206724) | Soil microbial communities from Loxahatchee National Wildlife Refuge, Florida, United States - Lox_Sample_1.5 | ecosystem: Environmental > Terrestrial > Soil > Wetlands | place: USA...
AGTGCGCCGACTTGTTAGGCGTTGGTCGGCCTATCGACCGACCAACGCCTAACAACAGGTCCTGGTGGTAGGTCGGCAGGGTCCGAGAGTGCGTCGCCTAGACTGTGCGGGCACGACGCCACCCGTACCGGAGTCGGGGCCATAGCTCAGTTGGTAGAGCGCTGCCTTTGCAAGGCAGATGTCGGGAGTTCGAGTCTCCCTGGCTCCACGAGCGATCGCGCGGCGAGGGGGCCGAGCGCGTGGTCTCGCTCCGGACCCTCGCAAACGATCGGCGTCGGCGTACCAGTGCTCGCGTCGGTCGCCAGCTGGTTGACCGGCGCTCGCCAGCCAGGACCCATCGACCGGTCCTCGACTGAGCGTCGCGCCGCACGAGTCCGGTGCCAGGACGCCGGTCGCCGGCCGCGACGCCACATGTAGCGGGGTGTCACGGCGTGACCGTGAAGGTCGCGGTCTGGACGCTCGTGCCCGATCCCGACGCGAGGAGCACGGTCACGGTGTGCGTCCCGGCCGGAAGAGCGGAGAGGTCCCAGGGCTTGGCGCTGCCGTCGGCGGCCGTCCCCATGAGGTCGTAGGGCGCGTTCAGGTCGAGGGTGGTCGGCGCGGCAGCGCGGTTGGGGTTGTCGACGAAGAAGCTGGCTGCAGTGGCTGTCGCGTCGGTGGCGAAGACGTACACCGTGCCGTGCACGGTACTGCCGCACAGCGGAACGCCCCCTGAGCGAGACGGGCTGGTCGCGACCAGCAGGTCCGGTGCGCACGACGGGTCGTCGGATGTCGCCGCGGAAGCTGCGCTGGATGCGGCTGGTGAGGCGGTGGCCGACGGTGGGGTGGTGGTGGACGGCGTGGGCGACGCGGTGGCGGATCCGCCGAACAGCTGCTGGTAGGTGGCCCCCGCCTGGGGGAACTGGCCGCTGTCGATGCGGTGCGTGCCGTCGGTCGGGTTGCGGTTGAAGTACACCTCGTACGCCACGTCGTGCGAGGCGAACCACGCGTGCATCTGGGCGATGAAGTAGGGGTCGTCGCCGCCGGCACCGCCGCCGGCCATCGGCGAGCCGTCGCCGACCAGGCCCCACTCGGCGAAGGAGAGCGGCTTGCCGTGCTTGGCCGCGAAGTCGGCCCAGAACGCCAGACCCTGGGACACGGCTCCGCCCGGGTTGACCAGCTTGGCCCAGCGCGCTTGCGGGGTGAGCGCCTGTCCCCACGAGTCGTCGTAGACGTCCTGCCCGATCGTGTCGACGTAGGCGTCCCCCGGATAGGCGGCTGTGGCGTCGAACCCGGGACTGGCGCCGACCGCGATGTTCCAGTCGAAGGTGAAGTGCGTCCCGGGGACGGACCGCATCGCCGTGACCACGTCGCGGAACGCCGCGGCGTACAGCCCGGGATCGGGTCGGGCCGTCCAGGAGTACCAGGTCCCGTTGAGCTCGTGGCCGAGCCGGATCGTCACCGAGCCCATGCCCGCACCGAGGAGCCTTCGTGCGAGGACCTCGAAGTAGACGTCGTAGTCCCCGCTCGCCTCCTCGGCCAGCGTCGGTGTCGGGTCGGAGGCATCGCCCGCGTTCGGCAGCATCGGCACCGTCACGTCGAGCGCCGAGCGGTAGGGGTTTCGCGACCAGCTGGCGAGCCAGGAGTTGGGTCCCTCCAGGGCTGCCCAGGTCGTGACGCCGCTGAAGGTCGTCGTCGCCGTCACCGGACGGCCCCGCCAAGTGGCGAAGGAGTCGACGCAGCCCGGGTCCGGTGAGCCGCAGTACGCCCCGCTCGGCCAGCTCACCCCGGGTGAGTCCGAGGCGACGACGGTGCCCGTTGCCGATGGCGTTGTGGCCGGTACGCCGCCAGCGGGGAGGGCCCAGGAGGCCGCGGACGTGCCGACCGCCAGGCCGGCGGCGACCGACGCCACCGCGAGGGCCGACCACAGGCGGCGCCGACGTACGTCGGCTCGTTCCACGACCCCTCCGACTGGCGACCCGGGCGAAACGTGCTGGTCAGGCGGTCGAATCCGGACCGCACGGTCATCAAAGAGCGGCGGCTCGCGGGCTCGCCAGGGCGGGTCAAGGGTGTTCACCCGAGCGTCATCGGGCGTGCAGCCACCGGATGGGTGACGCGCCCCCCGTTTCCCAGAAACCCCACAGCGGCAGGCCCTAACCTTCGTTGGCCCCTTCGCCGGGCAGGTCCAGCAGGTTCATCCAGGTGCATGCTGGCCCGCGCAGATACGTGCAGGTCGAACGGAAGGTCGAGCACCCACCTGATGTCCCTGACCTACCTGCAGGCGATCGTCATCGGGCTACTGCAAGGTGTCACCGAGCTCTTCCCGATCTCGAGCCTCGGACACTCCGTGCTCGTCCCGGCCTGGCTCGGCGGCAGCTGGAAGTCGTTGGTCACCGAGCAGTCGAGCGCCGAGTCGCCGTACCTGGCCTTCATCGTCGGCCTGCACGTGGCGACTGCGCTCGCGCTGCTGGTCCTGTTCCGCCGCGACTGGTACGCCATCGTGCGCGGGTTCGTGTCCTCCCTGCGTCGCCGCAGCATGGCCGAGCCCTACGAACGGCTGTCGTGGCTCATCGTCATCGCGACGGTCCCCGTCGGAGCCCTCGGCATCCTGCTCGAGCACCCGCTGCGCGTGCTGTTCGCCAAGCCGCTGGCAGCCGCCTGCTTCCTCGTCCTCAACGGCCTGATCCTGCTGCTCGGGGAGCGCATGCGGCGCAAGGTGGCCAGGCCCTACGAGGGACCCGGCGCCGAACCCGGCGCCGAGGTCGACGTCGACATCGCGACGCAGATCAGGCCGCTCGACGCGACGGTCATCGGCTTCGCCCAGGCGGGGGCGCTGCTCGCGGGGATCAGCCGCTCCGGCATCTCGATGGTGGGCGGGCTGTTCCGCGGGCTCGACCACGAGCAGGCGGTGCGCTTCGCCTTCCTGCTCGCGACCCCGGTCATCCTGGCCGCCGGCGTGGTGAAGATCCCGGACCTGTTCGGTCCGCTCGGGAACGGCATCCGCGGCGAGGTGCTCGCCGGCAGCATCGCCGCCTTCGCCGCCGCCTACCTCGCCGCGTCGTGGCTGGTGCGCTTCTTCAAGACCGGGACGCTGATCCCCTTCGCCGTCTACTCACTGGTCTTCGGCGGGATCTCGATCATCCACTTCGCCTGATGCAGTTCCGCGATGTGTTAGGCGCTCATCGGTCGTTGGACCCACGTACGCCTCACACGTCGGCTCGGTCGCGGTGCGACGGGCTCAGCCGACCCAGGCACCCGAGGCGTAGCCCATCATGACGACCGCGCCCAGGCACAGGCCCACCGTCACATAGCTCCACGTGATCCACTCGTGCCGGCGGGCGAGACGGGCGAGGAGCAGGAAGATCGGCCAGGCGAGCAGCGTCGCGCGGTCCAGCGACCACAGCCGGGTCGAGGTCGACAGCATGACGAAGGGCAGCCCGACCAGCACCGCCTCACCCCAGCGGCGCTCGCGGCACAGCACGACCGTGACGACCACGGCGACCACCAGCGCGATCAGGTCGAGACCCGAGGACAGCTGGGTCCAGACGAAGCCGTGCCTGGGGAAGACCAGCGGGATGGTGTTGTGGGCGGTGCGCCACGGCCAGGCGAAGGAGCGGTGCCAACCGATCTGCTCGGCGTGCAGCCAGCCCAGCACCTCGCCAGTGAGCCATACGTAGAAGACCTCGAGGGCCACCGCCGCCCCGATCGGGATGGACAGCCACGCCGCGTCGGCCAACCGGCGCGGCCGGTCCTTGGTCAGCCACTCCACGACCAGGGCGGTCAGCAGGAACAGCCCGTCGACGCGGACGAACATCGACACCCCGCACAAGATCCCGGCCCACCACCACTCCCGCCGCCGGGCGAACAGCCATGCCGGCAGCGCCAGTCCGAGGAACAGCCCCTCGGTGTAGGGGACGGCGAGGAAGACCGCGGCGGGGGCGAGCAGCAGGAACGCGACGGCCCAGGGCCCGTCCTCGGGGTGGCCGTCCAGGGCGGCGATGCGGGCCAGGGCCACCGCGGCGACCAGCGTCCCGACGAGGCTGATGATCACGCCCGAGATGACGTAGTCGACGCCCAGGAAGTGAACGACCCGGATGGTCGCCGGGAAGCCGGGGAAGAACGCGGCGCTCGGGTGGTCGCTCGCCATCGCGAGGCCGTACCCGAACTTGGCGATCCCGAGGTAGTGGAACGCGTCCCAGTGGACCAGGCGCGGCAGGAACGGCACGTAGTGCCGGGTGCCGCGGACGTCGGTGAACGCGGACAGGAGCAGGAAGCCCAGGACGATGACCCTGCTGCACAGCACCAGGGCGACCGACCGCCACTCCTCGACGCCTCTGATCATCCGCACGCGCGAACGATGCCATGCCTACCCATGGGTACGGCTCAGGAGGGGGAACCCGCTCCGGTGATCGTCGCCACGCAGGTCGGGCAGCGCTGGCCATCCGGGACGTCCGCGAAGCGGAGCTCGACGAACCTCGAGAGGGGCCGTTCGACGTCGCGCCCGCACAGCGTCCGGTCCAGGTCGGCCAGCGCGACGGCGTGCTGGACCCCGTTGGGGACGAGGTCCCGAACATCGGCGATCCGGCCCCCGCGCACGCCCGGGCGAAGGCCGAGCTCGGCCTCGGCGGCGACGGCGTGGTGCATCACCGCGGACGCTAGCCGCGGCGTGCGACGACCCGGTGACCACCAGGTTGCGAGTGGGCGATCTTCCGGGGCGCCCGCGGGCGTGCACATCACGGGATGGTTACGGCAGGATGGCACCGGCGGGGGCACGGCAGGGGGTGGGGACGTGCACCAGCGGCGACACCACACCGTCCACGGGGTCGGCATCGACGTGGCGGCCTTCGCCTTCCTCGGCGCGGCCGCCGCCGTCTCGGCGACCCAGGCCGTACTCCTCACCCGCGATGCCACCAAGCTGCGGGCGCTGCAGGCGGGACGGCTCACCGACACGCAGCCGGTGTCGTACGTGGGCGGGCTGCTCGCCCTCATCGACCTCGCCGTGCTCGCCGTCGCCACGCTGGTGCTGCTGGCCGTCTTCGCCGAGCGGGGCCGCGGCACGCGCTGGACGCCCGTCGTGTGGGTGCTGATCCTCGTGGCGTGCGTCCTGGAGTGGCGGCTCATGGGGCTGCGCCTGACCGCGGCCGACGACTCCTCCGGCATCGGGACCGACTACTCGGGACAGGCGCGGGAGGCCGGCACCGTCGTCGTCCTGTGCGCCGCGGCCCTGGCGGCGACCGCTGTGGCCCTGCGCCGCGCGCGAGCGGCCCTTCCGGGGGATTTAGGCTAGGAGGCCACGCCCTTCGGCGGGCCCGCCCGTCGAGACCTCACTCTCGGAAGCGAGCCCTGGCATGGCCGAGCGCCTCATCGCCACCCTGCAGACCAACCACGGCCCGATCGAGGTCGAGCTGTTCGAGAACCAGGCACCCAAGACGGTGCGCAACTTCGTGGAGCTGGCTACCGGGGAGCGGGAGTGGACCGACCCGAGGACCGGCCAGAAGACCCACGCGCGCCTCTACGACGGGACGGTCTTCCACCGGGTCATCGACGGCTTCATGATCCAGGGCGGCGACCCGCTGGGGACGGGTACGGGCGGCCCGGGGTACCGCTTCGCCGACGAGATCCACCCGGAGCTGGTCTTCGACCGCCCCTACCTGCTGGCCATGGCCAACGCCGGCCCCGGTACCAACGGCTCTCAGTTCTTCATCACGGTGGCGCCGACGCCGTGGCTCAACCGCAAGCACACGATCTTCGGTGAGGTCACGGACGCGGCCGGCCGGTCGGTCGTCGACGGCATCGCCAAGACCCCGACGAGCCGCGGGGACCGCCCGGCCCAGGACGTCGTCCTGGAGTCGGTGACGGTCGAGCGACGCGCCTGAGGTCGATGACCCAGCCCCTCGGACCAGACGGCCCGGCCCGGGACGGTCCGCAGGCGGGCGTCCCGACCTGCTACCGGCACCCCGGGCGCGAGACCTACGTCCGCTGTGCCCGATGCGACCGGCCGATCTGCCCGGACTGCATGACCTCGGCGGCGGTCGGCTTCCAGTGCCCCGAGTGCATCCGCGACGGGCGGGCGAGCGTGCGCGAGGCCCGTACCCTGGCCGGCGGTCGGGTCGGGTCGCGGCCGGGCGTGGTCACTCGGACCATCGTCTACGTCACCGTCGGCGTCTTCGTGCTGCAGGTGCTCAGCGGTGAGGTGACCCGGCAGCTCGCCCTGGTGAACTTCGCGGTCGCCGCCGGGGAGTGGTACCGGCTCATCACGGTCACGCTCGTCCACGGCTCGATCCTGCACGTCGCTTTCAACATGTACGCCCTGTGGCTGGTGGGCCAGCAGGTGGAGGTCTGGCTCGGCCGCTGGCGCTTCCTGACCCTCTACCTCGTGTCGGCGCTGGCCGGCAGCTCGCTGTCGTATGCCTTCGGTGGCGGCTACTCGGTCGGCGCCAGCGGGGCGATCTTCGGCGTCTTCGGCGCCCTCGCTGTCCTCTACCGGCGGCTCGGGTACGACCCCCGGCCGGCGTTGGCCCTCATCGTCATCAACCTCGCCCTGACCTTCGCCATCCCCACCATCGATTGGCACGCCCATGTCGGCGGGCTGGTCGCCGGCGTGCTGCTGACCCTCGCCTTCGCCTACGCGCCGCGCCGCTGGCGCACCCAGGTCGCTGTCGCGACGACCGCGGTCCTCGTCGTGGTCTCCCTCGGCCTGGTGGCGGGGCGCACCGCGACGCTGCGCCAGGACCCCCGCCAGCAGGCGTGCATCCAGCAGGTGTCGACCTGCCTCAAGCTGCTCCAGACCGACGTGTCGGGGCTCTGAGCGAAGTTACACGGTTGGGATTCCTCCACAGGGGTTGTCCCCACTGTGGAGGGCGGGCCCCGGGAACGTGGTCAGCGCCACTGGGTGGACGCCACGAACCCCACGAGGATGAAGCCGAAGCCCACGGCGACGTTCCAGGGCCCGAGGGCGTCCATGATCGGCAGGTTCCCCTGGCTCAGGTACCAGACGACCAGGTAGACCAGGCCGATGAGGAACATCGTCACCATGAAGGGCGCGATCCAGCGGCGGACCTTCGGGGCGGTCTCGGCGCTCGGCGGGGGCGGCGGCGTGTAGGCCTGCTTGCGGCGGGTACGCGACTTGGGCACGGGGACTCCTGGCGGTGGCGGCCGCGATCACGCGGGACGACGTCGGTTAGCGTAAGCGACGACCGGCGCGACCCGGTCGCTCGGCGTCTCGGAGGTGGGGGTGGCTGCTGAGCCGCCGGTGGGCACCGCGGCGACGCCGGAGCCGCCAGTGGGCACCGCGGCGACGCCGGAGCCGCCGGTGACGGCCCCTGATGGGCCCCGGCTCGACCGGTGGTCGCTGGTCCGGGGGCTGGGCGAGCTGCTGGTGACCCTCGGCTGCGTCCTGCTGCTGTTCGCCGTCTACGAGCTGTTCTGGACCAACGTCACCGCCGACCGGCACGAGAGCGCGCTTCGCCGGGGCCTCGAGCACAGCTTCGGCCAAGGCGTGTCGGGCGCCGAAGGCGCCGGCGGCCCGACCGGCCCCGCCTCGTCCGGCCCCTCAGCGGGTCCGGTCTCGTTGACCGTCAAGCGCGGGCAGCCGTTCGCGATCATGTACATCCCCGCGCTCGGTCGGCACTGGGCCCGCGCGGTCGTGGAGGGTGTGGCGCTGTCGGACCTCAAGGGCACGGTCGGGCACTACCCGAAGACCCAGCTCCCCGGCGAGGTGGGCAACTTCGCCGTGGCCGGCCACCGGGCGACCAACGGCCAGCCGCTGGCCAACATCCCGCGGGTCACGGTGGGCAGCTACGTCTACGTCCGGACCGTCCAGGCCTGGTACGTCTACCGGGTCACCTCGCACCGGATCGTCGCGCCCGACGACCTGTCCGTGCTGCTTCCCGTGCCCGACCGGCCGGGCGTCACCCCCACCGTGGCCCGGCTCACGATCACGACGTGCAACCCCCGGTGGGCCTCCTTCCAACGCTGGATCGTCTTCGGGACCCTCGTGTCCACCAGACCGGCCGACCAGGGTCCGCCCCCCGGCCTCGACGTGACGGGGTGATGAGCGGGTGTACCCGTGGTTGTGGCGGCACCTGCCCGGTCCGTGGCCGGCCCGGGTCCTCGCCTGCGCGGTGCTGCTCGGGCTCGTCGTGGCGCTGCTCTTCGGGGTGGTCTTCCCCTGGGTCCAGCCGCGGCTGCCGTTCAACGACGTCACCGTGACACACTCCTCGACCGCGGACGTCGTGAGGGGGTGGCAGCAGTGAGCCGGGCTCAGCCCCTGCGGATCCTCGTGGTCGACAACTACGACAGCTTCGTGTTCAACCTCGTGCAGTACCTCGCACAACTCGGCGCCGAACCGGTCGTGCATCGCAACGACGAGGTCGATGCCGCCGCGGCGCTCGGCTTCGACGGGGTGCTGCTGTCCCCGGGACCGGGCACGCCGGAGCAGGCCGGGGTCTGTGTCGACATGGTGCGGGCGGCGGCGGGGCGCGTACCCGTCCTCGGCGTCTGCCTCGGGCACCAGGCCATCGCCGTCGCGTACGGCGGCACGGTCGGGCGCGCCCCGGAGCTGCTGCACGGCAAGACCAGCCGGGTCGAGCACTCCGGGGCCGGCGTCCTGGCGGGGCTGCCGAGCCCGTTCACCGCGACGCGCTACCACTCCCTGGCGGTGGACCCGGCCACGGTGCCGGCCGAGCTCGAGGTGACCGCGCGGACCCCGGGTGGGGTGATCATGGCCCTGCGTCACCGCAGCCTGGCCGTCGAGGGGGTCCAGTTCCATCCGGAGTCGGTGCTCACCGAGGGCGGGCACCGGCTGCTCGCCAACTGGCTGACCGTCTGCGGCGACCCGGACGCGATCGCACGTTCGGTCGGCCTGGCCCCGGTCGTCGCCCACGCCGGCTGACCCCGGCCCTCGTCCAGGGCTGACCCCCGGGGCCCTCGCCCGCCCTGGTGCTCGCCCCACGCCGGGTGCCCCCAGCGATGCAATGAACGCGGCGTTGGTGCGCTAGGTGCGACTGAACGCCGCGTTCATTGCGTCAGAGGCCGGGCCGGAGCTGGGTCAGGACTTGGTGGGGCTCGGGCTGGCGCTCCCGCTCGGTGGTGGGCTGGAGGAGGCCGGCGGCGGGCTGCTCGACGGGGCCACGGCGTAGATCACCTGGACGGTCTTCCCCTTGGCGAGCTCGGTCCCGCCCGCCGGGTTGGTCGCGAGCACCTGTCCGGCGGGCACGCTGCCGTTCACCTGGGGCTGGCGCTTGGTCTGGAAGCCGGCATTGGTCAGCTCGACGATCGCCGCGTCCACCGTCTGGCCGACGAGGTCGTCCGGCACGGTGATCAGGCCCGAGGAGACCTTCAGGTCGACCGGGGTGCCCGGCGCCACTGACGTCCCGGTCGTCGGGTTCGAGTCGATGACCACGCCCTGGGGCTGGGTGCTGTCGTTGACCAGCGTCACCTTGCCGCGCTTGAGCCCGACGTCGAGCAGGGCCTGCTCCGCCTGCGGCTGCGTGAGACCGACGAGCACCGGGACCGCGACGTTCGCCGGGCCGCCCGAGACGGTGATGCTGACGGCGGAGGCCTTCGCCGCTTCGTCACCCGCCGCCGGGTCCTGGTCGATGACGGTCCCCTTGGGCTTGTCGCTCGTCTTGGTGGCGATGTTGGGGTCGAGGGTCAGCCCGGCCTTCTCCAGCGCTGACTGGGCGCTCGCCTTCGTCAGGCCCGAGAGGTCCGGCACGGTGACCTTGTTGCCGTTGCCCCCGCCGAAGAAGGTCGCGGCCAGCCAGGCGGCGCCGACCAGCACGGCGAGGGTCGCGATGCCCAGCACGACGTACCAGCCGACTCGCCGCCGCGGGGGCGGCCCCTCCTGGGGGGTGACGGCGACCGGGGCCACCGGTGGCAGCCGCTGGGTGGTCTCCACGCCCAGCCCGGGGACCGGAGCGGTGGTGGCCGTCGCGGCGGCGCCGGTCGCGGCGGCGTGCACCGGCTGTCCCGTCCTGGCCCGCTCCAGGTCCGCGGCCATGTCGGCGGCGGTCGCGTAGCGTTCGGCGGGATCCTTGGCCAGCGCCTTCATGACCACCGCGTCGTAGGAGGGCGGGATGTCGGCGTCGAGCTGGGAGGGCGGGACGGCGTACTCGCGGACGTGCTGGTAGGCCACCGACACCGGCGAGTCGCCGGTGAACGGGGGGCGCCCGGTCAGCAGCTCGTAGAGCAGGCAGCCCGCGGAGTACACGTCGCTGCGTGAGTCCACGGTCTCCCCCCGCGCCTGCTCGGGCGAGAGGTACTGCGCGGTGCCCAGCACGCCGGACGTGGCGGTCATCGTCGCCGCGCTGTCAGCCACGGCGCGGGCGATGCCGAAGTCCATCACCTTGACCTGGCCGGACGTGGTGAGCATGACGTTGCCCGGCTTGACATCTCGGTGGATGATCCCGTGCCGGTGGCTGTAGTCCAACGCGGCGAGCAGTCCCTCGGTGATCTCCAGCGCCCGCTCCGGCAGCAGGCGACGGCCCGAGCGCAGGACGTCGCGCAGCGTCTCCCCGTGGACGTACTCCATGACGATGTACGGACCCACGCCGGCGCCGTCCGGCAGCGGCTCCTCGCCGGTGTCGTAGACCGCGACGATGTTCGGGTGGTTCAGCGACGCGGCAGACTGGGCCTCGCGGCGGAACCGCGACTGGAACGAGGGGTCACGAGCGAGGTCGCTGCGCAGCAGCTTGATGGCCACGGTACGTCCGAGCCGGGTGTCGCGGCCCACGTGGACCTCGGCCATCCCGCCCCGCCCGAGGAGCTCCCCGAGCTCGTAGCGACCGCCGAGGACCCGTGGCCCGCCGCTGATCGTCCCGTCGGTCATCCCGGCATCCTCCCAGAGCAGCGCGCGCCCCTCGGCCCAACCGGGACAGCGGGTCCGACCTCGGGTGGCTCGGTCCAGCGGGTCACTTGAGCACCGCCTGGATCACGGCCTTCGCGATCGGGGCCGACAGCTTGCCGCCGGTCGCCTCGGACCCCAGGTTCCCGCCGTCCTCCACGACGACCGCCACCGCGACCTTGGGGTCCTGCGCCGGGGCGAAGGCGACGAACCACGCGTGCGGCGGGTGGCCCGGGCTGGTCTGCGCGGTCCCGGTCTTGCCGGCCACCTGCACCCCCGGGATCCTCGCGGGGCGACCGGTCCCGTTGTCGACCACGTTGACCAGCATCGCGGTCAGCTCGCTGGCGACCAGGGGGGTGACCGCCTGGTCGAACTCCTGGGGCTCGGTCCGCGACAGGGGCGCGAGGTCGGGCCCGTTGACCTGCTCGACGAGGTACGGCTTCATGACCAGTCCGTGGTTGGCCACCCCGGCGGCGACCATCGCCATCTGCAGGGCGGTGGCCCGGACGTCGTACTGGCCGATCGCGGCGAGTGCCGTCTGCGGCGCGTTGAGGTCGGCCGGGAACACCGACTGGGCCGCGGTCATGGGGACCTGGAAGGTGTGGTTGAAGCCGAACTTCTCGGCCTGCTCGCGCAGTGTCTGGTCGCCCAGCGTCAGGCCGACGTTGGCCATCGCGGTGTTGCACGAGATCTGCAACGCCTGCTCGAGAGTCACCTTGCCGCCGAAGCATGGGCGGTTGTCGTAGTTCGGCAGCTTCTTGGTCGACTGCGGCAGCTGCAGGGCGGCGGGCGCGGGGATCTCCGTCGTCATCGTGTACTTGCCGCTGGACAGCGCGGCGGCGGCGGTAACGATCTTGAAGGACGAGCCGGGGGGGTACGTCTTCGCGAGCGGGCGGTTCAGCAGCGGCTGGTTGGAGTCCTTGGTGTAGGCGTTCCAGGCGGTGGTCTCGGTCTTGGCGTTGTTCGCCGACAAGGGGTTGGGGTCGAAGGAGGGGCTCGACACCAGGGCGAGGATGCGCCCGGTCGAGGGCTCGATGGCGACGACCGCGCCGCGGTACTTGCGCAGCCCGTCGTAGGCGGCCTGCTGGGCGGCCGCGTTCAGCGTCAGGAGGACCGACCCGCCCTTGCGGGCCTGCCCCTGGATGAGGTCGCTGAACTGGCTGCCGAGCAGCCGGGGGTCGGTCCCGGACAGGATCGGGTCCTCCGCCCGCTCGATGCCGGTGGCGCCGTACACCAGGGAGTAGAAGCCGGTCGCGGCGGAGTACAACGGACCCATCGGGTAGCGCCGCTCGTAGCGCAGGCGCGCGTCGCCGGTGTCCACCGATCGCGCGACCGGTGCCGGACCGACGAGGATCGCGCCGCGCTCGCGTCCGTACTGGGCGATGATCGGCCGGATGTTGCCGGTGTCGGTCTGCAGGTGCCGGGCCTCGATGACCTGCACCCTGGTCGCCTGCACGAGCAGCGAGAAGAACAGCAGACCGAGCAGCAGCGTCATCCGGCGCAGCGGGCGGATCACGACCCCACCACCTGGGTGTCCACCAGCGGGTCGCCCCCGTCGCGCGGGGTGGGCTGCGCGGTGACGCCGGGCGGCGGGGCCGGCGGTACGTGTTCCAGCGGAGCGACGTACGGCGGGGGCCGGCGAGCGGTGTCACTGACCCGCAGCAACAGCCCGGCGAGCACCCAGTTGGCCACGAGGGACGAGCCGCCCTGCGACATGAACGGTGTGGTGAGCCCGGTCAGCGGGATCAGCTGGGTGACCCCGCCGACGACCACGAAGACCTGCAGCCCCACGGCGAACGCCAGTCCGAACGCGAGCAGGCGCCCGAAGGGGTCGCGTACCTGGACGGCCGCCTTCAGGCCGCGCTCGACGAGGATCGCGTACAGCGTGATCAGCGCCATGAGCCCGGTGAGCCCCAGCAGCTCACCCGCGGTCGAGACGATGAAGTCGGAGTTGGCGAAGGGCACGAGGTCTGGGTGGCCCTGCGCGATCCCCGACCCGAGGATGGAGCCGTCCGCGAGGCCGTACAGAGCCTGGACGATCTGGTAGCCCTTCGTGTTCGGGTCGGCGAAGGGGTGCAGCCACACCTGGACGCGGTCGTGGACGTGCGCGAACAGCAGGTAGGCGGCGGTCGACCCGAGCAGGAACAGCACGGCACCGATGACCAGCCAGCCAACTCGCTCGGTGGCGACGTAGAGCATCGCTACGAACAGCCCGAAGAACAGCAGCGAGGTGCCGAGGTCCTTCTGGAACACGAGGATGGCGAGGCTGGCCAGCCAGGCGACCACGATGGGGCCGAGGTCACGTCCGCGGGGCAGGTCGATGCCGAGGACCCGGCTGCGGGCGAGGGAG
>Ga0335071_10005474_pt1 | contig 13174 bp, 9 predicted proteins | sample Lox_Sample_15_FD_206724 | JGI IMG/M metagenome (GOLD analysis project Ga0335071, IMG submission 206724) | Soil microbial communities from Loxahatchee National Wildlife Refuge, Florida, United States - Lox_Sample_1.5 | ecosystem: Environmental > Terrestrial > Soil > Wetlands | place: USA: Florida...
TCTCGCCGTCGCTCGTCGTGAACGCCACCATGAGCATGGTTCGCCTCGCGTCAGTTGTGGGCGAGCTTCTGGGCTTCCGCCGCGCTCGCCTGGAACAGGTTCGCCACCTCGAAGACCAGGTTCATGGTCCCGCGGTACCCGACCCACATCTTCTGGTGGGCCCCGAGACGGTCGAAGACGGGCAGGCCGGTGCGCAGGTGCGCCTTCACGCCGAGCTTCGCCGCCGCCTGCCGCCCGTTGGAGTTCGCGACGACGAGGTCGGCGCCCCTGCCCACCCGCTCGAGGTCCTCGAGGTCGCCCACGAACACCTCGGGCGAGGGGAGCGCGTCGAGGCCGCGGGTGCGGGTGGCGGCGACGGCGGCCGTCACCTCGCAGCCCATCCCGGCGAGGAAGCGGGTCATGCCCTTCAGGTGGTCGGCCTCGAGCGCGAGCGCCACCTTCTTGCGGCCGAACTGGTAGTGGCAGTCGACCATGGCGTCGGCGAGCCGGCTGCGGGCGCGGCGGAGCCCCGCCGGGACCGGCCGGCCCGAGACCGCCGACAGGGTCGCCACGAGCCGGTCCACCTCGGCGAGCCCCGTGAGCGAGGTGAACCCGTGCGCGGGGACGCCGAAGGTCTCGGACAGCCTCTGGGCCGCGCGCGCGAGCGAGTCGCCCACGTAGACGGTGGCGACGCTGCGGCCGGCACGGCGGATGTCCTCGACCGGGATGCCGCCCCTGGAGAGCGAGGACACCTCGTCGTCGATGTGGCCGTCGAGGGCGTTCGCGATGTCGGGGATGGCGAGGACGGTGAGCCCGAAGGACTCGATGAGCCCCTTCGCCTCCTCGACGTCGGCCGGGGTGAGGTGCGCGCCCGGCAGCAGGTTCACCTGGCCGGGGATGGGCTCCCCGCCCTCGGCGAGCGTGGAGAGGATGGCCTCCACCGCGGCCGCGTACCCCTCCTGCAGGGACCCGCAGTAGTCCGGGGTGGAGGCCCACACGACCGGGACGTGCGCGAGCGCCGGGTTCTCCGCGCGGAACTGCACGATGGCGCTGCGGACGTCGTCGCCCATGGTCTCGGTGAGCCCGGAGGTCATCACCCCCACCACCGCCGGGCGGAACTTCTCCACCACGCGCCCGATGCCCTTCTTGAGGTTCTCCCAGCCGCCGAAGACGGCGGCGTCCTCGCTCATGGCCGTCGAGTTGAGGGCGATCGACTCCTTGAAGTGGCGCGACAGCTGGAGCCGGATGAAGGTGGAGCAGCCCTGGGCGCCGTGCAGGAGCCCCAGCATGCCGTCGACCCCCAGGTAGGCGAGGGTGGCCCCGAGCGCCGGCGAGTTCTTCTGCGGGTTCACGGTGGCGGCCTTGTGCGGGACGGCCACGCGCGAGGTCGCGAGGTCCTCGGCGGCGAGCGAGCGGGCGTGGGCGGCCGAGGCGGCGCGCTCCCCCTCCCGCCCGGCGTCGGTGAGCTCCCACGGGGAGGCGGCGCGGAGCGCCGGCCAGATGGGGTTGTTGACGGTGAGGTCGAGCTGGCGGGCGAAGGTCGCCATCCCCTCGTACCCGGCGTAGGGGTGCGAGCGGCCGTGGTTGATGTCGAGGAACGGGGTGCGGGTCTTGAGCGCGAGGAACTTGGTCTTGCCGCCGGCGACGACGAGGTCGGGCGCCTTCTCCCGCATCACCGAGAGGAGCCCGGCCGTGCTCGTGTCCTCGATGATGCCGGCGTCCCGGTGCATGAGCGCCTTCATCCGGTGGAAGTCCTCGAGGGTGGAGTTCTGCGTGCCGGCGGCCAGGATCTCGACGCCCAGCTCGCGGAGCGCGTTCACCATCGACCAGGTCTTCACGCCGCCGGTGAAGAGCACGGCGCGCTTGCCCTCGAGCCGCGCCCGGTGCGGCGCGATGGCGAGGCGGCAGCTCCGCTCCTCCTCGGCGACGAGCCTCTCCACCCGTTCCCGCATCTCGGTCGAGCCGCCGCCGCGGGCGAGGTCGAGCTCCCGGGCGATGTCCCGCAGCGCCTTGGCGGTGTCGGTCATCCCGTAGAACGACTCCTCCAGGTAGGGGATGCCGTAGAGCTTCCGCATCTTGCGGGCGAGGTTGGTGAGGCTCTTCGAGCAGATGATGACGTTGAGCCGGGCCCGGTGCGCGACGCGCAGCTCCTCGAAGCGCGCGTCCCCGCTGATGCAGGAGAGGATGCGGATGCCCAGGCGCTCGAAGAGCGGCTGCATCCCCCACAGGTCGCCGGCGATGTTGTACTCGCCGATGAGGTTCACGTCGTAGTCGGTGGTCGTGGCCGGCTCGGCGGTGCCGATGACGTGCTTGAGCAGGATCTCGCCGGCGAGGCGGTTGCCGATGTTCTTGTCCCCGACGAAGCCGGGGGTGTTGACCGGGATGACCGGGATCTTCACCTCGGTCGCGGCGGACCGGCAGACCGCCTCGACGTCGTCGCCGGTCATGGCGGTGACGCAGGTGGCGTAGACGAAGACGGCGCGGGCCTCGTCCCGGTAGCGGCGGGCGAGCTCGACGATGGCCTGCCGCAGCTTCCTCTCGCCGCCGAAGACCACGTCGTTGTGCAGCATCTCGGTGGTGAAGCCGCGCCGGTAGAGCTGCGAGCCGCTCGAGCGGGCCCCGCGGTTGTCCCAGGAGTTCCCGGCGCAGGCGATGGGCCCGTGCACGAGGTGGATGGCGTCGGTGATGGGCATGAGCACCACCCGCGCCCCGTCGAAGGCGCAGCTGCGCTCCGTCCCCTCGCCGGGCTCCGACGTCCGGCAGAACTTGGGAGCCCCCTTCTCGTGGGTGTCGCAGTCCGGGGCGTCGTAGTAGTCGGGCCGCGCCATGGGATCGCCTCGCCAACGTCCTCGGGCTCGCGGCTACCGCATCATCTCGAAGAACCGGTCCTCGCAGGTCTCGTCCCGGATATCGAGGAACTTGTTGCAGATCTCGGTGACCATGTTGATGACGCCCTGGTAGCCGACGATGGGCACGCGGTGCTTGTGGACCCGGTCGAAGATGGGGAACCCGAAGCGGAAGAGCGGGACCTTCGCGTCCCGGGCCGAGAACTTCCCGTGGGTGTCGCCGATGATGGCGTCCACCGGGTCGGTCATGACGAGGCTGCGCAGGTGCCACAGGTCGCGGTTCATGTAGACCTTGCCCGACTTGCCGAACGGCGAGGCGTCGAGCAGCGCCTGGATCTCCTTCTCCAGCTTTTTCGAGCCCTTGCTGCAGAGCACGTGGTAGGGGGTCGCGCCCATCTCGAGCAGGAAGGACACGTAGCCGAGCAGGAGGTCGGGGTCCCCGTACACCGCGAACCTCTTCCCGTGCATGTACTGCTGGGCGTCGGTCATGGCGTCGACGGCGCGTCCGCGCTCCGCCTTGAGCGCGTCCGGGACCGGCTTGTCGAAGAGCTCGGCGATCTTGAGGAGCAGCGCGTCGGTCTTGGCGATGCCCATGGGCATGGGGAGGGAGGCGTGCCGCCCGCTGTAGTTCTCCCGGATCCAGGTGAACGTCCTCGAGGTGCCGAGCGGGGCGAGGGTGAGCGTCGCCTTGCCGTTGATGGAGTCGGCGGCCTCGGCGAGCGGGGTGCCGCCCGGGTAGAGCCGGTAGGTGCCGTCGTTGGGCGAGTCGAACGACTCGGAGATGTCGGCGAGCAAGGTCAGCGGGACCCCGAAGGCCTCGAGGATCCGCTTGTACTCGCGGTAGTTCCCGGTGTTGGCGTCGAAGCCGGCGATGAGGTTCAGCTTGCCGGTGCAGCGCCCCTCCACCTTCTTCCCCTCGGTGAGGGTCTGGAGGATGGCGAGCAGCATCGCGTCGTAGCCGGTGACGTGGGAGCCCGAGAAGCTCGGCGTGTTGGCGAACGGGACCGGCAGGTCCCGCGCCACGTGCCCCTTCTGCCGCGCGTTCTTGATGAAGGCGGTGAGGTCGTCGCCGATGACCTCCGGCATGCAGGAGGTGAAGACGGCGATCATCCTGGGCTTGTAGAGCGCGGCGGCGTTCTCGAGCCCCTCGTGCAGGTTGTTCTGGCCGCCGAAGACCGCGCCGTCCTCGGTCATGGCGTCGGACACCGCCGGCGCCGGCTCGCGGAAGTGCCGGTTGAGGGTGGAGCGGTAGTAGGAGGCGCAGCCCTGCGACCCGTGGGTGAAGGGGAGCGTTCCCTCGAAGCCGTGGGCGGCGAGCTCGGCCCCGAGCGGCTGGCAGGCGTGGGCCGGGTTGATGACGAGCGCCTGGCGGGCGAAGTTCTTCTCCCGGTACTCGGGGGTGTTGATCCAGTCCGCGACCCGCCTCTCCTCCTCGGGCGACGAGGTGCCGACGGGCTTCACGGTGAGTCCGAGTGCGTTCGACATGTGCCTCTCCTTCGCGGCGCGGGGACTCATGCGTCCCACGGCCGGCTGCGGGCGAGCGGGTGAGCGGCTCTTCTTCCTAGAACGGCGCCTTCACGAGCTTCCAGGTGGGGCTGTTCACGGCCATGTCCACGTCGCGCGCGAACACCGGGAACCCCTGGTACGCGTGATAGGGCCCCGAGTAGTCCCAGCTGTGCATCTGCCGGAAGGGGAGCCCCATCTTCTGGAACACGTACTTCTCCTTGATGCCGCTGCCGATGAGGTCGGGCTTGAGCTTGGCCACGAAGTGCTCGAGCTCGTGCTCGGAGGCGTCGTCGTAGATGACGGTGGCCTCGGGCATCTCCGGCATGGTGCGCTCGTAGTCGTCGCCGTGGGCGAACTCGTATCCCGACCCGACCACGGTCATGCCCAGGTCCTCGTAGGCTCCGACGGTGTGCCGGGGCCGGAGCCCGCCCACGTACAGCATCACGGTCTTCCCCTCCAGCCGGGGCCGGTACTCGTCGATCACCCGCTGCATGACGGGGTCGTACTTCGCGATGACCTTCTCGACGTTCTCGCGGATGCGGTCGTCGAAGCGCTCGCCGATCTTGCGCAGGCTCTCCTTGATCTTGGTGGGCCCGAAGAAGTTGAACTCCACCCACGGGATCCCGTACTTCTCCTCCATCACCCGGCACATGTAGTTCATCGACCGGTAGCAGTGGATGAGGTTCAGCTTCACCTTGTGGGTGGCGGCGATCCTCTCCATCTCGCCGTCGCCGGTCCAGGTGGCCTTCACGTTGAGGCCGATCTCCTCCATGAGCGCCTTGGCCGACCAGACGTCCCCGCCGATGTTGTAGTCGCCGATGAGCGCGATGTCGTAGGGCGTCTCGGGCTCGGCGAACTCGCGGGTCTCGATGATGTAGTCGCGGATGGTGTCGTTCGAGATGTGATGGCCGAGCGACTGGGAGACGCCGCGGAATCCCTCGCAGTTGCAGGGGATGATCGGGAGGTCGAGCTCCTTCGTCATCTTCTTCGCGACGGCGTTGATGTCGTCGCCGATGAGCCCCACCGGGCACTCGGAGAGCACCGAGATCCCCTTGGCGAGCGGGAAGAGGTCCTTCGCCTCCTGGAGGAGCACGGCGAGCTTCTTGTCGCCGCCGTAGACGATGTCCTTCTCCTGGAAGTCGGAGGTGAACTGCATCCCGAACTGGGTCACCCCGTTGATGCCGCTCATGAGGTTGCGGCGGGTGCCCCAGGAGTACCAGCCGCAGCCCACCGGCCCGTGGGAGACGTGGACCATGTCGCGGATGGGCCCCCACACCACCCCCTTCGCGCCCGCGTAGGCACAGCCGCGGGCGCTCATCACGCCCGGGACGGTCTTCCGGTTCGACTTGACGCAGGAGCTCGCGGCCGCCGGGTCGTTCGGGGCGAGGTGAGGGGCGCGCTTCTTCCTGCCCTTCTCCGGGTAGGCCGCGAGCGCCTCGTCGATCATCTCCTGCGTCGATTCCTTGGTGATCCCGTCGACCTTCTTCGGTGCCTGCGACATGGTCCGTCTCCTTGGGCTCTTCCGGGGCTCTTCCTCGGGCGGCGCGGCGGACTAGGCGGGGGCGGCCGTCGCGGCCACGCCGACCTTGGACTCGTCCTCGGGCGCCATGATCCCGAACTCCATGAGGAGCTCCTCGAGCTCCTCCATCTCGAGCGGCTTCGGGACCACCAGCATCTTGTTCTCGGCGATCTTCCGGGCCAGCGTCCGGTACTCCTCGGCCTGCCTGTGCTCCGGGGCGTACTCGATGACGGTCATGCGGCGGAGCTCGGCGCGCTGGACCTCGTTGTCGCGCGGGACGAAGTGGATCATCTGGGTCCCGAGCCGCTTGGCGAGCGCCTCGATGAGGTCGGCCTCGCGGTCGGTGTTCCGGGAGTTGCAGATGAGCCCGGCCAGCCGGACCCTCCCGGACGAGGCGTACTTGAGGATGCCCTTGGAGATGTTGTTGGCCGCGTACATGGCCATCATCTCGCCGGAGCAGACGATGTAGATCTCCTCCGCCTTGTTCTCGCGGATGGGCATGGCGAACCCGCCGCAGACCACGTCGCCGAGGACGTCGTAGAAGACGAAGTCCAGGTCGGGCGTGTAGGCGCCGTTCTCCTCGAGGAAGTTGATGGCGGTGATGACGCCGCGGCCGGCGCAGCCCACTCCCGGCTCCGGGCCGCCCGACTCGACGCACTTCACGCCGCCGAAGCCGGACTTCATGACGTCGGCGACCTCGAGGTCCTCGACGGTGCCGCGCTCGCGCACCAGGTCCATCACGGTGGCCTGCGCCTTGGCGTGCAGGATGAGGCGGGTGGAGTCGGCCTTGGGGTCGCAGCCGACGATCATGACCTTCTTGCCGAGAGAGGCGAGGCCGGCGACGGTGTTCTGCGTCGTCGTCGACTTGCCGATGCCGCCCTTCCCGTAGATTGCGATCTGCCTCATGGCGTCCTTTCCGCTGCGTTGGCGTTCCGGTCACGGCGCTAGAGCAAGGGCCGTACCGCTCGCGCCGGATCGCCTGAACGCTGGCGTTTCACGCGCCGGCGGTGCCCGGGCGGCGGCGGGCCGGCTCGGGCGGCCTCGTCCCGCGTGTCGGGAACCCGACAAACGACGGGCCGGATCCCGACACACCGCGCAATGCGCGCGCGGCCGCGCCGCGGGCCGGGCCGCAAAGGCGCGCCGCGGCGCGCCGGCAGACCCGGGGCCGGCGCTGGAACGCCCAGTGCAAGGGGGAGAGGCCATGAAGGTCGCCTTCGCCACGCAGGACCGCGCCACCGTCGACGCCCACTTCGGGACCGCCCGGCACCTCCTCGTCTGGGAGGTCACCCCCGGCGAGGCCCGCGAGGTGGAGGCCCACTCCTTCGACGCCGCCCAGGAGGACGGCGACCACACTAAGCTCGGCGCCCGCGTCGAGGCCATCGCCGGCTGCAGCATCGTCTTCGTCGCCGCCATCGGCGCGGCCGCCGCGTCGCTCGCCGTCGCCGGCGGGATCCTCCCCGTGCGCATCGCCGAGGGCGAGCCCATCGCCGAGGCGGCGAGGAAGCTCGGCCGCGTGCTCGGCGGGACGCCGCCGCCGTGGCTGCGCAACGCGCTCGCGAAGGAACGCCACGCCGGGCAGGGGAGTGGCTAGATGGACCGCGACCCGGAAGCCCCCGCATGCCCGCTCCCGGTCCTCGCGCCGGCCGCCGCGCGCCCCGCCGCCAACTGCCATTTCCAGGGAGGCTGCGGCGGGCCGGTCCCCCCGGAGCTCCCCGAGGCGCTCGCCGCCAAGGTGCGGGACCACCCCTGCTACAGCGAGGAGGCCCACCACCACTTCGCCCGCATGCACGTGGCGGTGGCCCCCGCCTGCAACATCCAGTGCAACTACTGCAACCGCAAGTACGACTGCACGAACGAGAGCCGCCCCGGCGTGGTGAGCGAGCGGCTCACCCCGGACGAGGCGCTCCGCAAGGTGCTCGCGGTGGCGGCCGAGGTGCCCGAGCTCGCCGTGGTCGGCATCGCCGGCCCCGGGGACCCGCTCGCGAACCCCGCGGCCACCTTCGGCACCATGGAGAAGCTTCGCCGCGCCGCGCCGGACCTGAAGCTCTGCCTCTCGACGAACGGGCTCGCGCTCCCCGACCACGTCGCCCGCATCGCCGGGCTCGGCGTCGGGCACGTGACGGTGACCGTGAACATGACCGACCCCGAGGTCGGGGAGCGGATCTACCCGTGGGTGGCCTGGCGCGGCCGCCGCGTCCGGGGGGCGGACGCCTCGAGGCTCCTCTCCGAGCGGCAGCTCGAGGGGATCGAGCTGCTGCGCGGCGAGGGGATCCTCTGCAAGGTGAACTCGGTCGTCATCCCCGGCGTGAACGACGCGCACCTGCCGGAGGTGAGCCGCCGCGTCATGGCGCTCGGGGCCTTCACCCACAACCTCATGCCGCTCATCTCGGCGCCGGAGCACGGGACCTTCTACGGGCGCACCGGGCAGGAAGGACCGACGCGCGACGAGCTCGAGGCCGTCCAGGCCCGCTGCGCGGGCGCGGCGCGGGTGATGCGCCACTGCCGGCAGTGCCGGGCGGACGCGGTGGGCTTGCTCGGGCAGGACCGCAACGCCGAGTTCGCCCTCGCGCGGCTTCCCCCCGGGCCGGCGCAGGACGCCTTCGACGTGCGCCGGGCCCACCGCTCCGGGGTGGAGCGGGCGCGGGCGCTCGCGGCGCGCGCCCGCGACGAGGCGCTCGGGCGCCTCTCCGGCTCCCCGCCGGGCCTCTCGGCGCGGGTCGCCGTCGCCACCCGCGGGGGCGGCACCGTGAACGAGCACTTCGGCCACGCCCGGGAGTTCCAGGTGTACGAGGTGAGCCGCGAGGGGGCCCGGTTCGTGTCGCACCGCAGGGTCGAGAACTACTGCCGGGGCGGCGACGGCGAGGAGGACGTGCTCGACGGGGTCCTCCGCGCGCTCTCCGACTGCCGGGCGGTCCTCGTCGCCCGGGTGGGCCACTGCCCCCGCGGAAGGCTCGCCGCCTCCGGCATCGAGCCCGTCACCGACGCGGCCCACCAGCCCGTCGAGGCGGCGGCGCTCACCTGGTTCGCCGGGTTCGCGGCCCGCGTCGCCCGCGGCGAGGCGAGCGCCTCGCCGGCGCCGGGCGGGCCGACCCGGGAAGCCGCCGCCGGGGTGGCCTGAAAGGTAAGGAGGTGCGCCGTGGGCGCGGAAAGGACCATGGAGCTCACCTGGGACCCCGAGGTCGAGGCGGCGGGATGGCTCACGCTCTCCCGCGACGCCTTCGAGGGGGACGCCTTCCCCCGCGCCCGCATCGGCGACCTCGTCGGCCGCCGCGGGCCCGCCGCCCGGGCGGGCTGGCTCGCCGGGACGCTGACCCGGCGCGCGATCCAGCTGGTGCGGAGGGTCCCGTGGCCTTTCCGGACCTGACCGGACTCGACAGCGCCGAGGACTTCTTCGAGGCGCTCGGCGTCCCCTACGACCGCCGCGTGCTCGACGTCTACCGGCTCCACGTGCTCCGGCGCTTCGGCCTGGAGCGGGAGGCGATCGACCGGGAGGGCGCGCTCGGCGACGAGGAGCGGCTCGGGCGATATCGCGCCGCGCTCGGGCGCGCGCACGCCACCTTCGCCCTGCCGTCGGCGCCGGAGGAGCGGCTCTTCCGGGTGTTCGAGGGGCCGCCGCTCGTGGCGCTTTCGGCGAGGAAGTAACCGGGACGGGCACCCCGGCCGGCCGGCGACTGGCGCCGATCCGTTCAGGGTCGTGCTCGTTCTCCTGGCACGAAGGCCCCCGCCGGGGCACATTCAGCCCACAATGGATTCCCGGCCGTGAACGGCGGCGCGGGGCAGGGGTCTTGCACCGTCCGAGGGCCACACCATGCGCCTCTTCCTCCAGCACGCGAGCGTGTACCGCTACCCCGAGCCCGCCGCGCTCGGGCCCCACCAGATCCGGCTCCGGCCGGCGAACCACGCCAAGGCCCGGGTCGAGACCTACTCCCTGCGCGTGAGCGAGCCGGGCGAGATCCGCTGGCAGCAGGACCCGTTCGGAAACCACGTCGCCCACGCCACCTTCCCCAAGGGGGCACGGCTGCCCGAGCTCGAGGTGCGGGTGGAGATGGCCGTCGACATCCGGCCGGTGAACCCGTTCGACTTCTTCATCGACGACCGCTACGAGGAGACCCCCTTCCGCTACGGCGACGAGTTCCGCTCCGACCTCGAGCCGTTCCTCGACACGCTCGACCCGTCGCTCGCTGGCGGCAAGGAGCTCCACGCCTTCCTCGCCGGTCTCCCGTCGAGGGGGAACACGGTGAACCTGGTCGTCGAGCTGAACCGGCTCGTGAACCAGCGCATCCGCTACGTCATCCGCGAGGAGGCGGGGATCTGGACGCCGGAGGAGACGCTCCGCCAGGGCCTCGGCAGCTGCCGGGACTCCGCCATGCTGCTCGTCGCGGCGCTGCGGTCCCGGGGGCTCGCCGCCCGCTTCGTCTCCGGCTACCTCGTGCAGCTCACCGACGAGGGCATGATCCCCGACGAGCCGCGCGGCGTGGGCCGCGACGTCGCCGACCTCCACGCCTGGGCCGAGGTGTTCCTCCCCGGCGGCGGCTGGATCGGCCTCGACGCCACGAGCGGCCTCCTCTGCGGGGAGGGGCACATCCCGCTCGCCTGCGTGGCCCGTCCGGCGCTCGGCGCGCCCATCACCGGCACCTCCGACGTGCCGGCGCAGGACGTCCGCTTCGAGCTCAAGGTGGGCCGGCTCGGCCACGAGGCCCGCCCGACCGTCCCGTACCCCGAGGAGACCTGGCAGGAGCTGCTCGGGGCCGCCGACCGCGCCGATGCCGCCCTCACCGCCGCCGGCCTCTCGCTCACCCTTGGCGGGGAGCCCACCTTCAACTCCCGGCTCTACCCGGAGGCGCCCGAGTGGCGCGGCGAGGCCCTCGGGCCGACCAAGTGGGAGCAGGGGGTGAGGCTCGCCGACGAGCTCAGGGACCGGATGGCGCCGGGCGGCGTGGTGCTGCGCCGCGAGGGCAAGTGGTACCCGGGCGAGTCCCTGCCGCGCTGGGCGCTCGACGTCGTCGGGCGCAGGGGCGGCGCCCCGTTCGCGAGCGGCGGCGGCTCGCGCCGCGACTCCTCGCCGCAGGCGGCCGAGGCCCTCGCCCGGGCCATCGCCGCGAGGCTCGGCCTCGACCCGGGCGCGGTGTCGGCCGCCTGGGAGGACCCCTGGCACTTCATCCGCGACGAGGCCGACCTGCCCGTCGAGGTCGACCCGCACGCGGCCGACCTCGCCGACCCGGAGGAGCGCCTCCGGCTCGCCCGCGTGCTCGACCGCGGCCTCGCCCGCCCCTCGGGCTTCGTCCTGCCGCTCGCCCGCGAGGAGGGGACCTGGCGCACCGATCGCTGGAGGTTCCGGCGCGGCAAGCTCTTCCTCGTGCCGGGCGACGCCCCGGCGGGGCTCAGGCTCCCGCTCAAGGCGCTCGGCGGCCCCCCGCCCGCTCCGGCGCCCGCCGAGCCGCCCTACCTCGTCGACCCGCGGACCGAGGAGCTCGTAAAGGCGCGCGAGCGCGAGGCGAGGAGGCTCGCCGAGAAGGCCGGCGTGCAGCTCGCCGAGCGAAGGCCGCTGCCCCCGGCCCCGCCCGCCGCCGTGCGGACCGCGCTCGTCGTCGAGCCCCGCGACGGCGAGCTCTTCGTCTTCCTCCCGCCGTTCGCGACCGCGGCCGACTTCGCCGAGCTCGTCGACCACGTGCACGCGGCGGCGAAGGACGCCGACCTCTCGGTGCGGCTCGAGGGCTACCCGCCGCCCTGGAGCCCGGACCTCGTCCGCTTCTCGGTCACCCCCGACCCGGGCGTCCTCGAGGTGAACGTCCCGCCGACCCGGAGCGGGCGCGACTTCGCCGACCTCATCGACCGGGTCTTCGACGCCGCCCTGCACGCCGGGCTCCACTCCGAGAAGTACCTCCTCGACGGGCGGCAGGAGGGCTCCGGCGGCGGCAACCACATCACCCTGGGCGGCCCGACCCCCCTCGAGAGCCCCTTCCTCGTCCGCCCCGACGTGCTCGCGAGCCTCGTCACCTTCGTGCAGCACCACCCGTCGCTCTCCTACCTCTTCACCGGGCTCTTCGTCGGCCCCACCTCGCAGGCGCCGCGGATCGACGAGGCGCGCCACGAGTCGCTCTACGAGCTCGAGCTCGCGCTGCGGCGGCTCTCCGACCGCGCGTCGCCCGCGCCCCCCTGGCTCGGCGACTGGCTGCTGCGCAACCTGCTCGTCGACCTCACCGGGAACACCCACCGCGCCGAGATCTCGATCGACAAGCTCTTCGACTGGCGGACGCCGCACGGGCGCCAGGGCCTCGTCGAGCTCCGCGCCTTCGAGATGCCGCCCCACCCGCGCATGGCGGCCGCCCAGGCCATCCTGGTCCGCGCGCTGGTGGCGTCCTTCGCCGTCGAGCCCTACCGGCACGGCCTGGTGCGGTGGGGGACCGAGCTCCACGACCGGTTCCTCCTGCCGTTCTGGCTGTGGCGGGACATGGAGGAGGTGCTCGGCCACCTCGAGGCCCGCGGGGTGGGCCTGCCCCCCGCGGCCTACCGCCCCTTCGTGGAGTTCCGCTGCCCGGTGGTGGGACGCCTGCAGGTGGGCGGGACCACCGTGGAGGTCCGCAACGCGCTCGAGCCCTGGCCGGTGCTCGGCGAGGAGCCCGGGACCGGGGGGACCTCGCGCTTCGTCGACTCCTCGCTGGAGCGGCTCGAGGTCCGCGCCGACGGCCTCGATCCCGAGCGCTTCGACGTCCTCGTGAACGGCATGACCCTGCCGCTCCGCTCCACCGGCGTCGCCGGCGAGCACGTGGGTGGGGTGCGCTTCCGCGCATGGGCGCCGGCCTCCTCGCTCCAGCCCCACCTCGGCATCCACCACCCGCTGCGCGTCGACCTGTGGGACCGCTGGGGGCGCCGGTCGGTGGGCGCCTGCTCGTACCACGTGTGGCACCCGGAGGGCCGGGCCTTCGAGGCGGCGCCCCTCACCCGCTTCGAGGCGTCGGCGCGCCGCGCGCAGCGCTTCACCTCCGAGGGGCCGCTTCCCTACCCGTGGACCCCGCGGGTGGCGCGGCCCCACGCCGAGTACCCCCACACCCTCGACCTGCGCCGGCACCCCGGCGACCGGCCCATGCCGGAGCTCGAGGAGGAGGTCTAGGACCGGCGTGCGCGAGCTCCTCCCCGAGTGCCGGGCCCAGGACGACGCGCTCCGCCGCGCCGGGCTCGAGATCTGGCTCGGCGCCGAGCCGACCTTCACGGTGCGCACCAGCCAGGAGCCGGAGTGGCTGTGGCGGGCGGAGGGCGGGGACAAGCTGGAGCGCGCCGAGGCGCTGCTCCGCGCGCTGGTGGCGCGGCTCGCCTCGTCGGCCTC
>Ga0335071_10005476_pt1 | contig 13173 bp, 14 predicted proteins | sample Lox_Sample_15_FD_206724 | JGI IMG/M metagenome (GOLD analysis project Ga0335071, IMG submission 206724) | Soil microbial communities from Loxahatchee National Wildlife Refuge, Florida, United States - Lox_Sample_1.5 | ecosystem: Environmental > Terrestrial > Soil > Wetlands | place: USA...
GCTCCGGTTGTCTGCCACGTACGTCACCAACCGCACACCGACAACCGAGAACCGAGAACTCAAAATGGACCGCGAAGTGACTACCATCATCAGCGCCGACGTCGCCCACGACCTCTCCGTCAAGGTTCAGCAGACGACCCAGGCGGCTCCGGTCTGCCCCCTCCGCGGGTCGGTCCTTGTCCTCATCCAGTACGATATCTGCGAAGAGATCCGCCTCGACGTCATCCGCCAGCTCCTGCAGGCACGGCACGCCCAGGCCACATTCAAGAGCAGCCAGGCTCCGGGGTACGTCCGCTACCAGCGTCCTCCGGCCGTGGACCGCCTTGAGCCCCTGGTGCTCGACTCCGGCGAACGCCTGGCCGGGGAGATCAAGTACTACGATTACGGAGTTGTCAGCCTGGTCTTCGAGCTCCCCTTTGCCGGCGACTGGGACAAACTCGTCGAACTTTCCGCCCGCTGGACGTCGGACAACACCTTCGAAAAGCTGGCCAGTCGCGTAGTCAAGCAGCGGCTCGAGCGCGCCGCTCCCGCGCTGATCAAACCCTACAAAGAAGAGAACTGGCTTCAGGAGGACTACTTTATCTTCCATGTGCGCGAGATCGAAGGATCTCCGTCCGCGGAAGCTCTGCTCTCCACTAATCGAAATCAGATCGCTCAAGTCGTCCGTGGAGAGACTGCTACTCTCTCCGACAGCGAACGCAGCGAGATTCTGCAGTCCCGCATCTCGTATTACCCGACCGACCTCGCGGTCATCGGATGGAACGCTGCATTCATCTACGACACGCAAGCCGGAGCTGAGACTGCGGTCCAGCTCCTGGAATACGCCAATTCGCAGCTCCTCGAGTTCCGCCACTACGATGAATTGCTCACGGTCGAACTTGAGAACGTCTACGACTTCCTCGAAGTTGGAGGCACTGGATGGTGGTCGCGCTGGCGCACTGCACGTGCTGCGTCCAAACTTCACACGGTCCTGTTGGACGTGAACGAGCTCACCGAGCGCGCCGACAACGCCATCAAGTTCCTGAGTGATATGTTTTCCGCGCGCCTCTATAAGCTTTGCGCGCAAAAGGTTGGGGTTCCAGACTACAAAGACCTCGTCCGCGAAAAGCTGAATACCGCCGAAGATCTCTACCGCTTCATGATCGACCAGTTCAACCAGTCCCGCGCCTTCGTGCTGGAGTTGATGGTCGTGGTGATCCTCATCATCGAACTCGTCTACTTCTTCAAGGGCCGTCCGATCTAGGCAGTCTTCATTGTCAGCGCTTTCCCTCACAAAGCCTGCTGTCAGTTCTACAGTTCGGGAAAAGACGACGTAGGCGCTGTCGAAGAATCCTATGCACCTTCGTCGTCTGACGTAATTCTGTCGAAATTGCCGAAACTGTCAGCCCTAACAGCTGACAGCCCTGATTCCTGTTCGCAAAAATCAATAATGGCTCTCGAAAGGCAAAGACGCCACGCACGCGTCCTCGCGTTCTCGCTGCTGCTGTGCGCCGGTTCGGGTTCGGCTAGGTCCAGCAAGATGGTTATGAGTTGGCGCAATCCGCAGGCGCCGACGGCAAAGTTCCATCACGTGCTTGCCCTTGGACTCAGTCAGAAGACAGCCGTCCGCGCGGATTTCGAAGACGATTTGGCGGTTCAACTCGAATCGGCCGGTTTGAGCGCGGTTCCCGGAAATACAATTCTTCTCCGTCCCGAAGGCACCGAACTCGACATCAATTATCTCCGAGAACAACTGAGAGAACGTAAGATCGAAGCGGTCGTTGTTTCACGCCTGCTGAAGATCGAGAACAAAGTTACGTACGTTCCTGGTAGTCTGATGTTCACGCCGTATCCGTATTACGGAACGTTCTACGGCTATTACAGGACAGTCTATCCAGTGGTCTACTCTCCCGACTACTTGCGCGAGGAGAAGAAAGTTCGTATCGAGACCAACCTCTACCTCATTTCCGATCAAGAGGGCATTCTGGTTTGGACCGCAGTCACCGATACCTTCGATCCCAAGAAGTTTCACAAGGCGATTAAGGAACTCGTTTCCCTGATCGTCAAACAAATGAAGAGTGATGGTGTCCTCCTCGTTCCTGAAAACTGAGAGTCACGCGCCCACAACCATCCAACTCTGCGACCCCACTTGCCCAGACTTCGTTCTGCCATTCTGATGCCTGTCAGCCCTAACAGTTCTAATCACTGCCTCGGATTGCTACCGTTAGCCGAGACAGTTACGAGATAAGGCTGGATGCCTGGTGAATGATGGAGATCAGAAGAAAAATGCGCAATTCTACAGAAGTCATGCGACGCAGTGCACTGATCTGTCTTTTTCTCGGAATGTTTTGCTGGAGCGCGGCTGCCCAGCGAGTCGAACTTTTCGGCGGATATCAGTTTACGCACCTTCAAACCTCCTACAATGCCAGCGGCTGGAATGCTTCCATTACTGGAAACTTCAAGCACGTGCTTGGCATCACGGGAGACTTCAGCGGCGCCTACAAAAATAGCTCCAACGCATACACTTATACGATCGGTCCAGTGCTGCAGGCCCGGTTGCCAATCGTGCAACCGTTTGTCCACGCACTCTTCGGCGGAATGACGCGCACCAATGGCGTATCGACCTCTGCGTTCGCCTGGATGCTCGGGGGTGGAATCGATATTGGCCTGCGTAAGGGAATTGGCCTTCGTCTCGTTCAGGCGGACTGGATCAACACAAACTTCTATGACCAGACGCAGAACCGTAACGTTCGTGGCTCCGCCGGCATTGTTCTGAAGTTCTGACCGCCACTCCGATTCGGGGGCAAGCTCTCCTCAGTCGCCACTGGGTCCGAACGGTACAACCCAGAGTACATCATTCTATCCTCCCGAGATAAGGTGCTGAACATCAGCAGCCACGCTACGTCACGCATCGGCAACCGGCAGCGGCATAGTGCAGGGCGCGCAGTGAACGTCAGTGACAATGCGAGTCAAATTAAAACCTCGCTGGTCTGCTCGTGTCTCGCAGTACGAACCTCGATGCTCGCGAGACAGGGCTCGTAGGTCGCGCTCGCTATAATCGTTGTTTGACCCCTTACATCCTGGAGGATGCTTGAAGGTATTGTTGCTGGAGAACATCAGTGCCGTCGCGGTGCAAGTGTTTCGCGACGCTGGATACGAAGTCGAGTCGCTCAAGCCTGCGCTCGACGAGCGCGAACTGATTAGCAAAATTCGCGGCGTCTCTGTGCTGGGCGTGCGGTCGAAGTCGCGCGTGTCGCAAGCCGTCCTAGAAGCCGCGTCGGAACTGGTTACAGTGGGAGCATTCTGCATCGGTGTGGACAAAATTGATCAGAAAGCTGCGAACGAGCGCGGCATTGCGGTATTCAACGATCCGCACTCGAACTCGCGCTCGGTGGCTGAGCTCGCCATGGGAGAGATCATCCTGCTGTTGCGGCGCACCTTTCTGGCTTCAACCCAAATGCACCAGGGTGAGTGGAACAAGTCTGCGGCCGGCGCGCACGAAGTGCGCGGACTCACTCTCGGTATTGTTGGATACGGCAAGATCGGCTCGCAGCTCTCTGATCTTGCTGAGGCTATGGGTATGCGCGTCATCTTTTATGACAGCGCGCACGTGTTGGCACGCGGCAACGCGCGCCCGGTAGGATTTCGTGAATTGCTTGCGGAAGCAGACGTGGTAACGCTGCACGTCGATGGCAAGAAAGAAAATCGCGACCTGTTTGGCAAGGAAGAGTTCGACGCGATGAAAGATGGCGCATGCTTCCTGAACTTGAGCCGCGGGTTCGTAGTCGATCACGAAGCGCTCGCCGCGCACCTGAAGTCAGGCAAGATCGCCGGCTGCGCGATCGATGTGTTTCCTTCAGAACCTGAGTCGGGTGCGGCGTTCAAGAGTGCGCTGCAAGGATTGCCCAACGTAATCCTCACACCCCACATTGGCGGCTCGACTGAAGAGGCGCAGCATAATATTGGATCGTTTGTGTCGGCCAAGCTGCTCGACTACGTAAACACAGGCGACTCAACATTGAGCGTTAATTTTCCTTCGTGTCATGTCGACTACGAAGAGGGATCGTATCGCCTGATGCATATCCATCAGAATGTGCCGGGCATTCTACGCGCGATCAACGATATTCTGGCCGACCGCGACATCAACATCGAGCGCCAGTCGCTGAACACACGCGGCACGATGGGGTACGCAATCTATGACATCAATCGTCCATGCGACGCAGAGTTGATGAAGGAGTTGCGCGGTGTGCCGCATACGATTGCGGTGAGGGCGAAGGGGTGTTAGCTAGTCGTTGGTCGTCGGTCGTTCTGCTGTAGCTCATCACGGAGATTCCATGCGAGGACTGAAAGAAAAGCGAGTGCTGGTTACTGGCGGAGCATCGGGTATTGGCGCGGCTACTGCGGCTCGCTTTCTGGAAGAGGGGTCACGGGTGTGCGTACTCGATCGCGATGACGTGGCTTGCAAGCGGATCAAGCACGAACTGCCTGCATTAGGGGAAGCGATCATTGCTGACGTGACCGACCTTATGCAGGTGGAGGCGGCATTTGCCGAGGCAATCCGGCTGATGGATGGCGTCGATGTGGTGATCAACAATGCCGGCATCAGCATTCGCCACAAGTTTCTAGAAATCACCCCTGAGGAGTGGGACCGCGTGATCGCCGTAAATCTTACGGGCGTATTCTACGTGGCACAGACTGCAGCACGGCTCATGTGGGGACAAGGTAGTGGCGTTATATTGCAGACGGCATCGACGAATGGTGTGATGGGATATCCATATTATGCGGACTACAACGCCACCAAGGCGGGAGTGATTGAGCTTACCAAGTCTATGGCATTAGAGTTAGCTCCTAAGGTAAGAGTGTGCGCGATTGCTCCTGGCTATGTACTTACGCCGATGCAGCGCGCCGAATACTCCGACGCAATGTTGGCGGAAGTGAACGAAAAGATTCCGATGCGGAGACACGCTGCGCCCGAGGAAATCGCGGGTCTATTCGCGTATCTGGCTTCGGATGATGCGGCATTTGCTACTGGGCAGGTATTTACTCTGGATGGTGGAGAGACAGCTGGTGGGCTTGCCAGCCGGTAGAAACTTCTTTATCGCGGATTGCGGACTTCCGCATACCTCTGTGACTTGCATTCATCCGCGAACATGAAACCGAATATGCGACTCAAAGGTAAGGTTGCTTTGATTACTGGCGGAACCTCCGGGATTGGGGAGGCTACCGCAGTTTTGTTTGCGCGAGAGGGCGCGCTGGTTGCGATTACTGGCAGAAACCGTAAGCGAGGGGCGTCCGCGATTCGCCGCGTGCGAGCCCACACCGATGATGCCGTCTTTATCGATGCAGACGTGAGTAAGTCAGGCGACTGCAAGAGAGTTGTCGAGGAAACAGTGAATGTTTTTGGAGCGATCGACATCCTGTTTAACAATGCTGGAGTGTTCTATCCGCAAACTGCGATCGAATGTTCCGAGAAGGAGTGGGACGAGCAGATTGATGTCAATCTCAAGGGAACGTTCCTGATGTCGAAGAATGTTTTGCCCGGCATGATCGCTCGCAAGCGTGGGATCATCATCAACAATGCGTCAGGTTGGGGCATTGTGGGCGGTGACCATGCGGTGGCATATTGCGCGTCCAAGGGTGGGGTGGTGCTGATGACGAAGGCAATGGCGATCGATCACGGAGCGCAAGGGATACGCGTGAACTGCGTGTGCCCTGGTGATGTGGAGACTCCGATGCTTCCTGCCGACGCGAAGATGCGCGGACTGAAATGGGATGAGTACATCAAGGGGTGTGCGAATCGACCTTTGGGGAGGGTGGGAACTCCGGAGGAGATTGCGAAGGCTGTGCTCTTCCTGGCGTCGGATGAATCGTCGTTTATGACGGGAGCGGCGTTGGTTGTGGATGGCGGGGGAACGGCGGATTGAGGCGTCCGGCGCTGTGAAACCTCTTTGCCGCAGATTCACGCGGATCTCCATCACCGCAATTGCAAGAACCTATGTCTAGGGCCGACACATTAAGGAGCCAGCCGATTCTGTTTCTGGGTGGCGGACGCATTACTGGGGCGCTCTGCGCCGGGTTGCGATTGGCCGGTGATCAAAGAGCCATTGCGGTATACGACAGGCATCCGGAAAAGGTGCGGGGCTTGCGTCGCGAATCGCGGGTGGAAATTGCGCATGAGCTGAAGTTGGCATTCTCGTCGGCCGCAATGGTGATTGTCGCGGTTCGTCCAGCTTCGGTGAAGGAGATGCTGAGCGAAGCTGCGGCATGCGGCACGAAACTGCCGCAATTATGGATCAGCCTGGCAGCCGGGATCCCTCTTACAAATTTGCGGCGCTGGTTGCCGTCGGTTCGCTGGGTGAGGGCCATGCCAAGTCCGGTCTGCAGGATTGGCAAGGGATTGAATCCGGTGACCTTCGATCGGGTCGTATCGGCGGGCGAGAAGCGTGATGTACGGGGATTGTTTGCGCAGGTGGGTCCTACCTTCGAGATTCCGGAAAGTCAGATGGATGCCATCACGGCAACGCACTCCTCCACACATGGGTATCACGCACTAGCGGCACTGGCGAAAGAAGCGCACAGAACAGGCCTGGATGAAAAGACAGCATTGATTGCGGCGGCCCATGCGTTGGCCGACGGCATTTTGTATTGGCGCGAGAGCGGCATGAGTCTCGATGAATTATTGCTTGAGGCGGCGACACCCGGGGGAATTGCGGCTGCGACGATGAAGGCAATGGACCGGGCGGGATACAGACGGGCGGTTGCGAAGGGTTTGGACGCCGGGATCGCCCAGGCTCGGCGGAATGCTCGAGGGTGATGGTTTTGGTCGTCGGTCGTCGGACGATTTGCTGGTCGAATCTCAGGGGCTAAAGCCCCCTTCTCTTTTTGGACTGACGGCACGGCTGAAGCCGTGCCCTGATACGGACCTGAACTAAGCTGAAGAATTTCTTGGTTATTTCTTCCGGTTAGTCGTGTCTCAAAGCTTGCATGGGTTCTACGGATGCGGCGCGCGTTGCGGGGATCCAGCTCGCGGCCACACCCACTGCGCCGAGGATTAACGCTGCTCCGCTGAGAACAAACTGGTCATTTGGTTGCGTGTCATAGAGGAGCGACTTCACTAAGCGCGTCAGCAGAACGGTAGCACCGAGGCCGGCGGTGATTCCCGCGAGGGAGATCCATCCTGCCTCGCTGAGAACCATGGTGAGGACTTGACGCGGCAGCGAGCCGAGCGCCATCCGGATTCCGATCTCGCTGGTGCGTTGCGCCACGGAATAGGCCATGACGCCATATACACCGACACAGGCGAGGATCAGAGCGAGGACGCCGAAAGAAGCCGTAAGAACTGCGATGATGCGTTCCGTTTGCATGGAGGCATCGATCTGTTCTTGCTGCATGCGGATCTCCTGCAACGGGAGATCGGGATCGATCGACTGGACGGCTGCGCGAAGCGATGGCGCAATGGAGTCGGGAGGAAGGGCCGTTCGAATTTCGTAGGTCGCGCCGAAATCAAGATTGGACGTCTGCAGATACGGCTCGTAGAACATAGCCATGGGGCCCTGCTTGAGTGACCAGTACAAGGTGTCGCCGCATACGCCGAGGCTTACATCCTCATCCTTCTCCTCACTTGTCAATTCAGTTTCGGGTTAGCGGGCGCGGGCGCCGCTCCAGACGGCGGGGTTCTTCACACCGCTTCTGGTTACTTCGGTCACCATTTCATTTCAGCGGAATCTGACACAATGAATTCGCCTTTCCTCAAGCAGCCGATCGGGTATTGAGGCTGCAGATTCATGATGGACGTACACAGTCCGAAGGCGATACGACGCAGCACACGGCTGCGGGTGGAGATTCCTGTCAGTGTGACCAGCCTGGACCGGATGCGTCCGTTTGCCGAGCATTGCATGCTGCTGGTGGTAAGCGCGCAGGGATGCGGGTTCCGCAGTCCGCGAGCGATCCAGTTGGAGACGCCGATCATGTTCAGCGAACTGCCGACCGGAGGCAGCGTTACGGGCCGTGTGGCGAATTGCCTGCCTCTGGGGAACGATGGATTCCTGATCGGAGTGGCGCTCTACAATCCCGGCAATGTTTGGGGAATTGCGAATCCGCCGGAGGATTGGAATATCACGACCAAGAACGACCCGGTAGCTGCGAAAGCTCCGGAGGCTGCAGCTGCTGCTGCGGTCGCATCTTCGGCCGTAACGGTGCAGAAGAAATCCTGGCCTTACAACATGTTTGAACATGGAGCGGAAGCGCCGTTAGGCAGGAAGTAGGCGGCTTTCCTGGCGCGCAGACAGCAGATTCCTCGCTTCGCTGGATAAAACCAGAACTCCCAATCTTCCCGCAGATCCTGATTCCACTCTCATTCGTTATTCGGTCTTGTTCTTCCGTAACTTCGTTTCGGCTTTGCCCGCTGCGATACTCTACGCAACAGGTATGGAAGACGAGTACGGATCATCAGCACGGTTGTTGCCTTCGGCCGAAAGCAAGCCGGCGGAGAGCAAGACGATGACAAGCAAGCAGACCGAGAGAGCATTTCGCGTGAAGCTGCGGGGTTCGGTGCTGGTGCTGGTGCGTCTGCCGAATAAGAGGTCGTTGCGCGCGGCGCTGCATCAGCTCTCGATCTCGGGCGGGGTCATCCATTTTGAAAAGCCGCTCGATGAGAAGCTGGAAGTAGAACTGATTTTTCATCTGGAGAAGGCGACGATCCGCAGCAAAGCGCAGATGCTTTTCCCCATGTGGGCGACGCAGGGATGGATGCAGCCGTTCCGGTTCGTGGATTTGACGGAACCCAGCCGCGAAATTCTGGAGGCGAAGTTGAAGGCGTTTGTTGGAGGAGCGAAGGCGGCTTCGGCGGGAGCGTAGAAAACTCTCAGATTTGAGAATAGGCGTCCCGATTGGGATGCTTTTTGTTTTAGCGGAATGGCCAAAATCTTCCACAACAGGAAGTACGGGAGGGCCGCGAGGTGTCGAGGTTACCGGAGTCACGTTGGTTACCGACGGGGATGGGCCTATGATTCCAAGCAGAGGAATGCGTCATGAAGCGGCTTAGTTTTCTGGTCTCGCTCACTACGAACGACAACGACTATCAGCAGGAGCAGGCGGCTGCGGCGGAAGCAGCTGCGCGGCGGTTCGGTGTGGAGGTCAAGATCATTCATGCAAGCAATGATCCGTTGACGCAGAGCCAGCAATTGCTACAGTGCATCCAGAATGCGTCGGCGCCAAAGCCGGACGCAATCATGTTCGAGCCGGCGGGCGGAACGGCGTTCCCGCAAGTGGCGCGGGCCGCGGCAGCGGCGGGCATCGGATGGGTGGTGCTGAATCATGAGGCGGACTACATCTTGGATCTGCGGCGTCAATATAAGGTTCCGGTATTCGCGGTGAGCGCGGACCACGAAGAGATTGGAGAGATTCAGGGCAAGCAGTTCGCGGCGTTGTTGCCGCGCGGTGGCTCTATGCTGTACATCGAAGGGCCGAACAACAGTTCGGCGGCGAAACAGCGGTCGACTGGAATGATGCGGACCAAGCCGGTGAACATCCAGGTCAAGACCATGCGGGCAAACTGGACCGAAGAGAGCGCACACAAGACCGTGAGTTCGTGGCTGCGGTTGCAGACGTCACTGCAGAGCCATCTCGATCTGGTGGGCGCGCAGGATGACAGCATGGCTATGGGTGCGCGGAAAGCGTTCAGCGAATTGCCGGAGACGGATCGTGCACGGTGGATCAAGGTCCCGATTACCGGATGCGACGGCATGCCAAAGACGGGCCAGGCATGGGTGAAGAATGGATCGCTGGCGGCGACTGTATTTATTCGTCCGAATACTGATCTTGCGATCGAGATGCTGGTCGAGACTTTTAAGAATGGCACTCCTTTGCCCGAGCGGAGAAAGACAGATCCGGAGTCGGTGCCCTCCCTCGGGGAATTGGCTGCTACTGGGGAGAAGCTGGCGAAGGCGGCGAAGGTGTAGGGAGTTCAGTTTCGAGTTTCCCGTTTCAAGTTTCCAGTTTTAGGCGTCCCTGGCGGGCGCCTTTTTCTTGCCTTTGTACATTCTCGTTCGTCCCTGCTCGAGAGCTGCATCGCATCGTTCGAACCTGAGGATCCCTTCGACTGCGTTTTCGCATGGGCTGACACGCCTCGCGAGCTACCGTAAATTAACACTACGGCTTGACAGGCAGGAGTAAGCTGTCGGTCAGCCCGGTTCGGGGTCAGTTCAATTTTCAGCCAACGACAAGCGATTTGCAAAGGGGCGTTCTATGGCAGATGCCGTGAAAAATGTGGAGACAGCGAAGGCGAGTCAGTCCTCACCAGAGCCGGTCCAAACCGTTTGGGACCGGGTTGCCGAGAGTCGAGAATTCAAAGATTTGATGGCAACCAAGAAGATGTTCATCGTTCCCGCATTTATTTTCTTTGTGGTTTACTACTTCGCTTTGCCGGTGCTGGTCGGATACGCGCCGCAATTCATGTCCGCCAGGATTGGGCATGTCAATCTCGCCTACCTGTTCGCTCTGTCGCAGTTTTTCATGGCGTGGCTAATCGCCGCGCTTTATGTGAAAGCGGCGGACAATTTCGACCGGCTGTCGAAAGACATTCTCGAGAACGCTGAGAACGGCAAGGAGGGCAAGTAGATCATGAATATTTCGCTCCTGATGTTTCTGGTGTTCATCGCGATCACGCTGGGCATTACGTATTGGGCGTCTCGGCGATCGGCGGGAGCGGCGGCTTACTTTGCGGCGAGCCGCCAAATTAAAGGATGGCAGAACGGCATTGCGGTAGCTGGCGACTACATGAGTGCGGCGTCCTTTCTTGGCATCGCGGGCATCATTGCGTTTCAGGGATACGACGGATTCCTGTTTTCCGTGGGATGGCTGGTGGCGTATCTCACTGTGCTGCTGGTGATCGCAGAGCCGCTGCGGAACGCGGGAAAGTACACGATGGCCGACGTGCTGGCATACCGTTTGAAACCGCGTCCGGTGCGGGCAATGGCAGCACTGAGCACGCTGACGGTGAGCACGTTCTATATGATCGCGCAGATGGTCGGCGCGGGCGCGCTGGTCAAACTGCTGCTTGGAAGTATGGTGACGTACAACCAGGCGGTCATCGCCGTAGGAATATTGATGATCGTTTATGTTGTTTTCGGCGGGATGCTGGCAACGACCTGGGTGCAAATCGTCAAAGCGATTCTGCTGATGGCGGGAACGATCCTGCTGAGTATTTTGGTGATGGCGCATTTCCATTTCAGCCTTGCAGAATTTTTTGATGCGATCGGGCAGGTCACCTATCACGATGCAAAGGGAGCGACGGTTGTGAAGGACTTTCTGCAACCGGGACTTCGGTATAAGCCTCCCTATGGACCTTTAGATCTGGTTTCACTTGGCATGGCGCTCATCTTTGGAACGGCGGGGCTGCCACATATTCTGGTGCGTTTCTACACGGTTCCGGATGCGAAAACTGCGCGGCACAGCGTGGTTTGGGCGATGGTGCTGATTGGCAGCTTCTACATCATGACCACGTTCCTTGGGTTCGGCGCCGCGACGATTGTTGGGCCGGACTACATTAAAGGACATGGCGGCACGAACATGAGCGCTCCGCTGCTGGCGCAGGTGCTTGCGGGAAACATCTTCTTCGCGTTTATTTCGGCGATCGCATTCGCGACGATTTTGGCGGTGGTTGCGGGACTGACGATCAGCGCAACGACCTCATTCTCACACGATTTCTGGACGAACGTTGTTCATAACGGCGTCGAGCGGAAACCGGGTGAGGAAGTTTTGGTAGCGCGGATTTCGGCGTTCGTTGTGGGAGCCGTGGCAATCGGAATCGCCATCGTACTGGGACCGACCGCCAATGTGGCGTTCCTCGTGGCACTCGCATTTGCAGTGGCCGCGTCTGCAAATTTGCCAGTGATTGTGCTGTCAGTATTCTGGCGGCGCTTTAACACGGCTGGCGCCGTCGCCGGACTTGGCGTTGGTTTGCTGGCTTCTATCGGATTGATCCTCGTGAGTCCGAGTCTGATGGCGATTGACCCGCCGACAGTGATTGGGACGGCGCGGCATTTGATTCAGGCGAAGGCTTGGTTCCCGCTGGAGAATCCCGGGATTCTTAGCATCCCGCTGGGATTTTTGGGAGCTTTCATCGGCACGCTGATGAGCCATGAGCCGACATCGCAGCACAAGTTCAACGAGTTGCTGGTGCGGTCGAATACAGGGCTGGGAGCGGAGAAGGCTACGGCGAACTGAAAAATTCGGCTTTCGGCTGACAGTGAAACTTTCACTACGATATGACATTCTTGCTGGCGTTTCTTCTCGGCTGCTTCGATGGTCTACGGTCGCTGACGCCTCCGGCGCTGGTGTGTTGGGCCGCGCATCTTGGCTGGCTGCATTTTGATGGAACGAGATTGGCTTTTCTCCACCATCGCACCACATTGATCGTGTTCACTGCGCTGGCAGTGGCCGAACTGATCGCCGACAAGCTGCCGAGGACGCCAGCGCGCACAGAGCCTCTAGGACTGATCGCACGATTTGTTCTTGGAGGCGCATGTGGTTTGGCAATCGCCACGAGCGCCGGGGTTAACCTCTTCTTCTCAGCTCTGCTGGCCTCAATCGGTGCGCTCGTTGGCGCCTTTGCCGGTTACCACAGCCGACATTTCATCGTCTCGAAGGTCCACACGCCCGATTTGGCCGTGGCGGCTGCCGAGGATGTAATTGCGATTGCAGGTGGATTACTCGCGCTTTGGTGCGTTGCACAATAGATGGCTGCGGAAAGGTAATCGCAACTGGGATCCATGTAATCGCCTGTAAACAGAAGATGAGTCCTGTTTACGTTGAAGATTGGTCGTTTGGGATGCACTGGTCGGGCCCGCTTTGCCCCCGAAGTGCGAATGCAGCCGGGAGCTCAATCACATGCGAAACAAAGCCGCCCGACTATCATTCACGGCAGTTCTCAGCGTCGTTTTAGGGATTCTCGCCTCAAATACGACTCTCGTCGCGGTGTCCGTGAAGACGCTGTATAGCTTCTGCTCCGCGGCCAATTGCGCCGACGGTACAAGCCCTTTTGGCGGAGTCATTTTCGACAGCACTGGGAACCTCTACGGCACGACCTTGGCTGCGACGTGTCTTCTTGGTCGCGGTTTTTGCTCTGTCGGCAAAGATGCTGTTTGATTTCCATCGTTAATTCGTGGCTCTCTTTTTCAACTATCGTAATATCCC
>Ga0335071_10005478_pt1 | contig 13167 bp, 8 predicted proteins | sample Lox_Sample_15_FD_206724 | JGI IMG/M metagenome (GOLD analysis project Ga0335071, IMG submission 206724) | Soil microbial communities from Loxahatchee National Wildlife Refuge, Florida, United States - Lox_Sample_1.5 | ecosystem: Environmental > Terrestrial > Soil > Wetlands | place: USA: Florida...
AGCTGGTTCTGAAGAGGAACCGAGCGCGTTTTCAACTATCGTGCCGGTTACGAAGACGGGCGTTGCAGGACGGAGGCAGTATTCTTCGACGCATGTGGCGCGGTCGGGCGCAACCCCATTGCGCGCGAGAAAGGCAAAGACGTGTGCTGGGATGGCATGGTGACTCGAAGAGTCTTTCGAGAACGGCGAATAGTCTTCGCGGAAGCATTGCCTCAAGTCGAGTTCCGCTCCGGCGGGTTCTACGGAGAGTTTTCCGGTTGGATCCTCGACCTGAAAAGTGAGATGGCCACTCTCTTCGGCGATGTTTTTCCAGTCGCTCCTTTTCGAATCTCTTTGCCAAATGGTGGTGCGATACGCAAAACATTCTTCTCCGGTGACAGGAGCGGCGAGCGTGCGCGCGCCAGTGGCCGCGCCGGAGATTGTGGCCAAGCCGGGAGCCGCGGCGCTGACTGCGATGCTGGCCACCGGCTTATGAGGACCTTTGCGAGAGAAAAGAATAAAGCCGCGCAGGAAGAACAAGAGCCCAAGGAAAATGACCAATGAAGCCACGATCACGAACTGGTTGACCATGACGAAATGGAGGAAGTTGGGGTTCACGGAGTGGAGCGGACCCATGCCCGCAATGCGAGCACGTGCAGCCGCACTTATGAGGATAGAAAATGGACCGCGCGGGGAGCGGGAAAAAGGCGCAGATTCGCCTTACGGAAGTAATCGGGCGTTTGGGTGAACGGTCACGCAGACACACGCGCTTTTTCGTTGAGGATAGCCGCGACCGCGGCGATCGCGCCGTCAACCTCTTCATCTGTGTTGTAGAAGTGGGGCGAGAAGCGGACGCCGGCTCGCGGACGCCAGTCGACGAGAATGTCGCGCGCCAGCAGTTCGCGGCTGACAGCTTGCGAGTCGGGCATGTCAATGGCAACCGTGCCACCGCGCCTTTCCGGATCGCGTGGTGCATTTACGCGCCAGCCGTGATGGTCGGCGAGTTCGATCAGACGGGCGGTCTGGCGTTTTGATCTTTCACGGATTCTCTCTACCCCCACTTCCGTGATGATCTGAAGGCCGGGTCGGCAGGCTTCGAGCGCGGGGATGTGCGTGGTTCCATTCATGAAGCGGAGCGGAGGATCGGTATAGCGGATCGGGCCGGTGGCGAATTCGAAAGAATTTTCGTGGGCGAACCAGCCGGTTAATTTTGGTTCGAGTTTTTTCCCGAGATCAGGGCGCACATAGAGATAGCCAACGCCCGGTCCGCCACAAAGCCATTTGAGGACGCCTCCGCAGCAGAAATCGACATTCAGGGCCTGCACGTCGACAGGGACACTGCCGAGCGATTGGAAGGTATCGAGAACGACGCGGGCTCCGACTTTGTGCGCTTTTTCGATAATGGCGCGCGCGTCCTGAATGTAAGAGCTACGAAAGATTACGTGGGAGATGGGGACGAGAAGGGTTTCGTCGTCGATAGCATCGAGCAGGCGATCGGTCGGGACGTGGATCCCGTCGTCGGTTTTGACCATGTGAACGCGGGCACCGAGTGGGCGCTGGGCCTCCCAGAAATACATCACGCTCGGGAAATTGAGGTCGTCATAGACGATTTTGTTGCGCTTGCCGGAAAAGTCGAAACAGGAGGCTACGACGGCCTGGCAGGTGGTTACGTTTTGGTGAACGGAAACAGAATTTGCGGGCGCGTTCATGAGCGCGCCGATTTCGTTGCCGACCTCGATGGCGAGCATCCACCAGCGCTCTTCCCAGGCGCGAACGCCGCGTGTGGCCCACATCTCGGCGTAGCCCTGCATGGCTTCATATACGGTGCGCGGCATGGCTCCGAGAGAGTTGGAGATCATGTAGTTGGTGTGCGCGAGAATGGGGAATTCAGGGCGGTAGCGGAGCAGGTCGGGCATTGAGACATTGTAAGCGAGCTACGAGCTTCGAGCCGGGAGCCTCGAGTTTACCGCTCACTAAGCGTGAGACCGAATCGGGTTTCAAGTTCCAGTTTTCCGCGCCGGGTGATGGAGAGGGCTCGGCTGTCGAGATGCTGGGTTAGCCATTTTTTCTTGAGGGCGATGTGGAGGATGGCTGCGCCGATTGCTCCGCCCAGGTGGGAACGGCGTTCGCTCCAGTCGAGGCAGGCGAAGGCGAAACGGCGGCGCTCGGCGCGGGCCGCGGCCACGTCGATTCCTAGTTTGCCTAGCGCGCTGCATCCTTTTTCGGAGATGCCATAGGCACCGCTTTTCGCAGGATCGGATTCCAGCCAGCCCAACATTTTCATGCGGTCGTGCAGAGCTACGCCTAACGTTCCTGCGATGTGATCGTAGCAAGTGCGCGCGGCGCGCAGGTGGGTGGGCGTGTTTGGGACGAAGCTGCGGCGTGGGCTGCCTGCCAGGACGCTGAGAGCTTCGAGGGCCATGGCTACTTCGGCCCCTGAGAGGCTGTAGTAGCGATGCTTGCCTTGTGCCAGCACCTTGATCAGATTCTCTTCCTTCAATCGAGTCAGATGAACGCTGGTGGTCGATGGGCTGACTTCGGCAATTACCGCGAGTTCGGTGCTGGTGCGGGCGTGACTATCGAGCAGAGAGCTGAGGATGCGGGCTCGGGCGGGCTCGCCTATGGCGGCGGCAATTTTGGAGAGAGCCAGATTCGTGTCGGGCGGGGATTTTACGGCTGCATGCATAGTTTGATCGTAGACGAAGTGTGGATGTGCGGCAAGGGGCATATTCGAAATCGGCGGGGGAGACGGGGCAGGCCCCGTCTCTACCGGAGGGCATCTTGGAAATCGACCGACGGACGGCGCTTGGCGTTTTGGCGGGCGTGCTTGCCGCTTGCGGATTGCCTCGCGATGCCGCTGCCGTTTGGAAAGAGGAGGGGAGAGACGCGATGATTACCTGCTTTATTCGCTATCAGATCGATCCGTTTCAGAAAGAAGAGTTCAGGAAATATGCGGAGAATTGGGGGCGGATTATTCCACGGTGCGGCGGACATCTGCTTGGGTATTTTCTGCCTTATGAGGGGACGAACGATATTGCGTGGGGATTGATTGCGTTCGATAGTTTGGCGTCGTATGAGGCTTACCGCGCGCGATTGCGGACGGACAAAGAGGCGATGGAGAACTTCACTCTGGCGCAGAGCAAGCGGATTATTTTGCGCGAGGAGAGGACATTTTTGCAGGTGGTTGAGGGGACGTTTGAGATTCCTGCAACTTCGAAGTAATAGGCCGCGGCGCAGAAAAAAATTCACCACCACAGGGGGCACAGGGTTTCACAGGGGATTTTTGCGGCAATTTTTGTGCAGACCGCTTCGCGGGCGGGGGCGCCGGCGCTACACGGGATTTAGCGCGGGAGTTTGGGGACGTCGGCACGGGCCAGCACTTTGCCCGAGGCGTCCAGGATGTAGACGTCGGTCCACGAGGCGCTGGGGTTGCCGAGTGAGAAGGTGATGGTGGTGCGCGGCGAGGTGCAGCCACTCAATTGGCTTTTTTCCGAATCTGCAGGGGGCTCGCTATCGATCCGGCGCGTGATCTTCGCAGGTGATGAGGCGTTGCGAGTTTCGTGCTCGGTTTCCAGGACGACTTCGATTGTGCCGACGAGATTTTCGCAGTGCATGGGAACCGACAGCTCCCATTCTTTTGCGCCTGTGGTTTCGTTTCGTGCCTTCTTGACGGTGGGGGTTTCCGCGAATACGAGAGTTGGCGGATTGCCGCCGGGCGAGGCGTACCAATCTTTCCAGCGGCGCTCGAATTCGATGCCCGCGTCCAGGTAGGCGCGATTCAGATCGCGATCACGTTCTTCCCAACATGGATGCATGGCGGCGAGGCTAGAACTGGATTGGGCGGCGTGTGAGCTTTGCGCGTGGAGCAGATGGTGAAGAGCGGGGACGAAATCGGGGTGATAGCCGGCGAGCGCCATGAGCGACAGACCTTCGCGGTCGGCTTCGATTTCGAGTTGGCGGCAGAAGCGTGCGAATTCCTGGGAGGCATTCTGCGCGTCAGACCAATGCGCGTCTGGTCCAACAGCCGCGCCGGTCCCGCCGATGACAATCGCACTGCCTGATTCGAGAGATTGCCGATAGAGGTAGCGCCTTGCCCAGTCGCGCCGGAGCACATGGGCGATTTCGTGCGAGAGCATCGCGGCCCAGAGGCCCGGGCTGGAACCGGCCAGGCGGGCCAGTCCGGTTTCTACGTAGATCGCGCCATCAGGAGATGAATAGGCATTGAATTGATCGTCGGGGACGATGCGCAATTCCCACTTGAACTTTGTGGATGACGGGCGGTCAATGTGTTTGAGCAGTTGCTCGAAGACAATTTTTCCAGTTGAAAAAGAGCCTGTGGCCGGAATGCTCTGCGCCATGAGTTGAGGGCGTAAGCGGGCGGCGGTTTGCAGATCGAAGGTGTAGTTGGGAGGGACTTCGGGAGTTTCGGGAACCTGCTGGGCACAAACAAGGAGCGACGACAGACCGAGAAGCACTTGGCCGCAAAAGCGGAACATACGAACAGCACGGCGCACCACGGGGCTCCTCCGCGGGGATTTCTAACTCGAATTATGCGCTTTTTGTCGTCTTCCGCAAGGACCATGCGCACGGCAAACTTACTAAGATAACCGGCGAGATGCTTTGATGACGAAGTAGGAGATCGTGAGGCCGACCAGCATGGCGAGGCCGCTGAGCAGGCTCACTGTGGAATCGAGCCAAGTCTTGGCAACGGAACTTACTACCAGGACCAAGCCGATTATGGATCCCCAGTCGCCGAGCGGCGAGCGGGCGAGGATTTCTCCGGGCTCGTGGCGGCGGAATTGAATGTGCGCGAGAAGGGAGACGATCCAGGAGAGCATTACGCCGAAGAGGGCGGCGCGCAGAATGTATTCGAAGGCGCGAGCGGGCGCGTAGGTCTCCAGAATGAGGGCGGCGACGATTCCGTAGGACGAGGTGATGAGGGCATTGATGGGCGCTCCGGCACCGGTCAGATGGCCCAGACGGCGCGGAGCCCAGCCAGTGCGGGCGAGCGAGAACAGCATGCGAGAGGAAATGTAGAGTGCGGCATTCGCACCGGAGAGAGCGGCGGTGAGAACCACGAAGTTCATGAAGTGCGTCGCACCGGGCAAATGGATGGAGCGAAGCACGGTGACAAAAGGACTCTCGGAGATCCCGGCCCGGTTCCAAGGCATGATTCCGACCAGAATGACGATTGCGCCGAGATAGATGGCGAAGAGAGCGCGGAAAGTCATGCGCGTGGCGCGCGCCACGGCGGTGGGAGAAGTCGACTCGCCGGAGGTGATGGCGACAAACTCGACGCCCGCGAAGGTGTAGATAGCGAAGGTGATGGCGAGCAGGGGAGCAGCGAAGCCGAGGGGAAAGAAGCCGCCGTTCGCGGTGTACTGGGGCGTCGCGCGCCCGGAGAGGAGGAGCGCCGCGCCGAGAACGATGAAAATGGCGATGACTGCGACCTTGATCATGGCGAACCAGAACTCGAAACGTCCGTAGCTGTGGACGCTGAGCAGATTGGTTGCGAGCAGGAAGGCCGAGAAGAGGGCGACCCACATCCAGGCCGGAACGCCGGGAACCCAGAACTTCATGTAGGTGGCGGAGGCGACGAGTTCTGCGCCGACGGAAATGGCAATGGCGAACCAGTATCCGGCGCGTGAAACGAAACTGGCCCAGTCGTTGAGATAGATGTCTGCGTAGACACCGAACGAACCTGCGGCGGGATGAGCGCAGGCGAGTTCGCCAAGAGCCAGAGCTACTGTCCAACTGATGAAGGCGGCGAGGATGAAGGTCAGGATGACGGCCGGTCCGGCGAGCGAAATGGCGGACGAGGCACCAAGCAGAAGTCCCGTTCCTATCGAGCCGCCGACCGCAACCATGGTCATCTGTCCGGCGGTGAGTTGATGGCGAAGGCCGGATTCGGATTCGGAGGCAGCTGACATGGGCTGTATTCGTATAACAGCTGACGAGGCAAGAGATCAATGCTGCTGTTTAGCTGGAGCTGGAGGTCGCAGCCGCAGAATTCTGCTCCGCGGGATCGAGTTCGGGAGTGAATGCGCCGCGGGCTTGGATGACACGGTTGCGTCCCTCACGTTTTGCCTGATAAAGAGCTTCGTCTGCCAGTTTGAGGAGCAGATCAACACGGTCCGTGGTTTCTGGAAAGGCTGCAACGCCGAGTGAGACGCTAATGGGATCGCCCGGCTGTCCTTCGCGCCGGGCATGGCTTTCGGCAATTCGTATCCGGATGCTCTCCGCCCGGATGATCGCCTGCTGAAGAGAACATTCAGGCAGGATGAGGGTGAATTCTTCGCCGCCATAACGGCAGGCGACGTCATCAATGCGAACCGACCGTTGCAGAATCTCGGCAACACCTGCCAGCACGCGGTCGCCAGCGGAATGACCGAAGGTGTCATTGAATCGTTTAAAGTGATCGAGGTCGAGCATGAGAACGGCGACCGGGCGCTGTTTGCGGCGGGCAGTGTGCAACTCGCGCTCTAGGAACTCCTGCATGTAACGGCGATTGTAGAGGCCGGTGAGCGAGTCGCGGACGGCCTGCACACGGAGGGACTCGCGAAGCCCAAGATTGGCGATGGCGAGAGCTATGTGTTCGGCGACGGCCCGGGCAAGATGCTGATCACGGGCCATTCGGGTCGATTGTGCTTCGGCTTCAGCCGTGGCAAAGCCGTTGTCCTGGATGGCGAGGATTCCAATGGCCTCGCCATTCGCCACGAGAGGAATGCAGAGAGAAGCGCCTTCTTCCAAGAAGTGAGGACAACGCGCTGCCGAGGGCCCGGGTGGATGAATGTGAATGGTGCCGCGGCGGAGGGCCCAGCAATCGCCCGGGGAGACGACATGACCGGTCGTGCCAATCCCCCAGGGAGCAACTGTTTCCACCCGGTTCCTAGATGGCGTCAGCAAAAAGATGGAGCCAGAGGCGTCAGGAAAAAGACGCCGCATGCGCTCGGGAATGAGCTTGAAGACCTCTTCGCGGGAGGAGCATGCCTGCAAAAGGCTTCCGAGTTCGCTGATCTGCGTGATTTCTGCAGTCTGCCGGCGGGACTCGTCAAGCAGCCGACGCACGGTCTGATTGGAGGCGAAGACTTGGTCCTGCGCCGCTTTACGGTGAGCAATCTCCTGCTGCTGATGGTACTGGGTGAGGGCCAGTCGAACCGTGAGGGAGATGAGCGAGGCGGTAATCGCGATGTCGGTAAGAAACGTTCCGTGGGCTTCCTTCCATGTGTCCATAAGGACATTGACCATGACGAGCAACGCAACGAGGGCCAAATTGGTGCCGAGGAAAATGAAAAATCTCGGTGGCTCTGGAACTTCCGCTTCGGGATGAGGCATCCAGGTGAGGGCAATCAGGGCTGGGGCCGCTTGATTCAAGGTCCAGACCAGATTGAACCATGCCGAAGCTTTTACATAGTGATGCAGGTCAATGAAGTCGCTGGTGACGGTCGCGAGGGCGCACACAAAGAGAAAGAGACCGAAACGGAGTAGCAACTCGCGAGCGGCGGGAGCACGAGTGAAGCGCATGCGCAACAGGACGGCCACCAAGAGGAAAACGCTCTGTATATCGCTGAGGTTGAGATTACGGAAGAAGGCCTCGGAAGGCGCCATCTGATACGCAGGAAGGAAGAAGAACGTGGAATAGATGAGGGCAACGACGATAGAGATCTGGAAGAGATCGAGAAAAATCTCAGAGCGCATCCGCGCTTGTCCCGAGATATCGGGAAGGAACAGGATCATCAGAATGGGTGCGCCGTAAAGGCAGTAGAGAAGGCGCCATGTCGAGTCCGACAAGAGATCCTGAACGAGGAATCTTCCACAAGCATGCAATGTGTTGGGGGCGAGCCAGACCAGCAGGATGATGGCAAAGAGAAACCAGAAAATCGCCGCTACGCCTTGAGCGCGGCGGAACGCGGCCCATGCGCAAATGAGCGCGAGGACATTACCGACGACGACGAGGGACTCTGCCAGACCGCCGCCCCAACGTCCAGTTCCAAGAATGAAGAAGCCAAGTGCCTGCAGGAGCATAAGCCCGGCGAAAAGCGAACTGACGAATATCGTTCGGTGTCGCAGGTTGCCTTCGAGAAGGCGAACAATGCAGTTCTGTCTGCGGTTGACGGTGTCGGCCATGAAACGGACGTGGCTCCTTCTTGGATAAATCGGCTTGTTTCAGCTAACAGCGCAGACATCTCGATAAGAGTTATTACCGAAAGTCATGTTTGGAAGGATATCCATCTCTAGCCGCAGGGTATGTGATCGCCGCCATGACCTTGGTAATCACGCGGTACCAATGCGCGTTGCTCCTGGCTTCAACCGAAACCTAGAATCGAAACGGGTCTCCCTGTCTTGGTGCGGGGACCGCTCATGCCGGACAACCCCAATCGAGCCGAAATAGCGCGCCGCATCGAGAAGGCGGAGAAGCTCTTGCAAAAGGGCAAGACACCCGATGCCCTGGCTGAGTATTTGCAGGTCCTCAAGGACGATCCAGAAAACGATAATGTCCGGCAACTGGCTGCTGACTTGTGCCTTTCTGTAAACAAAGGTGGAGTCGCGGTACAGCTTCTGGGAGAACTATTTGACCGTCAGGTGGCGGCGGCAGATTCCACGCGGGCGAGCCTCACTTATAAAAAGTTGGCAAGGTACGCGAATCCAACGTGGGAACAGAAGGTGCGGTTCGGGCAGTTGTTGGAGCGCTCCAACAAAAAGGTTGCGGTCGGCACGTACGAGAACGCGCTCGAGGATCTGCGAAAGCAAGGGCGCAAGGAAGAGAGCCTGCTGGTGCTGCGGCGGATCGTCAGCCTGGAGCCGACGCCCGCTAATCATTTGCGCCTGGCAGAGGTGTCGGCAGACCTTGGCGAGCATGTATTAGCGGCGGAGTCATTTTTGAAGCTGGCTGAGTTGGCGGAAGCATCGGGAGAAGATGCCAATAAATTTTATGAACGCGCCTACGCGGAAAACCCTTCCGAAGAAAGAGTCGCGCTGGCTTACGGAAAGAGCCTACTGACGAAGGGCGATTCAGGCGCGGCCATTTTCATCTTTGAGCCGCTAGTGAATAGCGGTGACACTTCGCCCGAGCTGCGTGATCTTTACGCGCAGGCGCTGCTGGCGGCAGAACGTTGTGTCGAAGCCGAGCCCCTGGTGTGGCAGATGTTCGAGCGGAACCCGGCGCGTATTCACCAGGTAGTGAGCCTGATCGGGAAGATGATCGACTGCGAGCTGGATAACGAGGCGGTGACGCTGGCACGCAAGCTGGAGGTCTTCCAGCGGCGGCGTGGCGAGCGGCGGTCATTCATGCAGACGATGCAGGAGATTCTGGCGACGCACCGGCCAACGGTGGAAATGCTAGAGTTTCTTGCCGAGCTGTTCAACGCCTCGAATCGCGAGGCCGACTACGCGCAAGCGCTGCTGAAGCTGTTCGATCTCTATTGCGCGAAACACGACTATCAGAAGGCAGGGGAATGCCTCGACCGGGCGGCGGAGGTCGATCCGTATGAGCCCGGCCATCAGAAGCGCGTTGAGATGCTGCGCGGGAAGATCGACGATCAGCGATTCAAAGTAATTGCGGCGCGGTTTTCGACGGTAAAAAAAGAAGAACAGCCGGCGGCCAAGGCGCCCGAGCCGACGTTGGGGGCGGCAGCGCTCCAGGACCTGATGCTGCAGGCCGAGATTCTTGTTCAGTACGGGATGCGCTCCAAGGCGATCGAGCGGATTCAGAGAATTCAAGAGTTGTTTCCGGGTGAGGAGCAGCGTAATCAGGATTTACAGCGGCTCTATATTTCGGCGGGTATCGATGTACAGCCGCGGGCCGGTGCGGCTGCACCCGCAGCGGGGGTGGCTGCGGCTGCGCCTGCCCAACCTGCGGCACAGCCGGTGACGGTTGTCGAAGCGGCGGATGTCAGCAGCCTGGCGAAGGTGGCCGAGATTACGCGGAAGCTTTATCACCAGGGGAATGCTGAGGGCGTGCTGCGCACGGCGGCTAACGAAATCGGCGCGGTGTGGCGCGCGACGCGTTGTCTCGCCGCGCTGCGCAAGCCGGGACTGCCGCCTTCCAGCGTTCAGGAGTATCACGCGGAAGGGTTGATACCGGTGAGCGCCGGAGCGCTGGCAAGTATGGTCGAGGCCGTGCAAGATTTGGCGGTTGCGCGCGGGACATTGGCGATTACCGATGCGGCGAGCGCGCCGGAGCTTCTTAGCATTCGCGCCGCGATCGAAGAGGCGCAGATCAAGTCGATTCTGGCGCTACCCTTGACCGATAACAACGATCAGATCGGTGTGTTGATTCTGACTCAGAATAAAGGCCGAGCATGGCAGGACTCGGAGATGCTGGTCATTCGAACGCTTACCGATCAGGTAGTGATCGCACTGAACAACGTCGGGCTGCGCCGCCTGGTAAAGAATTTGTCAGTGACGGATGAGAAGTCCGGATTGCTGAAACGAGCGTCTTATCTTGATCTATTGCAGGCAGAGACACGACGGGGTTTGCAGCAGGGTACGGCGGTGACGGTTCTGTTGATGCAGTTCGGCAAACGCAGTGCGCTCATCAAGGAATTTGGTGAGGCGTCGGTCAACCAAGTCATGGACCAGATCGGGCAGCTATTTTCCGCGAACATCCGATCGAACGACCTGGCATTCCGCTATGAGTCGACAACCGTAGCGCTGGTACTCGGCGACACGGGCGAAAAAGAAGCGCTCATGGCAGTAGAAAAATTGCGACGGCTGCTTAAGGAAGTGCGCTTCCCGGGCAAGGGCCAAGCGGTGGAATTCTGCGCTGCCCTGGCGCAGGCGGTGATGCGGCAGCACTTCGATCCGGTCGACATCGTGACGGAAGTCGTGAACCGCGCCGACCACGCGCTGGAACTGGCAATCGTGCAGGGACCCGGGAAGATTGTTTGCGAAGCGGCGCAGATTGCAGCGGCGGCGGTCGCGTAGAGATTTGGTAATTTTGCAATTTTGTAATCGGGCAATTTGAATCCCGAAATCATCCCAGTCTCCTAGATCATCTCTCTATTCAAATTACTCAATTACCAAATTACCCAATTACAAAATCCTCCTGTTAAACTCACAGGTTGGCTTCTGGCCAGCCATCTCATTTCCATAGCGGGACTCATGTTGAAACCTGGGGATATTGCCATCGTCAGCGGCGCACGCACGCCGTTTGGCCGCTATTGCGGAAAAATCAAGGACTATACAGCACAGGAATTGGGCGCCGTTGCTGCGAAGTCGGCGATCGAGCGGGCGGGAATCGGGCCGCCGGAATTCGATCACGTTGTGTTCGGCAACGCGCAGCAGACGACCGGCGATGCTTTGTACGGGGCGCGGCATGTGGGCTTGCGAGCGGGAATACCAATCGAAACCCCGGCGCTGACCGTGAACCGGTTATGCGGGTCGGGCATGCAGGCGGTTGTTTCGGCGGCGCAGATGATTCAAACCGACGAAGCCAAGGTGGTATTGGCGGGCGGGATGGAATCGATGTCGCAGGCGCCGTTCTGCATTCGCGGACGTGATGGATTTACGCTGGCGCCGGGGGGGAAGATCGAAGACTCGTTGATGGCGGCGTTGCTTGATTCGTATTGCGGCATGCAGATGGCGAGCACGGCGGAATTGTATGCGTCGCAACAGGGGATTACCCGCGAGATGCAGGACGAGCTGGCGTTGCGCTCGCAGCAGTTGGCGGATGCTGCCTATAAAGAAGGACGGCTTCAGGAAGAGCTGACACCAGTGGCGCTGCGGAATTCGAAAGGCGAACCGACTGGAGAGCAGTTGACGGAGGATGATCACCGGCGTCCGCAGACCACGATGGAAGGGCTGGCGAAGCTGCGGGCTTCTTTTGGCAAAAACGGGACGGTGACGGCAGGGAACGCGAGTGGAATTGTCGACGGCGGGGCCGCCGTGGTAGTGATGGCGCTCGAAGAGGCGCAGAAACGCAATCTCAAGCCGCTGGGGCGGATTGTGAATTGGGGAATTGCTGGCGTCGATCCGAAGGTAATGGGAAGGGGTCCGGTTCCGGCGTCGAAGCTGGCCTTGCAGCGCGCGGGAATGAATCTGGATTCGATTGATTTAATCGAAGTGAATGAGGCGTTCGCGGCGCAGTATCTCGCCGTGGAAAAAGAGCTGGGACTTGATCGCGAAAAGGTAAACGTCAATGGCGGAGCGATCGCGCTCGGGCATCCGCTAGGCGCGACTGGCACGCGGCTGGTGATTACGCTGCTGTATGAGTTGCGACGGCGGAAGAAGAAATATGGGTTGGCTACCGCTTGCATTGGCGGGGGGCAGGGGATTGCTATGGTGGTGGAGAGCTTTCACTAGCTCGGAGGTTGAATCCACCACTGAGGCACAGGGGTGCGGCCGGGAAATAATGTCATTCTCAACGCAGCGAGGATCTATTCGTCCACGCCAGGAGAATGCGTAGGTTCTTCGCTACCCTCAGAATGATTCTGTTTGATAGATGGTTACTGGGACGGAAGGACGGGGTGATGGAAATCAAGAAGGTCGGAGTACTCGGTTGCGGTTTGATGGGTTCTGGCATAGCGCAGGTTTGCGCTACTGCTGGATTTGAAACTACGGTGCTCGAGGTGGAGCAGAGATTTCTCGACAAGGGCTTTGCCGGGATTGAGAAATCGTTGGCTAAGATTGCCTCCAAGGGTGGCTTTACGGCGGAGCAGAAAGACGCGATCCGGGCGCGGCTCAGGGGAACGACGAACCGCCAGGAACTGCACGACTGCGACATCGTCATCGAGGCCATCATCGAGAATGTGCAGCAGAAGCGGGATATGTATGACTCGCTGGATGGGATCGTGAAGCGGGAGGCGATTTTTGCGACCAACACTTCGTCGATTTCCGTAACCGAGCTGATGGCGGCGACGAAGCGGCCGGAGCGCTTTATCGGGCTGCACTTTTTTAATCCTGTGCCGCTGATGAAGTTGGTCGAGGTGGTGCGCACGATCGCGACCGCGCCTGAGGTATTCGACGCGGCTTATGAGTTCGGCAAGAAGCTGGGCAAGGTTCCGGTGCGGACCTCGGACAAGACCGGATTCATCGTAAACCGGCTGCTGGTGCCTTATTTGCTCGATGCAATCCGCGCGTATGAGGAAGGCGTGGGGTCGATTGAAGATATTGATAATGCGATGAAGCTTGGCTGCGGGTATCCGATGGGGCCGTTTACGCTGCTGGATTTTGTCGGGCTCGATACAA
>Ga0335071_10005479_pt1 | contig 13167 bp, 11 predicted proteins | sample Lox_Sample_15_FD_206724 | JGI IMG/M metagenome (GOLD analysis project Ga0335071, IMG submission 206724) | Soil microbial communities from Loxahatchee National Wildlife Refuge, Florida, United States - Lox_Sample_1.5 | ecosystem: Environmental > Terrestrial > Soil > Wetlands | place: USA...
GCAAAAAATGCGGAAAGGTTCGGAGCGGCCGCATTTCCCGACAATGAAGAACTAGGAGGCGATGAACTACCAGCGAACATCCAAGCCTGACTGATCGGCCAAGGATCATCGCCTTCCCGGCAGTTCATCGTCATCGAACTCCCCGGATTGCTGTGACAAACGACGCCAGGAAGGTACACATCGAGCAGTCGGTCTTTTGTAAGTACGAGTCGGCCTCGCAAGTCCCGCGGCCAGGGCTTTGAATGCGAAATTGCCAGAACCTGTTCGCCCTGCCATTTGCCACTGACCAATCGATAGAATGAGACGTTTTCCGCACTTAGCACCGCAATCCGAATCGGAGTGTTACTTTCCTCGAGAATGGCGACGTCGAGAATGCGATCGCTCTGCGTCCAAATCAGAGTTTTGTTCAACGTGATCGGCGTCGAATCGCGAGCAACTGTGAAACGCCCCGAACGGGGCGCTGAGACCATCACGACTGCTGACTCCGCGGCACTCTGATGAATCTCCGCTACCCACACATAGGACGACAGATTTTCCGATAAAGAGATCGTGATAGACGCGCCTGCCTGCTCCGCCGTGGCGAACCGAATCCCGGCCTGCTCCAGCGCCGAACGCAAGCCGTTCTGAACAATGTCGCCATCACGCCGCCCAAGCGAAGAACGGTTCTCGAACGTGAGCGCGACAGTTCCGGGTCCAGTGACTGCCGCAATTTTTCGCGCGAGTTGCTGCTCCGGTACCGCCCAATCAGCAGCGAAAGCCGGGAACGACGTTAGCAGGCATCCGAGAAGAAGCCCAAACAAGAGCAGGCGCACGAATGAACCGGCGCCGACGTCGGCCGTTCTGAAGGTCCTGTCGGGAATGCCGAGATTATAAATCGACGGTCGCATAAGCCTCTGTACTGTTTGGACACCGCACAACCCTCCGCAGTGACGGGTGCCCCACTTCTGGCCGGTGTTGCCAGAAGTGGGGATTTTGATTTTGCTATCTGGCAGAACTATCTTTGTTCATCCTGAGGCTGTTCAGCTTGCCCAGCCTGGTTCGCCACATTCATGCTCCGAAGCACGTCGTTGGCGAAAAAGAATTTCCCGTCCGCCGGCACCATCATGATCTGCAGCTTGTCCGACAAACGTTCAGCCACGATTTTGTTGATCAGCAGAGGGTTTTGTTTCAGAATCGCCGCCTCGCTTCGCATCCGTTCTGCATCCGCCGCGGCGGTTACACGGATTCGGTCAGCCTCGGCATCCGCCAGCAACTTCCGCCGTTCAGTCTCAGCTTTGCTGTCGATCACTTTCGCTTGTGCCGCCGCTTCTGCATTCTGAATCGTCGCTTCCTTCCGCGCCTCCGCTTCCAGTTTGCTCTGCTGAATCTGCTTCTCTTTTAACGGCAGCGTGTACTGCATCGCGTCAGCCTCGCCCTTCGCCTGCAGGACATGAACCTGCGCCTCACCCTCTGCCTGCTTCACCTGCTGGACTTTGTTTGCCTCCGCCTCGAGTTCGGCAATCTTGACCTGCTTCTGCTTTAGATCGGTCTCCACGCCCATTCGGTCATTCTCTTGCTCTTTCAATAGCAGAGTCTCCAGACCCTTCGCATACTCTTCGGGAAGTTGGATATCGCGAAGCATGACTTCCTTCACCACGATCCCATCAGCAGCTAGCTTCTGCGTAATCATCTCTGTTGCGCGTTGTCGAACTTCTTCTCTCTTCGTTGAAAACACATCGCGTACCGTATAGCGCGGTATCAACTCACGCCAGGCACTCGCTACGATCGGAGGAACAATCTCCTTCTCCACCGGGTGCGGTAGGTTGGCCTGAACGTAATCCAGATGTTTTGGATCCAAGCGATACCGAACCGTAATCGCCAGCCCCAGTGTGAGTCCTTCTTTCGCCTGAACGTCGAGCAGTTGCGGCTTCGAGCCGACTTTTGCAGCAGTGTCTTTCCCGTCCTCGGATCCACCGGTCGTGAACACCTGATCGCGGATGTCGTACAGCACTACATCCTCGATCAACGGTTCGACGAAGTGAACTCCCGGATAGAGCGTTCCGGCCTCCGTTCCGCTGGTTTGGCTGACGCGAACTCCCGCCATCCCGCTGGGTACAACAACAATGCTGAACGCCACCAGGATCGGTCCCCACGCCAAAAGACCCAACGCCAGCGAAGTGCGCCAACGCCATTCCGGCTCAATGGGGAGAGGCGTCACACCCGGTGTAGCCAGAGCGCTCCGATACAGCCACTCGCGATACAAGTCGTAACCCAGAATGCCAACAGCCACGAGAATCATCCCGAGGCCACCGCACATCAGCAAGTACCTCAACGCCAACATGGTCGTTCTCCTCTCGAGTTCTTCGGCGCGAACTCAGCGCTTTTGCTGTTGCTGCACTGCTACCGTTTCCGCGGCCAGTTTCTCCGGGGAAAAGAAGATCCGAAATACTTGTCCGAAGATCAGCTCCTCGGCCAATAGAGCTACTGCCAGCGAGAAAACCATTCCCCCAACAACTGCCATGAATGTGATTGCCATCTGCATAAGTGCCTCCCCACAAAACGAATTTGCTCCCTGAGAAACTTCCACTGTCCTGCCGAAACCGTCGTCGGTCCCGATGCGACAAGCGTCTCTTCCGCTTGTGCGCCGAAGATGCGTGCGGTCTCGTGATCCCGTTCCGCGCGGATCTTCACCGTGTCGCCGACATTCACCATTGTGAAAAGCTCCTCCACGTCCCGATTGCGCAGCCGGATGCATCCGTGTGACGCTGCCTGCCCGATCGACCTCGGCGCATTCGTCCCATGAATGCCATATCCCTTTTGCGAAAGGCCGAGCCAGCGCGTGCCAAGCGGATTGTCTTTACCCGCGGGAATCACGATGCCCGGGTGGTAATAGATAGGATTCGCCACACGGTTCACCACCTTGAAATCCCCAGCTGGGCTGGGCGTGACATCGGCTCCGACTGCCACCTGAAATGTCGCGATCACTTCACCGTCTTGAATGACCGCAAGCTGCCGATCTACCAGGCTGACCAACACCACGCGCCCACTGGCATCATTTTCACTGTCGTCGTTGTCGGGGGTGGAATCCTGAGCCATCAGAGGAACTGCAAGCACCATTGCCAGCACAGCTAAAACCAGATTTTTCGGAACTCTGTTCAGGACCTTGCAAGCATTCCGGTTCATCGTCGCCCCCTTTTGAATCAACCGCGATTTTGTAGAGGGCAGAAAACGTGCCAGATCGTAAGTTAATGAAAACAAGGTGCTTGTGACGCGCTACGCGGTGGCCGGGTGTGGACGCAGAAGCACAGCGTGTACAGGCATACACACGGTGGATTCCAAGAGAGCTGAGAGCTGAAGGCTGAAGGAAGATAGCTGATTTTGAGGGGGGCTACTTGAGCCTTCTAAGCGCCCGGCTCCCGCCGTCTGGGGTAACGGCTTGTGGGGTTCTGTGGGTGGAGCCGGGCGATCCTATGACTAGAAGGCCTAGTTCAATTGTGCTTATTTAAGTCCCTCGGACCCATTATTTCTGTGACCGGCGTCACAGTTCGTCGTGATCTCTGTCATGCTTCGTCGATGATCAGAGACGTGCCTCTTTCGAGTCAGAATTTTTCCAGCTTTTTTCGCGCGCACGCTTCCATGTGACGTAAATCACGGCCTCCCAATCTTCCCAGCCCATACACTCTTTTTGAGCAAGCTAGAAGTATGAATTCAGGAGATCGTTTGTCATGGCCTATGTAATTACTGATACTTGCATCAAAGACTCTCTCTGCGTTGAGGTCTGCCCCACCGACTGCATTCATCCCAAGCAGGACGAGCCCGGTTTCGAAGCCGCCACCCAGATGTACGTCGATCCTGAGGGCTGCATCGATTGCGGCGCCTGCGTTCCCGCCTGCACGTCAGACTCGATTCACGCGCTCGAAGATGTTCCGGAAGACAAAAAAGACTTCATTGAGAAAAACGCCGCTTATTTCGCCAAGTAATCGGAAGAGTCCTTTGCTTGGTCGCAGTCGCCGGGTGTCGGACTTGTAGGTGAACCAGCCCTCTCCAATGCCCGGCGATTGTTTGTTGCGCCGACGCCTCTCGTTCCGCTTGGGTGAATCTTCCTTGAGGCGCAAGATCCAAATTATCCAAAAATCTGGTTGTCCGGAATAGGCGATGCCCCCCGTCTCGCCGAATTTCTAAGATCTAAGGTGCCCTGTCCAGATAGACTTTTGACTTCCATCTTGTCCCGCCTCTATCGTTCCCGCTACGAACGTCGTCAAAGCAACGCGCCGCTTCGAAGACTGGCTTGGCCGTCGCATTCGTCTCCTGAAGAACGATCTACGCCTCAAGCACGCGGCAATGAGATCCGACCCGTTCCGTTTCTTTCGCGCCACCTACTATCGGTGGGCGCAACTCTGGCCCGAGACTTGTCCTGACCTCGCCGACGCGCCGCGTGTGCTGGCCGTTGGTGATCTGCATGTCGAAAATTTCGGTACTTGGCGGGACATTGAAGGGCGACTTGTTTGGGGAGTCAACGATTTTGACGAAGCCCACTCCCTCGCCTATACAAACGACCTCGTCCGCCTTGCAGTCAGCGCTCATCTCGCTGCTGAGGCTGGCCATCTGCCCATCGACAGAAAAGACATCTGTGACGCGATTCTTGACGGCTACCAAACCAGCCTTCGCAAAGGAGGCAAGGCCTTTCTTCTCGGTGAGAACCATATCTGGCTGCGTAATATGTCCGAGGGCAGGCTACGCGACCCGGTCATCTTTTGGAAAAAAATGGACGATCTTCCAACCCTGAGAACGAAACTCCCCCTCAGCGCGCTCGAGGCCATCGAGCATTCTTTGCCTGCACATGGCCTGGAGTATCGGATCGCTCATCGCATTGCTGGACTTGGCAGCCTGGGCCATGAGCGCTACGTCGCCATAGCAAACTGGTGCGGCAACAAAATCGCCCGCCAGGCCAAGGCCTTGGCTCCGTCTGCATGTCACTGGGTCGAAGATGACAAGGGTTCTGCGGAAATTCTTTATCAGACCGTTCTGAGTCATTCGATTCGGTGCCCGGACCCGTTTGTCCAACTGCGCGGCCACTGGATCGTTCGTCGACTCAGTCCCCACTGCTCCCGGATTGAGCTCACCCAGATTAAGGCCGAGGGTGTAGAGATGCGCTTACTCCGAGCCATGGGATGGGAAACGGCCAACATCCACTTGGGTAGCCAATCGGCGGTTAAACCCATTCTGCGTCATCTCCAGAAGCAGAATGGAAGATGGCTCCATGCGGCAAGCGCGAGCATGCTCAAGACGGCTCAAGAGGATTGGAAAATCTGGAAGCAGAGCGGTTACAGCTGATGCTGCTAGGCAATTTCGCTTCGCGCAGCCCGATCTACCGCCGTCACACGCTGGCGCAGCGGTGCCAACCCAACGCCACGTTCCCGGTCATAGATCAGGGTCCACTGCGCGGCACATTCGTCGCACAACCAGTAGTGTTCGATCACTCTCTGCTGTTTCCGCGCCCGCACGAAAGGTGGCGCCGATGTACCGGGCTTCGTAAGCTGTTCGGTTTCCACCAGAAACAGTTTGCCTTCTCTAAGTCTGAGAAACGGCTTACCGCATCGATTGTTAGCACACCGGCTTAGCATGATCGCAACTTTCTGATCTTCCATCGATGTCTGGAAGGGACAGTTTGATCCTCGTGCACCTGCCGTGCCAAAAGAGTAAGAGCTTTCGCCTATGCATTTGCAACACACCAGTGGGGATTTCGACGAACAAACTGCCGAAGGTTCGTCACTGCTGCCGAAAACTCCACACCACGCCATCCTTCATGCTCCCAGCGCTCCTGTTTGCCTCCCTTGATGAGCCGCCTTTTCCCCTAATTGCCCAATCTTTTCGATCCCAATAAGATTGTCAGCGCCTGCACAATGCCTGAAACACACTCGAAGTTAGTCTGCTTAGCCCGTCTTCCTCGCCTCCGCGTTCTCGCTTGGTCCAAAGATTGGCTCTACGCTTCACGGGGGTACGAAGTTGTCCGTTCTCGCGTCCAGCTCCCCGCACATGAGATCAACTGGGAGACAGTCGCAAGTTTTCAGCCCGATTGGCATCGGAAAGTGTCGGTGAAAAACCTGTTGACCGCCCGGATCTTCCGCGACGGCTTTCACGCGCTGGCCGTTTTGCCATCCGGAGCTCTGGTCGGCGCGGTGCCGAAGGCTATCGTTACGCTCGATCCGAGAGTCGCGGAGTTTCGGCAGACCCATGCCATCACCCGTGGCACGCGTCCTCTTCACATCACCGCGGTCCCCGGTGGAACAGTTTATTTCGGCGAGTATTTCGATAATGCATCACGCGATGAGGTCCACATCTATGCCTCAACCGATCAGGGATACACATGGCGTGTGGCCTATACCTTCCTAAAAGGCTCTATCCGACACGTTCACAACATCGTTCACGATCCCTGGCAAGATTGCCTCTGGATTCTGACGGGTGATTATGGCGATGAGTGTCGAATCCTGCGCGCGTCCTGCGATATGAGTCACATCGATGAGGTCCTGAAAGGCAATCAGCAGGCCCGTGCTGTGGCTGCCATCCCAACTGAGAGTGGACTCTATTTCACTTCCGACACACCGCTGGAGTCGAACTTCATCTACTGCCTCGACAGGACTGGGACGGTCTCGCAAGTTGCCTCGATCAGCAGTTCCTCCATTTGTGGATGTCGAGTTGGGACTCGCATCTTCTTCTCCACCATGGTCGAGCCCAGCAAGGTGAATCGTGACCGCAGGGTTCATGTCTATGGAGCCGACATCAAGATGCACGAGCCTTGGCAATTGCAGCTGAGTTGGGAGAAAGACCGATACCCTTTCGGATTGTTCCAGTACGGCAATGCCTTCTTCCCGGACGGTAACAATGAGACCCCATACCTCGCCGTAACCACAGCCGCCGTCAAATCAGAAGACGCAGTCACCTCGATTTATGCCGTGACGTAATATGAAACCGTAGCGCCAGCGATCACCTCGCGGTCGTGGGCCAGTTGGCCGCGGCATGTCCGGGAACTGGCTGCCGCTTGCCCTATCCAAAATTTTGCCCGCGCTTCGCTATTATCGACGGATTTTTAGCGCCTACGTACTCGGCGGGAACAGTCATCTAACTTTCTGGCACGAAACTCCTGCGCAAAATCCTGATGCGACCACCAACGCACTGGGCCAGTACTACATGCCCTTCGTTGAGAAAGCGAACTACAGCGGAGCATGCGATGCGAACGGCATTCCCCTACTCGACTACCGCGGTCACATCGGTCTGCAATATAACCCGATTGCCATTGCTCAGTATGGTTTGGGCAACTACAACTTGTGGCACCGTTCCGGTGACCCGCGCCGCAAAGAAAGATTCTTTCACGTAGCGGAGTGGCTCTGCTCCAACCTGGAAAAAAATCCGCAGGGACTCGCGGTCTGGAATCACCATTTCGACTGGGAGTATCGCAACACTCTCAAAGCCCCGTGGTATTCGGCGCTGGCGCAAGGGCAGGGGATATCCGTTCTCGTTCGTGCCCACAAAGAATCCGGACACGCGAAGTATCACGAAGCTGCATGCCGAGCCTTTGTAAGTTTTCAAGCCCAAACCAGTGAAGGCGGTGTGGCCTTCACCGACGAAGCTGGAGACCTCTGGTTCGAGGAGTACATCGTTTCGCCGCCAACACACATCCTCAATGGATTTATCTGGGCCCTCTGGGGAGTTTATGACTATGCCCTCGCGACCAAACAGCCGCTCCCGCGCGAACTATTTGATCGAGGTGTGAAAACCCTTCTGCACAATCTCGACCGCTACGATCTCGGTTTCTGGTCGCTCTATGAACAATCTGGAACGAAGCTGCCGATGGTAGCCAGCAGTTTCTATCACCGGCTTCACATCGTGCAGTTGCGCATAATGCATCGCCTCACAAATGAACCTGAATTCTCACAAGTCGCAGACCGCTGGGAGCATTGCACCCGCAGCCGCATCAAACGTACTCGCGCTCTGTTGTACAAAGCTGCATTCAAACTCGGCTACTACTGACGCAGGCCCATTCCTTCTTCAGAGAGATCCGTTGCGAACGGCAACGCAAGTTGCTTTCTAGCAGGACCTCTGCGATAACTTTTACGTTCACGTGAAGATTCTTTACGTCTCGCAGTATTTTCCCCCGGAAATGGGCGCGCCCTCAGCGCGCGCAGCCGAACTTGCTCATCACTGGGCCCGCACTGGACATCACGTCTCGGTACTCACAGGTTTCCCAAATCACCCAACCGGTATTGTTCCTCCAGAATGGCGTAGCCGCCTTCGTCATCTTGCATACCGCGAAAAAGTTGGTGACATCGACATCTTTCGCACATGGCTCTGGCCGCTACCCAACCGCAAAGCCCACGAGCGCGTCCGGAATTACGCGTCTTTCTGCATATCTGCAGCTCTTCGAGGTTTGGGCGTACCACGTCCTGACGTCATTATCGCGACCTCTCCTCAGTTACTCGTCGGACTCTCTGGACTCTTTCTTAGTTTCACTCGCAAGATCCCCTTCGTTTTCGAAGTCCGCGACCTTTGGCCGGAATCCCTGATAGCCGTTGGTATCGGTAGCGAGGATTCATTTCTCCACCAGGCGCTTGCCAGAATTGCCCGCTTGCTCTACGAGCGGTCAGATCGAGTGGTTGTCGTCTCGCCCGCATTCAGGGACCGTTTGATCGAGCACTGGCGTGTCCCGCCGGAAAAGATCGCCGTCGTCGAGAATGGAGTGGAAACGGAGATATTCTCCCCAGCCAACTGCGACCACAACCTCCGCAAGGAACTCGGCACCGAAGGAAAATTTGTTGCCAGCTATATCGGGACCATCGGCAATGCTCATGGGCTCCAGACCCTGCTCGACGCCGCGCAATCCCTTCAGCACAACCCCAACTTCCTCTTTCTCCTGATCGGCGAGGGCGCGGAAAAAGAACGAATCAAGGCAGCGATTCATTCCCGCCAGTTGACCAATGTCCGCATTCTCGACCAGCAGCCGCGCGAGAAAATTCCCGCATTCATTCTTGCTTCGGACGTCTGCCTCGTGCTCCTGAAAAAGACAGACGTATTCAAAACCGTGATTCCCTCCAAAATGTTGGAGTTCATGTCGTGTGCCCGGCCTGTGATCCTTGGCGTGGATGGCCAAGCCCGGCAAATCCTCGAAGAATCTGGCGGAGGTATGCCGATTGAGCCGGAGAATTCAGCAGCGCTCGTTGACGCGCTCAACTATCTCGCAGAAAACCCTGACGATGGGACAAGATTTGGAAAAAAGGGAAGGGAATACATCCTGCAGAAGTTCTCTCGCGCCCGAACGGCCGAGAAATACATTGATGTGCTAAAGGAAGTCGTAAGAAAAGCCACAACCTAGAATTTAACGGTAGTTCCAGGCGTCCTTGGAAGTAAAAGAGGATTAAGTCATCTACGGATGCACAGAGTAGACGGTCACTGCGGTGGCCGCAGCCATCGCAGTTTCAAAGGTCTTGCTCGCCAGCACCTTCCCTCCGCTTACCGGAACGAACAATATGTCGTCCCCCTTCAGCGGCATGTCGGGTGCCTTCGCTTCGAGCATCTTCTTGATCTCAATCTTGATCTCAGTCATGCCATTCGGGCCTTTGCGAATCAGTTTTGCCCCACCTAATTTCGCAGTGCGATTCGTTCCGCCGGCCAGCGCGAGTGCCTGCAGTACAGTCAGGCTTCCGTTATCCACCAATAAGCCGCTTGGCCTGCCGACGTCTCCCACCACATAGATAATCGGCGCTCGAGGCACGGTGATCGTGTCCCCGGGCATGATCTCAATATTTGCCGAAACGTCATCTGCCAGGTTTCGTGGAAGATCGACATGGATTGGCTGCGGCTGGTTCCGCCGCAGAATTGATACCTTCCGCGCCGATGTATTTGTGAAACCCCCAGCTTGGGAAATGACTGCGTAGAGATGATGATCGCCAATTTCCGGATAAATTCCCGGCTTACTCACTTCCCCAAGGATCGTGATTCCCTGTGAATTGGCTTCGTCGATGAAAATCGTGACGTGTGGGCTGCGGACGAATCCTCCGTCCTCCAGTCGTTTCGCAATTAGGCTCTGTGCTTCTTCCTGCGTAAGCCCTTCCACATGCACGTAGTCGACGAGTGGAAGATAAATATCCCCGGCATTGCTCACCCGAACTTTTGTGTTCAACTCAGGAACGTTGTATACACTTACCTCCAGTAGATCCCCGACTCCCAACTTCATCATTGTCGACCAATCGGGCGTTTCCTTGTTCGCATCCTCCACCTTCTGCGCGTTGGCGACCGATCCGGATACGCTGCTCGCAGCTTGTGATACTGGCTGCGCTGCTGGTAGCGCGACAGATGGCTCCTGGCCGGCAGGTTGTTGGGCTAGACCTGCACTGCTAGTGACTAGCAAAACTATCGCATGAATAGGTAGTAGACTTCGGCGGCGAGTCGAACCCAAGATACCCGACTTCATCCAAAGACCTCTTAGACTTGTTGTGCTGGAAGTTGCTGAGAAGTTTAGCACAGCGGTATCCCTCTTCCCGTCACAATCACGAACAACTCTCCTGGTTTTCCACAATTTTTTTGCCTGGATGATTGCAACTCTCGATTCTCGACTGCTACAGTCGATCAACTTCCAAAAAATTTTAAGAGGTATCTGCTGTCTCACTATTAACAGCGAGTCGTTCGCTGCGATACTTGCGACAGACGTGCGGACTGTGCGCTGGTCTCTCAGTGTTGTGGAGGGAGCATAGTTGACCGGGATTAGTCTGGGCCTGTTTTTTTCGGGATTATTTGCTGCTTTCGTCTTGACCCGTTACGTGCGGGACCTCGCGACGTCGCGCGGATGGGTCACCGTGCCGAGCCAGGAACGGCACATGCATTCCACTCCTTTGCCTCGTCTCGGTGGAGTCGCTATCTTTTTCAGTTTTGCTTGCTGCATGTGCATTGCGGCTCTTTGGGCTTCGGGTCACGCTCAGATCCAACGCCAACCGCTCCTGAAGCCAATGCTGACCATCCTGGGACCCGCCGCCCTCATTTTCCTGCTCGGCGTCTACGACGATCTCAAAAGCGTTGGTCCTTACTTCAAGTTCTCCGTGGAGGCCATCGCCGCTTCCATGCTGTACGCGGGTGGCTTGCGCATCGTTAATGTCCCGGTTCTATTCGGCGATCGCACCCTACCGGCGATCGTTGGATGGGCATTCACGGTCATCTGGGTGCTGGCGATCACCAATGCCTTCAACCTGATCGATGGTCTCGATGGCCTCGCCGCTGGCTCCGCGTTGTTTTCAACGATGGTAGTGTTTGTCGTTGCCCTCCTGAACGGCCCGTTGCTCGTCGAGATCATGAGCATCGCGCTGGCCGGATCGATCCTCGGATTTCTTCGCTTCAACTTCAACCCCGCGACCATCTTTCTTGGCGACTCAGGTAGTTTGTTCATTGGCTTCCTGCTGAGCGCATTGGCTCTCTACGGAGCTCAGAAAGCTCCGACCATTGTTGCCGTTACCATCCCCATCGTCTCGTTCGGATTGCCGATCCTTGAAACGGTTCTTTCCGTCGCTCGTCGGTTGATCAGCGGTCGTCCGGTCTTCACCGCCGATCGCGAACATATCCACCACAAACTCTTGCAGCATGGCCTTACGCATCGCCAGGTCGTCATTCTTCTGTATGGAGTCTCCGCCATCTTTGCGATGCTAAGCCTTTTCCTGCTCTGGCCCACCGGGAGTTCCCTCGGCCTCGTCCTCGCGGTGATGGGCATCGGAATCTGGATCGGTGTCCAGCATCTCGGGTATCTGGAATTCGGAGAACTGGCTCGTGTGGCTCAACGCACTTTCGATCAGCCCCAGATTTTTGTAAACAACCTCGCGATTCGCCGCGCTACCGAGGAATTGAAAGTCGCCCGTGATTACGATCAGGTCCGCCGCATCCTCTTGGCCGCCTTCGGCAGTAACGACTTCGACGGATTTGAACTTCAACTGAACCTGTTGCCGGGCGAATGGAAGGATGAATTCGTCGGCGTGTCTTCAGCGCACCGGGATTCCGCCTTCTTTTGCTGGAACAAACCGACTCTGCCGAGATTGGATCCTCGTGCTTCCTGGAAAATCGCCCTGGACCTCATCACCTCCTCGAATCGCAGTCGGGGCAGGCTGACGCTACATCGCGTCTACTGTTCTCGACAGCTCCAACTTGACGTCAATCTCTTGGCGGCTGCATTTCCCACCTCTCTCGCTGATGCTCTCGACCGCACGCTCGCTCACTCTGCAGAACTGATCCCAATCCCAGAACAGCATCCCAGCCTCATTACTGCCCAAGCGGGATAGCACAAAGAAAAACCGCGTCGCGGTGCTGACGCGTCGCACAGATTCTTCCTCGAAAAAGGTCGTCTCTTCTGGGGAAACATGCTGCACCTAAGTATTCAGTGGCGTCAAAGCTGAGAACCGAGTACTGAGTACGAGTACGCAAAGGCCCATCACAATTCAGGGAACCAATCAGTTGGTGGGAGGGAATCTCGCGCGCTTGCGTACTGTGGCGGAAGGAGTATTGGAGGAGAGAACAAATGCAAGCTGCTGCCCGGCACCATAATCTGAAACCGACGCGCAGTCGAGCGCATCGCACGTATCATCGTACGAGGCTTAACCAGGTGAGTTTAAGGGGAGTTGCAGCGCCTACAGCTTTGCGCTCGCGTAGGAGTTGATCTCGCAGTTCAGGCAAACTTCTTCAAAAGCAGGCGTTGTCCATTCCATCTTCGTTCCCCCAGAAAGCCCTGATAAGGGCTGGAAGTGTCAGTAGCTTACACCGCTACAGGGCGGAAGGCAACCGGAATTAGGCCCCAGTCAGGTTTCCGCAGCGCCTGCATCTGATGTCACCCACGCTGGATAAGGTTGCAGAATTCTGCACATTTATTCTGCGATTTCGTGAAGTGGCAACCCATGGTCAGAAGCTCGTTTTGGGCAAGCCGCCTGAAAAGTGTCTGCCGCCCACTACTCATGGTTTTAATCCCCTTTTCCACAACCCTGAACCACTACCGTTACTTATGCACTTTCCCTCCGCTATTTAACTTCGTTTGCACCGTGATAGAAGCGAGGAAACAGCAATCATGTTTGGCAACACTGTTTATGGCACGGCTTTTAAGGACATCCCTTTTGTTCCTTTGCAGTCCGCCACATTCTGTGTACAGTGCGAACTGATCAGCACCAG
>Ga0335071_10005480_pt1 | contig 13166 bp, 13 predicted proteins | sample Lox_Sample_15_FD_206724 | JGI IMG/M metagenome (GOLD analysis project Ga0335071, IMG submission 206724) | Soil microbial communities from Loxahatchee National Wildlife Refuge, Florida, United States - Lox_Sample_1.5 | ecosystem: Environmental > Terrestrial > Soil > Wetlands | place: USA...
ACCCCATTCACCTCAGCGAAATCGAACACCTCTTCTCGAGCGGCGAAATGCCGCTGGATGTCGCGCTGATCCATGTGGCTCCGCCCGACCGCTTTGGTTTCTGCAACCTGGGTGTTGCAGTGGAGATCGCACTTACAGCGGCGCGTCACGCCCGCTACGTCATCGCGCAGGTAAACGATCGCATGCCGCGCACCTGCGGCAACAACTTCCTGCACGTGCGCGAGATCGACGCCTTCGTTGAGTGTTCGGTTCCTCTGCCGCAGATCATCTCTCCGCCACCCACGCCGGAGCACGCCGCAATTGCACGCAACGTCGCGCCGCTAATCGAAGACGGTTGCTGCCTGCAAACCGGAATCGGCGGCATCCCGGATGCGATCCTTCCTTATCTGGCCGATCGTCGCGATCTCGGCGTGCACACCGAAACGCTGTTGGAAGGCGCGATTCCCCTGGTCGAAAACGGCGTGATCAACGGGCGCCGCAAGCAGATTGATCCGAACAAAATCGTCCTCGGCTTCGCGCTTGGCACCGACCGCATGTACGACTTCGTGCGCGAAAACCCGATTTTCCAGTTCTGCCCCAGCTCGTACACGAACGATCCCGAGATCATCGCGCAGAACGATAACGTGGTCGCCATCAACTCGGCGATCGAGGTCGACATCACCGGACAGGTCTGCTCGGATTCAATGGGAACAACTTTCTTCAGCGGCTTTGGCGGACAGCTTGATTTCATCCGCGGAGCCGCTCATAGCAAAGGCGGCAAGCCGATCATCGCGCTCCCCTCGACGGCGAAAGGCGGCACGGTCTCGCGCATTGTCCCGACGCTTACATATGGCGCCGGCGTGGTCACCACGCGCGGCGACGTTTATTACGTTGCGACCGAATACGGAGTGGCTTACCTGCACGGAAAGAACATCCGTCAGCGTGCCGAAGCACTTATTCAAATTGCTCATCCAAAGTTCCGCGATGAACTCTACGACCACTGCGAAAAGATGCGCTGGCTGCAGAAGAGTTCGCGGGCCATGGCCTTGGAAGAGAGGTAGAACCTATGGCAGTTCGCGGTGACGTAAAGATTGACCAGAACGAATGCAAAGGCTGCGGCCTCTGCGTGGAATCCTGCCCGCCGAAGGTGCTGCACCTGCGGGCCGAGTTAAACCATTACGGCGTGCATCCGGCGGAGTATACCGGCGATAAGTGCACCGGATGCGGCATTTGCTTTTACGTGTGTCCGGAACCGGGAGCAATCTCGGTCTATCGCATGAAGCCCGAAGTGAAAGCGGAGGTGACGAATGCGGCAACTGTGTAAAGGGAACGTCGCAATCGTGAAGGCCGCCATCATGGCCGGATGCCGTTCGTTCTATGGCTACCCAATCACTCCGGCGAGCGAAATCGCAGAGTACGCTGCGCTGCTGATCCCGCAAGTCGGCGGCACCTTCGTCCAGGCGGAGAGTGAAGTCTCGGCGATCAACATGGTGTACGGCGCGGCCGGCGCGGGTCAGCGCGTAATGACCGCTTCCTCCGGTCCCGGCGTCAGCCTGATGCAGGAAGGCATCAGCTACCTCGCGGGCGCGGAATTACCGTGCGTAATCGTCGACGTGATGCGCGGTGGACCCGGACTCGGCAACATCGCCCCGGAGCAGAGCGACTATTTCGCCATGACCAAGGGCGGCGGCCACGGCTGCTATCGTAACATCGTGTTGGCTCCCGCAAGCGTGCAGGAGATGGCCTCGCTGACCATGCTGGCTTTTGAACTCTCCGACAAGTACCGCAATCCTGCGGTCATCCTCGCCGATGGCTACGTCGGCCAGATGATGGAGCCACTGGACCTCGAACTAACGGAAACCCAAGCGCCCGAGAAGCCATGGGCAGTGCGCGGCACAGCCGAAACACGCAAGAACCTCGTCACCTCGATTCAGTTGACGCCTGACCTGCTCGAGAAGCATGTGCGTCAGCTCGAAGCGAAGTATCGCGAGATCGAACTGGCCGAGCAGCGCTGGGAGACCTACAAGGCCGAGGACGCAGATGTGCTCTTCGTCGGCTACGGCATCATCTCCCGCATTCTGCGTTCGGTTGTGGATATGGCGCGCGCAGAAGGCATAAAGGCCGGACTCTTCCGCCCAATCACGTTGTGGCCGTATCCGTCTCTTGCGCTGGCCGAGACCGCAAAGAAGTGCGCGAGCGTGACGGTGGTGGAAATGAGTACTGGGCAGATGGTTGAAGACGTGAAGCTGGCAGTCAACGGCACAAAGCCTGTGGACTTCTACTCTCGCGTGGGCGGCAATGTGCCGACCGCTGAAGAAATTCTGGCGCACATGCACCAACACGCCACGGCGTTGGCGTAAAGGGAGGAGACAATGAGCGATTACGAACTGGTGGAACACAAATCTCCGGTCTTCTACAACCTTTACGAGCGCAAAGACGAACTGCAGCACACCACGCACTACTGCCCGGGCTGCGGACACGGCGTGGCGCACAAGCTGATCGCCGACGCGATCGCCGAACTCGGTGTGCAGGACCGCACCATCCTCGTCAGCCCCGTAGGCTGCTCGGTATTCGCCTACTACTATTTCGATGTGGGCAACTTCCAGGCCGCACATGGACGCGCGCCCGCAGTGGCCACGGCTGCAAAGCGTTCGAACCCCGACAGCATCGTCATTAGCTATCAGGGCGACGGCGATCTCGCGGCCATCGGCACCGCAGAGATCGTTCATGCCGCAAATCGCGGTGAAAACATCACCGTGTTCTTCATGAACAACTCGATCTACGGCATGACCGGCGGCCAGATGGCTCCGACCACGCTCGTCGGTCAGGCGAGCACCACGTCTCCCTGGGGACGCCGCGCCAACAACGAAGGCTTCCCGATCAAGATGGCCGAGATGCTTTCAACCCTCGAAGCTCCGGTATATATTGAGCGGGTTTCGCTGGGCGACGCAAAGAACGTCCTGAAGGCGCGCAAGGCGATCAAGAAAGCGCTCGATTTGCAGAAGCAGGGTGCGGGATTCACGATGATCGAGATCCTGTCACCTTGTCCGACAATCCTGAAGATGGATCCCGTCTCGGCGCGCAAGTGGGTAAACGAGACACTCACGAAGCAATTTCCGCTCGGAGTTTTCCGCGACCGCAAGCCTGAAGTCCCATTCACGCCTGCGCCACATAAGTCAGTTGCGGAAGCGCTCGGCCTTACGAAAGAGATCCAGCTTAAACAGCGCGCGCGTGTGCGCACCAAGGACGCAACGCTGAAGATCGCAGGCTTTGGAGGACAAGGCGTGCTGCTGCTCGGACAAATCATCGCCGAGATGGGCATGCGCGAGCAGATGGAAGTGAGTTGGCTCCCGTCATACGGCCCGGAGATGCGCTCCGGCAGCGCGCACTGCCATGTCTCGCTTTCTCATCAGCGCATTGGCTCTCCCGTGATCGCGCACCCGAAAGTCCTGGTCGCGATGAACGAGCCTTCGCTGCGCAAGTTCGCGCCCGCGGTGGCTCCCGACGGCGTGATCCTTTATAACTCGCGCACTTTGCCCGAAGACTTCGATCCGCAAGGACGCAATGTTGCGTGCGTGCCCGCCTCCGAGCTGGCCGATCAGATCGGCTCCGCAAAGGTAGCGAATATCGTCATGCTTGGAGCCCTGCTCGAAGAAACCGAATGCCTGCCCACGACCACAGCTCTCGATGTTCTAAGCACGATGGTAAAGAACGAGAAGCTGCTCGCGTTAGACAAAAAGGCAATCGAAGCTGGACGCAAGTTTGTCGACGAGAACGTGCTTGTAGGCGCCGTCTCACAACCCGACGGCTACTGCGAAGATTAACCGTTGTCGCCACATTTGCGCCGTTCGGCTCTAATGTGGAACATCCGCAAATACAGAACAAAAGAAAACCTCCGGTGCGAGCCGGAGGTTTTCTCTTGCTAGCCAGAGATCACTAACTGATTGCTTCTGAATCCAGCACTGCGGCGACACCGTTCACCACGGCCGCAATGCGAACCGCACCAAGGATCGCGTCTTCGCCGACACCCTTCTCGCGCAACACCTTTTCATGGCTATCCACGCACTTGCCGCAGCCGTTGATGGCCGATACCGCCAACGCCCACAACTCGAAGTCGATGCCGTCAACACCATGCGTCCGCATGATGTTCATGCGGAGGCGCGCCGGCATCGTCGAATACTTCTCGTTCGTCGAGAGGTGATGGAAGCGATAGTAGATGTTGTTCATCCCCATGATGGCAGCCGCGCCTTTTGCGGCATTGATCTGCTCGGGGGCAATGTGTCCGGCGGCAGCTTCGGCCACTGCGGCAGCAAGATGAGGATTACGCGCGCCGTATGCGGCTGCGACGAACGTCCCCCACTTCTGCTTGTCGTTCAATTCCGTGCCCTGCTCGAGCGAAGACCAGTTCAGGCGCAGGTCGCGGGCATAATCAGGCAATTTGTCGATCAATGATTGCAGTGAGACTACGGTTTCGACTGGCATGTATTTCCTCTCTCTCGCGCGTCATCCTGAAGGAGCGGCCATAAAGCTACGGATGAAGGACCTGCTGTCGGTGACCCCAAAAGCAGGTCCTTCGCTTCGCTTCTTCTCAGGACGACCTGGGCGCCGCCGACCGGTGCACCGTAGGCGCGTACCCGGCGGGCAAGCCGCAGTGTTATTACACCTGGATCGTTTCCTGACCCTTCTGCCAGTTGCACGGGCAGAGTTCGTCGGTCTGCAGAGCATCGAGCACGCGCAGGACTTCCTGCGGGTTGCGGCCCACGGACAGATCGGTCACGTACGCAAAACGGATGACGTTTTCGGGGTCCACGATGAACGTTGCGCGCTGGGCAACCCCCGCGTTCGGGTCCTGGATGCCGAGCAGGTTAATGAGTTCATGCTTCACGTCGGCGAGCATCGGGAACGGCAGGTCCTTCAGGTCCGGATGATGCGTGCGCCACGCGTGGTGCACGAATTCGCTGTCGACGGAGCCGCCAAGCACCTGTGCGTCACGGTCGGCGAAGTCCTTGTTCGCCTTGCCAAAGGCTGCGATTTCGGTCGGACACACGAAGGTGAAATCCTTGGGCCAGAAGAAATAGACCTTCCACTTGCCCGGATAACTCTGCTCCGTGATGTTAGTAAATGCCTTGCTGAAATCCTTATCAGTGCTCACGGTTGCGGTTACTGAAAACTCAGGGAACTTCTCGCCTACACCTAGCATGTAGTTTCTCCTTCAGAATTGAAATTTTGACTGCGGACTTAGAACTTCGACTTAGTCGACGGCGCGAGTAACGCCGGAATTTGTTGTGTTGCGTGCGCCTGATCCGCGCCTACGCCTCCCAGCGGCGCACCGCGAACACAGACCTTGAATCTCGACTGCGTAACGCTCGACGTGGAATCCTTGCGGCAACTTGCCTTGCATCTTCACCGGGCCAACCGCTTCTTGCGGAATGTCGGCGATTGATCGGCAATCAACACACACTAAGTGATGATGGAACTCGGGATTTGGATCCACACGAAACGAACCGCCATGAAGGCTGACCTCATTCACAATTCCCGATTCGAGAAATGCATGCAGAGTCTTGTACACAGTGGCCAGTGATATGGAAGGGATCTTCGTCCGCACTCGGGCGTATACCTCTTCCGGCCCCGGGTGTCCGGGCATATCCTTCAGCGCGTGATAAATCACGTACCGCTGGTGCGTAGCCGCAAGACCATTGCGGTGACACAACTCGCGGAACCCGACCTCTGTCTCAACCTTCACAAAGCAATAGATGAGGCAATAGGGAAAAGGATTCGTCTTTGATAAGTTTTCTCAAAGTTAAAGCAGCGTAAATCTGGAGCAGTCCCCACTTCGATAGCTGTCTCAGCGCTGCACTTGTGCTAAAAAGTTTCAGGAGCGAGCGGCTATGCCTCGAAAAAAGAAAGACGTGTTCAGCAAGGTGAAGGCGGTGAAGGATCTTGCTCGCGAGACGGTTGGAAGTCCGCGCCCCACTCGTGCACTGCCTGACCCAAAAGCTAAAGCTGCCTCACGCCAGCAGAAACACAAGCCCAAGCTCGCGGACCTGATCTCCGACGAGTAGTGCAACATTTTGCGCGCGCCGGCATGGCGCACTCCAGATTCACACCGCTGGCATGGCATTCAAAAACTTACAGCAAATTGGCCGCTCCAGATTCTCCTGAGACACCTGCAAAGGCTCGCTTAATCACCTTAATCAAATTTGAAGAAACAAGCGCGCAACCCGCTGCATCAGAAGCTTCATGATTATGCCGCCCCAAGTTGCTGCGGAGCTAAGATTACCCGCTCCTCGTGCACGCAACAGCATGATCATGGCTTTGACGGGCGGCTACCTGCTCCTTGAGCTCGCGCTGTGGAGCGGCCCCGTCTGGCAGATGGTTTTCGGAGTGTTCATGCTGGCGTGGGCTGCGGGCTGGGTGATCACTTCGCGCGAAAACTCGCGCCAGCTCGGTGTCGATAGCAATGCCTGGCGGCGTGGAATTTGGATTCTGCCCTGCGCCATTGGATTGAGCGCGGGCATGCTCACCGCAGCGTATCTCTCAGGCACGCTGCATACACTTTTCGGATTACCCAAGCCATTCCCCAGTGGCTTGGTGTACGCGTTCTGGGCGGTTGAGCAAGAGTTCATGTTGCAGTCGTTTTACTTCGTGACCCTGCGCAAACTTCTCCCGGAGCGCTGGGCAATTCTGATTTCCGCGTTCCTGTTCAGCGTGGCCCATTTGCCAAACCCCCTGCTGACCATACTCACTTTTTTCGGGGGATACATTTTCACTTCACTGTTTGCTCGCTACCGCAGTGTGTACATCATCGGAGTCGCACATGCTGTGCTCGGGCTCTCGCTCGCCATGGTCGTGCCCGATTCAGTGATCCACCACATGCGCGTTGGGCTGGACTACTACCACATCCCATCAGCCTTGACCGGCAACATGCAAAAGTAAGTTGAGCCGTTTAGCGGGCGTCCGAGCCCGCTGGCGAAATCCTGAGCAAAGCGAAGGAACCTGTTTGGCGGAAGCGTGTGCGAGTCGAACGCACCAGAGGCGTCGCATGGACGTCTCTCGCCGGTTTTGAAGACCGGGAGGATCACCGGACCCCCTTCGCTTCCGCGCCTGTGCCCCGATTACAAATCAACCACGCGGGAGAGTCAAACGATGATCCTCGAGCCGCACTTTATCTTGGCGAAAGTGGGTCTTTTCGATTTCAACTCTACTTCTGCAGGCTCGCCATCTTCGTAGCCACGTCTGCCGGCTTCCACTCGTTGCCCTCGTACAGTTCGACGAGCTTTCCGTCGCGACCGATGATGGCGGTGCGCAGGTCGTGCACGATCTGGAGATCGTCTTTCAGGTAAGTGAGGCCGAAGAACTGTGCGGCTTTGCGAGTCTCCTCTGGCGTTCCGCTCACCAGTGTCCAGTGCTCGAGTTTGGGATCGGTCGTGCCCATGTAATTCATAGCGTACTGTTTGAGCACTGCTGGTTTATCAAATTCCGGATCGATGCTGATGCTCAGCATCTGCAGCTTGGCGTAGGCGGACGGATTCTGCTGCTTAAGTATTTTCTCGACCTCGACGAAGTTGTTGCTCATCCGGATACAGAAATCGGGCAGTGGACAACGCGTGTAGACGAACGTGACCAGCAGCGGCTTCCCGCGGAAGTGCGCGATCGAAGTTTTGCGCCCGTCCTGATCAACAAAATGGAAATCAGGCACCGTCTCGCCCGGCGACGGCATCCGCACCGCGGAAGTCGACGACGCATCGGCCTTCTGGTGGTCCTTGTTGATGGAGATGCCTTCCAGTTCGCCTTCGTCGTTCACGATCAGCGTTGCATTGACGTAATCGCCCGGTTCCAGAATATCTAGCGCCCACTGGTCTCGCACTTTGAACGGCATCGTCATGGCTTTCATGAAGCCGGGAATGTCCTTGTGCTTGAGGGTGACGCGGTGATTTGGCTTATCGATGGAGATGACTGTGCCTTCAATCGGATAGCGGCGCTCAGCCTCCTTGGGCTTCGACTTACACCCAACAAGAGCGCATCCGAGGGCCAGAAGAAAAATAAGTACGTACGAAGACGTGCGCAAGCGCAAAGCAGATTCGCCTCTGATAATCAGTTTATTACCTGAGGAGGCGAACTTCAAAACCGAGTAGCAGATTGGAAAAAGATGGAGCGCAGTCTTCGTCTGCGCCCCACATCAGGAGGAGAGTGATGATATGCATGAAGAAGCTCAACTCGCGTTCTTCTCGCGTTGATCCAAGCGTTCGGAGCGCGTGAGTCATCCCCTTACAAAGGCAACGATACGGGAGCATCTACTCTGATGGGATAGGAGGAACACCGAGACGAACTTGCGATTTCAGACTGAGGCGAAATCTAAGAGGAACTACGGTGAGCAGAGAAGAACGCGAGAGTTGAAGCGAGATTTAGAAATGAGAAAGCGCGGCCGCAGCCGCGCCTTCCTTTCCGAAAACTCTCGAAACCTAGCTAGTGCTTGCCCGGATCTTCCACTATCTCGATCAGGAATCCGAACGGATTCTCCGCCCGCGACTTTGGATGCACGAAGAACACGGTGGTTCCCCGGGAGCCCGGACGCGGTGCGGCATCGATCAAATTGAATCCGTCGGCCTTCATCTTGTCGAAAGCGGCCTTGGCGTTTGCCACGCGAAAGGCAACATGCGCGAAGCCTCCGCGCCCGCCATTCTTCTCGATCAGCTTCTGCACCGGAGACTCCGGCGAAAGCGGCTCCAGCAGTTGGATCAAGTTCGGCCCGTCGCCGATCTGCAGCAGTGCCTCGCGAACCATGTCTTTGCCGTGAACTTCCTCGCGATGAATCTCACGGAAGCCGAGCAGCGAATACGCCGCAACTTGCGCGTCGAGTTCGCCCTGCTTCACGGCAATCGCAAAGTGGTCAATAAACAGAAATCCCGGGACAGATTTCGCGACGTCGTGCGCTGACTCTTTCACCTGTGGTGTACTCATTACTCAAACTCCGCAAGGATCTGGTTCAATTGCACGGCGTCGCCGTTGTTGACCGTGATGTTCTTGACCTTGCCTCCGACCGGAGAGGTCACGTTGGTTTCCATCTTCATGGCTTCCAACACCATCAACAGATCGTTTGTTTGAATGGTTTGTTGGGGCTGCGCGACCACCTTCACCACCATCCCGGCGATCGGACTGCGGCACACCTTCGATTCGTCCACGTTGCTGGGTTCAGCAGGTGAGGCGGCCGTTTTGGGAGCCGCCGGCAGCGCCACGTTCGTCGGCATAGCGGCAGCCGAAGCTTGCGGAGGTATGTACGCCGGATGTCGCGGCGTGGTATCGTCCTCGATAATTTCGACTTCTACCTCATAACTCTTTCCATCAATTCCAATCTGTAGCTTCAAGTGCGTTCTCTCTTTCCGTTACAGCAATTCACGCGAATTGCCGGAGATGAATGCGATATCGGGTCACCTGCGAGCCAAACTCGCTGGATCAAATCAACGCCCAATCGTGTGCGAAGTCTGCACAAGGTTGTGCGACGCCTGAATGAATACTCTTCCCTGCTGCGCCCAGTAATTCACTCCCGGACCAGACATTGGCCGCGCCGAATGAATGCGCACCTTCTTGCCCAGGAACGTGGTCACCGCAACGGCGATCACCGCCAGGATTTCCGGCGTCACCTCGTGCTCCTCAGGAGCCGGTCGCGCAGGCGCCGCCGCGGGAGCAGGTACTGCTGCGACAGCAAGTTTGCTCTCCAACGCCGCAAGGCGCTGGTTGAAGCTTGCTTCCATCGCTCGCAGTTGCGCCTGCAAGTCGCTGAGTTGCTGAGCCGCTGTAGGCCGTTTTGGCGCAGGAGCAGTTAACTTCTTGATTGCCATTTTCGTTCTCCTTCGCCTTAGAGTGGAATCAGGCCGTGCTTCTTCGCCGGACGCAGTTGTCGCTTTGTGGTCAGCGAATCGAGCGCTCGCGCGATTGCACGCCGCGTTTGCGATGGCTCGATCACTTCATCTACCAATCGTCGCCCTGCGGCCACGTACGGATTAGCAAAGGTCTCGCGATACTCCTCGATCAGTTCCTGACGCTTCGTAGCCTTGTCCTCCGCACCGTCGATCTCGCGGCGGAACACGATTTCAGCAGCGCCTTCTGCGCCCATCACCGCGATCTGCGCGGTCGGCCACGCGAACACGCGGTCTGCGCCGAGGTCGCGGCAGCACATCGCGATGTAAGCTCCGCCGAACGCCTTGCGCAAGATGACCGTGATCAGTGGCACCGTTGCCGCCGAGTACGCAAACAGCAGCTTTGCGCCGTGACGAATGATTCCGCCGTACTCCTGCTGCACGCCGGGCAGGAAACCGGGCACATCGACAAACGTCACGATCGGGATATTGAAGGCGTTGCAGAAGCGCACAAAGCGTGCACCTTTGTCACTGGCGTTGATGTCGAGCGCGCCCGCCAGCACGCAAGGCTGGTTGGCGACAATGCCGACCGTGTGTCCCTGCATGCGCGCGAAGCCGATCACGATGTTCGGCGCGAAGCCGGGCTGCACTTCCATGAAGTCGTTGCGATCGACGATCTTCGTGATCACCGAGCGCACGTCGTATGCCTGCTTGTCCCCCGGAGGGATAATCTCGTCCAGCTCCGGATCGTCTTCAAGTGGCAGGTTCCAATCCAAACGCGGCGGATCTTCCAAATTGTTCGAGGGCAGGAAACTGAGCAGGCGACGGCAGATGTAGAGTGCATCATCGTCGTTCTCGGCGACGAAGTGCACCACACCGCTGTTGTTCATCTGCGCTACCGGGCCGCCGAGATCTTCCGCCGTTACTGATTCGCCCGTGACCTGCTTGATGACCTGCGGGCCGGTGATGAACATCTGCGCCTGCTTGGTCTGGATGATGAAATCCGTGAGTGCGGGGCTATACGATGCGCCACCCGCACACGGTCCGCAGATCAGTGAAATTTGCGGCACGCTGCCGGAGAGTTCCACGTTGTGGTAGAACACGCGGGCATATCCGGCCAGGCTGCCGATGCCTTCCTGCACGCGCGCACCGCCGGAATCGTTTACGAAGATGAACGGCGAACCGGTCTTGAGCGAAAGCGCGAGCATGTCCGCCACTTTGTTGGAGTGCAGTTCACCGGCGGAGCCTCCGCCAACCGTAAAGTCCTGGCTGGCGAGGTGCACGAGGCGTCCATCAATCTTCGCGCTGCCGGTTACCACGCCATCGGCGGGGAACTCTTTGTCCGCCATGCCGAACAGCGTGCAATTGTGTTGTGCGAACGCGCCGATCTCCTGGAAGCTGTCGCGGTCGACGATGCGCTCGATGCGCTCACGAGCAGTAAGCTTGCCAGACTTGTGTTGCTTCTCGATTCGATCGGCACCACCGCCAGCTGTCACCTTCTCTTTGCGCGTGCGCAGTTCCTTGACGCGCTCTGTCATCGTCTTGGGGTGATGCGTAGTTGTTTCCGTAGCCATTCGATCTCCATGGGCGGGCAGGGTTCACCGCCGTGGAATGGGCGCAGCACTGCGCCGGTTAGTGGGCTTGTTCCACCGACACCGTATGCGTCTGTCCGTTGATGGTGATAGCGTACTTGGCCGGTTCTGTGTGGCCCGAGCCGTTGCCCTTGCCAGCTTCCTTCGCTGGAGCAGCAGCGGCTGTCGCGGCAGCGGCCTTCACAGGATCCTTGCCGAGATTCTTCGCACCTTCATGCCTGGAGGCGAAGAATTTCGGCGCGACCTGCGGGAACATGGCGTACGTCAGAATGTCTTCATCGCTGCCATTGCAGCCCTTCAGTGCGAGCGCATCCGAACGCAACTGCTCCCACTCGGGCTTCAGCAGGTCGGCGGGACGGCAGGTGATTGGCGGCTTCTTCGCGTGCTCTTCCGCGCGCTTCAGAACCTCGGGCTCCTTCGGCCCAAGCGTGCTGCCGTAGTAGCCCAGCATCAGGTCGGCGAATTCGCCTGTCAGCACCTTGTACTTGCCCATCAGCACGTTGAATACAGCCTGCGTGCCGACAATCTGGCTCGAGGGCGTAACCAGCGGCGGATAGCCTGAGTCCTTGCGAACATTCGGCACCTCCTCCAGCACTTGGCGAAGCTTGTCGCCCGCACCCTGCTGCTTCAGTTGGCTCTCCATGTTGCTGATCATGCCGCCAGGAATCTGGCTCTTGAAGATTTCGGTATCCACGCCGGTGATGTCGCTGAGGAACTCGCGGTAACGCGGACGAATCTGTGCGAAGTGACGCTTCACTTTCAAGATGCGTTCAAGGTCGAGCCGCGTCTCGTATCCGGTGTTCTCCAGCATCTCCACCAAGCTTTCGGTGGGATTATGTCCCGGACCTAGAGAAAGCGAACTCACGGCTGTGTCCACGATGTCGCAACCGGCTTCGATCGCTTTCATCAACGACACCAGCGTGACGCCAGTCGTCGCGTGCGTGTGCACGTGCACCAGTGTCTTGTCTCCGCAACGCTGCTTGATGCCTTTCACCAGGTCGTATGCCGGTTGCGGCTTCAGCAGGCCAGCCATGTCCTTGATGCAGATCGAGTCGGAGCCCATTGCGACCAACTGCTCCGCCATTTCGACGAAAGCTTCGATCGTGTGCACCGGGCTGATCGTGTAGCAAATCGTTCCCTGTGCGTGCTTGCCCGTGCGCTTTACGGCTTTGATCGAAGTTTGCAGATTCCGCAGATCGTTCAGCGCATCGAATACCCGGAAAACGTCCATTCCGTTTTCAGCCGACTTCTCAACGAAGCGGTTGACGACGGTGTCTTCGTAATGACGGTAGCCCAGCAGGTTCTGTCCGCGCAGCAGCATCTGCAAACGCGTCTTCGGCAGCAACTTGCGGAATTGCCGCAAACGCTCCCACGGGTCTTCGTTCAGGAAGCGAATGCAAGCGTCGTACGTAGCTCCACCCCAGCACTCCAGGGACCAGTAGCCAGCATTGTCCAGGTCTTCGCAAACAGGCACCATGTCTTCCATGGCCATGCGAGTGGCCAACAGACTCTGGTGAGCATCGCGCAGTATGAGATCAGTGACTTCTATGATGCGTGCCATAAGAGTATGAGTACATCCTTCCAGCGCGCAGCCTCAGTGCCTCAGGCTTCACTTTGACGTATCGCGCCTTTTTTATCGTAATTGAACGGACCGTGCCATCCTGTGAGATAAGTCACGCCAGCCCGTGACCGCTGAGTGAGCCCTATAGATTTTAGCGGCTCGGAAGGCAGGCAGGCA
>Ga0335071_10005481_pt1 | contig 13165 bp, 12 predicted proteins | sample Lox_Sample_15_FD_206724 | JGI IMG/M metagenome (GOLD analysis project Ga0335071, IMG submission 206724) | Soil microbial communities from Loxahatchee National Wildlife Refuge, Florida, United States - Lox_Sample_1.5 | ecosystem: Environmental > Terrestrial > Soil > Wetlands | place: USA...
TCGACCACGTAGGCTCCCGGCACGGCCTGGGCCGAGGTGCGGTAGACCGCCGCCCGCAGGCTCAGGCTGCGGTCGAACTCGTTGCGCACCTGGATCGGGCAGACGGCGGCGCAGTTGCCGCAGCCGGTGCACTTCGCCTCGTCCACGTAGCGCGGCTTGCGGCGCACGCGCACCTGGTAGTTGCCCACATAGCCCGAGACGGACTCGACCTCGCTGTAGCTCAGCAGGCGGATGTTCTTGTGGCGTCCCACGGACACCATCTTGGGGGTGAGTATTCAGGCCGCACAGTCGAGCGTCGGGAAGGTCTTATAGAGCTGGGCCATGTGCCCGCCGATGGAGGGCTCGCGCTCCACCAGGGTGACCTGCTTGCCGGCGTCCGCCAGGCGCAGGGCCGCCTCGATCCCGGCAATCCCGCCGCCGACCACCAGGGCGGACTGGTGCATGCTCACCGGGCGCTCCGTAAGCGGGTTGTGGCGGGCCACGCGCTGCACCGCGGCCGAGACCAGCGCCTCGGCCTTGGCGGTCGCCTGGGCCCGGTCAGCCACCACCCAGGCGCAGTGCTCGCGGATGTTGGCCATCTGGCACAGGAACGGGTTCAGCCCGGCCTCGCTGCACGCCCGCCGGAAGGTGGGCTCGTGCATCAACGGGGTGCAGGAGGCCACCACCACCCGGTTCAGGCCCTGCTCACGGATGTCCTGCTTGATCAGGTCCTGTCCCGGGTCCGAGCACATGTAGGTGTAGTCGCGCGCCAGCACCACCCCGTCCAGGGCGCGGGCGAATTCGGCCAGGGCGGCCACGTCCACCGTGGCGGCAATGTTCGTCCCGCAGTGACACACGTACACGCCGGTCCGGATCTTGGAATGGTTCATGCCGCCTCCGCTACGGGCGACGCACCCGTCGCCCCGACGATGCTCAAGATCCCTTCGATCTCCGCCAGCAGCTCGTCGTTCGTAAAACCGTTCTGGATGATGGCCCCGGCCGGACAGGCCGCCGCGCAGGCGCCGCAGCCCTTGCACAGCACGGGGTTGATCTCGGCCGCCAGCCGGCCCTCGAAGGGGACGGTGGCGATGGCGCCGTAAGGACACAGCCCCGCGCAGGTTTGGCAGTTGCCGCACTGGGCGGCGTTGACGTAGGTGGTGAACGGCTCCAGCGCCACCGAGCCGGCGTCGATCAGCGAGAGGGCTGCCGCGGCCGCCGCCGCGCCCTGCGCCACGCTGTCGGGGATGTCCTTCGGCCCCTGGCATGCCCCCGCCAGGTAGACCCCGTCGGTGGTCGTCTCGACCGGGGCGAGCTTGGGATGCTTTTCCAGGAAGAAGCCGTCCGGGCTGCGGCTGACGCCGAACAGCGCCGCCTGCTCGTGCTGGTCCGGCTGCGGCTCCAGCCCGGTCGAGAGCACCACCAGGTCCACGACGGTCTCGAGCGGCTCACCGGTGTACACGTCGGTGATGAGCACGGCCAGCTTCCCATCGCGCGGCTCAACCCGGATGTCCCTGTCGTAGCGCAGGAAGGTCACGCCGTGGCGCCCGGTCTGCTCGTAGAAGGCCTCGTAGCCCTTGCCGAAGGCGCGCAGGTCCCGGTAGAACTCGACCACCTGCGCGCCGATGTAGTCGCGCACCAGGGTGGCCAGCTTGAGCGAGACCATGCAGCACACCCGGCTGCAGTACTCGTGCTCCGGTCCGCGGCTGCCGACGCAGTGCAGCACGGCCACCTTCTGCGGCGGCTGCCCATTCTTGAGCAGCACCTTGCCGGCCGTCGGGCCGCCGGTGTTGACCAGGCGCTCCAGCTCCAGGCTGGTGATCACGTTCTCGAGCCTCCCGTAGCCGTAGCGCGCCGCACGCTGCGGGTCGAAGTCGTGGAAGCCGGTTGCCAGGATGATCGCCCCGACCTCGATCTCCAGATGCTGCTCCTGCTGTTTGAAGTCGATCGCCTCGCGCGGGCAGAACTTCTCGCACGCCTTGCATTTACCGTTCTTGAAGTAGGCACACTGGAGCGGGTCGATGACCGGCACACGGGGCACCGCTTGCGGGAAAGGCGTATAGATCGCCGGCCGTGACCCCAGTCCCAGGTCGAACTCGGACGGGAATTTCTTCCACGGGCACTTCTCCAGGCAGGTGCCGCAGCCGGTGCACAGCTTCTCGTCGACGTAGCGCGGCTTGCGCCGCACCGTGACGGTGAAGTTGCCGACGTACCCGCTGACCTTTTCGACCTCGCTGTAGCTCAGCAGGGTGATGTTGGGGTGGCGTCCAACGGACACCATTTTGGGTGTGAGTATTCAGGCCGCACAGTCGAGCGTCGGGAAGGTCTTGTACAGGCGCGCCATGTGCCCGCCGATGGAGGGTTCCCTTTCCACCAGGTAGACGCGCTTGCCCGAGTCTGCCAGGCGCAGGGCCGCCTCGATCCCGGCGATCCCGCCGCCGACCACCAGGGCCGAGGGGCGCATCGCCACCCGGCGCGTCTCGAGCGGAGTCTGCCAGCTGACCCGCCGGACGGCGGCAGCCACCAACGTCTGGGCCTTCTCCGTCGCCGCCAGCGGGTCGTCGGAGACCCAGGCGCAGTGCTCGCGGATGTTGGTCATCTGGAACAGATAGGGATTCAGCCCGGCCTCGGCGCATGCCCGGCGGAAGGTGCCCTCGTGCATCAGCGGGGTGCAGGAGGCCACCACAATACGATTCAGGCCCTCATTGCGGATGTCTGCTGCGATGAGGGCCTGACCGGGATCCGAGCACATGTATGCGTAGTGGCGTACCAGGGCCACGTTCGGCAATCCTTCGGCGGAGCGGGCGACGGCTTCCACGTCGACCACGCCGGCGATGTTCGTGCCGCAGTGGCAAATATAAACGCCCACGCGGGGCGGACCCAGCGTCGGCGTCGGGGCTGACGTGCTCATGGGGACGTCTCCTTTCCGAACGTGCGCTTGCGCATGGACCCCTCCAGGGTGGACCTGCGACGGACCGAAGACTATCCAGATTGTGCAATTTTACACAAAGGTTTGCAAGTGCTATTTGTCATCGAAAGCGCGGACAAAAAAGTGACGCGCCCCGCTCGGGCGCGTCACCGATAGCAGCCGGATCCGGTCTATTTCTCGACCTTGGCGTCCAGTTTGGCTTCCTGTTTCTTGCCGCCCTTGGCCTTGAACTCCAGGCCGCCGTCCTCGGGCTTGACGTGCACGGAGACCGAGGCGCCGGAGGGGATCTCGCCACCCAGCAGGGCCACCGAGAGCGGGCTCTCAACGTACTTCTGCAGGGCTCGCCGCAGCGGGCGGGCGCCGAAGGCGGCGTCGTAGCCCTGCTTCGCCAGCCACTTGCGGGCGGCCTCGGTCAGCTCGACCTTGACGCCGAACTCGTTCAGGCGTTCCGAGATCTCCTTCATCTGCAGGTCGACGATGCGCTCCATCTGCTCGATCGACAGCGGCGAGAACAGGATGATCTCGTCGACCCGGTTGAGGAACTCCGGGCGGAAGGTGCCTTTGAGGGCTTTTTCGATCTTTTCGTGCGTTTCGTGGTCGACGTCGGTATCGGTGTGTTGCAGGAAACCCAGGGTGCCGCCCTTGCGGACATACTCGGTCCCCAGGTTGGAGGTCATGATCAGCACCGTGTTGCGGAAGTCGACCACGTTGCCCTGGCCGTCGGTCATGCGCCCGTCGTCCAGGATCTGCAGCAGGGAGTTCCAGACCTCGGGGTGGGCCTTCTCGATCTCATCGAACAGCAGCACCCGGTAGGGGCGCCGGCGGACGGCCTCGGTCAGCTGGCCGCCCTCCTCGTAGCCCACGTAGCCCGGAGGGGCGCCGAACAGGCGCGAGACGGTGTGCTGCTCGCGGTACTCGGACATGTCGATGCGCACCAGGGCGTCCTCGTCGTCGAACATGAACCAGGCCAGCGCCTTGGCCAGCTCGGTCTTGCCCACGCCCGAGGGGCCGATGAAGATGAACGAGCCGATCGGCCGGGCCGGATCCTTGAGGCCCGAGCGGGCCCGCCGGATGGCGTCCGAGACGGCGTGGATGGCCTCGTCCTGGCCGATGATGCGCTCGTGCAGGCGCTCTTCCATCTGCAGCAGCTTGGCGGATTCGGTCTCCATCATCTGGTTGACCGGGATGCCGGTCCACTGGTGGACGACGTCGGCGATGTCGTTGACGTCCACCACCTCGTCCAGGTGGTGCTCGGATTCCCACTTGTCGCGCATTTCCTTAAACTCACCCTCCAGGCGCAGGCGGTTGACCTTGATCTCGGCAGCCCGCTGGTAGTCGCGGGCGTTCGAGGCGGACTCTTCCTCGGCCTGCAGGTGGTCGATCTCGGTCTTCTTGACCTTCAGGTCGTCCGGCAGGGAGTAGAGCGCCACGCGCAGCTTGGCCGCGGATTCGTCCATCAGGTCGATGGCCTTGTCGGGCAGGTGCCGGTCGGTGACGTAGCGGTCCGCCAGGCGGGCGGCGGCCACGATGGCCTCGTCCGAGAAGCGCACCTTGTGATGCGCCTCGTAGCGGTCGCGCAGGCCCATCAGCATCTTGATCGTGTTGTCCACGGTCGGCTCTTCGACGTAAACGGGGGCGAAGCGGCGCTCGAGGGCGGCGTCCTTTTCGATGTACTTATGGAACTCGTCCAGGGTGGTGGCGCCGATGCACTGCAGCTCGCCGCGCGCCAGGGCGGGTTTGAGCATATTGGAGGCGTCCATGGCGCCCTGGGCCGCCCCGGCCCCGACGACGGTGTGCAGCTCGTCGATCATCAGGATGACCTCGCCGGCGGCGCGCTGGACCTCCTCGATGGCCGACTTGAGGCGCTCCTCGAACTCACCGCGGAAGCGCGAGCCGGCGATCATGGCGCCCAGGTCGAGGGCCACCACGCGCTTGCCCGACAGGATTTCGGGCACGTCGTTGGAGGCGATCTTCTGCGCCAGGCCCTCGACGATGGCGGTCTTGCCCACGCCGGCCTCGCCGATCAGCACCGGGTTGTTCTTGGTACGCCGGGAGAGGATCTGGATGACGCGCAGGATCTCGGTGTCGCGCCCGATGACCGGGTCGAGCTTGCCCTCCCGGGCTAGCTGGGTCAGGTCGCGCGAATATTTTTCCAGGGTGCGGTAGCGGGTCTCGGCCTGCGGGTCGGTGACGCGCTGCCCACCGCGCAGCTGCTGGATGGCGTCCAGGACGCGCTCGCGCGTCAGCCCGGCCGACTCGAGGATGCGGGCGGCGGAGGTGTTGCGCTCGCTCAGGATGGCCAGGAAGATGTGCTCGGTGGAGATGTACTCGTCCTTGAGGCGGTTGGCTTCCTCGTTGGCCAGGTCGATGACGCGCTTGACGCGCGGGGTGATGAAGATCTGCCCCGCCCCGCCACCGAAGATGTTGGCCTTGGGGGTCATGCGCAGGGTCTGGTCGAGACGCTCGGCCAGGGCCTGGGCGTTGATGTTGAGGATCTCCAGGATCTGCGGGATCACGCCGCCGGGCTGCTCGATCAGGGCCAGTAAAATGTGCTCGGTATCGATCTGGTTGTGCCCGTAACGGTTAATGATCTCGGCGGCGCGCTGGGCCGCTTCCTGGGCTCGTTCGGTAAAGCGATCAAATCGCATCATAAGCGGGATTCCTTTCCTTTGTTGCCATAGGGACGATTATAACAAAAGCCGGGTTGGCGCCGCGCCAGTTTTGCATTAGAAGAGTGTTAGATTCCGGCCCGCTTCAGCCGACCAGGCGCCCGATCAGGAAGAGCAGCAGGAAAAGCGTGCCGCCCAGGGAGTTCCAGCGCAGGCAGGCGCGGCCTTCCGCCGGCGTGCGGCTGCGCCACAGACGCACGGTAAAGAAGGCGATCAGCCCGGCCGCCACCAGGAAGACGGCCAGGTAGGGCAGCCCGAGCCAGCCCAGGGATAAGGGCAGCACGCCAACCAGGAGGGATGCGCCAATGGCGAGGCTGGCGCACGTCAGGGCCGGGCGCCGGCCGTAGTGGATGGCGATCGAGCGCGCCCCGCGCTGCCGGTCGCCTTCCAGGTCCATGACCCCACCGGCGATCTCCTCGCCCAGGTCGAAGAAGAAGACCATGGCGGCGAACGACCAGACCAGCGCATTCCAGGGACTGCCGGCCGCCACCCCTCCGAACAGGAACATGCCGCCCACGCAGGTGGCGACGGTCAGGTTCCCGGGCAGGCCCATCTCCTTCACCTTCCAGTTGTACAGGAAGCCCAACGACCAGAGCAGGACGGCCATGATCAGGGCCGCCGGTCCCAGGGTCCAGGCCGCCAGCAGGCCGACCAGCGAGACCAGGGCGGTCAGGACGACCACCTCTCGGGCGGTCACCCGCCCGGAGGGCAGCGGCCGCTGCGGGGCGTTGACCCGGTCCGTGTCCAGGTCGAACAGGTCGTTGAGCACGTTGGCCGAGGCCGAGACGAACAGCCCGCTACAGAAGCCGGCGGCCATCACCGGCGCGGGGACCGCCCGGCCGGCTGCCAGCAGCGTGCCAATCAGGACGCACACGCCGGCCGCCAGCGACAGCTCGGGCCGCATCAACTGCAGGAGGGCTTTGGCTTTCACGCCTGGGTTCATCAACGACGCTCCGTTTATCATTTTACTGAATATCCACGGAAGTGCAAGCGGAACGGACTATAATTAATCCGATGACCACCATTCCCCTCTCTGCGCAGGCCGAGAACCCGCAGCTGCGCCCGCTCAACATCCTGCACGACCTGCCGGCCGTCGCCGACCTGGTCGAGACCTGCTTCGCGGACACCATGGACGCCGATGGGCGGCGCTACATCCAGCAGATGCGCAGCGCCGGCCGCGACAACCAGTTCCTGCGCTGGGCCACCTCGGCCGTCGAGACGGCCTCCATGCCGCTCTCCGGCTACGTCTGGGAGGACCAGGGTCGCATCGTCGGCAACGTCAGCCTGATCCCCTACCGCGCCGCCGGCCGGCGCTACTACCTGATCGCCAACGTGGCCGTGCGCCCCGACCACCGCCGCCAGGGCCTGGGCCGCTCGCTGACCCTGGCCGCCATGCAGCACGCCCGCGCCCGCAACGCCGACGAGATCTGGCTGCACGTGCGCGACGACAACCCCGGCGCCATCGCCCTTTACCAGGGCCTGGGCTTCCGCGAGAAGCTGCGCCGCACGGCCTGGCAGGCGAAGATCGACCACAACGCCCGCTACGAGACCGGCGGGATCAGCCTCCTGGCGCATTACTCCAACGAGTGGGCCTTGCAGGAGGGCTGGCTGCGCCGGCTCTATCCCGACCGGATGACCTGGTACCAGCCGGTCCCGTGGAAGACGCTCCGCCCGGGGCTGGGACCGAGCCTGTACCGCTTCTTTGTCGATATCGGCAGCCGGCACTGGACGGCGTACGCCGGCGGGAAGCTCTTCGGGACCCTGACCTGGCAGCCGGTGAGCGGCTCGGCGGACCGGCTGTGGGCCGCCGTCCCGCCCGAAGGTGCCGGCGAGAGTCTGACCGCCCTGCTGGTCCACGTCCGCCGGACCCTGCACTGGCGCCAGGCGCTTGGGCTGGATTTCCCGGCCGGCGAGTACGCCGCCGACATCGCCGCGGCCGGCTTCCATCCCTTCCGCACCCTGATCTGGATGCAGGTGGTCGAGCAGTTCTGACGGCGGCGCAACCCGCGCCGCCTTCCTGCGTAGGTTAATCAAAACAGGAGGTTGACATGAAATTCGTCCGATTCATCGTTCGCTGGGGGATCAATGCCGTGGCCCTTTACCTGGCCGTCGTGCTCCTGCCGGGCCGGCTTTCATTTGAAAGCAGCTGGGGCCTGGCAGGGATCGTCTTCCTGGCGCTGGTCTTTGGCCTGGTCAACGCCCTCTTTCGCCCGTTCCTCAAGCTGCTCTCCTGCCCGCTGATCGTCCTGACCCTGGGCCTGTTCACGCTGATCATCAACACCCTGCTCTTCGCCCTGACCGCCTGGGCGGGCAAGATTGTCGGCCTGACGCTCACCATCGCCGCCCCGTTCTGGTGGAATGCCTTCCTGGGCGCGCTGATCGTCAGCGTGGTCAGCTTCGTGCTCAGCCTGATCCTGCGCGACGAGCTCAAGGGACGCCGGCACGCCAAGAAGGACTAACCGAAGATCATCCTGGAACGAACAGGGCGGCCGCGCGGCCGCCCTGTTCGTTCCTCCGTACCCGCCGGTGCGCCGGCGCAGCAGTTCCCTGGTCGATTTCATTTCCATGCTGGCCAGGCTCCCATCGCGCAGGTCCTGTGGGTCGTCCATAGAATGCCTGCCCGCTGGTGTAAAAAAATTGGCAGCCCGAGGGCTGCCAGTCCGACTCAGGCCTGGATCGCCGGCAATCCGCCGGCGGGTTTGGCGGCGCGCACGGCGCGCAGCACAGCCTGCGCCAGGACCTCGGCGGCGAAGGCGCCGACCGTGCTCACGTCCGCTTTCCTCTCCCCGGTGGAGAGGGCGAAGACGGTGTCGCCGTCCAGCATGGTGTGCGCCGGGCGGACGCTGCGCGCCAGCCCGTCCTGGGCCATCTGCGCCACCTTGGCGGTCTGCGCCTTGTCGAACCTGGCGTTGGAGGCAACCACGGCAATGACCGTGTTGCTGCCGGTCGCCAGGTTCAGGATCGTCCGCCCGGCGAAGGTACGCAGCACCTGCTGCGTATCGGCGAACGGACCGCTGCCGCCGACCTTGAGCGGCCCGACCCGGGCCGGGCGCGCCCCGGCCACGATCTGCCCGTTGGACGGGTCGATCACGTCGCCGAAGGCGTTAACCGCCACCAGCGCGCCGACCACGATCCCGCCGCCGATCTCCAGGCTGGCCGTGCCCAGGCCGGACTTCATTGCCCCCAGGGGGCCGAAGACCTTGCCGACCGATGCCCCGCTCCCCGCGCCGACGTTGCCCTCCGCCACCGGACCGGTGGAGGCGGCCGCCGCGGCGGCGTAGCCCATCTCCGCGTCCGGGCGGCGCGTACCGTCGCCCAGGTCCAGGTCGAAAAGGATCGCCGCCGGCACAATCGGCACGCGCAGGTTCCCGACCTTGAAGCCGATCTTGTGCTGCTCCAGGTAGCGCATCACGCCCGTGGCGGCGTCCAGCCCGAAGGCCGATCCGCCGGCCAGCAGGATGGCGTGCACTTTCTCGACCGCGTTAACCGGGTTGAGCAGGTCGGTCTCGCGCGTGCCCGGGGCGCCGCCGCGCTGGTCCACCCCACCGACCGCGCCCTTGCGGGCCAGGACCACCGTGCAGCCGGTCAGGGTCTGCTCGTCCTGCGCCTGCCCGACCTCGATGCCGGGCACGTCGGTGATGGCGTTCTTTGGCTTCATCGGCTTACTTGAGGCTGCGGATCAACTGGAGGAACTCGTCCCACTCTTCCTTGAAAAAGTGCAGGGTGATGTTGTTGAGCTCCAGGTGATAGGTGGTCTCACCGTCCGGCTCGTCGGCCTTCCAGGCCAGGTAGTTTTCGGTTTCAGCGAGAGTCTCGGTCGTCGGTTCGGTATCGGTCTTGGGCATGGCATACTCCTTGGTGTGGATCGGTTTGGATGGTTACGGCGGGAGGGATTCGCCCGCCCCGGGATCAGACTTTTTCCTTGCGCAGGGACTTGACCCAGTGCCGGACGCGCTTGATGGTCGAATCGCCCGGTCTCGGCGGCAGGCGTTCCTCGCCCTCCGGGAAGGGCTCCTTGTCGAGCATCTTGTTCAGGATGTAATCCCCGAACAGGCGGAAGGTTGCCAGTAACGGGGCGGCCACGATGATGCCCAGGATGCCGAACAGGTTGGCGGCGATGATCGCCGCGATCAACACGTAAGCCGGGTGGACCTTGAGCGAGTGCGCCATGATGCGCGGCGAGATCAGGTTGTCGAACACCTGGTCGATCAGGATGCACAGCCCGATGGCGATCAGGGCGTAGGCGAGCGGCAGCAGGTTGTAGAAGTTGCCGCCCTGGAAGTAGGAGACCAGCCCGATGGTCAGGTAGTTGATCCCCGGGCCGATGTAGGGCAGGAAGCTGGCGAAGCCGCCCAGCAGCGCCAGGCCGATCGAATAGTGCACCCCCAGGATGCTCAGGACGATCATGTACGAGACGGTCTTGCCCAGGAAAATGATGATCTGCCCGCGCAGGAAGACGTTCCAGATCCAGCCCAGCTCGCGGCGCAGGTGGCGGATGTCCTCCGCGTAGCCGGGGACCTCCACGCGGATGATGCGCCCGCGCAGCCCGCCGCTCTCGATCAGGAAGAAGTACGAGACCAGCAATACAAAGGCCGCCCACGCCAGGGTGGAGAAGGCGCTCCCGGCCAGGGACGCCGCCAGGTTGGCCATCCGTCCCAGCGCCGGCTGCACGTAGCCGATCGCCTGCTGGCTCAAGGCGGTCCAGTCCGTTTGGGAAAAGTCCCACACGATCGGGCCGAAGTGATAGACCTTGCCCGACAGGCTCTGCAGGAAACTCGGCAGGCCGGTGATCGTGGCCTGGATGGTGCCGATCAGGTTCTGGATCTGCTGGACCAGCCCGACGCCGCCCCAGGCCACCAGCCCGGCCAGGGCCAGGATGAAAACCAGGTAGATCAGGCTGACCGTCAGCCGCCAGGAGAGCGGCGTGCGGCGCTCGATGAAGGCCGCGAACGGCTGGAGCAGGTAGGCCACCACGATGGCCAGGATGATCGGTCCCAGGATGCCCTGGAAGCGCACCAGCAGGAGACCAAAGAACGCCACCGCGCTCAACGCCAGCACAAGCTTGGTCACCACGCCCCAGCGGGGGGAAGGGGAAGACTTTTGTTCAGACATGTTGCATCCTCGCTGCTCTTATTCTACTGCGTCTTGAGCCCATTTGTCGACCGGGAATCGGGTTCGCCGGATTCCCGCATGGCCCCCGCGCCCCGCCCCGGTTATAATCACGGCCATGCGCCGCATCGCAGCCGTCCTGAGCTGTCTCCTGGTCCTCCTCCTGCTGGCGGGCTGCGTCCTGCCGGGAGCCGAGCACCGCGAGGACAAGGCCCCGGATTACATCGTGGTGCTTCACCCCGACGGGCAGCTGTACGTCGGCGACCAGGTCAGCTTCGAGGTGATCGCCCCGCCCGGGCAGGATACCTCCGGCCACAGCCTGTCGATCCGCTTCGAAGGCCGGGAGCTCGGCAGAGCCGGCTTCCAGCCCTGGGGGCTGGGCCAGCGCAACGAGGCCTCCTTCTGGTGGATCTGGGACACGCACGGCCTCCAGCCCGGCAGCTACACCCTGACCTTCTCCAGCCTGCCCGACGGGGACAGCTGGACCGAGACGGTTTCGCTGGCCTCCGCCGCGCGCCTGCCGGCCGCCGAGGCCGGGGCGCACTGGAGCGAGACCGTTACTACCTGCTGCGACATTTTCACCATCAGCGGCACCGCCGCGGCGCGCGATCTCGGCACCCTCGGCCCGCTCGCCGACCAGCAGTCTGCCGCGGTGCTGGCGCAGCTGGGCGCCTCCCGGCAGGAAAAACTGACCCTGGTCTTCATCCCGCGCGTGCTCGGCAACGGCGGCTTCACCCAGGACGGCGTCTACATCTCCTACCTGGACGGGAACTACGTCGCCACCAACATGGCCATCCTGCTGCACCACGAGTTCGTCCACTTCTACGACGACGAGATCGGCGGGGACTTCCGACCCCCGATCTTCGAGGAGGGGCTGGCCGTATACCTGGCCGGCGGGCACTACAAGCCCGAACCGCTCGTGGCGCGCGCCGGCGAGCTTCTCCCGCTCGGCCTCTATATCCCGCTCGAGGAGCTGGCCGACGATTTCTACAACCAACAACACGAGATCGGTTACCTGGAATCCGCCGCCCTGGTCGGCTATCTGGTCCAAACCTACGGCTGGACGGCCTTCGACCAGTTCTACCGCTCGATCCCGATGGCCGAAGGGGAGGCGATCTCGCAGGCCATCGACCGCAACCTGCAGGCCCGCTTCCAGCTCAGCCTGGCGGACCTGGATGTGGCTTTCAAAAAATACCTGGCCGCCCAGCCGCCCGACCCGGTCCAGGCGCAGGACCTGACCCTGACCATGCGCTACTTCGACACGGCTCGCCGCTACCAGCAGGAGTTCGATCCCTCGGCCTACTTCCTGACCGCCTGGCTACCCAACGGGACGGTCATGCGCCAGCGCGGCATCGTGGCCGACCTGCTGCACCATCCCCAGGGCTGGCAGAATCGTAGCCTGGAAGGCCTGCTTGGGCTGGCCTGGGAGCAGATCAGCGCCGGCCAGTACGCCGCCGCCCGCCGCACCCTGGGCATGGTCGACCTCGGCCTGAAGCTCCTGGCTCCGTTCTTCCCGACCGGCCTGCCGCAGGATTGAGCCGGCACCTGCACGTGCGCCGCGACCGAAATCAAAAGCTCCCCTGGATTGCCAGGGGAGCTGCTTGTTCCCGCAGGAAGCTTACGGGCAGGCCGCGTAGCCGAACATCGGGCCGACGAGATTGGCGATGGCCTTGAACGGCATCACGCAGTCCATCTTGAGCGTGTCGACGATCACCGGCAGGCCGATGCACAGGCACAGGACCAGCAGCACGACCACGAGGATGACGATCCAGGCCTTGCTGCCGCCCTTCTTCTTGGCGGGCACGGGCGCCGCCACCGGGGCGGGACCGGCCGGCACCTGGCCCGAGTAGGACGGGGCCGGGGCCGGAGCGGGGGCCGGGACGGGAGCCGGGACGGGAGCCGAAGCCGGCGCCATCGTCTTGGGGGCGGACTTGGCCGAGGCGACCATGGTGGCGTTCGGGTCGAAAACGGCCTCGTACATCACCACGATGTTTTCGCCGAAGGAGACCGCGTCGCCCGGCTTGAGCGGCACCGCTGCGCTGATGCGCACCCCGTTGATGAAGGTCCCGTTGGTCGAGCCCAGGTCCTCTAGCACATAGCCGGCGCCCTTCCAGCTCAGCTTGGCATGCTTGCGCGAGACCTCGGCGTCGTTGATCGAGACCGGGTTGGCGGTGTCGCGGCCGACGGTCAGCTCGGCGCCGTCAAGCGGGTAGGTCTTACCAGCGCTCGGACCTGAGCGCACCACGAACTGGAATTGTGCTGCCATACTGTTCCTCCTGGATGCCTGGGGTATTTTCTGCCATTAGTGTACAGACTTTGGGAGAAAATGTCAAACCACTTTCAGTACTAGTCCCCAGCCACTTTCCGCAGAGGTCCGGTTCTATTTCCCGGAGCAGGCCTGGATCGATGCGAAGCAATGCCCGACGGGGTCGAAGCAATTGCTGGCGGCCGCGAAGCAGCCCCAGACTGGGTCGATGCAGGC
>Ga0335071_10005482_pt1 | contig 13162 bp, 16 predicted proteins | sample Lox_Sample_15_FD_206724 | JGI IMG/M metagenome (GOLD analysis project Ga0335071, IMG submission 206724) | Soil microbial communities from Loxahatchee National Wildlife Refuge, Florida, United States - Lox_Sample_1.5 | ecosystem: Environmental > Terrestrial > Soil > Wetlands | place: USA...
GGTGACGGCGAGGTTCGGGCCGAGGTTCAGCCCGAGCAGCAGCTCGCGCGCATGCGCGGGCGGGACCGGCGTCAGCAGCACCGACGCGGGCAGGTTGTTGACAAGGAGCGCACAGACCGAGCTCGCGACGGAGGTCTGCCAGCGGCCGAGCCCGTTGACGAAGTCCGCCGGCCCGTGCCACCAGCGGCCGATCCCGCCCAGCAGCACCGCGAGGGCGAGCAGCCCCACCAGCACGCGCAGGTCGACCGCGGCGGCGAGGCGCGCGTACGGGGTGCGGTCGAGGAGCACTGCCGCGATGCCTACGCCGAGGACCGGCAGCGCCGGTGAGGAGAGCACGAGCACGAGCACGGTCGCGGCTGCGACGGCCAGCGCCCCGACCGCGATCCGCACCGGCGGCCGCTCCCGCGCCGCCGGATGCGAGCGGCCGAGCTCGCGGTGGAAGAGCAGCACGAGCAGCGCGGTCGTGACGATCGTCGAGGCGGTCGCCGCCGGCCACATCCGTTCGAGAAAGCGAAGCCCGCTCACGCGCTCGCCGTGCAGCACGATCACGTTCGTCAGGTTCGAGCCCGGCAGGAAGAGCGAGGCCGCGTTCGACATGAAGACGGCGCCGTAGAGGAACGGCGTCTCGTCGAGACCGCGGGCGCGCGCGAGGTGGAGCAGCACCGGAGTGAGGAAGAACACCGCCGTGTCGAGGTTCAGGACCGCGGTGACGGCGGCCACGAACGCGAGGGCGACGACGTAGAGGACGCGCGCGCCTCCGGGCAGCCGCCCGAGCAGCGCGCCGGCCTCGGCGAAGAGGCCGTCCTGCTCGGCGACGACGCCGACGAGCAGGAGCCCGGTGACGAGCGCGAACGCCGGCCACACCTGGCCGGCCGCATGCACGAGGTCGGCCATCGGCCGAAGTCTGACGGACTACGCCGCGACGGCGACGGGGCCCATGCGGGGCGCGAGCACCGCGGGCTTCGAGTCGCGCACGGCGAGCTCGATGTCGACCCGCTCGAGGTCGCGCTGGCTGACGAGCAGCTCGGCGAGGCGGTCGAGCGCGTCGCGGTTCGTCTGGATCAGCGCGATCGCGTCGCGGTAGGCCTCGGTGACGAGGCGGGCGACCTCCCGGTCGGCGACCGCGAGCGTCTCGTTGGAGAGCTGGTGGCGCTGGAGGCCGCTGCCCGAGGTGAGCTGGCCGAGCTCGGGCGAGAAGCCGAGCGAGTGCACGGCCTGCCGCGCGATCGAGTTGACGACCTCGAGGTCGTTCGCGGCGCCGGAGGAGACCTTGCCGAACACGATCTGCTCGGCCGCGCGGCCGCCGAGCGCGACGACCATCTGCTCGTGCACCAGGTCGACGTCCTCGAGCAGCCGGTCCTTCCTGCCGAAGAACGCCAGCCCGCCGGTGCGGCCGCGCTGGCGCACGGTCACCTTCTGCGGGCTCTCGTGGTTCGGGCAGAGCTCGGCGGTGAGCGCGTGGCCCGCCTCGTGGTAGGCGACCACCTCGAGCTCGCCCTCGGCGAGCTTCACCTGCTGCTTCTCCGGGCCGAGCATGACGCGCAGCTGTCCTTCGTCCAGGTCGGCCTGCACGATCTCGTCGCGTCCGGCGCGTGCGGCCATGATCGCGGCTTCGTTCAGGAGCTCGGCGAGGTCGGCGCCGGACATGCCGGCCGAGAGCGTTGCGACGCGGTCGAGGTCGACGGTCGCCGCAAGCGGCTTCCCTGTCGCGTGCACGTCGAGGATCTCGCGCCGCCCCTGCTCGCTCGGCAGGTCGACGGTCACCTGGCGGCCGAAGCGGCCGGGGCGGAGGAGCGCGGGGTCGAGGATGTCGCGGCGGTTCGTCGCGGCGATGCAGATCACGCGCTCGTTGGAGGAGAAGCCGTCGAGCTGGATCAGCAGCTCGTTCAGTGTCTGCTCGCGCTCGCTGTCGGAGGGGCTGTCGCCCATCGAGCGCGCGCGGCCGATCGCGTCGATCTCGTCGATGAAGATGATCGCGCCGTTCGGCTCCTTGCCCGCCTTGGCGAAGATCTCGCGCACGCGGGCGGCGCCGACGCCGACGAACTTCTCGACGAGCTCGGACGCCGAGAGGGCGTAGAACGGAATCCCCGCCTCGCCGGCGAGCGCCTTCGCAAGCAGCGTCTTGCCGGTTCCGGACGGGCCGTGCAGGAGCGCGGCGTGGGGAGTCTTGGCGCCGAGCTTGTGAAACCGTTCGGGTGCGCAGAGGAAGTCGAGCAGCTCGCGCAGCTCCTCGACGGCTTCGGGACAGCCGGCGACGTCGTCGAAGCGGACGTTGGTCGTCTGGGCGGTGACGGCCCCGCCGCGGAGCCGCGTGGCGCGCATGAGCGGGTTCGCCGCCCCGGACGCGCCGGCGCCGCGCCGCTGGACGAGGAAGATGGCGAAGCCTCCGATCAGCATCAGCGCGATCAGGAAGACGGCCGCCGGCGGGACGCCGCCGCTTCCCTGCTGCGACACGTCCACCTTGACGCCGGACGCGACGAGCGATGCGATCAGCGGTGCGTCGTCGGACGGCAGCGTGACGTTGGCGGTGCTCCCGTTCTTCAGCGTGACGTTCGCCACATGCGTGCGGTCGTCGATCGCGGCGGACTTCACCTGGTGTGCGCGCACGTCCTTGACGAAGTCGCTGTAGCCGAGCGTTTTGGTGGCCGCGGCCGCGCTCGGCGCCGCGACCGCGAGAACCACGGCCAGGGCGGCGAGAGCCGGAGCGAAGCGGCGAAGCATCGTCAGGGGATGGTGCCGAAGGGACAGCACCTCACTGTCTTCGGATTCCGTTAACTCGTCTTGAACGAGCCTCGGCGCAATCCGGCTGCAGATTCCGTACTTTCTCCGTTTCGTCCCCACGGTGGCCGACGGCACGATGGCGGGGCGATGACGATTACCGAACATCTGCCCGATCCGAGGACCGGCCGGCCGCTCGAGCCGCGGAGCGGACGGGAGGCCGTCGCCACGTTGAGCGACCTCGAGCTGGAGCGCGAGATCACCCTCGCCGCACTCAGCTCCGGCCGTTCGAAGCGCTACGACGAGCTTCTCTCCGAGCGCCGCCGCCGCTACCACTGAGCGCGGCTAGAGTCGGCCGGTGCCGTCGACGGCCGACATCCTGGACGAGCACGGCGACGCTGCCGCCGTGTGCCTGCTGCAGTTCCGTTCCTTCGGGCGGGCTGCGTTCTCCGGCGTGGTCGCGACCGTGCGCTGTCTCGAGGACAACGTGCTCCTGCGCCGCCGCGCCGAGGAGCCGGGCGAGGGCCGCGTGCTGGTCGTCGACGGCGGCGGCTCGCTGCGCTGCGCGCTCCTCGGCGACAACATCGCGCAGCTCGCGCTCGACGCGGGCTGGGCGGGGATCGTGATCAACGGCTGCGTCCGCGACGCGGCGGCGCTCGACGAGCTCGGCCTCGGCGTGAAGGCGCTTGGCACCAATCCGCGCCCGAGCCGCAAGGAGGGCGCCGGCGCGGCCGACGTCCCGGTTGCGTTCGGCGGCGTCACATTCGAGCCGGGACAGATGCTCCACGCGGACGCCGACGGCGTCGTCGTGGTCGCGAGACGTTAGCGCCGGTTTAGAGCTGCTATCTCCTCGTGAGCCGCTGAACGCGCTGCGCATCGCATAAGCACAGCCTCAGCCGTCTCATCAGATCGTCTTGAACTGCTCGAACGGCTGGCGGCAGGTCTCGCACCAGCGGATCGAGCGGCACGGGGTCGGGCCGAAGATGTTCTCGAGGCGGGTCTCCGACGAGCCGCAGTACGGGCAGCGGAACGCCTTCGACTGCAGCTGCACGAGCGTCGTCGGGCCGGCGGAGCGCGGCGCCGGCGGAGCGAACCCCGCCTCGCGCAGCTTCTCGCGGCCCTCGGGCGAGATGCGGTCGGTCGACCACGAGTCGTCGCGGATCACCGCCACCTCCGGCTCCCCGCCGAGCCGCGTCACGGCGTCCTCGAGCGCGCGCCGCATCGTCTCGAGCGCGGGGCAGCCGAGGAACGTCGGCGTGAACTCGACGCGCACGCGCGCACCCTCGACCTGCACGTCGCGGATGACGCCGAGGTCGACGAGCGAGACGACCGGGATCTCCGGGTCGGGGATCTCCGCGAACGCCGCCCAGAGCTCGGCGACCGTCACCATTCGGCGCCCGGGGCGCTTCGCCGCACCTCGGTCATCTCGCGCCAGAGCTCGGCGAACTCGGGCAGGAGCTCCCCGTGCGGCGCCTCCGCGTACGGCCGCAGCTCCTCGAGCGCGGCGAGGAACCGCGGCTCGTCGTGGAGCCGCCCGGCCCACAGCTCGGCGTGCATCCGGTGGTAGACCTCCTCGCGGTCCATCTTCGCCGCGATGCCGGCGACCTCCGGGTCGCCGCTCTCCATCAGCGCCGCGAGCCGGACGCGGTCCGCCTGCTCGTAGAGGTACCGGCGCGCGATCGTCTTCGCCCAGTCGTCGACGAGCCGCAGCTGGACGAGCGGCGAGCACAGGTACTCGTCGGGCGCCCGGTCGAACGCGAGTGCGTCCGCGTCGGTGCCGAGCTCCGCCGCGGCCAGCTCGTACAGCGCGCGCGCGTGGCCGATCTCGTTCTGCGCGATCGACGAGAACGCGACGTCCTCCTCGAGCGTCGGCGCGATCCCCGTCCACTCCGAGTCGCGCCAGCCGAGAATCAGCTCGTCGTCAGCGATCTGCAGCAGCTCTGTCGCGCGCAATCCGCAGCCGCTCCTTGATCGAATAGCCGTCGACGCGCCGGTACTTGAGGTCGAACTCGTCGGCCCACTCCGTGATCGCGTGGATCGACGAGCGCGGCACGAGCCACAGCCCTTCGCTCTCGCCCCGCCGCCCGAACTGCTCGCGCGCCCATGCGTCCGCGAACGCCGCGTCCGGCGCCTCCACGGAGCCGGCATGCGCAAACGGCTGCCCTTTGCGCTCCTGGCGGAAGACTTCAAAGATCGGCATCCCGCTACGGCGCCGGCAAAGCCGGCACCTCCGCTCCTTGTGAGCCTCCGTCAAGCCTACGGCTCATGCGGCGAGCACCGATTCGCGGACCCACTTCTCCTGCTCGAGGAAGCGGGCGCGGAAGGCGAGCCGCTCCGCCGAGCGCGGGCCGTGCCCGGTGACGACCGAGCGCAGCTCCTCCCAGTCGGGCTCCGAGTACTCCCAGACGCCGTCGTCGCGCCGTTGCAGCTTCGGATCGGGCACCGTGAGGCCGAGCTCCCGGATCTGCGGCACGTAGCCCTCGAGGAACTGCTGACGCGCCTCCTCGTTCCCCTGCGACTTGATCCGCCAGAACCACATCGGGTCCTCGTCGCGCGGGATCGGGTTGCCGTGGAACTGCATCAGCGGCCCCCACCACCGGTTCAGGGCTTCCTGCACCAGCTCACGCTGCGCGTCGGTCCCGGTCACCATGGCGAGGATCACATCGCGGCCGTGGAGGATGTGGAACGACTCCTCCCAGCAGATCTTCTTCATGATCCGCGCGTACGGCGCGTACGAGCACTTGAGGAGCGCCTTCTGCGAGATGATCGCGGCCGCGTCGACGAGCCAGGCGATCACTCCCACGTCCCCCCACGAGACGGTCGGGTAATGGAAGACGTTGTGGAACTTCGCCTTGCCGGAGAGCAGGTCGGCGAACATCTGCTCGCGCGGCTTGCCGAGGTCCTCGGCAATGCGGTAGATGAGCTGCGCGTGGCCGACCTCGTCCTGCACCTTCGCGGTCAGCGCCAGCTTGCGCTGCAGCGTCGGCGCCTTGAGGATCCACTCGCGCTCGGGCAGCACGCCCATCAGCTCCGAGTTGGCGTGCATCTCGACGAACTTGACGAGCTTCTGCCGGTACTCGTCCGGCAGCCAGTCGGTCGCCTCGACCTGGCCGCCGTCCTGGACGTAGGCGATGAACTCCTCGGTGCGCGCGTCCACCCAAACCTCCCTACCGATCGTTAGGCTAGGAAGTCTAGATGTCCGCACGGCGCGAGGAGCTCACGCGGATCGCCGCCCGCCTCTTCGCCGAGCGGGGCTACCAGGGGACGTCGCTGGCCGACCTGGCCGACGAGCTCGGCATCCAGAAGCCGTCGCTCTACCACCACATCGCCTCCAAGGAGGACCTGCTCTGGGAGGTCGCCTGGGAGGGCGCCGAGGCGTTCCAGGCGGCGCTCGACGCGGTGCCGGCCGACGCGCCGGCGACCGAGCGCATCCGGCTCGCGCTGCGCGCGCACCTCGCGGTCGTCGCCGGTCAGCTCGACATCGCCACCGTGTTCGTGCGCGAGTGGCGCTACCTGTCGGGCGAGCGGCGCGACCGCTTCGTCGCCGAGCGGCGCCGCTACGAGGAGCGCGTCCGCGACCTCTTCCGCGACGGCGTCGAGCAGAGCGAGCTGCGCACCGACCTCGACATTGCGACCGCAGCGCTGCTCTTCCTCTCGGCCGCGAACTGGGCCTACACCTGGCTGCGGCCGGGCGCGCGCACCGACGAGCTCGCGGACCGCCTCTACGCGGCGCTGCTCGACGGGATGCGCGGCTACGCGACGCCCTGAAAGGGAAACCGGCGGCGCTCCGACCAGCTGCCGTCCACCTCGGACTCCTCGAGCAGCAGCACCTCCGTCGCGCGGCCCGCGATCGGGAGCGGCACGTCCTGCACGGTGATCGTCAGGTGCGGGATCGGCTCGTCGAACGCGCCCTCGTACGGCGGATAGTCGGGGAAGCGCTGCGCGACGGCGGCCGTCAGGTCGGCGAAGCGCGCGGTCGGCACCGGCCGCAGCCAGCGCGTGCCGTCGTCGAACTGCTCGATCCGGTCGAGCGTGAAGTCGAAGGCCGGGAACTGCGCGACCAGCTCCGCCACCGCCTGCTCGTCGACCTCCTCGCCGTCCGCGAACGGGAAGAGGATCGTGACGTGCGCCGGAACGCCGGGCAGCGCCGAGTAGTACGCAGCGGCCTCGGCGACCGGGACGACGAGCGCGGTGCGTGGCATGCTCGTCAGCGTGAAGCGCGCGCTGCTGATCGTCAACCCGTACTCGACGCACGTCACGGGACGCCGGATCACGGAGGTCGAGAACGCGCTGCGCGAGCGCGTCGAGCTCGAGACGGAGTTCACGCGCCATCCCGGCCACGCGACGGAGCTCGCCGCCGCGGCCGCGGACGACGACGTCGACGCGATCCTCGTCTTCTCCGGAGACGGCACCTACAACGAGGCGCTGAACGGGATCGACGGGAGGCTGCCGATCGGCTTCGTGCCCGGCGGCGGAACGAGCGTGCTGCCGCGCGCGCTCGGCATCCCGCGCGACGCGGTCGCCGCGGCCCGCAGGCTCGGAGCCTCGCTCGACGAAGGGCGCCTTCGACGCATCTCGGTCGGGACGGTCAACGGCCGCCGGTTCAGCTTCTCGGCCGGGATCGGCTTCGACGCCGAGGCGGTGCGCAAGCTCGACGCGCTCGGCCGCGACGCCGGCGGCGCGCGGCCCGGCGACACCGTGTTCATCCGGATGGTGCTGAAGATGCTCATGGAGCACCGCGGCCGCTGGGCGCCTGCGCTCGAGATCGAAGGCGTCGGCCGCGCCGCCTTCATCCTCGTTGCGAACGGCGACCCGTACTCGTACGCAGGCGCCGTCCCGATTCGGATCACCCCGGACGCGCGCTTCGAGGAAGGGCTCGCGTTCGCGGCGCCGCAGGAGATCCGCCGTCGCGACGTGCCGCGTCTTGCCGCCGCCATCGTGCGAGGCAAGGGCTACGGCCCGCTCGTGCTCACCGGGTCCGATCTCGACCGGATCGACGTCCGCTGCGACGCGCCGCTGCCGCTGCAGGCGGACGGCGAGGATCTCGGCGACGTCGAACACGCGACGTTCGAGGCGCGCCGCGATGCGGTGTCTGTTCTGGTGTAGCGCCGCGCTGCTGCTCGCGGGCTGCGGCGCGCCGCATCACGCCGCGACCTCGGCGCCGTTCGCCTATGACGCGAAGGCGCCGCTCGACGTGCGCGACGCCGGCGTCTATGCGTCCAACGCGCGCGCCGTCGTCCATGACGTCTCCTACGCCGGTGTCGACGGGAAGCGCGTGCAGGCGTACCTCGTCGTACCGACGGCTTCCGGAAAGCACCCGGGTGTGCTCCTCCTGCACGGCTCGGGCGGCGACCGGCGCGACCTGCTCGTCGAAGCGGCGCTGCTCGGCGAGCTCGGCGCGGTCGCGATCGCGATCTCGGAGCCGAACGACGCGGCCACCTACCGGCCGCTCGTCGTGAACGCCCGCCGCGCCCTCGACGTGCTCGACGCGCGCACCGACGTCGACCCGGCGCGGATCGGCGTCATCGGCTTCTCGCTCGGCGCCCAGACGGCCGCCATCCTGGCGGGCGCCGACCGTCGCGTCGACGACGCGGAGATCATCGCCGGGCGCGGCACCGCCCCCGCCCGCTACTGGCTTGCGAAGACGCACGCCGCGCTCTTCTTCCAGGCGGGCACGAAGGACCAGGTCGTCCCGCACGCGCAGCTCCAGGCGCTGATCGACGCGGCGCCCGGCAGGCCCAGGGTGCGCTGGTACGCGACCGGGCACGAGCTGAACGGCCCGATCGACACCGACCTGCTCGCCTGGCAGGCCTCCGAGCTCCGCCTTCGGTAGTAGCCTGCGCCCCGCATGGCCTCGACCGACTCGCTCAGTCGATTTGCGGGCGAGGGGATCGCCGAGAGCGACCTCCTCGAGCTCTACCGCCGCATGGTGCTGCTCCGGACCTACGACGAGCGGTCGGTCGTCTACCACCGGCAGGGGCGCATCGGCACGTACGCCATCTTCTGGAACCACGAGGCGATCCAGGCCGGCGCGACGTACGCGCTGCGCGACGAGGACTGGATCTTCCCCTCCTACCGCGAGTCGGCGATCGGCCTCGTACGCGGCATGCCCGCCGCGACGATCCTCAACTGGTGGCGCGGCCATCCGGACGGCTGGTGGAGCCCCGCCGACTGGAACGTCGCCTCGATCGCCGTCCCGATCGCGTCGCAGATCCCGCACGCGGCCGGTCTCGCGTGGGGCAAGAAGCTGCGCGGTGAGGACGCGGTGGCGATGTGCTTCTTCGGCGACGGCGCGACGAGCGAGGGCGAGTTCCACGAGGGCGTGAACCTCGCCGCGGTGATGAACGCGCCCGCGGTGTTCGTCTGCAACAACAACCAGTGGGCGATCTCGACGCCGCTCGAGGCGCAGACCCGCGCGGAGACGATCGCCGGGAAGGCGGCCGGATACGGCATCCCCGGCGTGCGCGTCGACGGGCTCGACGTGCTCGCCGTGTACGCAGCCGCCCGCGAGGCGGTCGAGCGCGCGCGCTCCGGCGGCGGGCCGACGCTGATCGAGTGCGTGCACTACCGTGCCGCACCGCACGCGACCGCCGACGACCCGCGCGCCTACATCGACGCCGGCCGCGTCGAGGAGGAGCGGGCGCGGGAGTGCGTCGGCCGCTTCGAGCGCGTGCTCGAGGAGGCGGGCGTCCTCACGACCGAGCACGCCGCCGCCGTCAGGCAGGAGTGCGAGGAGCTGATGCGGGCCGGGATCGCCGCCGCCGAGGCGACGCCGCCCGCCGACCCGGAGCTGCTGTTCGCAAACGCGTACGTCGACCCGCCGCGGAACGTGCGCCGTGGCTGAGCTGACCCTTGTCGAAGCGGTGAATGACGCGCTGCACACCGAGCTCGAGCGCGACGGCGACGTGATGGTGATCGGCGAGGACGTCGGCCGCGCGGGCGGCGTCTTCCGTGCGACCGCGGGGCTGCGCGACCGGTTCGGCGCCGACCGCTGCGTCGACATGCCGCTCGCCGAGGCCGGGATGCTCGGCGGGGCGGTCGGGCTGTGCATGGCCGGCTGGCGCCCGGTCGTCGAGATGCAGTACGACGCGTTCTCGTATCCGTCGCTGAACCAGCTGATCACGCACGTCGGCCGCTACCACTGGCGCACCGGCGGGCGGATGGAGTTCCCGCTGACGATCCGCATGCCGTACGGAGGCGGCGTCCGCGCGCCCGAGCTGCACGACGACTCGCCGGAGGCGTACTACGTGCACACGCCGGGGATCAAGGTCGCGATCCCGTCGACCCCCGCCGACGCGAAGGGGCTGCTCGCGGCCGCGATCCGCGACCCGGACCCGGTCGTCGTGCTCGAGCCGAAGCTCGTCTATCGCACCGCGCGCGGCGAGGTGCCGGAGGGCGAGTACCTGGTACCGCTCGGGAAGGCGCGTGTGGCGCGCGCGGGGAGCGACGTGACGCTCGTCGCGTACGGCGCGATGGTGCCGGTGTGCGAGCGCGCCGCCGGCGAGCTCGACGTGTCGTGCGAGATCCTCGACCTGCGCTCCCTGCGCCCGCTCGACGAGGACGCGATCCTCGCGTCGGTTGCGAAGACGGGGCGCGCCGTGATCGTGCACGAGGCGCCGCGCACCGCAGGCTTCGGCGCGGAGGTGGCGGCGCTGATCGCCGAGCGCGCGATCTTCGACCTGCAGGGCCCGGTGCTGCGCGTCACGGGCTACGACGTCCCGTATCCGTACTGGTCGATCGAGGACGCGTACGTCCCGTCGGCCGAGCGCGTCGCCGCCGCGGTGCGCTCGCTGTTCGCATGATTCACGACCTGCCGCTCGAGCGGCGCACCCTGCACGGGCGCTGGTCACGCGAGTTCGAGCCCGTCCTCGAGATCGATCCCGGCGACAGCGTCCGCTTCGAGACGCTCGCCGTCCTCTGGATGCGCGCGCTCGACGAGCCGTTCTGCGAGCGCGCGGCGGACGACGGGCATGCGCTGAGCGGGCCGATCTTCGTGCGCGGCGCGCGCGCCGGCGAAACGCTGAGCGTGCGGATCGACGAAGTCGCGCCCGGGCCGTGGGGCGTCACGTTCACGAGCGAGCCGCACCGGGTTGTGTGGGACCTCGCCGACGGCGTCGGCCGCGCGTCGACCGGCCACGAGGTGGCTCTTGCGCCGTTCCTGGGCGTGATCGGCATGCCGCCCGACGAGCCGGGGACGCACGCCACCCGGCCGCCGCGGCCGAGTGGCGGCAACATCGATTGCAAGGAGCTCGTCGCCGGGACGACGCTCTACCTGCCGATCGCCGTCGACGGCGCGCTGCTGTCAGCGGGCGACGCACATGCGCTTCAGGGCGACGGCGAGGTGAGCGGGACCGCGATCGAGACCACGTCGTGCTCGCAGCTCACGGTCGACGTGTGCGACGACCTCCGGCTCGACTGGCCGGTGGCGCGCGTCGACGGCGCGTGGCTCGCGTTCGGCTTCGACCGTGACCTCGATCGCGCCGCCGACATCGCGCTCGACGGGATGTTGCGCCTTCTCGGCCGCGAGCACGGCCTGTCGCCCGACGATGCGCTCGGTCTCGCGAGCGTCGTCGTCGACCTCCGCGTGACGCAGGTCGTGAACCAGGTCAAGGGCGTGCACGCAGTCCTGCGCGACGACGCGCTCCGTTGAGCGAGCGCCTGCGCCTCTGGCTCGAGCGCGACCGCCGCGGCGCGGGCTACCGACTCCGCGACGCGGCGACCGGCGAGGAGGTGCGGTGGGAGGACCCGCGCATCCGCGTCGTCGCGGTGGCGGGAGTCTCGTTCCGCCCCGAGGCGGTGGCGGACGGCTCGTTCGACCCGGGCGAGCGTCTGGCGCTCGTCCCGGAGCCCGACAACGAGCACGACCCGCACGCGGTCGGCGTGTGGAACGAGGACGAGACCCTGCAGGCGGGCTACGTGCCGCGTGAGCTCGCCGCCGAGCTCGACGGCAGCGAGCTGGCCGTCTCGCTCTGGCGGGCGGGCGAAGGGCTGCGCGTGCTCCTCGTCCCCGCCGGCAGCTGGGTGGGGCGGCCCCGCAGGTAGCCTCCGACGCCGATGGCCTACGAGTTCAGGCTGCCCGACCTCGGCGAGGGGCTGACCGAGGGCGAGATCGCGCGGTGGCTCGTCGCCGAGGGCGACGAGATCGCCGAAGACGCGCCGCTCGTCGAGATCCAGACCGACAAGACGACGGTCGAGATCCCCTCCCCGGCGGCCGGCACGGTGACGCGCATCCTCGCCGCGGAAGGCGACGTCGTCCCCGTCGGCACGGTGCTCGTCGTGATCGGCGGCGCCGGCGAGCCCGGGGCGCCGCCCGGGGCTAGTAACAGACTGTTACAAGCCGAGCCTCCGCCGGCCGCGCCGGCCGAGGGGCGCGTGCAGGCGACGCCGCTCGTGCGCCGGATCGCCCAGGAGCTGGGCGTCGACCTTGCGTCCGTCACGGCCACCGGCCCGGGCGGGCGCGTCACCGAGGACGACGTCCGAAACGCTGCCGGCGCTAGTAACAGTCTGTTACAAGCTCCGGAGGGCCGCCGCGAGCCCGTGCGCGGCGTGCGGCGGCAGATCGTCGAGCACCTGACGCGTGCGCACCGGGAGGTGCCTGCGGTCACGTTCGTCGAGGAGTGCGACTTCACCGGCGTCGACCTGAAGCTGCTGCTCCCGACCGTGCTGCGCGCGACGGCCGCGTCGCTGAAGGAGTTCCCGGAGCTGAACGCGCGGCTCGAGGGCGACGAGATCCTGTACCTCGACCGCTACGACCTCGGGATCGCCGTCCAGACCGGCGCCGGGCTGGTCGTACCGGTCGTCCGCGGCTGCGACACCCGCTCGGTCGAGGAGCTGCGCGCCGACGTCGACGCCCTCGCCGAGAAGGCGCGGGCGGGGACGCTCGCTCCCGAGGAGCTGCGCGGCTCCACGTTCACCGTCACGAGCGCCGGCAAGCTCGGAGGACTGCTCGTGACCCCGCTCGTCAACCACCCCGAGGTCGGGATCCTCGGCGTGCACCGGATCGCGCCGCGCCCGGTCGTTCGCGACGGCGAGATCGTCGTGCGCACGATGGGGAACGTCAGCGTCACGTTCGACCACCGCGTCGTCGACGGCGCGCGCGCCGCCGAGTTCACGCTCGCCGTGATCGCTTCGCTGCAGGTGTAACCTCGGAGCCGTGGGGAGCTGGTACACGCTCGGTGTCGCCGCCGGTCTCGGGACCGCGGTCGGCCTCGCCCTCACCGGCGCGATCCGCCGCCTGCTGCCGGGGCTCCTCGTCTCCGCAGTCGTCTCGTTCGCGGTCGCCTACGCGGTCGAGGACTGGCAGCACGGCGCGGCCGCGCTCCTGGGCGCCGTCTGCGGCTCGGTCGGCGCCGCGCCGCTCGTCGCCGGCGCCCTCCGCCGCGGCGGCACGCCGGGCGCGACCGCCACGCTCGTCGGCATCGCCGCGCTGCTCGGTGCGGGCTTC
>Ga0335071_10005483_pt1 | contig 13162 bp, 15 predicted proteins | sample Lox_Sample_15_FD_206724 | JGI IMG/M metagenome (GOLD analysis project Ga0335071, IMG submission 206724) | Soil microbial communities from Loxahatchee National Wildlife Refuge, Florida, United States - Lox_Sample_1.5 | ecosystem: Environmental > Terrestrial > Soil > Wetlands | place: USA...
GTCCTAATTACATCTTTCCCCTGAGGGACTGGGCCGTGATGTGGATGGCGTCCCAGGCGCCTCCGAATGGCGGAGCGTACGGCAGGTCCAGGTAACCGACCTCATCCACGGAAATGCCCGCCCACAGAGCGACGGAGAGACTGCTGACCCGTTGAACGGCCCCCTTCTCTCCGATGCACTGGCCGCCAATAAGTTTACCTGTCTTTTTATCTCCGACCAGTTTTATTCCCAGCTTTTCACCTTTTGCCATGGGACGGCCAACCGGAAGACCCCAGATCAGGACGCTGACCGGCTGGAAGCCGAATTTTACGGCCTCCTCTTCAGTAAGGCCTGTTGCGGCCACTTCCAGGTTGAAGACCTTAAATGCCTGGGCACCCACTACACCAGGAAATTCTGCCGGATAACCTCCGATGTTCTGACCCGCAACGCGGCCCTGTTTGTTTGCAACATCACCAAGTGGTAAATATACCCATCTTCCGGCGACCTTATGAAATACTTCGCAACAGTCTCCTACAGCATAAACCTCTTCCCGTGAAGTCCTTTGCCGAAAATCAACCTTGATGGCGCCGCTTTCACCAATGGCAAGTCCCATGGATTCGGCAAGTGCCGTGTTCCGCTTAGTGCCTACTCCCATTAATACCAGATCGGCATCCAGGTCTCCGCCGCTGGTGCGTAGCTTTAACCGGTATTCCTTCCCCTTTTCGATGGCCAGAGGTTTTGTCTCCGGCAGGAATTCCACTTGGTTCTTGATGAGCTCTTCCACTATCATCTTTGTGAATTCGGCATCCCATCGGATAGTCGGCCGGGGCAAAATATCCATGACCTTCACTTCAATCCCCAGGTTTCTCAGAGCCTCGCACATCTCCATACCGATATAACCCGCCCCGATCAGGACGGCCTTCCTGCAGGCCTGCTCATTGATGTATGATTTCAACTTCAGACCTTCCGTAAGGTTCCTGATGACATGGACGCCTTCCATGTCCGCGCCCGGGATGTCCAGGCGCAGGGCGTCTGCGCCTGTAGCCATGACCAGGATGTCATACGGAAGAGTCGCACCGTCGGATAAGGAAAGCATGCCTTTTTTAGTGTCAACACTGTTCACTCGGGTCTTGATCTTCACATCGATTCCGGTTTTTTTGAATTCTTCTGGTGTACGGATAACCAGCCTCTTTGATTCTTTGATTACATCGCCGATGTAATACGGCATCGGTCAGGCCGCGTAAGAGACGAATTCACCCTTCTCAATCATCGTCACTTCCAGAGACGGGTTTCTTCTCTTGGCTTCGGCAGCGGCTGAAGGGCCTGCCGCCCCGCCTCCTACAATAACCAGTTTCTGACTCATGCAATGTCCTCCCCGTGTATCATGTCATACGCATCAAGTCTGTTATATCTCTCGATCAGTCCTTGAGGTTTTCCACATTGTCGCCAAAGGGCTTTGTCGCCAGCTCGTCTTTGTCGGAAAGGACAAGGTCAGCCGCAATCCCGGCCGCTTCGGTGATGATCTCGCGACAATACAGCGCGTGTTCCTTACAAAGCCAGGTATTCTGCCACGGAACAGTTAAGTCCCTGCAGAGGGTCTTGCCGTACTTGGCCTTAAAGCGGTTGGGGATCTGATTGAAAATCCTATAAACTCCCGGCTTCCCATAGAACTGTGCTTTTGACTTCATCGCCACATCCTTGGGATCAGTTCCTTCAGGAAGCGAAGCCCTGCCGTGCACGGCGCTCACGGCCATTACTGCGCCCGCCAACGCACCGCATGTGTCTCCAAAAAGCCCTATGCCACCTCCGAACCCCGTAGCCACCTTTTTGACATCGGGAGGCAGTCCCGTTTCCACGAGGCTCAGGACCGCTTCTGTTACACATTCTGCGCAATTATATCCTAAAGAAAAGTTTTTCCTTGCCCTTTGTCTGATTTCCTCGATCTTCTCCTCTTTTGTCATTGATCCATCCTCCTTTTTTAAGAGTTACTCGTAAATTACTTTTTCCCGCTCATGGAATCTTTCTTCCGATATTCTAAATAGAACCTTCCAGAAAAAACTTCTTATGGAAGACTTAATCATGGAACCATCTATCTATGGAAATAGCAATACGGAAATATTACGTAAGATGTACGTATGCAAAATAAGTATTTATCCGTCATGGTTGAAGAGACTTACAATGATAATAGATGTGATCTAAGATTAGCCTTCCTTTTTTTTAACCCCAGTTTTTTTCTGATGTTATCCCTGTGAACTTCGACCGTCCTTGCCGACGCATTCAACAGCTCCGCTATTTCCTTTGTCGTGCGTCCTTCTTTTATGAAATTGATGATCTTGATTTCTGTGGGAGTGAGGTTTGGATATTTTGAGGACAGGGTGCGCAAAAACGGGGATATTATCTCGCTTATATTTCTCTCAAGAATCTTCAATTGATTGGATTGATGGCTATCAATATTAGTCATTTTCAGGTTTTCGATATACGGCAGAATGAGCTCCCTCACATTATGAATTACCTTTTCTTCAAGTTCGGTTCTGTCTTCCTCCCTGCGCTTGAGCAGAACGGTAAGGGCAGTATTCGCGTCTTCCAGGTTCCGGGATTTTTCTTCCAGCTCCCGCTCTCTCTTTTTCAATGCCTCTTCTATTCTTTTGCGATCACTTATATTGCGGGCGATGCCGTGAATTGAAACCTCTCTTCCGTTTTCCCTCATAATGCGGGCGTTAACTTCGACCCAGACTGCTTCCCCGTCTTTTGTGTAGGTGAGAAATTCTTGAGGATTTTGAACATCTGGGTTTTTGCGTCTGGGACGAATGAGCTGCCTTACGACCGGCAGATAAGCGGGGTCCAGCAAATTCTCTATATTAAGTCTCAGCATCTGCTCTGGTGCGTAGCCGTAAGTTTTGGAAGCGGCCGCATTACAGGACAGTATCTTGCCTTTGAAGTCCAGAATGAAAATGATGTCATTGGCATTTTCAAAAAGCTCCCGGTACTTCTGCTCCGATTGTCTCAATGCCTCTTCAGCTTTTCGTCGCCCGGTTATGTCCGTGACAATCTCGACAATGCCGGTCAGAGAGCCTTTTTCATCCCGTACCGGATAACTTCGTAAAACCCAGTTTTTTTTGTATGATGAAAAATCGATTACCTCATGCGGCTCACCGGTTTTGAGTGTCTTTACCGCCGGACAAATACGGCATGCCCTGCTTCTATTGTGAAGCGCCTCATAGCAGTGTCTCTTGTTCAGTTGGCCGGGCGCCAGGTTAAAAAACTCATGCATGGCCTTGTTCGCCCATATGACACTCAAATCTTTGTCGAGGTACAGGACGAGTTCGGTCATGGCGTCAAGAATGACCGACTTTTCCTGCTCTGACTCGCTTAACTTTTCAAACAGCCTGAGGTATTTTTTTTTGATCTGGCGCCTCTGAAAGGCTTTTTTGTCGAGATCATTTATTTTTTTCATATATCACCCTAGGCAAACAGATCCGGGATTGTTCCATGCCTCTTAAAAAATTTGGGTATATATATAACATAAATCCGTTAAATGTGCATTTACTGATAAAATATCCTCCCACAATGCGTTTACTTTTCCATTGACATATACAATTACTTCTTCTATATTCGCCATCCGAAAAGCTGATCAACGATAGGTGAGACAATGAGGCAAAGGCAGGCAAAAAGGAAATCCGATAGCTGGATGGACCTTTATAAGAAAAATATCCCGGAAGAAACGGAGCTGGAACTAGGCACGGAGCTTCCCCACGGCCCCGTACTTTTTTATAATGAACTCGTAGCTGACCACTCTACAAACCCCCGGAATGTCGGTGAAATATACAATGCGGATGGATTTGCACACCTTGGCGACCCCACCTGCGGCGACTGGATGAAGTTATGGATAAAAGTGAATGCAGACAGGATCGTGGATATCAAATTCCTGTCTTCCGGTTGTGCGGGCGCCATTGCGACAAGCAGCATGACAACAGTACTTGCCAAAGGTAAAACTATAAAAGAGGCGAAGAGAATAACCGACGCCGATGTCATCCTCGCCCTTGAAGGAATTCCCGGACGCGACGGTAAATGCATTCTTTCAGGGACCAGTGCATTGCACGAAGCCATCAGGAATTATGAACAAAAGAACGGTGGGTCAAAAGAAAACGCGTGAGGATCGCTTCTCATAGGGTCCTGATTTCACTAACTTCCACTTTGCCCGCAAGTGCTTCTTCTATCTGAAAAACCACCCCCTGACCCCCACCGGCAGGGGACATTATGTCACTTGAACACTTCAATATAATCAACATATGAGACTGCCATTTCTCCTGTGTCATCCGAGTCGTTCATAATAGCGATACCGGCTGTCGCCGGTGGTTCTTTGCCGAAGGCTGCTCTGTAGTCATCCAGGATGTTCACCCTCTCCTCGACCCAGGTTCCCACCTTGCTTCGATCATTTTCAAGGATGATGATCTTTGCCCTATCGGTGTATGGACTGGTGATGATCCGTTCTTTCGCCTGATAGCCTGTCCATACATAGTTTAACGTACTGTCAGGCGGATATTTCCCGTAGAGTGCTTTGGCTGTTCCGTATTGCAGCCGCTCTGTAAAATCAGCGTGGTTCGGATCATACTGAAACATGACATATATACGGATCGGATAATCGTCTCCTGATTTTTCATGAGGGTCGCCTTTTTTATATACATTATCCACCTTCCACCGCCAGCGCATCAGGGGATACTCATAAACATTGAAAGTTTTTTTATACACGATGGCCGAGGCGGATGCGTGACTTTCCGCCTTCAAAAAAGAGTGTCCCCCTTCACCTACGATGGCATAGGTTGAATGCTTTTTGATTTTTGGGAAAGTTAGGGGCTCCCAACTGGAGAGGCTGTTAAAGTCTTCATGAAAAAGGATTTGCTTATTCTCTGCGAGAACCGGAACGGCTGACAGGGCGATAGTAAGTATCAGGGCGGATGTCCAACATCTCATGGCTGTATTCCCCCGGTTTTCCTTATTCAGGCAATCAATGATCCCGCGCATGACGATCCGGCTCCGGCTGTACATCCGAAACAGTGAATACCAGTTGCTATCTCCCGCCTGTTCAGCAATGCACGATCAAAGTTTTCTATCTTTTTTGGTGTACTATGGTTGACAGCCATGCCGAGGGCTAGATTAAAATCGCAGTCGTATATGTTTCCATCCCAGTCAATACTGATCTGATGGCGGCACATCAATCCGTCCACAGTGGATGGATTGAACGATGCTTCAAGCATTGACATGTAGGATTCCATTTCTCCATTTGCTTCGAGATATCTCTTGAACCGCCCCAATGGCATGTTTGTCAATACGAACAGCCGATCGAACAATATACCAAAGCGTTTCTTCAACTCCTGACGATAAGTATTCTCAAGATCGGATTGATCAGGCGGCAGAAAGGCGCCGCCGGGGTTAAACACCAGATTCAGGGGAAGTTTATCTTCGATACCGTATCCGGACTGATTGAGGAGGCACAGGGCAGCAATACTCTTCTGATAAACATCAGCCCCCCGCTGGGCGTTGACATTTTCCTCCAGATAGCAGGGCAGCGAACCGACAAGCTGAATCTCCCTTTCCCTCAGAAACGGGATGATCTCCTTTACAGACGGCTCCATGAAAACTGTCAGATTCGTGCGCAGCTGAACCGTCTGTCCCCTGTCCCGCAGGTCTGACAGGAATCGCCTGAAATCCGGATGCAATTCGGGAGAGCCTCCGGTTACATCCACCAGCTTAAATAATCTCTGATTTGCTAATTCCAGGATTTCTTCCATAATATGCCACGGCATCATTTCCGTCCGTCCGGGCGAGCACTCCAGGTGACAGTGTGTGCATGCAAGATTGCAGCGACGGCCGACATTCACCTGAAGTGTATCGATTCCCTGGCTTCGCAAACCTTCAGGCAATACCTCCCTTATCCTGACATCAAATTCGTTCATTGCCTGCTAGTCCTATTTTTTATAGATAAACGATCTCTTCATAATATCTTACGAAAATATGATCCAAATGCAAGAAGTAAGAACAAGACTTTTGAACCTCTCTGAAAGAGACAGTAATAATCTGTTTATCCATCGGTGCAACGATGGAACCGGTTTCTGAAGCGGCCTGAAGCCCTGAAGTAAGTCAAGGATGTGATAGGAGTTTTTTCTGTATTTAATAAAGCGGTGCTTGCAGCCGGTACAGTATGTAACGATGGGTCTCTCTCCCGATGCATCTATAATCCTGTAGGTAAATTGCTCTGCCAAGGCAGGGGATATGCTGGATAATGCACCTCCGTATCCGCAGCATAGAAGCTCCTGAGAATCAAGGACTGTCATCTGGTCTTGCCGGTCTATTAATAATTCTCTTGTTTGCTGTCTGATACGGCCTGATAGAAGAGCGGGGCAGGGATGATGGAGATAAATTTTTTCCCCTAATATAGGTGCAAATTCATCTTGAGGAATTACTGCCAGGATGTGTTCGATCGTTATGTTCTTAAGTAACCGTGAAAAGATCTTATGGCAATTCGGGCATCCGGTGATCACACGGGAAATATTGTGTCTTTTCAAATTTTCCTTGATGCTTTTGATAGCTGTTTTCGTCATATTCACATCACCTAACTGATACACTGGGTCATAGCAGCAATCAAGCACCACACCGACCTTGATGCCAAGGTTCTTACTTAGGATTTCAGGTATTTTTCGGACAATGGATGGATACATCCCGGCTAGGCCGCATCCGGGCCAGAAGACTGTGTCCGTAGCAGAATAATAGATGAAGGGAAATCGATGTCCGGTATCCGCAAAATTGCGTGCCTTGCTTAGTGCTTGCCGGACCATGCTGGGAATGTTTCCTGTGCGGATCAAATCACATTTTGTTTGAAAAAGGGCATCTGCAGGGGCAAGGCCCAGGGCGCACTTGCTGCTGCAACCACCACAGTTTGTACATAAAAAAGCATCTTGAGGATGACCGGTGATTATTTCATCCGGGGTTCCATACCTCTGAAGGAAAGGACAAGCTGCTGTGCAGGAGACACATCCTACACAATCTGTGCAGGCATCAAGAAATGCTGCGACACTTCGGGAATATTCCATTCAAGTCTTATTGGACTTTTTCGACTGGATATTCCGCCTCGTCCCAGGCCTTGATGCCGCCGGGGTGGCGATAAACATTTTTGTAGCCTAACTTTACTGCCCACATCGCGCCATTGTGGCTCCGGGTGCATTTCACAAATCCGCAGTAAAAGACAATAAGACGATTTTTATCGGGGCCGAGGAGTTTTAATAGTGCTGATTTCGTCTTATCATCAAGCTTTGTCATTTCCGGAATGGGTAATTCCAAATTGACGGCACCAGGAATATGCTGTTTTTTATAACTTGCTTCGTAAGGCATGGTATCCACGATCAGCATGTTTTTCTTCTGATCAAGCCAGCCTTTCAGCTCCTCCGTTGGCACAATCTTATAACCACCCCTTTCCATTTCTTTCGCAAAGGTCACCGCACTCTTTTCCGTCTCGAGTTCCTTGGTTCCCCATGCAGCAAGGCCGGTGCCGGCAAATCCGACAACAAAAATTAAACTGATTAGAATTGTCAACAATCTCCTCTTCATCATTTCTTACATACCTCCCTGGTTTTTGTACATTGAATTATGGCATCCTTAATTTGAAGTATAATTTTACTGTTTGTGACGGGAATATTGACGGGCCCATCTTGACATATACAGAAAGGGTATGATGATACCGATCAGAACCAGATCACGGTAAAGGGCCTGGCGGAGAGTATTCTGTTGGGCCAGTTCCTCGGTTCCAAAGCAGCCGCAATCTATGTTCAGGTTTTTTAGGATTCCGAATCCCAATACAAAAATGAATAAACCGAGCAGTCCGGAAATAATGGCAAGACTGCCCCTAATGTCCAACAGAAGCCCGATCCCGGCAACTACCTCAAGAAGAGGCAGGCCGATTGCTACGACAGGCAGAACTGCTTCCGGGACAATGCTGTAAGCGGACACTAAGCGGGCAAATGCCTTCGGGTCGAGGAGTTTGGAAACCCCTGCATAAATGAATAAAACGGCCAAGCCGAAACGTACAATCCTGTATAACCATGGCGAAGCTAAGACATTCTTCAGGGAAGAAAAATTCTTTCCGGCTATCTTCTGTTCCATCGGTGGTGGTCTTTCCTGCCTATTCCAACATAAAAAAAGTTTATATATAACCATTACGAATAAGTCAAATTCAAATAAGCTATAATTATGCATAGTTTATTCGTATTTGTTATGAGAGCGTTCAGATCATAAACTTAATAAAGTAACTTCTTGACAAGGAAATCCCAAATGTGGTTAATATAAACAAACGCAAATAAGTGTGATGGAGTTCACCTGAGAACAAACTGCCCAAAGGGCTGATAACTCCTGCCAGTCTCGTTCTGGAGGAGTTTTTTTATGTTAGATACCGTCAACCAGGGATCAAGAACCAGCATTCAGGATGTTGCACAACAATCACTGAAGAGCGTCCTTGATATCTGTGCCCGTTTTTCTATTGTTTCTCTGAATCGCCAGATAGAAGCCTGCGAGAAGCTGCTTGTACAGAACCCGCCCATAGATGTGGCCATCCTCGGCCAGTTCAAGGCAGGAAAAAGCTCTTTTATCAATAGTCTTATCGGCAAACCCATTCTTCCCGTCGGCGTCATACCGGTTACCACGGTGATTACCCGCCTCCAATATGGAGAGAAAGAGCGAGTCGTTGTCAGGTATTTTGACGGCAAAACATCCGAGATCAGCATTTCCGATGTCGGAAATTTTACCTCCGAAGCCGAAAATCCTTCCAATCAGAAAAACGTAGAGATGGTGGATGTCGAGCTCCCGTCTCTCAGGGATTACTCCGGCCTTCGGTTAGTGGATACCCCCGGTTTAGGAAGCATATTCAAATACCATATGGAAACCTCGGAAAACTGGCTTCCCCAGGTGGGGACCGCATTACTTGCAATCAGCTCCGACCGGCCTCTTTCGGGTAATGATGTGCAATTGATTCGAGAGCTGACACAGCATACGCCAAATATCGTCCTCCTTCTGACGAAGGCCGATCTTCTGTCACCAGATCAGCAGGCGGAGGTGATACAATTTTTTAAGCAGACGATTCAACGTGAATTAAACAGGCAATTGCCAATCCATGTATACTCAACTCTTGTAAACACAGAGCAATACAAAGATCGTCTGGAAGAAGGGCTTCTCTCCATGTTATCCTCAAACCGTGATTTTGAATTTAGAAAAATCCTCCAGTACAAGATGCAGTCCTTGATAAGAGGTTGTATCAGCTATCTCGACATCGCCCTTAAGACATCTCTGGAGGCAGACCTTGACTGCGAGAAGCTGCGTGAGCAGATCTTCGATGAAAAGGTCAATTTTGAGCTCGTCCGAGAGGAATTAAGCATCATAGCCCGTGAAAACCAGAGACAGACCCTTGTACTCATCATGGACTACCTTGATAATTTCCAGAAGCCTCTCAGGAGGAAGATTTCTGAAGCACTGGAAAGGGAGCTTGATACATGGAAGGGGAACCTCTGGAAACTCACCCGGAGGTATGAAGAATGGCTCGCAGACTGCATGACCGAAGAGATGAGGCACATTTCCAAAACAGAGCATAGACACTTCTATGGCACTCTCAACAAAGTTCATGCCAGTTTATCCCGATCTATCGAGGCCTTCCGGAATCTTTTGGGTAAAAACATCGAAAAGGTTCTCGGTGTGAGGCTGGCTCCCGCAGATTGGAAAATTGAGTTATCAGAACCTGATCACCCTGATATCAAGACGATCAGATCATTTGACTTCCATTTTGATCTCATCTGGTTCCTCATCCCCATGTTTATTTTCAGGGGCCTTTTTGAGAGGCATTTTATTAGAGAGATTCCCCGCGAAGTGGAGGCAAACCTCTCCCGCCTTGCCGCCCAGTGGCAAGACCGCATCAACAGGGCCATTGAAGAGATGCGGAAACAGTCGATTAATTATGTGAAGGAGGAACTCTCCACAATAGACGCCTTATTGTCGAAAACACAGGGTCAAACGGATGAGATCCATGAGTCTATTAAAAAACTTCATAGCGACTTACAGGAATTAATGGCTTAAATTGTTTTGTCACCCGCTGGCGGGGGTTGGGGGTGCTGTTCCCCTCTGGAGGGGTAGGGGAGGTAACAATGACACGCATCATATTAGTAAGGCATGGACAGACGGAGTGGAATCGTGTGGAACGGTTTCGCGGGCGCGCCGACGTGCCCTTGAATGAAGCCGGTCTGGCACAGGCAGAGGCAATGGGGAGGCGCATCGCCTCTGAATGGCGGCCCTCGGCGATCTACTCCAGCCCTCTGTCACGTGCCGTCAAGACTGCCGAGATTGTTGCCAGGCACATTAATCTCCCGCTGCTAATTCATCATGGTATGATTGATATTGATTACGGCCAATGGGAGGGATTGGCGCCGGACGAGGTTCGAGAGCGCTGGCCCGAAATGATAGATGACTGGTACAATAAACCAGCATCTGCGCGTATACCCGGGGGCGAGACGCTTGAACAACTTCGCTCACGCGCCCTTGCAGCCATAGATGAGATGGCCACGCGTCATAAGGATCAAACAATCGTCGTGGTTGGACATACCGTCATCAACCGGATAATTTTACTGGGTGTGCTGGGCTTGGGTAATGATCGCTTCTGGCGATTGCACCAGGACACGTGTGCTATTAACTGTTTTGAGGCACAGGGCGGCGATTTTACTCTTGTGTCCTTGAATGATACATGTCACCTGCGTTCCCATGCGTGACACAATTAGTATGGGTATAGTAACTGAGATTCACAATGAAAAGTAAATCGGAGAATGTTTCTAATAAGCTAATAAGAGAAAGGAGCGAATATGATACACAAAATTAAATCGATCCGTGCAATGGAAATACTTGACTCTCGGGGCAATCCCACCGTCAAGGCTTATGTAACCCTGGATAACGGTCTTACAGCATCCGCTTCGTGTCCCTCCGGCGCGTCAACAGGAAAGCATGAAGCTGTTGAACTGCGCGACGGCAAGGGCCGCTATGGCGGCAAAGGTGTCATGAAGGCGGTTGCGAAGGTAAATGAAATCATAGCTCCTGTACTCATCGATATGGACCCATCCCGCCAGGCCGAAATCGATCATCTCATGATTTCGCTTGATGGTACGCCGAATAAGGAAAAGCTCGGAGCAAATGCTATCGTAAGCGTTTCTATGGCAGTGGCTAGGGCAGCAGCACTTGCCTCTGATCTTCCGTTATATGCCTACCTGGGAGGACAAGGTGCGCTTCGCATTCCGATACCTATGATGAATATCCTCAATGGTGGAAAGCATGCAGACAACAGTGTTGATTTGCAGGAATTTATGGTCATGCCTGTCGGCGCCCCCACGTTCTCCGAAGCTTTACGTTATGGTGTGGAGACCTTCCATGCCTTAAGAGGAATCTTGAGTAAAAAAGGATATGCTACCGGCGTCGGTGACGAAGGGGGATTTGCTCCTAATCTAAAGAGCAATGACGAGGCATGTGAGGTTATAATACAAGCAATTGAAGCGGCGAAATTCAAACCGGGAAAGGATATTGCCATTGCTCTCGACCCGGCGGCAAGTTCTTTTTTTAAAAATGGAATTTATAACCTTGCCAAGTCCGGACAGGGGAAGAAGAACACTACTAAAATGGTCGCATTCTACAAGACATGGATTGAAAAGTACCCGATTGTTTCCATTGAGGACGGCCTCGATGAAAATGACTGGAAAGGATTCCAGCTCCAGACAGCTACGCAGGGAGATAAGATACAAGTTGTCGGGGACGACATATTCGTCACGAATACCAAGTTCATTGCGCGCGGCATCCAGGAGAAGACAGCTAATGCTGCGCTGATTAAACTCAACCAGATCGGCACCGTTACGGAAACAATGGATGCGATTAATCTCTGTCGCAAGGCTGGTTGGGGTTATGTAATTTCCCATCGCTCGGGCGAAACGGAAGATACCTTCATTGCTGACTTTGCCGTGGCCATGGGGGGCGGGCAGCTCAAGACCGGATCGGCCTGCCGCAGTGAAAGGATTGCGAAGTACAATCGGCTATTGGAGATTGAGGCCGAACTCGGCCGCGCCGCGATCTTTGAAAATCCCTTGAAGAAGGGGTTGTAGGATCATTTGTTAAAAAGTTTTTTCGGTCAATATTAGACATTTTCAATAAGGTGATGGAGTCCGCCATCAATTGCCTGATAAGGCTAATGACTCCTGCAATGATTGCATAATACAGGTGCAGGATTACAGCAGGAATTGCAATACCTGATATGGTGGGCGACATATTCTTTTTTGCCGCGATAAAATGGGAATCAGCACATCTGTTGCCCCTTTTTATTACGCGCCCTTCTCCGCTTTCATCCCACCTGTAAAACTGCATCAACAGTTTCCTTGAAATATCTGAGCATTGCGTCCAAGTATGGCCCTGAGTGTGACTGCGTAAGTATTATGAAAGGTTAATGTAACATATGGCATCCTGTTTCTTCTGCCCAAATTGCTGGAAAGAGATGGATGAACGGACCATCAGATGTCCTCACTGTGGATATGATATTTCGGAGTATGCCTCGCTTCCTTATGAAGAGAAACTCATTTACACATTGAGACACCCCATCAGGGAAAATGAAATGATGGCCATTCAGTTGCTGGGGGAATTGCAGAGCGAGGAAGCTGTACCTGTTTTTGCATCCATTCTTGAAACGGAAAAAGATTTTTATGTCATTAGAGAAATCATTCTTTCTTTGGATAAGATTGGAAACACGGAAAGCAAGAACCTGATTCTCAACCTGAAAACACACAAATCTAGATTAGTCAGAAGAGTGGCAGCACAAATGCTGTCTGATTGAAGATTTTATCTGTGCCATGGTACGGAACAAAATAGAGGAGTGAGGGGAATGTGCTTTTTTGGACGAGAAAAAGAATCCGGGAAGATCATAAGACTCCTTCAGCGGGGAAAGAATGTCATTCTAACAGGCAAGTTCGGTATCGGGAGAACCGCCTTGATGAAGCATATTGCGACTATGACGGCAGACCGATGGAAATTTTTCTTCGTGGATTTTTCACAGACGCCGGGAAATGTCATTAAACAATTATCGGCAAATCTGCTGCCTGGAAGGAAAACGAGCAGTAAATGAAATTGT